>Ga0181517_10001344_pt1 | contig 27623 bp, 21 predicted proteins | sample PEATcosm2014_Bin_31_FD_119748 | JGI IMG/M metagenome (GOLD analysis project Ga0181517, IMG submission 119748) | Peatland microbial communities from MTU Mesocosm Facility, Houghton, MI, USA - PEATcosm2014_Bin01_30_metaG | ecosystem: Environmental > Terrestrial > Soil > Wetlands > Peat | place... | reverse complement strand
TGCCTTGCTGCGTTTCGTAAACTACCCGCCCCGCTATACGAGAGGCTGGCAAATGGAGCAGCACAAACAAGCGTTGCTTACTCTTGGTGAGTACGGCAGCGCGGCGAAGGAAGCTGTGCCGCTAATTCTCAAAGCGTTTGACGACCCCAGGGGGTTTTGCAGAAAAGAGGCCTTGGAGGCGCTCCAAAAGATCGATCCCGAAGCCGCCAAAAACATCGGCGACAATGCCGCGGGCAAATAAACGGGGCGCCCATCCAGTGCCCACCGACGCCGCCCGGCGCCGACCCGCGCCAAGGCGGCCAAAAACCGGCTCTCCGGGGCCGGATTCGGGGTCTCGGACCCTCACCGGACCCGCATAAACAGGGCCTCCCGTCAGGGTTCAAAAGGGTGCAAAATGCGGAGGTTGCATAAAGATGCGTTTCTGGCGCATGGTTGAGCCAGTATGCAAGACGCAATACGAACAGGCCGGCCACCTCGCGGATTCTCGGAAGTCCTTCGTATGCCCCCACGCGCCGTTCCGGCTTCCTTTCAACACTGGCCGCTGCTCAGCCCCCTCTGTTACCTCTGTTCCCTCCTGTTCCACCAACTCTCCGAGTGCCTTGGCCTGCTGCTCAATCTCAAAACAGCTCTCCGCACCCACCTCGACAAAAGTGGAAGCGGCGTCCCGCCGCTCTTCCCGGCCCTCCTTCCCACCCCGCTTTCCTCCCACTCGCCTAAGAATCCGGCGCATGTTGACCCCGCCCCCGAAGTGCGCCCTTGGCCGTCCGCAAGAACCTCGGGCGCAGCGGGAAACGGGTGCCGCCTGACTCCGGATGTCCGAATGGCGTCCCGAAAGCAGGGTCTGCTATCCGCCCCCTCGCGTGGAACGGCGATCGAATGGACGGAGGCTACAGAAACGTCCCAAGTCAGCCGGTGTGTGTTCGGCGCCCGCCCGCCCGCCACACCGAAGCCCTGCGAAGGCGGGACCAACGTCTCACGTTTCACGCATCACGTTTCACGCATCACGTCGCCATTGCAGTTTGTCCGGATAAACCAAAAAATTCCCGCCCGCTCCGCCGACAGCCAGTTTCTGCGCCTCAGCAACTCCCTGCCTCTCAGCAATTTGCCCCTGCAAGATGCTTGCGGACAAAGTCCGGAACACGGCCGGGGTGGGGGGACAAACTCCCACTCATCCGCTCATCCCGGCAAACGCAAGCACCTTATACTCAGCGCTTTGCCGTCACCGGAACCCTCTGGAGTTTGTCCGTTTTCGTACCGGCAACCTCCCGCTCACCTCGCTCACCTCTACCGCCCCGACAAACGCAAACACCTGGCCCTCAACACAAAACACACGCTGGAACCTTGCCGGACTTCGTCCGGAAAACAGGCCGGATGGGGGGACAAACTCCCCATTTTTTCCCTTCAGCGTTCGACCCTGACGGCCTGCGCGCTTGGACGTCGGATCGCAAGCGCCTTTCCGCGATCGGCAACCAAGTCGGAGGCGCCTCCCGATGTCGCTCAAAAGCTGATCTGCGCCCCGGCCGACTTTTTCGCTCGGTCTGGCGTTGCCAAGACCGACGCCACTGCTAAGATGATCTGCCCCGGCGCCAGGCAGTCCGGCGGGGGGAAGATGGCTGAATATAAGGTTAAATTCGAGGTCTTCGAAGGCCCGCTCGATTTACTCCTCTATCTGATAAAGAAGGAGGAGGTGGATATTTATGAGGTCAACCTGACCCGGCTGGCCACCCAGTTCATCGAGTATATCGACACCCTGCGGATGCTGGACCTGGAAATCGCCGGCGAATTCCTGGTCATGGCCGCCACCCTCATGTACATCAAAAGCCGCGAGCTGCTCCCGGTGGAGCAGCAGGCCCAGGTCGAGGGGGAAGAGGACGGGGAAGACCCGCGCTGGGAACTGATCCGGCAGTTGGTCGAGTACAAGAAGTTCAAGGATGCCGCCGCCCAACTCCAGGCGCTGGAGGAGCGCCAGGAGGACACTTTCCCGCGCATACCCGCCAAGCTGGAGTTTGCCGCCGAGGCCGCGCCCCGCTCGGATGCTTCAATTTTCGACCTGGTCAACGCCGTCAACGCCATTCTCCAGCGCTTCAACAAACCGGAGGATCGGCGCGATATTTTCGAGGACAAATGGTCCGTCAGCGAGAAGATCGAGCTGTTGATGCGATCGACGAGCGAGCGGCCGCGGATGAAGTTCTCCGAGCTGTTCGCGGGCGTCACCAGCCGGATGGAGGTCATTGTGACCTTCCTGGCGCTGCTGGAGCTAATCCGGCTCAAGCAACTGACGGCGGTCCAAATGGAGCCGTTTTCCGAAATCGATATCTGCCGAAGGCCGGACCAACCGGCCGAAGCGCCCGAACCGGTCCCGGCCGAGGCAGCCGCGCCGGCTCCAGCCACCTTGCCCGAAGCCGCCGCCCCGGCGGCCGGCGCCGCTCCGGACTCCGCGCTCCCTGGCCCGCCGCAGGCGGCGGCCGGCGACAGCCCTCCGCATTTCTCTTAGCATGGAACTGAAATTCATTCTGGAAGCGATCCTGTTCTCGGCGCAAAAGCCGCTGAGCCTGAAGGAAATTCGCGACGTCTTCGCTGGCGCGCCCGAGCACGCCGAAGGGGACGAAACCGTTCGCGGCCTCAAGAAAGTGAAGGAAGAGGAATTGACCGCCGCGCTCGAGCAATTGGCGCGCGAGCATGACGAGGCCAAACGCAGCTATCGGCTGGCCTGTGTGGCCGGGTCCTGGCAATTCGTCACCCAGCCGGAATACGCGCCGTGGCTCAAAGCGCTAGTAGGCCATAAGGCCCGCCCGCCGCGCCTGTCCCAGCCGGCCCTGGAAACGCTGGCCATCATCGCCTATCGCCAGCCCATTACCCGGGCGGAGATCGAGCAGGTCCGGGGCGTGGCGGTCGATGGCGTGATGCAAACGCTCCTGGAGCGCGGGCTGGTGGAGCAGCTCGGCCGGGCCGAGGTCGTCGGACGCCCGATGACTTACGGCACGACGGCGGTGTTTCTGGAGTATTTCGGACTGCGCGACCTGGACGGTTTGCCCGCCGCGGACGAGCTGCGCCGGATAGTTGTCGAGAAACCCGAGGCGCTGGTCACCGTGGATCCGGGCCTGGCAACGGCCCCGCCGGACCAGTTGACGCTGCCCACCGAGAGCCAGCCGGCAACGCCGGAGCAGGCCGACCAGGCTGAATCCGCCGACGAGCCTCCCGAGCCGGCCTCCGGCGAAGCGGCGCCGGACGAAGGCGAGCCTGCTTAGACGCCGAACCCGGAAACCGGAACCCGAACGCCCATGAATATCCTCGAACATCGCAAAGGGATCGACAAATGCGACTTGCAGCTCATCAAGCTGCTCAACGAGCGGACCCGCCACGTGCTGGCGATCGGCGAGATGAAGCTCAAGAGCGGCCAGGAGATTTACGCCCCGCACCGCGAGCGCTCGGTGCTCGACCGCGTCTGCCGGCTCAATCCCGGGCCGATCACCGATGAGGGGCTGCGGGCCATTTACCGCGAGATCATGTCCAGCGCGCTGGCGTTGGAGAAGTCGCTCGCGATTGCGTACCTGGGGCCGGAGGCGACCTTCACGCACATGGCGGCCATCCAGCGATTCGGCGCGAGCCTGCGCTACACCGCGCAGAAAACCATCCCCGACGTCTTCACCGAAGTCAGCAAACACCGGGCGGACTACGGCGTGGTGCCGGTGGAGAATTCGACCGAAGGCGTGGTCACCCACACGCTGGACATGTTCGTGGACAGCGATTTAAAGATCGTCGCCCAGATCGTCCTGCCGATCCGCCACTGCCTGCTGAGCCAATGCCGCCGGGCGCAGATCAAGACCCTTTACGCGCACCCCCAATCGCTGGGCCAGTGCCGCGATTGGGTCCGGACCAACCTGCCGCGGGTCGAGGTCATCGAAACCTCCTCCAACGCCCGATCGGCCGAGCTGGCCGCCGCCGGCAAAAACTCCGCCGCCATCGCCGGCATCCTGGCCGCGGAGAAATACCGCGTGTCCATCCTCGACTACGACATCCAGGACAACGTCACCAACGCCACCCGCTTCCTCGTGCTCGGGCGCCAATGCGGCCCGCCCAGCGGCCGCGACCGGACCAGCGTCATGTTCAGCCTGGTGGACCGGGTGGGCGCCTTGTATCAAGCGCTGGCCCCGTTCCGCCGTTACCGGCTCAACATGACCAAGATCGAGTCGCGTCCCAGCAAGCGCAAGGCATGGGAGTATTTCTTCTTTGTGGATTGCGACGGCCACTTTGCGGATAGGAAAGTGGCCAAAGCCCTGGCCCAGCTCGGCGAGCATTGCAGCTACGTCAAAGTGCTCGGCTCGTTTCCGAATACCGAGTAGCTCGCCCGGAGGCGCCGGTCCGCTTGCATTAGGAGCCAGGCGTAGCTAGGCTCGGCTGGAATGCGGCTGTTAGATCGTTATTTGTTGCGGGAACTGCTGGCTCCGCTGGGCTACTGCCTGAGCGGCTTCCTGCTGATTTGGATCTCCGCCGATCTGTCCAACAACCTGCACGATTTTCAGGAGAAGAGGCTTGGCGCCGCGGACATCGCGAATTATTACCGGGTCATCACGCCGGAGTTTTTAATCACGGTGCTGCCGATTGCGCTGCTGCTGGCGCTGCTCTACACGCTGACCAACCACGCGCGCCACAACGAGATCACGGCCATCCGCGCCGCCGGCATCAGCCTGTGGCGGCTCTGCCTGCCTTACCTGGGGGTCGGCCTGGCGGCGAGCCTGCTGCTGTTGGTGGTCAATGAATTCTGGGTGCCCGACAGCGCCGACAAGGCCGAGCAGATCCGCAACCGGCATATCGCCTCTCCCGGCGGTGCCGAACCTGGACGCGGGCAGGTGCGCAACCTGGGCTTCAGCAATGACAGCGAGCAAAGGCAATGGCTGATTGGCCTTTACAACACCCTCACGGCGGAGATGAGCCATCCCAAGGTGAAAATGAAGCAGCCGGACGGCTCCTGGCTCTGGCTGGAATCGGACCACGCGGCCCGGAGCAACGGGGTCTGGACCTTCACCGGCCACGTGACGCTGCATCGGGAATCGGGGCGGCCCGACGAGCCGCTGGTGCCGCTGCTGCAAACTAATCTGATGGCGATGCCGCAGTTCTCGGAGACTCCCGAGCAAATTGCCAGTGAAATCAAGATCAGCAGCGCTCTCTCCCCGGGCCGCGGCGCCCGGAGAGCGGACATTCCCATTGTCGATCTTCTGAATTACCTGCGGCTGCACCCGGATCTCGACGCGAAGAAAAAACCCTGGCTCTATACCAAGCTCCAGGGCCGGCTGGCCGCGCCCTGGACTTGCCTGGTGGTGGTGCTGATTGCGATCCCGTTCGGCGCCGCCTCCGGCCGGCGGAATGCTTTTGTGGGAGTGGCCAGCAGCATCGTGATCTGCTTCGCTTTTTTTGTGGTGCAAACACTCGCGCTGATGTTCGGCGCCAGCGGCAACCTGCCGTCCTGGCTGGCGGCCTGGTCCCCCAACGTGTCGTTCGGCATCGCCGGCGTGTGGCTAACCGCGAGGGTGAAGTGAGATGACTTCGTCGCTAAAATCCCGGTACGAACGGTTGGAGGCGCTGTACAAGGTCAGCAACGTCCTGCATTCGACGCTCGACTCGCAGGAGGCGCTGCGGCTGATTCTCAGGGAGGCGGTCTCCCTCATGCGCGCCTCCAGCGGGTCGGCGGCGCTCATCAACCCCACGACCGGGTTCCTTGAAATCCAGGCGTCGCACGGTCTGCCGGCCAGCGCCTCCGAGCTGCGGCTGCGGGTCGGGGAGGGGATCACCGGCTGGGTGGCCCGCACGGGCAAGCCGGCGCGCGTGGGCGAGGTCGCGTCCGACCCCCGCTACATCGTGCTGCGGCGCGAGGTGCGGTCGGAGCTGGCCGTCCCGCTGGAGGTTGACGGCCAGGTGCGCGGGGTGCTCAACGTGGATTCGGACCGTGCGGACGCCTTCAACGCGGAGGACCAGGAATTGCTCGAGGCGCTGGCGGTGCAGGCAGCCAAGGTGATCCGCAGCACCTGGATTTACGAGCAACTCCGCCTCAAGGCCCGGCTGTTTGAGTCACTGGCCAGCGTCAGCCAGGCCATCAACTCGGCGCTGAACCTGGACGACGCGCTCAAGGTCATCACCTACGAGGCCAGCGTGCTGATGCAGGCCAAGATGTGCTCGCTGATGATGGTGGACGAAACGCGGGAGTGGCTCGACCTGCGGGCCAGCTTCGGGGCCGGAGAGGCTTACCTGCACAAGGGCCGGCTCAGCGTCGAGGAGAGCCTGCTCGGGATCGTGGTGCGGCGCCGGAAACCCTTGCAGGTCGAGAACGTGCAGACGTCCAGCCGCTACCAGCACATCGAGGTGGCGCGGCGGGAGGGGCTGGTGGCGCTGCTGAGCGTTCCGCTGCAGTTCTCCGGCCAGGTCATCGGCACCTTGAGTGTCTACACCGGCCAGCCTTACAGCTTCTCCAACGAGGAAATCCGCATCCTGACGGCCATGGCCGAACTCTCCGCCATCGCCATCGAGAAGGCCCGCCTCTACGAGCGCGTCGTCGATGTCGAGGAGCAATTGCGCCAGAACGAAAAGCTTTCGGCGCTGGGCCTGCTGGCCGCCGAGGTAGCCCATGAAATCCGCAATCCACTGACGGTGATGAAGATGCTCTACCACTCGCTGGATTTGAAGTTCCCCGACGGCGATCCCCGGGCGAAGGACGCAAGCATCATCGACGCCAAGATCGAGCACCTGAACCGGATCGTCGAACAAATCCTCGATTTCGCCCGAACCACCGAGCCGCAATTCGCGCCGGTCAACCTCAACCAGCTCATCGAGGAGCTGGGCTTGCTGGTGCGCCACAAGCTCAAGAACCAGAATGTCGCGCTGGAGCGCAAGCTCCAGGCCGAGCTGCCGCCGGTGCTGGGGGACGCGCCGCAACTGGAACAGGCCTTTCTGAACCTGATTCTTAACGCCACCGAGGCGATGGACAAGGGGGGGACGTTGACCATCACCACCCGCGCCGTATCCGTGCCGCGGGGCAGCGGGCAACCGACGCTTGTGGCCGTGGATTTCAAGGATACCGGTCCGGGGATGAGCGAGGAACAACGGCGGCACGCATTTCGGACCATCCTGGCCACCACCAAAGCCCGGGGGACGGGCCTGGGACTGGCCATCGTGGGACGCGTGGTTGAGACCCACCAAGGCGAAGTCAAAATCAAGTCGCGCCTGGGAAAGGGGACAACGGTAAGCGTGTATCTGCCGGTGTCGCCGGCAGGCGCCGGGGAGAAAACCCCCTCCCCATGAGCCGACCGTGGAGCCTGGAGCGTCGGAGCGTCAGGCGCGTGTGCCCCTCACCCCTGCCCTCTGCCCTTCGGACGGGGAGAGGGAGAAGACCCGCGCGGTTCAAGGGGCGAAGCGCGAAGACGAGTTCGGGGAAGTCTTACCCCGTTCCCAATGTTTTAGCCCCTTGGCAAAAAGGCTCGTTTCACAGGCGTGACAACGGGGTGAGCCTTTTGTCTAATGGGAAGTGAACCGAACCGTGAGCAAGCCGCAGGCAGAACTTGGAACCGCGCCAACCGGGACGACCCGCTCCGATCCGGCGCCGTCCGAGACGCTCCGATCCGGCCTGGCGCCGTCCGAGTTTGGCGAGATCTACGACCAGCACAGCAAGGCCATCTTCTACCTGGCCCTGCGCCTGCTGGGAGATCCGCAAAAGGCGGAAGACGCCACCCACGATGTTTTCCTGAAGGCCTTCCGCAAGCTGGACCAGTTTCGGGGCGAAGCTTCCTGGCGCACGTGGCTCTACCGCATCGCCATCAACCATTGCCGCAACCTCCAGCAGACCTGGAACGAGCGGCACATGGTCACCAACGCCGACGACGCGGTTTGGGAAACGGCGGCCGCCCCGGCCGACTCGCCGCTGCGGGTGCTGGAAATCAAGGAATTGGGCCAGCGCATCCAAAAAGCCATGGACGGCCTGCCGGAGGAGTATCGCCTGCTGCTGCTGCTGGTGGCGGACGAGCAATTGAGCTACGATGAAGTTGGCGCGCTCACGAGCCAATCGTCCGACGCGGTGCGGGGCAAACTGCACCGCGCCCGCAAAGCTTTTACCGTGCTATTCAAGAAAACCGCCTAAGTTCCGATTATGAAACACGAGAAGCTGACTCCCCAGGAACAAGAGCAACTTGCCGCCGCGATGCGGGAACAGGGGGCGCAGCAAACGAGCATCGAATTCACCAGCGTCGAAGACATGCTGCGCCACGACGCTTTGCACACGCCAGTGCCGCCCGCCGTTGCGGCCCGCCTCGCGCAATCCATCGGCCCGCTCCCCCCGCCGGCCCGCTCCTGGTGGCGCCGGTTGTTCGGCCGCTCAGGCTAGCTTTCTCTCATCCGGCACTCCGCACTTCGAACCCGCCTATGCCATTCTCCACCGAACTCGAGACCCTGATTCGCGCCCGCTATCCGATTCTTTACATCATTTCCAGCGAGGAGACGCGCGTCCAGGCCCTCGTGCTGGAGATCGCCCGGCGCCGCCAGAAAAAGGCCTTCGAATGGAGCTACAGCACCGGAATCGTTCCCGCCGGCACCTCCATTCAATCCCTCAAACAGCCCAACCCCGCCACCAAGGAGCCGCTGGCCGCCCTGGACCAGGTCATCGAGCAAGTGGAGCCGGCTATCTTCATCTTCAAAGATTTCCATCCGTTCCTCAACAAAAGCAACTTCGCGGTCGTCCGCAAGCTCAAGGAGATCGCCCTTCATCTCAAGAATAGCTACAAGACGATTGTCCTGGTCTCGCCGACGATGGAGATTCCGACCGAGCTGGAGAAGGAGATCACGGTCCTGAACTTTCCATTGCCGGCGCGCGAGGACCTAAGCGAGCTGCTCGACAAGATTATCGAGGACATCAAGCAATTCAAACAGGTTGCCATCGAGCTGGACGACGCCGGGCGCGAGCGCCTCCTGCAGGCCGCCCTGGGATTGACGCTCGGCGAGGCGGAAAATGTCTTCGCCAAGATCATCGTCAAGAGCGGCCGGCTCAGCGGCGAGGACGTCAACGAAGTCTTCGCCGAGAAGCAGCAGATCATCCGCAAGAGCGGCTTGCTGGAGTACTGCGCCACCAGCGAGACGTTTGCCAGCATCGGCGGCCTGACCGTGCTCAAGGAGTGGCTGGGCAAACGCGCCCTGGCCTTCACGCAGGAGGCCCGCGCCTTCGGCCTGCCCGCTCCCCGGGGCATTCTCATGCTCGGTGTCCAGGGCTGCGGCAAAAGCCTCTGCGCCAAGGCGGTCTCCACCCAATGGCAGCTCCCGCTGCTGCGCTTCGACATGGGCCGCATGTTCGGCAGCTTCGTCGGCTCCTCGGAAGAGAACGTCCGCCGCGCTATTGCCGTGGCGGAATCGGTCGCGCCGGCCATTCTTTGGGTGGATGAAATTGAAAAGGCCTTCGCCGGCTCCCAGGGGTCGGGCGCCACCGACGGCGGCACGACGGCGCGGGTGTTCGGAACCTTCCTGACCTGGCTGTCGGAGAAAACCGCGCCGGTCTTTGTCGTCGCCACCGCCAACGATATTTCCCAGCTTCCGCCCGAGCTGCTGCGCAAAGGGCGGTTGGACGAAATCTTCTTCGTCGATCTGCCGAGCCGGGAGGAGCGCGCCGAGATTTTCCGCATCCACCTGCAAAAGCGCGGACGCAACCCGGAGGAATTCGACCTGGCGGCGCTGGCCGAGGCGAGCCCCGAGTTTAGCGGCGCCGAAATCGAGGAAGCAATTAACAGCGCGCTTTACGACGCCTTCTACGCGAAGCAACCCTTGACCACCCCGCACGTCCAAACCGCCCTGGGCCAAACCGTTCCCCTGGCCAAGACCATGGACGAGCAAATCAGCCGCCTGCGTTCCTGGGCTGAGGGCCGCGCCCGCAATGCGAGCGTGCCGCGCGGCGCCCGGTGAATTTGTAGGCGGGGACGCCTTCGCCACACGCCAAGGCGAAGTCCGGGTTAGGTTTGAGTGACGATAGGGTCTAGCGCACCCGCCGCAACCGGCAGCTTCGTTGCCGACTTCTTGTCCACGCAAGCCTCCGGCTTGCGCAGAGAAGCTGCCGACGAACTGCGCCGTTGCCGTGCGGCTGGCCGTGTTGTTGCCCAAACTCCGTGGCAGTGGGGGCGGAGTGAGGGGGATTTCGCCGCAAATACTCGCCCCAAAAGCTGGCATACTCCCCAGGCCTGTCGGCGCTGGCAGCGCGGCAAATATAAACAATCGTTTGACAAAACCAAACAATCGTTTAAGTTTACCTGGTGATGACGATTCAGGCGTGACTGTTCACTGGGCAGCCCGGACGCACTTTTGAGCAATTCATCCGTGAAATCCGTGAAAACCGCGGTTCAAAACCGAATCGATACGACGCAGCTCTTCCTGCCCGGGGAGCCGGGGCGGGGCGAGGTGGCGCGGCAGAAGCTGCTGGCGGCGGCGCTGGAGCTGTTTGGGGAGCGGGGGCTGGAGGGGGCGTCGGTGCGGGACATCGCGCGGGCGGCCGGGCAGAATGTGGCGGCAATTGCCTATTATTTTGGCGGCAAAGAGCAGCTCTACCAGGCGCTGCTGCGGGGGATTCTCCGCCTGATGCATGGGCGGCTGGCCGATGTGTATGGGGAGATCGAGGCTTTTCGCCGTCAGAAGCGGCCGGCGCCGCCGGAAGCGGGGCGGCTGCTGCGGGAGTTTCTAAAAAATGTTTACCTGCGACTGCTGTCGCAGAACGAGGCTGTGCCCATCGGGCGGCTGCTGGTCCGCGAACAGCTTAACCCCACGCCGGGTTTCGAGATTCTCTACGACACTGGTTTCGGGCCGCTGCACGAGGCGCTCTGTTTCCTGTTGGGGGTGTGGCTGGGGCGGGACCCGGCGGAGAAGGAAATCATCGTGCGCACGCATGCGCTGATGGGGCAGGTCTATTTCTTTATGATGACGCGCGAGGCGATACTGCGGCGGCTGCGCTGGCGGACGCTCGAGGGCCCGAACTCGCAATGGGTTGCCGGCATCCTGGCCGAGCAAATCGACCTGCTGCTCTCGGGCCTGGCGCAAAAACTCAATTCACCCCTTCGCTCATGAAACGAATTGTCCTCATCGTGGTCCTGCTGCTCGCGGTTGCGGGCGCGGGGGTTTGGTGGCTGAGAGCCAAAGCGCGGGCCTGCGACCCGCGCACGCTCGAATTACATGGCAACGTCGATATCCGGGACGTCAATCTCGGGTTCCGGGTCTCCGGGCGGGTGCTGGAGGTGCGGCGCGACGAAGGCGACGCAGTGAAAGCGGGGGAGATTATTGCCCGGCTCGACGACGAGCCTTACCGGCGCGAGGCCGAGGAGTCCCGCGGGCAGGTGGGCTCGCTGCGCGCCCGGCTCGATCTGCTGAAGGCGGGCAACCGCCCGCAGGAAATCGCCCAGGCCCGCGCGACAGTGGCTGAGCGGGAGGTAACCGCCGACAATGCCGAACGCCTCTACCGGCGCGACGAACAATTGTTCTCCACCAGGACTATTGCCATTCAGGAGCGGGACGATGCCGAGGCGCGATTTCGCGAAGCCGAGGCCCGGCTCAAATCGGCTCGCGAGCAGTTGGGGCTGCTGGAAGCCGGGTTCCGGGTCGAGGAGATCGACCAGGCCAAGGCCGACCTGGTGCGGGCCGAGGCGGCGCTGGCCAGCGCCGAATTGCGCCTGGAAGATACGGTGCTCAAAGCGCCGGCGGCCGGCGTGGTCATGACCCGAGCGCAGGAGCCCGGAGCGATTCTTCCGGCCGGCGCCACCGTGCTGACCGTCTCGCTCCAGGAGCCGGTCTGGGTCCGGGCCTATGTGCCGGAGCCGGAGCTGGGCAAGCTGCATCCGGGCGTGAAAGCGCTGGTGTATACCGATTCGCGGCCCGGCCAGCCGTATCACGGCCAGGTCGGCTACGTTTCGCCGCAGGCGGAGTTCACCCCCAAGAATGTTGAGACTCCCGAGTTGCGCACGTCGCTGGTCTATCGGCTGCGCATTGTGGTCGAGAACCCGGACGACGGCTTGCGGCAAGGGATGCCGGTGACGGCGAAGCTGCTTATCGGGGGGGATTCATAGCCCGGAATAGCCAATAGCCGTAGCCGATGAGCCCATATGTCAGTTTACTTGTGAACCGAGGTCTAACGGTCCGACCATGGCTGAACCTCTAGTCAGTTTAAATCAGCTCGAGAAGCGTTTTCCGGGCGCGCGACAGCCGGCGCTGGCGGGCATCTCGGCCCGCTTTCAGCCGGGGCTGGTAACGGGGCTGGTGGGGCCAGACGGCGCGGGCAAGACCACTTTGATGCGGCTGATGGCGGGGTTGCTGGCGCCGAGCGCGGGGCAGGTGTTGGTAAGCGGGCTCGAACCGGTGCGGGACGCCGGGCAGTTGCGCGAGTTTATCGGCTACATGCCGCAGAAGTTCGGTCTCTACGAGGATCTCACGGTGCGGGAGAACCTCGAATTGCACGCGGACTTGCGCGGGGTGCTGGGGGCGGAGCGGGAGGCGGCCTTCCGGCGGCTGCTGCATTTTACCGATTTGGAGCGGTTCACCGGGCGACTGGCGGGCAGGCTTTCCGGCGGCATGAAACAAAAGCTGGGGCTGGCCTGCGCGCTGTTGGGACGCCCCCGGCTCCTGTTGCTGGACGAGCCCGGGGTGGGCGTCGATCCGATCTCGCGGCGGGAGCTGTGGAAGATGGCGCATGAGCTGATCGACCAGGGCCTGACCATCGTCTGGAGCACGGCGTATCTGGACGAGGCGGAGCTTTGCGGCGAGGTGCTGCTGCTCACGGAAGGGCGGCTGCTGTTTGCGGGCAAGCCTTCGGAACTGACCGGGCGGGTGCGGGATCGGTGCTTTCAGATCCAGAACGTGGCGGGCCGGCGCCGCCAATTGCTGGCGCGGGCCTTGCGCCGGCCCGAGGTGCTCGACGGGGTCATCCAGGGCCATAGCGTGCGGCTGGTGCTCCGGCCGAATGCCCCGCGGCCGGACCTGGGCGAGCTGGAAGCGGGGCCGGAGGCTGAACTGGCCGCCGTGCCGCCCCGGTTCGAAGACGCCTTCATCGAGGTGCTGGGGGGCGGGCCGGGCGGCGATTCGCTGCTGGCCCAGCGGGTCCATCGGGTCGCCGACGATGAGCAGACGGTGGTTGAGGCGGCGCAACTGACCAAGAAGTTCGGCGACTTCGCCGCCGCCGACCGGATCGATTTTGCGGTGCGCCGCGGCGAGATCTTCGGCCTGCTCGGGCCGAACGGGGCGGGCAAATCGACCACGTTCCGCATGATGTGCGGCCTGCTGACGCCGACCTCGGGCACGGCGCGGGTGATGGGAATCGATTTGAAAAAGAGCCCAAGCCAGGCGCGGCAGCGGCTCGGGTACATGGCCCAGAAATTCTCGTTGTATGGCAACCTCTCGGTGAGGCAGAACCTGGATTTTTTCTCGGGCGCCTACGGGCTGCGCGGCAAGCGGCAGAAAGAAGCGGTCGAGGGGATGATCGAGGTTTTCAAGCTGGAGCCTTTTCTCAAGAACACGCCCGAAGCGCTGGCGCTGGCGTGCGCGGTCATGCATGAGCCGGACATCCTGTTTCTGGACGAGCCGACCTCGGGCGTGGACCCGGTAACGCGGCGCGAATTCTGGACGCACATCAACGGCCTGGTGGAGAAAGGGGTGACCGTCATGGTGACCACCCATTTTATGGACGAAGCGGAATACTGCGACCGGATCGCGCAGGTGTTTCGGGGCCAGGTGATTGCCGCCGGCACCCCCGACGAACTCAAACAAAGCACGGCCGGGCCGGACTTGCCCGATCCGTCGATGGAAGACGCGTTCATTGCGCTAGTGCAAAGCCAACGATGAAATTGCGCGCTTCTTTTCGGCGGCTGCGGGCGCTTTCGCGGAAGGAAACGCTGCAGATCCTGCGCGATCCCAGCAGCAATATCATCGCCTTCCTGCTGCCGGTGATCATGCTCTTCATTTTCGGCTACGGGATCAGCCTGGATTCGACCGGGCTGCGCGTCGGCCTGGTGCTGGAGGATTCGGGACCCGAGGCGCGCCATTTTGCCGACAGCCTTTACGGTTCGCCTTACCTGCGGGTAAGCACCGGACGCAACCGCCAGGAGATGGGCCAGGCGATGACGGCCGGGCGGGTGCGCGGTTTTGTCGTGGTGCCGGAGGATTTTGCCGAGAAACTGAACCGGCCCGGCACGACCGCCCCGTTGCTGGTGATCACGGACGGCGGCGAACCGAACACCGCGAATTTCGTGGAGAATTATGTGCGCAGCGCTTTCGAACTGTGGCTGAGCCAGCGCGCATTGGAACGGGGCGAGGCCCCGGCGGCGAGCGTGAGCATCGAGCCCCGGTTTTGGTTCAATCCCACGGCGGAGAGCCGCAATTATCTGATTCCGGGCTCGATCACGATCATCATGACGGTGATTGGCGCGCTGCTGACGTCGTTGGTGGTGGCGCGGGAATGGGAGCGCGGGACGATGGAGGCGCTGCTGGCGTCGCCGGTGACGCGGGCGGAGCTGTTGTTGAGCAAGCTGCTGCCGTATTACGCGCTGGGGATTATCTCGCTGTTCATCTGCGTGGCGGTGGCGGTGTGGCTGCTGGGCGTGCCGTTTCGCGGGTCGCTGCTGGCGTTGTGGCTGACGGGGTCGCTGTTCCTGGGCAGCGCCCTGGGGTTGGGGCTGCTGCTCTCGACGGCCACGCGCAACCAGTTCAACGCGGCCCAGGCGGCCCTCAACGCGGCCTTTTTGCCCGCGGTGATTCTCTCGGGCTTCATCTACGAAATCCGCAGCATGCCCCCAATCATCCAGGCGGTAACCTACCTGGTGCCGGCCCGGTATTTTGTCTCGGCGATGCAGACGCTGTTTCAGGCGGGAGACGTATGGCCGGCGCTGTGGCCCAGCCTGGTGTTCCTGGCGGTGGCCGGTTTGTTTTTCATCGCCCTCACGGCGCTCAAAACCCGGCGGAGGCTCGATTAAGGAGGCTATGCCGCATCTCTATCGCATCCTCACGCTGATCCGCAAAGAGCTGCAAGGCCTGCTGCAAGACCGGCAGAGCCGCATGCTGCTCATCATGCCGGTGCTGCTGCAGTTGGCGGTGTTTCCGTTCGCCTCCACCCTCGAGGTGAAGAACAACACGCTGGCCGTTTTCAACGAGGACGCCGGGGCCGAGTCAATCGAGCTGATCCAGCGGCTTTCGCGCGCGGGGGCGTTCACCCGGATGCTGGTGGTGCGCGACGAGCCGGCGCTGGCCCGAACCATCGATACGCAGCGGGCTTTGCTGGTGCTGCGATTCCCGCCGGGATTCTCGCGCGACGTTGCCGCCGGCCGGCCGGCGGTCATCCAGGCGATGCTGGACGGTCGCCGGTCCAACAGCGGCCAGATTGCGCTCGGCTACGTGCGCCAAATTCTCCAAGGCTATCTCAATGACCGGAACGCCGCGCAGGGGCGGGCGAGCCCTGCCCAGATCACGGTCCGGCACTGGTTCAATCCGAACCTGGACTACGTCCGCCACATCGTCCCGAGCCTGGTGGCCATCATTACGACGATCAGCACCCTGACGGTGACGTCGTTGTCCGTGGCGCGCGAGCGCGAGCACGGCACATTCGATCAACTGCTGGTTTCGCCGCTGACACCCGGAATGATCATGGTCGGCAAGACGGTCCCGGCGGTGATTGTCGCCATGGCGCAGGGCAGCGTCATCCTGGCGGCCGGGGTCTTTATTTATCACATTCCGTTCCAGGGCTCGCTGGCGCTGCTCTATGGGAGCATGCTCTGTTACATTCTGGCGCTGGCCGGGTTCGGCCTGTTGAACTCGTCGATCTGCGCCACGCAGCAGCAGGCCTTTCTTGGAGCGTTCAGTTTCATTATGCCGGCGGTGCTCCTATCGGGTTTCCCTTCGCCGGTGGAGAACATGCCGCTTTGGCTGCAGTGGCTCGATTGGTTCAATCCCCTGCGCCATTTCATTGTGATCGTCAAAGGCGTGTTCGTGAAAGATATGGGATTCGCGGTGCTGTGGCACAGCCTCTGGCCGCTGCTGGTGATTGCGGCCGTGACGCTGGCTCTCGCCGACTGGATGTTCCGCCGCCGGATCGCGTGAGGGCAAGCCCGCCTTACGGACCTCTGCCCGGGATCATCAGACGGGTAGGGGCGGAGACCCGGGCGGGCTCGTGGCTGCTGAGCAGTTCGCGGATGTTGTCCTGTTCGATCTCCTCCATTCGCGTCCGCTTGATGGCGTCGTGCTGGTACCGCTGCATTTCCTCAGGCGTCCAGGTGTTCGCTTCGGTGTAATCGCCGCAGTAAGGCACCAGCAAATCGATCCAACAGGCGATCTTGTCCAGTTCCTCGCGGGACAGCTTCGTTCCCTTGTGGCCCTGGCCGAGCAAGGCGAGCAACTCGCTTCGGGCCGCCCCGGCGAAATACGGGGGCAATGGTTCGGGAGCGGATTGCGCGCTGATCCAGTTAACCAACCTGCCCCGGCAATCGCCGCGGAAACCCGCGCGTTCGGCGGGCTCGGCGGCGGGTTCGGGAGCGGATTGCGTCAGCGCCAGGTAGGCATCCGACCATTTGCGCCGGGCGGCCGGGTCGGTTGTCAGCGGCTCCCCCAGCAGGCTGAAGGCGAGGTCTTTCCCGGCGCCGATCGCCCCGCCCTTCTCTCCCGTCCGCTCCTGGTGGCAACAGATGCAGTGGCGGTCCAGGATGGGCTGGATTTCTTTGGCAAAGCTGAATCCGCGCGCCGGGCCGTAAAACGGTTCGAGCGCTTGCCGGCCCGCTTTCATCGCCAGGGTGAACCCGTGGTTCTCGGTTGGGGGCGCGGTATTTTTGTTTTCATGGCAGCCGACGCACGCGAAGTATTCGCCCGGCTGGAGCGTGCTCCAACTGCGCATGGTCTGGGCCGCATAGCCGCGTTCGTCCAGCGCCTGGAAATAAACCGGCGTGCGCGCCGGCACGGAGAACAGGGCCGATCCATCCGGATAAACCGTTGCCTGGCCCAGAACGGTTTTGACCTCCCAGGACCCATTCCCGATGGAAACGGGCGTGCTGACGGTGGCGCTTCCGCCCGGGCCGGCGCTGTGATTGCCGCCGATTGCGGCCGCCCGGAAGTCGAGCGCCACAACTCGCAGCTTCTTGATAGCCCCGCGCGGCACCCCGGCCAGGGCCGGGCCCGCATAGATGTCCTGAACGTAATACGTGGCGTTGGTTTGGGTGTAGTCAACCCGGTTGGCCCACACCAACGGCAGCGGGCGCGCGACGAGCGCAACGGGTTGGCTGCACGGCAGCCGCGAGTCCCATGCGAGCAATTCGCGCCGCCCCTGGATGTCCATCCACCAGATCCCGAAATCAGCGTCGCCGCGGCGCGGCTCCGAGGTGTTCCATCCCAGAGGCGCGAAGGTAACCAGGCATTCTTGTTCGTTCAAGGGATAGGGATACTGCCAAAGCTCTCCGGATTGCCCATAGGCATCGGCGCGACCGGCCGGCGTCTCGCGGATCGGCGCAACCCGCTGGACGCCGCTGTTTTCTCGCCGGCCTCTGGCCGGATCGATAATGGCCAGCTCACCGGCCTGGGCCGTGTGATAGCCGCACAGGATGGCCATTGCCTTTTGCGTGCCGGGAATGCCGCGCGCGTGGACGATGGTGGTGGGGAACCAGGAAATGTTTCCGTAAAAGCCCGTCTGGCCGGTGCCGTCCGGATACATTTGGAAGAGGGCCTGGGCAAACGTCTGGCCCCGGTCGTTATGCTCGCAACGCGTATAGATCACCGTGCCGTCATCCGGCACCTGCGGATAAAGCGCGTGCCCCTGGTCAAAGCCGAGACGCCGCAAGTACCGGCCTTCGGAATCGCAGGTGTAGAGATTGGCCGCTTCAGCCGGCTCGCAATCGACGATCTGCACGCAGCGGGTCGAGGCAAAAACCAGGTCGCCGTTCGGCAGATACGCCGGCTCGTAATCCGCGTAACCGCGTCCAAACGTGATCTGGCGCACGGTGTTGGAGGCGGCGTCCCATTCGTAGAGATGATAGTCGTCGCCGTGGAGCAATTTCTTCCAGGCAAACAGCACGCGCCGGCCGTCCCAGGAAACCGCCGGGTCCCGGATCGCGCCGGTCTGGTCCGAAATCAGCGTTCGCACCTGGCCGTAAGGCCCGCGCATTTCCAGCAGGCAAAGCTCGGAGTCGGGCAGGAACTGAGGTTCGGCCTGGGCATCCGATTGGCCCTCGGTGCCGGCGAAAAAGGAAGGCCGCAAGGTGTGGTGTTTCGTAAAGACAATATGTGGCGCCTGCGCCAGCACGGTTCGCAGGCGGAGCTGGCGCCGCTGATCGCAGGCTGCGGCGTAAAGATCGAGCCAGCGGCGATCTTCCGCCGGCGCATTCGATTGGACCAACCGATTGAGCTCCTGGCGCAAGCCGACGCCTGCAGCGCCCAGCTCATCGATCACTTTTTGAACCAACCGCGGTTCAAAGTCCGCCTTGTCCTTTCGGGCATCAAACCAAGGCGCGACATTCGTTCCGCCGTCCTGCAGCATCCAGTCCGACTGAATCGGGAAGTCCTCCCTCACGCTCCGCCAGGATTGTTGTTGGGCTTGGGCTTGGTCCGCAGCCCCGGCAAGCGCCGCCCGGGAAGCCAGGAGGGTCGCAACCCAGTTGGTCTGCCGGACGTAGAATTCCGCCGACGACGCTGGGAGGGCGACCCAGAAGGGGAGAAAGAGCCAGAGAAAGCGGAGGAGGCATTCTCCTTTCCAACCAACCCGGCAGGGTTGGCAGCGGGTAGCCGGGGGTCGAGCGGCTTTCTCCGCCTTAGCGGAGCGCAGGCGGGAGCGAGACCCCCGGGTCACGGTCCGCAATCTCCGATCGACCCCGGAGGGGTCGCAGAGTTCTGGCATCCCTTCGGGATGCGGACAAACTTCGAATCCGCTACCGGGGGTCTCCGCTACGCTGCGACCCCCGGCTACCTTCTGGCAAGCCTTCGGCTTGCGCGAAGAAGTGGGCGGTTGCACCGCAACAGTCTGGTCTCCGGTCTGACCGGCGAGGGAGGCAGTTCGCTCGAAATCTCGGCGCTGCGGATTGCAATTCTGGATGTCTGCCAGTGACATGTTATCCCGGTTGGGGAGACGTTGCGTCCTTTGGACACCGAATTCGAGCCATTTCTGCATTTGCCTTGCCGCGCCGATTGTGGCGCAATGGGGCCACACAACTGTCCGCTGAAACCAAGTCCGATACATGGCCGCCATCCGCCATTCGCATCTTACAATTTGCGTTTTACGTTTTACGCTCCACGCTCTCACGCTCTACGCTCTCACGATCCACGCCGCCCTGCCCCCCACCAATCCTCCCACCAGCGACCTCGCTCCCTGCGCCCTGGCGGTTTCACCCGGCGGACAGGCGCTCTATATCGCCTGCTTCAAGACCAACCAGGTGCTGCTCTTCGATAACGTTCAACGCCAAATCAGCCGGCGTTGGGCCGTGCCGGGACCTCCTTCCGGGGTGGCGCTGTCGGCGGATGGAACGGAGTTGTTCGTGACGTGTTGCGGGCCGTCGAGCCAAGTATGTGTTCTCGACACGGCGACGGGCCACGTGCTGCACACGATGGCCGCGGGCCACACGGCCCTGAGCCCGGTCGTGAGCGGAGACGGTAAAACGCTGTATGTCTGCAACCGGTTCAACGATGCGGTCTCGGTGTTCGATCTGCGCCATTGGCGGGAGGCAGAGCGCATTCCGGTGACGCGCGAGCCGGTCTCGGCCGCCCTGACGCTCGACGGCCGCTGGCTGCTGGTCGCCAACCACCTTCCGCGCTGCCGCGAGGACGCCCCTTACGTCGCCTCGACGGTGAGCGTTATCGACACGGATCGCCGCAAGGTGGTCAAGGAGTTACGGCTAGCCAACGGCAGCATCAACCTGCGCCAGATCGCTGTCTCGCCTGACGGCAGGTACGCCGGGCTGGCTCTGACGGTGGCCCGGGTCCAACTGCCAGTTACCCAGCTTGCCCGCGCCTGGGTTAATGCCAGCGCCCTCGCATTGATTGACCTCAACTCTCTCGAGGTGCTCAACACGGTCGTCCTGGACGACGTGGGGCGCGGCGCCGCCAATCCTTGGGCGGTCGCCTGGTCGGCGGACGGCCAATCGCTCTGTGTGACCCACGCCGGCACTCACGAGCTGAGCGTCATCAACTTTCCGACGCTGCTCAAGAAACTCGCCGCTTTGCCAGCGGCGCCGCCGACGCCATCGGTTCGGGACGGGGATGCCAGCTCGCGATCGGCGGCCGATGTTCCGAACGACCTGGCTTTTCTCTACGACCTGCGCCGCCGGGTCCCGCTGAGCGGCAACGGCGCGCGCGCGGTAGCCATTGCCGGCAACCGAGCCATCGTAGCGAGTTATTTCTCCGACAGCCTGGACCTGGTGGACCTTTCGGCTCCCGCGTCCCCGTCGGCCGGGCTTGACTCCAGCCCGACGGCGGAAGCTGTCCAGCTCAATCCCGGCCAGCAGATGACCCGGCTGCATCGGGGGGAAATGTATTTCAACGATGCTTCGATCTCGTTCCAGGGCTGGCAGAGCTGCGCCAGTTGCCACGACGATGACGGACGCATCGACGGCGTCGCCTGGGACCTGCTCAACGACGGCATCGGCAACCCCAAAGACGCCAAGAGCCTTCTGCTTTCTCACAAGACGCCGCCGGTCATGAGCCTGGGGGTCCGCGCCACGGCCGAGATCGCCGTTCGGAACGGCATCGCGAATTCCCTCGCGACAGTGCTGCCGGAAGAAGTGGCTATAGCGATGGACGAATGGCTCAAGTCGCTCAAGCCCGCTCCCAGCCCGCACCTGGTCAACGGCCGATTGTCCGCGGCGGCGTTGCGGGGCGAGAAGATCTTTAACCGCGCGGAAACCGGCTGCGCCGATTGTCACCCGCCGGGATTATTCACCAGCCTGCGATCCTACGATGTCGGCACGGAAGGCCCGTATGACCAAGGAGCCAAGGAATTCGACACACCGACATTGTACGAGCTGTGGCGCACCGCACCTTACCTGCACGACGGCACGGCGTTGACCGTGCGCGAGGTCATCACCACCCGCAACCCCAAAGATCAACACGGAAAAACCTCGCACCTGACTCCGCGCGAAATCGACGATTTGGTGGAGTACGTTCTGTCGCTGTAGCCTGCGGAGCGTGTGGATAGGGGTTGAAGAGGGAGGTTGGTGATCAAATCCCCCTCACCCCGGCCCAAAAGGAGAGGGAGCAGCAAAGATCGCGCCTCGAACATTCCAACGCCTCGGGATTTGCCGGCTGACGGAGGAAGATTCTCCCTCTCCCTTTGGGAGAGGGGCGGGGTGAGGGGGATTTCTCGGCGTCTCAAATTCCGCCCGATCGCCGATTAACTCAACGGCGGCTTTTCCCGATGCCAGGGGGTGCTTTGCTCGTAGGCATGGGCCAGCCGGAGAACGGTCTCCTCGCCGAAGGGTTTGCCCAGCAATTGCAAGCCAATGGGCAGCCTGGGCGCCGGTCCGGTGGTGAAACCGCACGGAATGCTGATGCCGCAAATGCCCGCCAGGTTGGCCGAGATGGTGAAGATGTCCATCAGGTACATTTGCAGCGGGTCGTCCACCTTCTCGCCGATTTTGCAGGCGGCGGTGGGGGAGGTGGGCGTGACGATCGCATCCACCTTCTCGAAGGCTTTGAGGAAATCGTTGCGGATCAAGGTCCGGACCTTTTGCGCGCGCAGGTAGTAAGCGTCGTAGTAGCCGCTGCTCAGCACGTAGGTGCCCAGGATGATGCGCCGCTTGACCTCGGGGCCGAATCCGGCGCCCCGAGTCTTGCAGTAAAGATCGATCGGGTCGGCGCCCTCGACGCGCGCGCCGTAGCGGATGCCGTCGAAGCGCGCCAGGTTGGCGCTGGCCTCGGCCGTAGCGATGATGTAGTAGGTCGCCACGGCAAAGTCGGTGTGCGGCAGCGAGATCTCGATCACCTCGGCGCCGAGCGCTTCCAGTTGCTTCACCGCGGCATCGACGGCCTGCTTAATCTCCGGGTCGAGGCCGCCGACCATGTATTCCTTCGGCAAGCCGAGCCTGAGGCCTTTGATGTCGCCGGTCAGGCCGGCGGGGTAATGGGGAACGGGTTGGGGGACGCTGCTGGAATCGCGCGGATCGACGCCGCTGAGGACTTCGAGCACCGTTGCAACGTCGGCGACCCGCTTGCCGAAACAGCCGATCTGGTCGAGCGACGAAGCGTAGGCGACCAGCCCGTAGCGGGAGACGCGGCCATAGGAGGGCTTGAGGCCGGCACAGCCGCAGAGGGCGGCAGGCTGGCGAATGGAGCCGCCGGTGTCGGTGCCCAGCGCCGCGATGCATTCATCGGCCACCACCGCCGCGGCCGACCCGCCGGAGGACCCGCCCGGGATGCGCGAGAGGTCCCAGGGATTGTGGGTGATCTGGAAGGCGGAGTTCTCGGTTGAGCTGCCCATCGCGAACTCGTCCATGTTCAACCGGCCGAAAACCACCGCTCCCGCCGCCTTGAGCTTTTCGATCACCGTGGCGTCATAGGGAGACACAAACCGGCCGAGGATTTTGGATCCGCAATTGAGGGGCTGGCCTTTGACGGCGATCACGTCTTTGATGGCGAGCGGCACCCCGAGCAGCGGGCGCTGGGCGTGGGTCTGGCCGGCGGCCAACGCCTGGTCGGCGGCGTCGGCCTGCGCGAGGGCTTCGGCCGAGTCGTAGCTGATGAAGGCACGAATGGCCCCATCGACACGCTGGATCTGATCAAGGCAGGCCTGGGTGGCCGCGCGGGAAGAGACCTCGCGCCTGGCCAGCCGGGCCGTCAATTCGGAAATCGTCAGTTGGTTGAGCATGGTGTCTCAGGCTGCGCAACAGTGGCCGAGACGGCCAAAAAAGGCAAGGACGGGGTGCGCCGGAGTGCGGCCGTCCTCGGCCGCAGCGGGCAACAGTAAGCGCCTGACTCCGGACAGTCGAATGCCCTCCCCCAACCACCGTCTGCTCTTCGCGCCTTGGGGGCATGGATGATCCAATGCGCCCAGGCCCTGGAAAGGTCTCGAGTCAGCCGGTGTACGGCGCCCGCTGCGCCCGGGGACGGGCGCACCCCTAAAAAGCGTCAAACCTTGTGGGCTTTGCGGTGTTTGGTAGAGTGGCCAGACAGAGTATGTCCGCTGAATTGGAAGCCGATGCCGCCCTGATGCTGCGCGTTAAGCAGGGCGACAGCCATGCTTTTGCCGAGCTGGTGGACAAGTACAAGCAGCCGGTGATGAACCTGGCGTTCCGCATGCTGCGGGACGCGACGGAAGCCGAGGATATGGCGCAAAATGTCTTCGTGCAGATATATAAATCGGCCCATCGCTACGAGGTCTCCTCCAAGTTTTCCACCTGGCTCTTCACCATCGCCCGGAACCTTTGCCTGAACGAAATCCGGCGCCGCTCCCGCCACCCGGCGGAGTCGCTCGACGCCCCCCACCCGGACCAGCCAGACCAGCCCAAACACCAGTTCGAAGACCCGAAGACCCCCTCTCCCCCGGCCAGCCTGCTGCAAGGGGAGCTGTTGGAAAAAATCGATCAGGCGCTGAGCGAGCTGCCCGAAAACCAGCGCACTGCCCTGATCCTGTGCCGGCAAGACGAATTGAGCTACGAGGCCATCGCCGAAGTCCTGGGCTGCTCGCTCTCGGCCACCAAGTCGCTCATTCACCGGGGGCGCGAAACCCTCAAAGAAAAGCTCAAACCCTATCTGCGCACCGGCCAGTGGCGCAGCGACAAATCATGAACGATTTTCTCAGCAACTTCCCGGCAATGCCGGGGTTTAACCCGATGGATTGATGTTATGACCAATGACCCTGGCGAGAACCACTTCCGAGAGCTTAGCTGGCGGCGAAAGCTGACCGACGCCGAGGAGGCGGAGTTGCGCGCGTGGCTGGCGGCCCATCCCGAAGCCCGCGCCGACTTGGAAACCGAAACGGAACTCAACGACCTTATGGACCGGCTGCCGCAGGCGCCGGTGCCGTCGAATTTCACCGCGCGCGTGCTGCAAGCCGTCGATCGGGAGGAGGCGCGCGCCTCACGGCACCCCAAGCTCGGGAGCTGGCGCTGGATTCCGCGATGGTTCCCCCGGGCGGCTTTCGCCGCCGTTCTCCTGAGCGCCGGCCTGGTCTCGTTCCACCAGGTCCGCGGCGCGGTCCGGCGCGCGGAACTGGCCAGGAGCGTCGCGGCGGTCTCGGATGTTTCGTCCCTGCCCAGCCCGGAGATCCTGAGCAATTTCGACGCGATTTATGCGTTGAAGCCGACGCCGCCTCCGGACGAAGAATTGCTGGCGCTGTTGAAATGAAGCCGCGCGGCCCCAAGCATCTTTGGAGCCTATTCAAAATACCATGAACCCTTTCGCTTGGTCTTTTGCCCGCTGGCTTCGTTGCTCACTCGTTATCCCGACAGGTCGGGACGGATATGCGCCTCGTCCGCGCCTCGCCAGCGGGCAGAATCCCAGCGCGCAAGTCGTTCATGTTATTTTGAATAGGCTCCTTTGGCTGGCGGTGGCGCTCGGGTTCGGGCTGGGGCTGGCGCGGCTGCCGGCGGCCGACGCTCCCACCAACGCGCCGGTCCGTGCGCGGCGACCGTTCTACACGAACAGCTTGCCCCCCCTGCCGGAGCCGACAACGGTGTTGGAGGCCAAATCACCGGTGGCCATCTTCCGCGAGTTGTTGGTGATGACTCCCGCCGAGCGGATCAAATCTCTGGCGGATCGCCCTCCGGAAACCCGCAAGCTCATCATGGCTAAAGTACGCGAGTATCTGTCGCTCAAGCCCTCGGACCGCGAGCTGCGGCTCAAGGTGACCGAATTGCGGTGGTATTTGTGGCCGATGATGCACATGGCGGCCACCAATAGGACGGAGCTGTTGGCGCGGGTGCCCGCCGAGGACCGCTCCTCGGTAGAGGGCCGTTTGCAGGAGTGGGATAAACTGCCGGCGGACGTGCAAAAGGAGTTGCTGGAAAACGAGGCGACGATTCGGTACTTCATCGAGCAGCAACGCACCAACTCGGCCCCCGCCATTTCCGAGGCGCGCCAGAAATGGCTCGAACGAGGAGTTCAGCAGTGGCAGAAGCTGCCGGAAGAGCAGCGCCAAAAGATGGTGGCCCGGTTCAGCCAGTTCTTCGACCTGACCCCCTCCGAAAAAGGCAAAGCCCTCGGCTCGCTGTCGGAACAGGAGCGGCAGCAGATTGAAAAGACGCTGCACCAGTTTGACCGGCTGCCGCCGCAGCAGCGCTGGCAGTGCATTCGCTCCTTTGAAAAGTTCACCAGCCTGAGCATTGCCGAGCGTCAGCAGTTCCTGAAGAACGCGGAATACTGGAAGCGATTGTCGCCCGAGGAGCGCCAGGCCTGGACCGACTTGGTAGAAAAGACGGCCTTGCTGCCGCCAATGCCGCCCGGAACGGTGCCTCCGCCTCGGCCACCGCGCATCACTCGCCCAGCCGGCGCCGCTCCCGTCGTGGCCACCAACCAGGATTGAAGCTTTAATTGCCAAGCGCATCCGGACCGCCTATGTTTTTAGTATCTGGATGCAACATGAAATCGTTCGTGCCCCCCTATCCCAGCCTGCGGCCGGCAACGCGTCCCGCGCCGGTTGCGGACCTTTCTGATCTCCGCTGACCGTGCATCCTATCGCTTTTCATTTTGGTTCCTTCGCTGTCCACTGGTATGGCGTGATGGTGGCGCTTGGGTTCCTGGCCGGGCTCTGGACGGCCGGGCGGCGCGGCTTGCGAGAGGGGATTCCGGCCGAGCGGGTGCATGATGTTGGCCCCTGGATCATTGTCGGCACCATCGTTGGGGCGCGGGCGCTGTATGTCGCCACGTATTGGCGGGAGGAGTTTGCGGGCAAACCTTTCTTCGAGATCTTTGCGGTTTATCACGGCGGGCTGGTGTATTACGGCGGCCTGATTGGTGCCGCGCTGGCCGGCATTCTCTACACCCGTCTCAAGAAAGTGCCCCTCTGGAAGCTGGCCGATGTCCTTGCCCCCAGCATTGCGCTGGGCCACGTTTTTGGGCGCATCGGCTGCCTGCTCAACGGCTGCTGCTACGGACGCGTGTGCAGCCTGCCCTGGGCCATTCACTTCCCTCAGGGCCACGAAACGTATCCGCATGGGGTGCATCCCACCGAGATCTACGAGTCGCTGCTCAACCTCTGCCTGTATGGGGCGCTGGCCTGGCTGTATCGCCGCAAAAAGTTCGATGGCCAGGTCTTCGGCACCTACCTGATGTGCTATGCCGTGCTGCGGTCGTTCGTCGAGATGTTCCGAGGCGATTATCCTCCCTATCAATACCTCGGCGGCTGGATGACTCCCGCGCAGGTCGTCAGTATCGGTATCTTTGTCGTCGGCCTCATCCTGCTAATCCTGCTTCCCCGCTTGCCGAGAACAAAGGTGGCCGCTGAAGAATTGAAAGTGGCCAGTCCCAAGAGCGAAAAGCGAGGCTAGTGCGATGACTCCGAAATCCCGATATATTTCGGAGTCATCGCACTAGAGGACCGACAATGGCCTCCGCTCTCCAAGCTCCTCCTCTGCCTTCTCCCCCTCACCCGCGCACCCCCCTGCTGCTGGCCGGCCCGACGGCCGTAGGCAAATCGGAACTGGCGCTGCTCCTGGCTGAGAAGCTCGGCGGGGAAATCATCTCGGTCGATTCGATGCAGGTCTATCGCGGGCTGGACATCGGCACCGCCAAGCCGTCGCCGGAAGATCGCGCGCGGGCCCCGCATCATTTGATCGACGCGGCGGAAGTCACGGAGTGGTTCGATGTGGCGCGGTTTGTCGAATTGGCGCGGCGCGCGGTGGCGGAGATTCAGGCGCGCGGCCGTCAGCCCATCCTGTGCGGCGGCACGGGCTTGTATTTCAAGGCGTTCGTGGATGGACTCGACGAGGCCCCGGCGGCTGACCCGGCTCTCCGGGCCGAGCTGAAAGCAACGCCGCTCTCGGAACTGCTGCGGGAGCTGGCCGAGCGCGACCCAGCAACCTATGACCGCCTGGATCGGCAGAACCCGCGCCGGGTGATTCGCGCGCTGGAAGTCATCCGCCTGACCGGCAAACCTTTCTCCGCGCAGCGCGCCCAGTGGCTATCGCCAACTTCCGACCCTCAAGCACCGGCGCTGCACTTCGGCCTGGCCCGATCCCCGGAGGATTTGCGCTCGCGAATCGACGCCCGGGTCGAGGAGATGTTCCGCCGCGGCCTGGTAGCCGAGACCCGGGAACTGCTCGAACGTGGCCTGGCACAGAACCCGATAGCTATGCAGGCGCTAGGGTACCGGCAGGTGGTGGAACACCTGCAAGGCCTGCGGCCGCTTCCGGAAACCGTCGAGTTGGTCAAAAGCCGGACGCGTCAGTTTGCCAAACGCCAGATGACCTGGTTTCGCCGCCAATTATCCCTGACGTGGGTGACCATCGAGGCCTCTCAGCCTTCCACCACGGTGCTGAGCCAGATTCTGGGCCGGGTTGCGAATTAAGGGCCTGGCGGAAAACAACTGCAGGGAAGAATGGGGGGGCAGACTGCACCTTATACGGATTATAATTGGCTAGACGAGCGTCCCCGATTCTGGCATTCAACCTGGGTGACCGAATCCATTATTGTGTCTGGACGCGAGTTTCGTCCTGAAGTCCTCCAACATCTCA
>Ga0181517_10001343_pt1 | contig 27643 bp, 25 predicted proteins | sample PEATcosm2014_Bin_31_FD_119748 | JGI IMG/M metagenome (GOLD analysis project Ga0181517, IMG submission 119748) | Peatland microbial communities from MTU Mesocosm Facility, Houghton, MI, USA - PEATcosm2014_Bin01_30_metaG | ecosystem: Environmental > Terrestrial > Soil > Wetlands > Peat | place... | reverse complement strand
CGGGTTGTGCTTCGACAGAACCTTGGTGATCGCCGCCGTCAACGTCGTCTTGCCGTGATCGATGTGTCCGATCGTTCCCACGTTCACGTGCGGCTTCGAACGGTCAAATTTTTCCTTGCCCATGCCCTTGTATCCCTTCCGTTAGACTTTTTTGTTTGCCCCGGACGCGCCGTGGCTCAAAAGGTCCGTACGCCTCAATAGTAGGCGTAAATTCTGAAATAACGCTGGCGAAGTTCCGCCGCAACCGACTCAACCAACTGCAAAAACCGCTCCCGCGTCAACGCCTGGTCAGAAACCGCCAGGGCGCGATAGAGCGCCGGGGCTTCCTTGCCCAGCAGACCCCGTTCCAGAATCCCTTCGAAATCGCGAATCCGCAGCTTGCGGCGGGTAATCCGATTCAGAAAGACTTCCACATCCCGGGCGTCGAAGGCGATGTCGATCAGCGCCTGAAGCTGCGCATACACCGGCTGATCCTGAACGGCAATGGCCGCCTGTTCAAACTTCATCCCACGCCTCGCCAACCGATTCGGTAACCTTCTCAACCAACTTCAAATGGAGCGGGAGACCGGGATCGAACCGGCGACCAACAGCTTGGAAGGCTGTGACTCTACCACTGAGTTACTCCCGCAAAAGCAGTTGTCAGCGATCAGTTGTCAGTCATCAGTTCGGCCGTGCAGATGGAAGCTGATTCGATTTCCCCGCCGAAGTCTCAACTGACTACTGATCACTGACAACTGACAACTAGATTTCTGGAGCTGATGACCGGGCTTGAACCGGTGACCTCTCCCTTACCAAGGGAGTGCTCTACCAACTGAGCTACATCAGCCTGCCTTGCAAAACCATCGGGCGAAACCGCCGCCCTACTTGCCCTCGTGACGGATGCGATCCGCCTGCCGGGCCAACACCGTGCGCACTGCCAACCCGCCTAATACTATCAGCGGCAGCAACCGCATTTCCACCGGTCTGCCGTTGACGAGGACCTTGCCCTCACCTAGGGTAAACCATGCCAGCGCCGCAAGTACCGCGTACAGCGCCAGAGCCGTCCAGTACTTGCGCTCCAACTCGGAACCGGTACTGTGCTGCTCTTCGGATGCGCGCTTCAGCTTGGCTCCAAACAGATTCATTCCGCCAAGCCTCCACGCACTTCCCTGCTACAAAATACTGGTGCACAGGGGAGGGTTCGAACCTCCGTAGGTCTAAGACCGGCAGATTTACAGTCTGCTGCCATTAACCACTCGGCCACCTGTGCACTTCTGGCTGCCGTCCGCGCTGGATCCGCTTCCGCGCATTACACTCCATCCGGAAATCTCCGGATCGTCGGAGCAAACGCACCTCAGTGGGGTCACCGCAGAGGACAGACCGGCTGCAAAAACCCGCCAGCCGGAAAACTTCTTGCCGATTTCGGTTCCATCGCTTCGGTTTGTGGAGCTGGCGAAGGGATTTGAACCCCCGACCCTCTGATTACAAATCAGATGCTCTACCAGCTGAGCTACGCCAGCCCGATTCCACTCGCAAACTGCCTGGAACACTCTGTTTCGCGCACGCACACTCCCGCACTACGCGAACCACGGCACAGATGTAAAGGTAGCATACCGGGGGCGTTGGGGCAAATCGGGGCGAGGGATGAGGGGACGAGGGAACAGGGATCAGGGAACAGGGGCTGGCGTGGGCGAGCCGGGGAATTCGAGGCAAACATGCAACGCGTATCTACCCAGGTGACACTGATTACTGCTTGGAACGTACAAAGGGCGGGCCTTGAAACGACTCCAGAGTTAGCTCATCCTTGGTCCGTAATGCAGGATCTGAAACGAAAAGCCGTTTGAAGGGATACTCCCTCCAAACGGCCATTTCAAACACTGCAACTCGATCACTGCAAAAACTACACGGCTGGGGGCAGACTCGCGTCATCGGAGACAAAAACCTTCATGGCTGTCCCTTTTTTAATATCAATATCCTTGCCGTGCTTGATCAGCCCGATAGGTCCAAAGAGCACAGTAAGGACAATGGCGGAGGTTTGCCCGCTCTCACCTTGTTTCCCCTTGGTGCCGCGAAGCTTTACCTTTACGTCGCCAACCTTGAGGTAATCGAGCCGCACGTTGAGTTCCCCGCCTTTGCCCATCATGCCTGCTTTTTTCGCATTCGTGACTTCACCCACGGCCTTGATTCCAGCCTTTGCGACAACCACATCGCCGACCTTCAAATCTTCTGCCAACACAAATGTAACCGGATCGCCCTCGTTCGCTGTTTTCGAGCTGATTTGCTCATCGAAGGTCAGCGGAACATCGGTTCCCTCAGCAAGCACCAACTTTGCTGTTTCAGCTTTTTGCGCCGGCACCGCGGCTGGTTGCTGTGCATACAACGCAGGAACACCCTGCGCACCTAGCATAGAAACGAGTAATAGAGCTGTGAACTGCCTTCTCACGCGAGTATTCCTCCACAATAAATCTATTAAAAACCCAGGAGAATCATACACCTGGTTTTCGCGCTTAGGGAAGACTTATCCGCCTGGAAGATGGAAATACCGAAGGCCTGTCCCAAAGAATACGGCAAAGCAGGAAGAATCCATCATCCGCGCGAAATGATAGGGTAATTCTGACGGCACTCTTTCTATGAAGAAGCGCACACGTAGAACGCTCCTGGTGGTGGCCGCGGTGCTGGTAATGCTGGCCGTGGCTATCTTTCTTCGCTCCAAAGCCCCGCCCGAGGCGGCGCGGCTGCTGCCCGAGTCGGACGGCATTGTGTACATTAACCTGAAACCGATACGGCCGTTTCTGAAAAAGGACATTCAGCCGCCCCGGCGCGTGCCTGAGTATCAGCAGTTCGTGGACGCGACCGGCATCGACTGGGAGCGGGATCTGGATCAGGTGGCCGTTGCTCTGCACCGGATGCCGGACCCGAGCGGTCCCAATGGCCCGGTGGCCTATTCGATGGTGGTGGTGGGCAAGCTGACCGGACAGCGGCTGAACAACTGGCTTGATAGCCATGCCGCCAGCCACGAGACCTATGCCGGACACACGGTCTTCAGCATTCCCTCCGACGGCCGAACGGTGCGGGTGGCGCAGATCGGCTACGACACGCTGGCTATTTCCAACTATCCTACCCCGGAGATGATCCACTCGATGCTCGACCGGCATCGCGCGGCGGCGCTGCCCTTTGCGGGCTCCACGCTGCTCGCCAACCATTTTCACGAGGTGCCTCTGCTGTCGCTGGCATGGGGAGTGGGGCAGATCGGCTGGCCGCTCTCAGAGAGCGGCGCGATCAGTGTCTTCGGTCTGAAGCTTCCCATCCAGCCGGACGCGACCTTCGTGGCCAGCCTGCGCTGGGCGGGGTCGCTGCATTTGCGGGTGGAAGAGATTGCGGCTAGCGAGGATGCGGCGGCCAGTCAGGCCGCGTCGCTGGCTACGCTGGTTACGCTGGCGCGGGGCTTCTCGATTCCGCTGGGGCAGAATGCCGCCAACAGCAGCCTCAAGGAACTGCTGAAGACCGCCGTGGTGGAACAGAAACGGAACCGGGTGGTGGTGACGGCCCAGCTATCGCCTTCGATCCTCGGCAATCTGGCCAACGACGAGAATTCACAAAAGATTGTGGATCCCACCGCAGCCTCGCCTGCATCCAATAACCACTAGCGCGCTTCCCCGCCGCCAGTCAGATCGCTGACTGCCAGCTACGGGCGCCGGGACTTCCGATCTCCGCTTCTTGCGGATTGAACGGAAGCCTGGCGATGTAGCATCCTCTCCATGCCAAGATCGTGAACAAGCCCCTGGATGGGCAGAGGCCGCTTTGCAGGTTGCGGTGCGGCTCAAACAGCGCCCAGGATCGAGTCAAGAAAAGCCCGAGCCTTAAGGCCACTCCAATTGAGCTTCTCCATTCATGGGCCTGAAGGCCCATGCTCCCTCCGACCTTGGCCATTCTGCCTCAGCCGTCCCGACTTACTCGGCTGGCGCGATCAGGTATTGCTCGAGCTTGCCGTCGGGATAGGCGTAGACGGTGAGGCGCAGGCGCTGGTTGGGGTAAACGATGTTATAGCTGCGGAAGCTCATGCCGCCACGCAGACCCTTGCCGGCTTGGGAGAAGCTGGTCGGCTCGCCCAGCGGTGCAAGGCTGTCGCGATAGTCGGCCAGCGCCTCGGGGGTGAAATAGTCGCTGAGGTTGGACGCCAGCAGGCTGCGGTCGATGCGGCCCTTCTGCAGATTGTGGAAGAGGTCGAGCGCCTGCCTTTGGGCGTCGGCATCGCCAGCCGTGGCCGAATCCACGATCTCCGCTCCGGCCAGCCGGGCAATCATGGAAGCCGCGCCCACCGCGTCCTGGTTGGTGAGCACGGCGACGGCCACGCCGTCGTCGACGAAGACTTCGTTATCCGATACAAAGCCGGAGACCTCGCCGCTGTGCTCGATGGAGCGGTGTCCGTTCCGGTCCTGAACGTCGACCCCGAGACCGTAGTGCGTGCCCTTGCCGTCCTTGAGCTTGACTTCTGTAAAAATCTGCTTGTAGCTCTCCGGCTTGAGGACGGACTGGGCGATGAGGCTTTCATCCCACAGGGCCAGGTCGTGGGCAGTCATGGCCAGTTCGCCGGCGGCAAACATCCAGCCGCGGCCCTCCTTGGGGGCGACCCGCAACGGGCCGAGCGCATGGCGGTAATAGGCGGTGGCGTCGGCGTGGGTGAGCTTGGCCTCGTCGGAGTTCCAGACGGATTTCATGCCAAGGGGGCGGAAGATGCGCTCGGTGAGCAGGTCCATCAGCGGATGGCCGGTGACGTTCTCCACGATGCGGCCGGCGATGACGAAGTTGGTGTTGGAGTATTGCCAGTCGGTTCCGGGCTCGAAATCAAGGGGCTTTTTGGCCCAGGTGTCGAGGATCTGCTGGGCGCTCTCCGCTTGCAGCATGGGGGTCATCACGTAGTCTTCGGGCCAGTAGTCCTGGTATCCGGCGGTGTGGCTGAGGATCTGGCGGATGGTGACCTCGTTGCCGCGGGTGAGGCCGGGCACATACTTGCCGACCGCGTCGTCGAGCGAGAGCTTGCCCTCTTCCTGAAGCAGCAGAATTGCGGCGGCGGTGAACTGCTTGGAAATCGATCCGATGGAGTAGCGCATGTCGGGCGTGGCCGGCTGAGCAGGATCAATGCTGGCCAGGCCATAGGCATGGGCGTAGACCAGCTTGCCGCCCTTGACTACAGCAACCGAGGCCGAGGGAACGCCAGTCTGCTGCAGGATCTGGTTGGAGATGAGATCGACGCGGGCACGGAGAGCAGGGTCGAGATTTTCGACCGTCTGAGCGTGGAGCGCGGCTGCGGACAAGGCTGAAAAAGCCAGACAAATAAGGGCAATTATTTTCATGAGAGTGAATTCTCCGCGAGAGCTTATGAAGCAAGGTAGCAGAGTTGGAACGGCGGGAGCCAGCAGCGGCGCGGAGGCGAGCGGTTCGCGGGAAATGAGAGGCGAGGAAATACAATCGTCAAAACAGACCCGGAAAGCATTGCAACAAGGAGCGGTATGGATCGGTTGATCGAGGGACACAAGCGCTTTTTGGCGGAGGCGTTTCCGCTGAAGCGGGACCAGTTTCATTTGCTGGCCGACGGGCAGCGGCCCGAGACGTTGTTCATCACCTGCGCGGACTCGCGGATTGTGCCCGACCTGATTTTGCAGACGCAGCCGGGGGATCTGTTTCTGTGCCGCAATGCGGGCAACGTGATTCCCAAGGCCGGGGAGCCGGCGGGCGGCGTTTCAGCCACCATTGAATATGCGGTGGAAGTGCTGCAGGTGCGCCACGCGATTGTCTGCGGGCACTCGGACTGCGGGGTGATTCGCGCCCTGATGGCTCCGCACGCGCTGGAGGGCCTACCCAGCGTGCAGGACTGGCTGCAGCACGTGGAGCCGGCCTGGGAGTACGTGCACGAAGTGGAGCGCCACGCCGGCGAACTGACCCGCCACACCGCGCTGACCCACGCCAACGTGCTGGCGCAACTGGAAAACCTGCGCACGCATGAGTATGTGCAGCGCGCGCTGGCGGAAGGCCGGCTGATGGTGCACGGGTGGTACTACGACATTCTCAGCGGGCGGATTGAGCGCTACGACGAGGAGTTGAAGAGGTTTGTGGCGCTGGCGGAAGGGTGATCGGATTGCTGTTTGGCCAGCCTAGCCAAGCTTGCCCACGAAATTTGGGTGCCCCAGGTGCCTCGGCTTTGTAGGAGTCTCCCGAACTTCCCTCCAAGAAAATTCGTATCCGCTGCTGTTAACCAATTTGCGTGCTGCTCCGTTTTACCGGTGCAGGCAGTTGGAAGAAAGCGAGGCAAACAGATGCAGGATACGATTGTTCCGATAGCGGTTTTCACCATGATGGGTTGGATTGCGTGGGTGATTTTCTCTTCGCTGCGCCGTTACAAGGTGGCGCGGGTGCAGGCCGACGTGCAGATGATGTTCCTGTCGAAGTTCGCTTCGCCGCAGGACATGCTGGCCTACGTGGAGACGGAGTCGGGCAGGAAGTTTCTGTCGTCGCTCGCGCAGGAAACCGGGACCCCCTACGGCCACGTGCTGAGCTGCGTGCGCTGGGGCATTGTGCTGATCATCTTCGGCGGAACGATGTGCGTGCTGCGGGCCGCGAGCCTGGTGGAGCAGGATCCGCAGGTCTTCGGGATCATTGCCATCGCGCTGGGCGTGGGCTGCGAAGCGGCGGCGGCGGCATCGTATTTCCTGTATCGCAAGCTGGGGCTGGTCGAGCCGGCGATTCGGCCTTGATTCACCCCTTGGAAAGCTTCGTGGCAGCCCACCCTAGCCGCAAAAGCAACGGCGCGGCGACGGTGGGGCGCCCGGTCTCGATGCCGAGCCTCAACGCAGGAAAAACTCTTCACTGTTCAGGGTGAGCGATGGAAGCGGCGCGCACGATCGACGGGTTCGCGGAGACAGACGAGAAGCAGTGCGCCCGGACGGGCGAAGAGAGGTTTCAGGAACTCTATGAAGCCACTTCGCGCCCGCTCTGGGCTTACCTGTTTCACGTGCTGGGGCGGGCAGACGCAGCCGACGACGTGGTGCAGGACACCTATTGCCGCTTTCTGGAACGGAAGACGCCGGAGATGGACGCGGCGGCGACGAAATCCTACCTGTTTCGCATCGCGACCAACTTGGTCAGGGACCGCTATCGCAGCGGAGCCGGGACACTGGACCAATTGGACGAGATGGACGAGGCGCACCGCGAAGCGCCGGCCAGTGTGACCGGTCCTGGCATGGAGGCGCAACTGGACGTGCTGGCAGCGATGGGCCAGATGAAGCCGCGCGAGCGCGAACTGCTGTGGCTGGCCTACGTGGAGGGCATGAGCCACGCGGAGATCGCCTCCACCACGGGATTGGGTAAAATGAGCATTCGATTGCTGCTCTTCCGGGCGCGCCGCCGGGCGGCCCAGTTGCTGCGCCCGGAAAGGACCGAGTTATGAACACAACGAATTGCGAACGCGAATCCGAAGTGGTGAGGGACGGGCGCGCGGGCGCATGGACGCCGGAACAGCTGGCCCATTTGGCGAGCTGCGCACTGTGCGCCGAGACGCGGCGGATTGCGCTGGCGCTCGCAGCGTCGGCCGAGCGGTCTCATTCTCTTCATGCGATGCCGAGCGCCGGGCAGGTCTGGTTCAAGGCGCAGCGGAGAGCCCGCGAGGCGGCCATCCGGCGCGCCACCCGTTCGATGCGCGTGATGCGCTGGCTGGGCGCGCTGTATGCGCTGGCGCTGGCGGCGTGGGGAGCACGCACCCTGCTGGGTGGCGAGCTTCATGCGCTGACGCCGACTTTCAAGGACGCTGGTTTTGCCGCGCTCGGCGGCCTGGGAGCGGTGGCCTGCATGGCGCTGGGACTGCTGATCTTTGTTGGCGACGGGCGGCGGAAACAGGGGCTGGGAAGGTAGCCGGCACGGTCACGCGCCAAGCCTCAATGCACGCCGGGCGGAGGGGCGGCGTGGCCGATGGGCTTCTTGAAGAGCCAGACCGCACCCGCACAAAAGAAGGCCAGCACGGCGGTCCAGCGGAAGACATCGACATACGACATCAGGGCCGACTGCTGCATCATCTGGCCGTACATTGCGCCATATGCGCCGGGCCGGGCCGCGCCGGGGCCGATGTGATGGCCCAGATACCCGGCCAGGGCAGCCGACTTTTGCTGCAGCACCGGGTTCGAGGGGCTGAGGTGAGCTCCGATCTCCGTCTGGTGCAAGGCCGCCCGGCGGATGAGCGCGGTGGTGGCCATGGCGATGCCGATGGAACCGCCGATATTGCGCAGCATGTTGAATAGACCGGTGGCGTTGCCCATCTCCTCGCGCGGGATGGTGGAGGTGGACATGGTGGCCAGCGGCACAAAGACAAAACTCAGCGCAAAGCCGGTCAACGTGATGGGAATGAGCAGCGTGTAGGGGCCGATGTCGAGGTTGATGCTGCCAAAGATGAAGGAGCAGACGCCGAAGCCGATGAATCCCAGGCAAAGCAGCTTGCGCTGGTCGATTTTCGAACTGAGAAACCCGACCGCAGGGGAGCCAATGAATGAGCCGATGCCACGCGGACCTACCACCAGCCCGGCGGTGAAGGCGGTGTATCCGAGCACTTCCTGGTAGTAAAGGGGCAGGATGGCGATGGTGATGTAGATGCACATGCCCAGCATGGCGATCAGGAAACATCCTGTCCTGAAGTTGCGGTCCTTCAGCACATGCAGGTCGAGCAGTCCTTCGCGGTTGCTCCACGAGCGCCAGATCCATCCGATGAGCGCGAGCACCATCGCGGCGGTGGCCCAGCGCACCCAGGTTGCGCCGAACCAGTCGTCTTCCTGGCCCTTGTCGAGAACGATCTGCAGGCAACCAGTCCAGACAATCAGCAAGCCGAAGCCGATGTTGTCGAAGGGGCCAACCTTGGCGTTCTTGATGTAAGGCGGATCGTGCACGAAGCGGCTAATGAGAATGACCGCGAGGATTCCGACGGGGATGTTGATGTAGAAGGCGTAGCGCCAACTGAAGGTGTCGGTGAGCCAACCGCCCAGGGTGGGGCCGAGGACCGGAGCGACGACGATTCCCAGGCCGTAAGCGGCCATGGCCATGGATCGCCTGGCCGGTTCAAAACTCTCAATGAGGATGGACTGCGAGAGCGGCTGCAATGCGCCGCCGCCCGCGCCCTGCAACACGCGGGCCAGCAGGATCACGCCCAGCGAAGGCGCTGCTCCGCAGAAGAACGATGCGATGGTGAAGAGTACGACGCAGATGAGCAGGAAGCGCTTGCGGCCGAAGCGGCGGGCAAACCAATTGGAAGCGGGCAGAATCACCGCGTTGGCGACCAGATAGCTGGTTAAAACCCAGGTGGCTTCGGAGTTCGAGGCCGAAAGCGAACCGGCGATATAAGGAAGCGCGACCGACGCAATGGCGGTATCCAGCACCTCCATGAAGGTGGGCAGCATCACCGAAACGGTGACCAGCCACGGGTTCACGCCCTGGGTGAGCGGATAACGAGCTTGGAGGGCGGCTGTAGTCATAAATATCTGGCAAGAAAAGATTACAGGATGGGGCCGGGGGCAGGTGCAGGACGGGCGTCACAAGGCGAGCCCCAGGGGCTATAGATACCGCGGTTAAAGCGGTTCTCATGAAGGTGTAGGGTGAGCGTGGACCGGGAGGTCCACGCTACAGCCGCCCGGGAGGCCGACGTTACCTGTTCTTGCCGGATCAATCGACGAAGGTGATTTGCCGCAACGAAGAACGGCTCCCGCCTGTGGGGAGCCGCTTCTGAATCCTTGGGATGAGGGCTATTTTCCGGCGCCGGGCAGCGGACTGGGGGCGGTCATCGCCACCTGCTCGTAGGTCATGCGCAGATATTTGTGCGGATTGACGGGTACATTGTGGACGCGCACTTCATAGTGCAGATGCGGCCCGGTGGCGCGGCCCGTCATTCCTACGTAGCCGATGACCTGTCCGCGGGTAACGTGCTGGCCGGGAAGCACCGCGATGGCGGAGAGATGTCCGTAGACGGTGAGCAGATCGTGGCCGTGGCCGAGGACCACCTGGCGACCGTAGCCCGCGCCCATCGAGGCTCCGGTAACTTCGCCATCGGCGGCGGCGCGTACGGGGGTTCCGGTGGGAGCTTCGATATCGATGCCGGAGTGGAATGCGCCTTCACCGTTGATCGGATCCTGGCGCGAACCAAAGCTGGAGCCCACGCGGCCTTCGACAGGCCACAGCGAGGGAGCATCGGCCAGAGCGGTCCAGTCGCCGGCGAAAGAGGGCGACAAGCCGACTTCCAGCGCACGGGAAACGCGTCCGGAGAGCGCTTCGGTGCGCAGGGTGTAAAACTGGTCGATGGAGAGCTTGACCTGCTGCTGGCTGACTTCGTCGCTCATGGCCAGAGAGGTGGGCGTGGGAGCAGCCGCTGCTTCGGCGGCGGGAGCGGGTTTTCCCTGCGACAACTTGCTTTGCTTGAGGCCGTAGAGCGCCGTCACTTCGTTGGCCAGCGCGCCCAGCGACGCCACCTGCACGTCGCGATCGTGGGCAATCTGCGCCATCTGGGTGTAATCCTTGCGGAGAGTTTCCTTCTCCTGGCGGACCTGGTTGTAGCTTTCGGTCTTGAGCAGCATGCGCGTATACGAGCCGGCAAGCCCGGCAATGGTGAACGCGCCCACCACCGCGGCAGCTATGAAACCATATGCGTAATGAAGCGGGAGCGGGATCTTGCGGACACGACCGTCATCGTCTGTGGCAATGAATAAGATGTAAAAGCGCTTGCGTAGCATCTTTTCTCTCTTCCCCCGCGCCGGCAGGGTCGCAATTCGCCGCTCACACGATCCAGGCAACAATGCAAAAAAATTCGTTCAGCCCAATGCAGACAGCAACAAGCGCGAACAACTGCGCCGGCCGGGGAACGTTGGTTCAGGCTAGCAGAATAAATGCTTGCGGGTCAACGAAAACCGCATGCCTGCCCCGATTCGAAGGGGTGATCGCAGCCGGGGGGCCGAAGGAGTCCCAATTTGGACGGCGCAAGGTTTTCACTCATTTAACCTGTCTTCATGGGTGAGTGGAATGGGTGAGCGGGGCGGGCGAGTCCAATTCGGGAAGGGGCTTGAAAAGGAGGCCGGCAGCGGTGAGCTGGCGCTGCTGCGCCGGATCCGCCAGGGCGCGCCACGGAGCTCGCGTGGAGGCCTGCGGCTGGGAATCGGCGACGACTGCGCCCTGCTGGGGGTTCGCGAGGACGAAGAAGTGGCTGTGACCACCGACCTTTCCATTGCCGGCAGGCATTTCCGCCTGGACTGGCACCCGTCCGAGAGTGTGGGCCACCGCTGCCTGACCCGCGGCCTGAGCGACCTGGCGGCCATGGGGGCGAGGCCGGTAAGCGCGTTCCTGTCGCTGGCGCTGCCGCGCGAGCTGACGGTTGGGCGGAGCAGGAAGCCGGCCTGGGTAGACGGGTTCTTCAAGGGGCTGACGGCGCTGGCTGCGGAGTGGAAGACTCCGCTGGCGGGAGGCGACCTGGCTGAATCGCCGGTCGCGCTGGCCGACATTGTGCTGGTGGGAGCCGTGGAGCGGGGCAAGGCGCTGCTGCGCTCGGGAGCAAGACCGGGCGATCTGCTGTATGTGACCGGGGCTCTGGGCGGAGCCGCCCATGGGCTGGCGCGGCTCGAAAAGCTGGCCGGGGAGTGGGAAAATCGTCCCGCACCGCCGCGGATTCCGGCCAAACTAATGCCCGAGTTGGCCGCCCACCTGTGGCCCCAGCCGCGCATCCGGCAGGGGCTTTGGCTGCGCAAGAAGGGACTCGCGACAGCGGCGCTGGACCTGAGCGACGGCCTGTCGACCGATCTGGCGCATCTTTGCGAGGAGTCGGGCGTCTGCGCCGAAGTGGATGCAGAGGCGCTGCCGCTGCACCAGGGAGCGAGTCTTGCCCAGGCGCTGCACGGCGGCGAGGACTACGAGCTGCTGTTTACTGCGCCGGCCGGGGCGCGGATGCCGCGGGCCATCGCCGGAGTGGCGATTACGCGGATAGGCCGGGTGGGGAAGGCGCGCAAGGGAGTGCCGCCGATGACGCTGGTCACCGGCGGCGTACGGCGGCCGCTCGAACCGCGCGGGTGGGAACACTTTTCCTGATCTCATCCCGTAAGCGAGGTTTGCTCTTCATGCAACAGGACCCGAGCTTTGCGCACAACTGGACCGCCGAGATTCTGGCCGCGCGGCCGCTGATTTTGCCGGGACGCAGCTTTGTGTATCCGGCACAGGCGGATGAGGTGGAACGCGGCGCGCTGGAGGTGCTGGTGCGGCCCGTGGGGAACGGGATGCCGTTTCTGGCCACCTGCGCGCTGGGGTTCCGCGACTTGGCCGTTCCCAGCGGTGTGTGGGCGACGCCACATCCCGAATGGATGTGCGCAGTGGCGGGCGGGTACGCCTACCTGATCAACACCATCAGGCCGGACGAGTTCACGATGCTTCCCTACCGGCCGGTGATGCAGGTCTTCCCTGCTCCGCTAGACGGGCTGCTGCTGTTTGCGAGCAACCGGACGATTCTGGCATGGGCTAAAGCAGGACAAGCTTGGGAGTCGCAGCGGCTATCCGATGAAGGTCTTGCGATGATCAGCGTGGAGAACGGGGTGTTGCGCGGAATGGGCTGGGAGATGCGCAGCGATCAGGAAATACCGTTCGCGCTGGATGTGCGGACGGGATTGCGTGTGTGTTGAAGCGGAAGGCACTTGGCCTCTGGGGCTAAATACCCATCTTTTTGTTGGTCTTATCGGCACGGCTGAAGCTGTGCCCTTTCAAAACCCGACTTGGCGGGGATTTCACTTATATGAGCTGAATAAAAACAAGCGTGGACCGGGAGGTCCACGCTACAGCCGTCCAGGAGGACAGCGTTACAATTTCGCGCACTGCTGAAGCCGTACCCTTTCAAAGACTGGAAGCAACAGGCAGGATCGCGCTGTACGCAGAGTAGACGCCTTCAAAGACCGAGTCCCAGCTGGCGGTGAAGGCGTGGTCGCGGGCGGCGAGGCGCATCTGGGCGAGTTTTTCGGGATCGGCCAGCAGCGCGGCCACGGCTGCGGCAAACTGCTCGTCCGTTGCGATGCTACCGGTGAGGCCCTCGCGCACGATGGTCGGCGGACCGCCATCGGGGGTGACCACGGCGGGAACGCCGCTGGCCAGCGCTTCCAGAACTACGTTCCCGAAGGTGTCGGTATGCGAGGGGAAGACGAAGAGATCCATGTTGGCGTAGGCGGTTGAGAGCGCCTCGCCCTTGAGCACGCCGGGGAATTCGGCGCGCGGCATGCGCTCGCGCAGGTCGTCCAGCTCCGCGCCGTGGCCGACGACGAGGAAGCGGAAGTTGCCAATGCCCATGGCTTCCAGTTCCTGCTGAATCTGCGGGAGGAGGTTGACGTTCTTCTCGACGGAGAGACGGCCGACAAAGCCAAGGACGAACTGCTTGTCCTGAGGATCCCTCTGGCGCTTCGAGGGGTGAAAAAGCGCGGCGTCGACGCCGCGCGGCATCAGGTGGCAGGGACGCCCGGCGGTGCGCTCCAGCAGTTGGCATAGCTCGGGATTGGGTGCGAAAAGCACCTGGGCCAGCGAATAGAATTTGGCCGCGGTGGCCATGGTGAGGTCTTCGATCTTCTGGCCGGCGACGGCGGATTGCCGCTCGGGGAGCAGGCGCAGGAACCAGTGGGAACGGCGCGCCAGGTATTCGTGGACATTAGTATGCCAACTGGCGGCAAGCGGCAGTCCGCGGTGATGAGCGAGGCCTGCGCCGAGCGTGCCGAGTTCGCTGGGCCCGGTGATGTGGATGACGTCGGGCTTGAAGTTGTCCAGAACCTCGCCAATCAGTGGGATATGGCGCAGAAAAGCGGGGTCGTAGCGGAGGTCTTTCTCCAGCGCAAAGCTGAGAAAGCTGCGCGGCAGTTCGAGGGTCCACACATTGCCGTCTTCGACGAAAGCCTGGGCGCGCTCGCCGGCGCGCACGCAGAGGAAAGGCAGGTTGCGACGGCGCGCAAAGGCTTCAAAATGGCGGCTGGTGTGCGCCACTCCGTTCACTTCGTGGAACGAGTCGGGAAAGTAAGCTACGCGCGGCGTTTGATCGTTCATTTGCTGAGCTGAATTCCCTGTTTCCTGCTGAAGTTGGACAGTTGGAGCATTCGTCGATTGGTAGCGAGCGATCCTCTGCCCGTCCGAAGAAAACGGTCTCAGCAAGAGCAGGTAGCGCTGGCCTCCTGGCCGGCTGTCGCGTGGACCTCCCGGTCCACGCTCACTCTACACCGTCGCCGGGACTACTAAACGGAAGTTGGACGTAAAGATTCAGGTTCCGGTTTGCAATTCGTACAAGAACAAGACCGCTCCGGAGTGGATTCGAGCTTTCCCAGGTCCTCAAATGCGGGGGACCTGGGGCACCCAACTTTCGCGCACGTTTATACGGCGAACCGTTATCCGTCGTTTTCACCCAGGGCAAGGCGCATTTGCTCCGAGTCGCTCCAGGCCAGGCGCAAGCCGCCGCTGACCGGAACCTGGCCCATCATCTGAACCATGGCGATCAGGGCGCTCATGGCACGGGGCGCGCGGCCCTTGGGCCAGATCTCGCTGAGCGGGCGAACCACGCCGTTTGCATCCGGGTGATAGCAGCGCTCGTCCCAGGTGCGGGAGCCTTGCGGGAATTCCGGATAGTGGCGGATGGCGTCGATGGTGGACTGCAGAAGGCGATGCTTCCAGGGTTGTGCATACTGAGGCATGAAGAGCATGTGGCTCTTCTTTTCCCGGCGAATCTCGTGCACAAACTCGGTGAAGCTTTCGGCGTTGCTCAGGTTGATGTTGGCGTTCGGCTCAACCCCGTGGCGGTCGCCGCCGGTAATCAGCAGCATGTTCCACATTTCGGCGAGGCGGCGGACGGCGCGATTCTCGTCCCAGTTGCGCAGGCCGTTCAGCTCCAGCGCGTGCATGTATGCGCCGTTCTTCTGGAGGAACTCGTTGACCAGGAAGTTGTGCTTCTCCTGGCCGACCAGGTAGAGATCCCAGAGGGGGTGATTGAAGATCACCAGGACATTCGGTTCGTCATGCAGGGCCTGCAGGATCTCGGTCAGCCGGGCATCGCTGGGGTTGGCGGTGTAGTCGGAGAGGGTCTGCATCCACTCCTGCGCCTTGGCGCTGGGAAGGTTGTGAACACCCAGGTGGAAGGACTGAATGCCGTAGGGCGCGGTCCACTCGACCGAAACCGGAATCTGGCGTGCGCTGGGGACGGTGCGCAGCAACATGGGAGCCTGAATGGTGTCGTGATCGGAGATGGAGACCATCGAAGCAAGATTGAGATTCGAAATCTGTCTGCTTTCCAGATCGAAGGCCAACTTGGGGGTCATGGGCGGGGTCCAGTAGCTGGCGGCGTAGTTGATGCGGATGCCGTGCTTTGCCTCGGAGCGGGTCTCAAGACGCGACAGCAGCGGCCGAATGATGGGGTACTGGCTCCCCAGGTTGGCGAGAAAATCCAGTGTTTCCTTCGACTGGTTGGTGTGACTGTGCAAGGAAACGCCCGTACGGAAATCTTCCGTTGCGTTTTTGTCGCGCCACAGGTACGAAATGGTCGAATTGGCCATCATTTCTCCTCATTCCCCGGACGTTCTCGAATTTCTGGAGACAGTATCGGATGAAGACCATCAATGGACTGTTAAGGTACTGCGAATGCCGGTTCAATTAACTGAAAAATCAACAAATTAACGGGGCCGGGGGCAGAAATCGCGTCAAAAGCCGGAGAAAACCCTAAAATTCCCGAAAATCTGGAGCGGCGCTTCCCAATCAATGCCCGTTGCGGGCGATTTCCGGCGCGACGAAGTCTTCCACGCCCCATCCGGCCATCAGCTCCTGGCTCATGGGAACGCCGGATGCGACCGATTCAGGGATGAGGTGGTTCTCGGTAAGCCCCTGGCGAAGCAATTCGAAGGCCTGCTCGGGAGTGTCGGCAAACTGGAACAGCTCGATGTCCTTGGGCGAGATGGCACCGTACTCAACCAGGGCTTCGATATTGAGGACCCTCTTCCAGTATTCGGAGCCGTAGATGACGACCGTGATCTTCTTGGCCAGTTTGTTGGTCTGGGCGAGGGTAAGAATCTCGAACATCTCATCGAGGGTTCCAAATCCGCCCGGAAAGACCACCAGCGCCTTGGAGAGATAGGCGAACCAGAGCTTGCGCATGAAGAAGTAATGGAACTCGAAGTTGAGGGCGGGCGTGATGTAGGGGTTGGGGGTCTGCTCGAAGGGCAGGCGGATGTTGAGCCCCAGAGTCTTGCCGCCGGCTTCGTATGCGCCGCGATTGGCCGCTTCCATGATTCCCGGACCGCCTCCGGAGGTGACGACAAATCGCTCGCGGTTCGAAGGAATGGATTTGGCCCAGCGGGTGAGCATGCCGGCCAGGGTCCGCGCGTCTTCGTAATAGCGGGCCATTTGGACCGCCGCTTCGGCACGCTTGACCTGGAGTTCGGTGGCGCTGCCGGCCGCAATCTCGGGTGCTTTGGCGGGCTGCTCGTGGCTGGGCGCGGGACGCACGGAACCGGTGTTCTCCAGGAGTTCCAGGTCGTGATCGGCCTGATCGCGGCTGCGGAAGCGGGCCGAGCCGAAAAAGACGACCGTGTCCTGGATCTTCTCTTTGCGGAAACGGGCCAGGGGCTCCATGAACTCCGAGACAATGCGGATCAGGCGCCCTTCGGCGCCGTTCAGAAAGGCGGAGTTCTCATAGGCCAGCGGCGCGCGCGGCAAGGGCGGAGGAACCGCGCCGGAGGGCTGCTTGTCAGGCTGGGGGGCGACCTGGGTTTCTTTACTGCCCTGTTCCGCGTTGCTGGTTCCCTGCTTCGGATCGGTCATATTCTGATTTTCCCGCTGGAGTTCCGGCCGGGCTTACTTTTCCCGCTGGCGCAGCGCGTCCTGAAATGCAATCCACAGATTCAAAAGGCCCAGTCCCGAGACAATTCCGCGCACCGCGCCATTGGCGGCAAAGATGGAAAGCGTGGGGAACTGAAGGAAGAGCGGGTTCTGGTCCCAGAACAGATGCGACCAGGGCGCGTAACAGACGGCCAGGCCGATGTACATGCGCAGCACAACGCGCAGAAAAAGCTCGGCGCGCTCAAGCCAGCGCGGAATGCGCTGCGGCCCGCGTACAGGCGGCGCGGAGATCCCGGGTAACGGCGCAATAGCCGGAGTTGCCACGATCGCCGGAGGCAGAGGTACCGGGGCACCCCCTGCCGCGGGAGCGGGGCTGGCTGTGACGAGCGGCGGTATCAGTTCCGGCTGTGACATTCTGGGGTATGTTCGCGGTCCTTGTTCATGGGCAGCTTCCGGCGTGCTTCTGGAAACCGCGGCCGCAAACACGGACACCGTATTGCAACGTTATCACAGCGCAGGCCCGAGGTTGCCACCGGGAGCGCGCGCGCCCCACCGTCCAATAGAGCGGCATTCCTATAGCCGGAAATAGATCCCCAGCATCGGCTCGGCGGTGTGGGTGAATTTGTCGGTGGAGGTGAAGAGGCTGGTGAGATTGGGAGCCTTGTAGAGATTGCCCCGGTATTGGAGGCGCAGGCCGAGGTGGGGCAACAGACCCCAGTCCAGTCCGGCTCCATAGACGAAGGCAGGCTTGGTGGTGGTTTTGGTGCTTACCGGGATGGAAACACAAAGCGGATTGAGGATGCTGCATTCTACAAAACTGGCCTGTCCGCTGACAGGGACATCGAAGATCATGCCAGCGCCGGCCAGAGTGAAGGGGCGTAGATTGGCGAGCTTGACCGAGGCGATCCAGTCGGCCGTGACCTCGTGCGCGTCGGCCTTTACCGGAGCCGCCTGGGCCGTGAAACAGGGCAGCAGCGAGCCAGCCGGACAAGCAAAGGCCAACTGAGTGTAGGACTGATTGGCTCGATTGAAGGAGTAAGTTCCTTCGTAGCCGAACCAGGGCTTGCCGATGTGGCGCAGTTCCAGCAACCCGCCGGCGGCGTTGGAGGGACTTTGCTGAACGCCGTTTGCGGTGGTGGTTCCAGTGAATGCTCCGTAGAGGCTGGCCGCCACATCCGTTTGCGCGAAGCCGGCCATACCCCCAAGAACGAAAACTCCGGCCAACAGGAATGCTCTATAAATGGATCTGATCTGCATGTCGTTCTCCTATGTCCAGTTCCGGACTCTTGAGATGAACAAAGATGCATCCAAGTTGTTTGCAATCTGACTCCTGAACCGATTCAGCTCTACCTGCGTTAGACGGGGCCGAAACAAGACTGGTAATACCGGGCGGGGAGGATCTCATTGTTTTTTTGCATTGCGCGCAAGTCAGATACAACGTTTTAGGAGTATCCTGACTCTTAAATAGTATGCGTTTGCGTAGACGGTCCTTTCCCAAAGGTACGGTTGCGCACCAGGAGCAAAAGTAAGCATCTTTGTTCAACGCATGGGCCCTCCTACATTAATTGCACGCGGCGCTGCCAGCGCGAAATATGCGTGGAGTTGCGCCGGTTAGTTGAATATCTCGACTCATTTCCCTGGTAATGCGTCCTCGGGATGCAAGCCTGCGGTGATCGATTTCCGCGGGTTTGCATACCGAGGCTCCGTCATGGAACAGAGATACGCCTCGCGGCCCGGCGCGGAGCCGGAATCCCCCCTCGGCAGCCCGTGACGACTCTCCTATTGGCGTAGCGGGTTTTGAAAGGGCACGACTTTAGTCGTGCCCTTTCAAAACAGTTGCTCTATTTGGTTCTCCAGCTTCATGCGATTGCCCTGCGTGCGCAGCCTGAATCGCTTTAGGTCATTCTCAAAGTGCGACAATAAAGTACGCGCCCAGGGCAAGATCGGACCAGCCCGGCGCCGGGGTGCCCGCTTGGCCATATTGCAAGTCCTTTCGACACATATGTTCCTCCCACAGAGGCTGCAGCCGGGACACCTGGATCTGGCAGCCCGCGCCGGCGCGCAGGCGATAGAAATTTTCGCGGCCCGGCAGCATTTCGACTACACCAGCCGCGACCAGGTGTCGGAAGTGGCAAGCTGGCTGCGGTCGAATCCCGTGAGCGCCTGGAGCATGCACGCCCCGCTCTACGCGGACCAGGAGATGGGCCGCTCCGGCGCTCCCATGGTGAACGTGCTGCACCCGGAGAAGTTCCGCCGCATCGATGCGATGGACGAGATCAAGCGGGCCCTGGAAAGCGCCGAATATATTCCCTTCAAGCACCTTGTGATGCACCTGGGCGACCGGGACGACAGCTGGTCGCCGCGCACCGTGGAGCACGCCATTACCGCGCTGGAGCACCTGGGCGTCTTCGCGGCCCCCTTAGGCGTGCGGCTGCTGGTGGAGAACCTTCCCAGCGACGCCGCCAGCCCGGAGCACCTGCTCGACGTGCTGAAAGTCGGCCACCTGGGCAATGTAGGCATTTGTTTGGATCTGGGTCATGCCCACCTGAGCACGGGAATCGCCGAGGCCATCGAACTGCTCGGCAAGCGCATCCTTTCCGTCCACGCCCACGACAATCACGCTGTCAAGGATGAGCACCTGTGGCCGGGGGACGGGTCCATCGACTGGAAGGCAGCGGCGGAGGGATTGAAGGCTCTGGCTGCGCCTCCCGCGATTGTGCTGGAGATCGGCTACACGGTTGCCGAGAAAGAGACGGACCTTGCGGGCAGGATCCGACAGAGCTTCGAACGCTTCGGCGATCGCTGATCCGGCTCGCGGCAGGCTCTTCGCCAGAATCCATGGCACACGCAGTTTCCAAAAACACAAGAGGTCCCCACGCTTGCTGCCGTGGGGACCTCGTTGCGTTGCGCTTTTCTATTTCAAGGTGAGAGTAATTGTCTGCGCAACGGCTGCGGCGCTGTTGGCGGGAGTAGCCGCAACAGTCACCTGATACGATCCCGTCTTGGCCGCAGAACCCGCGGTGAATGTCAGGGTTACGCTTCCGCTGCCGGGCGCGGAAATGGTGGACTTGGTGAAGGAAGCGGTGACGCCGGCCGGGAGTCCGCTGACGGAAAGCGCTACCTGCGCATTCAGTCCGCCAACCGCGGTCGCGGTCACCGTAACGTTGTTGGTTGCGATGCGGGAGACGCTGATGGACGAAGATGCGACCGCGATCTTAACGGCCGGCGCCTGCTGCACCTGAAGGGTGATGGTTTTGGTAACTGTCAGCCCGTCTCCCACTGCCTTGACCGTAAGCGAGTAGGCCCCCACAGCTGCCGAGGCTGAAGCCGTCAAAGTGAGCGCGGCGGAACCGGCCTGGCTGCTGGTGGGCGTCAGTTGGCTGCTCCAGCTTGCGGTGACGCCTGCCGGAAGGCCGCTGATGCTCATCGCCGCCGCTCCGCTGTAGGTGGCGTTTCCGGTCAGCGTAAAGACGTCGGTGACGGATTTCCCCTGGATGACGGCAAGAGCGGACGAAGCGGGCGTCACCGTCAGGCTGGGCGGGGTCGGGGTTACGGTGAGCGGAAGCGTCGCACTCTTGGTATAGCTGCTGCCGGACTTGGCCACTATCTTGGCTGCGATGCTCAAACTTGAAGTTCCAGCCACAGCTTTGGAACTGCCGGTCAGGGTCAGCGTCCACGAGAGCACGCCGGAAGTCCCGAGCGAAGGCGCGCTCCAGGTGGCCGTAACGCCCGTGGGCAGCCCGGATGCAATTGCGATCGACGATCCGGCCGCGCCGGCGGGAATCGCCACTCCGCCCTGAGGCGTTGCGGTTACCGTTGTCGTCGCCGTGGCCAGCGTCTGCATGGAAAGCGAAGCCGGAGAGAAAGCGAGCTGGATTCCGGGAGCCGCCTGAATCTGGAGCGTCACACTTTGCGTCGCGGTCAGGCCGTCGCCGGCGACCGTGATCTTCACCGCAGCCGAACCAGCCGCCACAGTCGAGGCAGCAGTCAGGGTGAGGGTCTGCTTTTCGGTACCGGTTCCGGAGGTGGCGCTCAGCGGGTTGGCGGACCAGCTGGCGGTCACGCCGGAAGGCAATCCAGAGAGCGAGAAGGTGAGTTCGCCGGTGTACGAACCGCCGGTTGTCGCCGTCAGTGCAACCGTCCCGGAAGTACCCTGCATGACCGAGAGCGTGGAGTTGGCCGCGCTCAACGCGAGCGTGGGCGGCTGGGTTACGTTCAGCGCATAGCTCAGGCTCTGGGTTCCGGTGCTGTCTTTGCCGGAGATGGTGATGGTCTGCGCGCCGGGCGCGGCCGACGATGCGACGGAGACTGTGACTGTCGCGGTGGCTCCGGGCAGGATCGAAGCCGGGCTGAAGCTGACGGTTACGCCAGTGGGAGCCGAGGCCGAAAGCGCTACCGAGTTCTTCGCGGTGCCGCTTTCCGTCACGGTCACGGTAAAGCTGGTGGAGCTGCCCGTTTGCACCGTGCCGCTGGCGGAGGAGGCTTTCAGTGTGAAATCAGTGGCTGGTGCGGTGCTGGAGCCACCCCCCCAGGCGCTGACCAGCACCGCGCCGTCCACCGATCCCAGACCAGTGGACAGGTTATAGGAAGCGCCGCTGGCCGTGAAGCCGGTGACGCCGGGAACCGAGTTGTTGCCGGAAGGCGTGGCATGGAATGGATTCTTGGCCGCATCCAGCAGGGCATAGAGCGCGGGATTGGCATTTCCCTGCCCTACGCCCTTCTTCGACTGGACAACCAGGGCCATAACCCCGGCAAAGGACGGCGAAGCCGCCGAAGTGCCGGCGAAAATGTACTGTGAGCCATCCAGAACGACGATGTAGCCGTCGTGACTGGCGGCCGTGACGGCCACGTCCGGCACCGCCCGCATTCCATTGGCCGCGGCCGTGCCGGCGACGTTCTTTTGCCAGGCCGGCTGCGTATAGACCAGGCTGACTCCGCCGCCCGATGCCCACAGGCCCGAGCCGCCATTAGAAGCGCTCTCGTTCCAGACCTTTTCCGGAATGTAGCCGAGCGCGGATTCACCACTTGCGCCGTTGCTGGCCGACCAGTACTGCGCCGGGTTGGAGCCTTCGTTGAATTCCGTTCCGCCCACGCAGGTGGAGTAGGGCGAAGAGCAAAGGCCGTTGACCCCGGTGCCGGAGGCGGAAGTGGCGCTACCGGAATAGCAGCCTGCCGCGCCCGAGTCGCCCGCGGATACAAAGGCGCTGATGCCCTCGCTGGCCGCCTGCTGCCAGAGACTGTTGTAGAACGCGTTCTCGGCTGTGCCCATGTCGGCCTCGCAGCTGCCGTAGCTGGTGCTCATTACCTGGGCGGTGTTGTGATTGACGATGTATTGCGCGGAAAGATCGACGCCGTCGCTGGTTGCGGTGGAAGCAGCCACCACGAACTTGACCGTTGCCGCAGGCGCAACCGCCCCCGCCCACTCCACGTCCAGGGTGGATTCATCCTGATCGCCCGCAACCAGGCCGGGGTTGGTGTTGACGAGAGTTATCGCGGGATTATTGACGGGCAGACCGCTCTGGGAGCGGAACGCGGCCACGTCGGTGAGGTTGATGTTGCTGCGGCCCACGATGGCGATGGAGGCTCCGCTGCCGGTGGTGCCCGCCTTGTAGAGCGAGTTGAGGTCGTAGATGGCTGCCCAGTCGGCAGGAAGCAGATAATGACCGCCGCCGCTGGTGTCTTCGGGATGCGCGCCCAGCGCGGTGCGGGAATGAATGGCCGACTGACGGCGGAAGTCGTGCAGTGAAACGATGCCACTGACCACACCCGACAGAGCGGCCGGAATCTCGGGATCCCGTGCGTTGGCGATGTGGCTGACGCCATTGACCAGATAATGATGGATTTCGGTATGGAAGGCATCCGAGACCTGGGCCGCGGTGCCGGAGAAGACGATCTGACGGTTGCCGGCGGGAATCTCGTCGACGGTGAAGCCGTGGCTGGCCAGCCAGGCGGCAATCGTGGCCACTTCGCTGGCGCTGGCGCCAAATCGCGCACCAAATTGGGTGGGCGTAAGCCACTGGTGATAAAGAGGCGAGGCGGGATTGTGCTGCTCCGCGACCAGAGCTTCCAGCTCCGCCTGCTGCGCAGCCGAGGGCTCCAGTTGCAGGATCATGTGGTCCAGGCGCATATCCAGGCTTGCCGCGCCCCGATCGAACTCGCCACGCGCCATGGGGTGCACGTTGCCAGCCAGAGTTACAGACTCGTTTTCGTTGATGGGCTTGAAAAGACGGTTGCCAGGCTCCTGCGCAAACGCGGCAATGCAGCAGCCGGTAAGAATGAAAATTGCCGCACTAAAAATGGAAATTCTGGTCGTTTTCGTCATACGCGCCCCACGAAACTTAAAGGATTTTGACCTGGGGATCCTGAAAACGCCTCGGGATCTTTCTCCCATATCGGCCTTGGGGGGCAGAATCAGAGTGAAATCAGAGAGATTTAATTACTTTTTCCTTACTAAGGTACTCGTTAATACTCATAAAAAACTCCATCTAGTAACTTTTTAACGTGGTTACTTTAAGGATTTCCAAAGATCTTCGCTCTAGCAGATGCGCGGCAACTGCTCACCGATCTGCAGCGGGATGACGCGGTTTGCGCCCATGGCGGTGCGGGCGACCAGCAGGCGGGGGTGCTCGGCGGTGACCGCGCCGATGCGGGCGGCGTCTCGCCCCAGGGGATGGGCGCGCAGGGCTGCGAGAACCTGTTCGGCAGCCCCGGGCGCGACAAAAAAGACGACTTTGCCTTCGTTGGCCACGTAGACCGGATCGAAGCCAAGCAGTTCGCAGGCCGACTGCACTTCGGGGCGGACGGGCAGGCTGGCTTCGTCGAGCGCGATACCGACGCCGGAGGACTGGGCGATTTCATTCAGAGTGGAGGCCAGACCGCCACGGGTGGGGTCCCTCATCACATGAACCGCGGAACCGGCAGCGGAGAGGACATCGGCAATGAGGCCGTTCAGGGCGGCGCAGTCGGAGCGGATCTGGCTTTCGAACTCCAGCCCCTCGCGCACGCTGATGATGGCCATGCCGTGGTCGCCGAGGGTTCCGGAAACCAGGATGGCGTCGCCGGGCATTGCATTCCGCGGACTGACCGAGATGCCGGGGCGCAGCTCGCCAATACCGGCGGTATTGATATAGATGCCGTCGCCGTGGCCGCGCTCGACGACCTTGGTGTCGCCGGTGACGATGTGAATGCCGGCGATGGCGGCAGCTTTGGCCATGGCATCGACAATGGCGGCCAGTTTGGCCATGGGCAGGCCTTCTTCGAGGATGAAGCTGGCGCTCAGGTAGCGCGGAATGGCTCCGGAGACGGCCAGATCGTTGACCGTGCCATTCACGGCCAGCTCGCCGATCGACCCGCCGGGGAAGAAGAGCGGCTGCACGACAAAAGAGTCGGTGCTCATGGCGATGCGACCCGCTGGCACGTCCAGAATTGCGGCGTCGCCCAGGTTTTCCAGCGCCGGGTTGCGGAATGCGGGCACAAAAAGGTGCTCGACGAGCTCATTGCCGAGCTTGCCGCCGCCGCCGTGTCCCATGACGATGGTGGGATAGCCGGCCAGCGGGAGCGGGCAGCTCCAGTTGGAGAAGTCGGGTGCGACGGAAGAGACCTCGACCGTACCAGCGTTCAGTTCCTTACCCGATTCCTCACCCATTGCTTGCTCCCGTAAGCCCGGTTCCAGCCGTGGCCAGTTCTTCGGCGGAGATGAAGCGGCCGTAGTTGAAGTAGGCGGCGCAGGCGCCTTCGGTTGAAACCATGGTCGCGCCCAGCGGGTGGCGCGGGGTGCACTGGTTGCCGAAAGCCGGGCACTCCGCCGGCTTGATGAGGCCGCGCAGCACATCGCCGGAGCGGCACAGCGGGGACTCGACGGTGCGGATGCCGGAGATCTGGAATCTCTGCTCGGCATCGAAGTCGCGATAGGCGTCCGACAATCGCCAGCCGCTCTTCGGGATCACGCCGATGCCACGCCAGGCGCGGTCGCAGACTTCGAAGACTTCGCCCAGCAGCTTTTGCGCGGGCTGGTTGCCTGCGAAAGTGACAATGCGCTCGTAGGCGTTTTCAACTTCGTGGCGGCCCGCTTCGAGCTGGATGACGGCGCGGCGGATTCCGTCGAGCAGGTCGAGCGGTTCGAAGCCGGTGACGACGAGCGGCACTTGAAAGCGCTCGGCCAGCGGCGGATACTCCCAATAGCCCATCACGCTGCAAACGTGGCCGGCGAGCAGAAAGCCGTCAATGCGGTGGCCGGGCGCGCTGAGAATCGCCTCAATGGCCGGCGGAACCAGCACATGCGAAACCAGCAGCGAGAAGTTCTTGAGGCCGCGGCGTTTGGCCAGGTGGACGCTCATGGCGTTGGCTGGGGCGGTGGTTTCGAATCCGACGCCGAAGAAAACCACCTGCCGGTCGGGATTCTTGACCGCGAGTTCCACCGCATCGAGCGGCGAGTAGACCACCCGCACGTCACCGCCGTTGCCCTTGATCTGGAAGAGGTCGGCATCGGTGCCGGGGACGCGCAGCATGTCTCCGAAGGAACAGAAAATGACGCCGGGTTGGGCGGCGATGGCCAGCGCCTTGTCGATCAGCTCAAGAGGAGTCACGCAGACCGGGCAACCGGGGCCGTGGATCATTTCGATGCCAGCGGGCAACATCTGGTCGATGCCATTCTTGATGATGGAATGGGTCTGACCGCCGCAGACCTCCATGATCTTCCAGGGACGCGTGGCGACCTGATGAATCTCGCGGGCCATGCGTTGGGCGATTTCGCCGTTGCGGAACTCGGTGAGGTACTTCATTGGGCGGGGACCTTCGCGGTCTTAGCGGCCTTCGAGTCTTCTGGAACTGAAGGCGTGGCGGGTTCGATTGCGCAGCTGCCGTCGGGACAGGGGGAAGGAATCATCTGCGCGGCGCGGGCAAAGGCCTCGTCTTCACCAGCCAGTTCCTCGTCCAGCATGCCCATCTGGCGGAAGACGGCGAGCGTCTTTTCGGCGCTCTCCTCGTCGATGCGGCTGATGGCAAAGCCCACATGGACAACGGTATAGTCACCCACCTGAATTTCGGGAACGTAGTCCAGACAGACGCGTTTGACGACCCCGCCGAAGTTGACGCGGCCGATGCAGACATCGCCCTCGGTGGTGATGGATTCGACTCTTCCGGGAATAGCCAGGCACATGGTTCCCACCTTATACCGTGGCGACAACAGCGGGCAATGTGATTTGGATCACCACGCGAGCCCTTACGCGTGGCGAAGCCGCGCCTCGGCCAGATACGTCAGCCACTCGTCCATCCCCGCGCCGGTCTTGCTGGAGGTTTCAAAGATGCGGATGCCGGGGCGGATCTCGTTGATGTTGCGGACAGCGGCCTCGCGGTCGAAGCCGCAAGGGGCAGCAATGTCCATTTTCGTGATCACGGCGGCGTCGGCGGAGTTGAACAGCGTGGGGTACTTGAGCGGCTTGTCTTCGCCCTCGGTGACGCTCAGCAGGGCCACGCGGATCTTTTCGCCGAGGTCGTAGCTGGCCGGGCAAACCAGATTGCCCACGTTCTCAATAAAGAGATAATCCAGCTGCGCGAGATCGACCGCTTCCCAATTGTCGAGATGTTTGCCGATCATGTCAGCGTCCAGATGGCAGATTCCGTGGGTGTTGATCTGGCGGACGGGGGCGCCGCTCGCGGCCAAACGACGGGCGTCGTTGTCGGTCTCGAGATCGCCCACCAGCGCCGCGGCGCGGGATCCGCGGGCCAGCAGCTCGCGCAGGGTGCGCTCCAGAAACGCCGTCTTGCCGGTTCCGGGGCTGGAGACCAGGTTCAGCACCAACGCTCCGGCGGCCGCATAGCGAAGACGCAATTCCGCAGCCAGTTCATCATTCTTTTTCAAAATTCCGCGCCGCAACTCGACGATCCGGGTGGTCATTTGCCTGCCTCCTGTGCGCTGCCTGTTTGCATAGCCGCCCCTGCGCCGGACGGTTCACCGCCGTTGGGCTCAGCTTCGTCGATCTCGATGGCCTCGATCTCCAGTTCCCTGCCCTGGCGGAGATCGGAAGCCTGGACACCGCACTCGGGACAGCGAAAGCTTTGCACTCCAGCCAGTTCAACATCCTTGCCGCAGGGCGCGCAATGCAGGATTACGGGCAGCCGGTTCACCACCAGCCGCGCACCGGCCACTGGAGACCCCTCGGTGGCCATTCCGAAGCAGAACTGAAGCGACTCTTCTTCGACGGCGGCCAGCGCTCCCACGCGCAGGCGCACCTCTTTGACGGTTGCGCCGGGATAAGCCGCAAGCGATTCGGTCACCGTTTCAACAATGCTCATGGCCAGGGAAAGTTCATGCATAAAAGAGGAATTTTACGCTGCCGGGGTGGCCTTGCGCGCGGCGGCCGCGGCGAGGCCAGGGCCATCGCATGAAGCTTGAGAACCGGGCAGAGCAACTGTTTTGAAAGGGAACGGCTTCAGCCGTGCCCTTTGCGAGTCCACAAAAGCAACCGCTTTAGCCGCCGGGGGATGTTTTTGGGCGATTTCAAACCTTCCCTCGGGTGCTGAAGCCCTGGGATTTCCGGGCGCTTTGCGGCACGACTGAAGTCGTGCCCTTTCAAAACACCGTTTGCGCTTGGGGTGTACCAGCCTGCGGTGCGCGGGCAGTTTTTCCAGAGCGCGGCCGGGTAGCCGTCTGCGCAACCGGGAGGATTCTGCTACACTTTGAAAAGCGCGTTCGAGGGGAACCATGCGCCAGGCCGCCCCCTATGACACGCTACTCAACCCTAGTTCGGGGAGTGGCTCAGCCTGGTAGAGCACCTGCTTCGGGAGCAGGGGGTCGGAGGTTCGAATCCTCTCT
>Ga0181517_10001341_pt1 | contig 27644 bp, 21 predicted proteins | sample PEATcosm2014_Bin_31_FD_119748 | JGI IMG/M metagenome (GOLD analysis project Ga0181517, IMG submission 119748) | Peatland microbial communities from MTU Mesocosm Facility, Houghton, MI, USA - PEATcosm2014_Bin01_30_metaG | ecosystem: Environmental > Terrestrial > Soil > Wetlands > Peat | place... | reverse complement strand
TTGGTGGCGCTGATTGCGGCGGCGCAGGCGCGGTCGTGGGTTCCAGTGATGCGCGCGGGGATCGGCGCGGGATTGGGGCTGGCGCTGGCTGCTTTCTATCTGATTCCGGCGGCTTATGAGCAGCGCTGGGTGAATATCGCGCAGGCCACGGACGATCCCGGCGAACGAATCGAAAACAGCTTTCTGTTTGGCCATCATGCCGACCCGTTGCTGGCGCTGCACGACGTGGAGTTGCAGCGGGTTTCATGGCTGGCGGTTTCCATGCTGGCGGTTACGTTGGTTGGGTTTCTTTTGGCGTGGAAGCGGGGTCGTTTTTCGTTTGCGCAGTGCGGGAGCGCAAAGCAGCCCGCAGGGGCTAAAGCCCCGGACTCAAAAGCGGACGGTTTCGGCACGACTAAAGTCGTGCCCTGTTACAAGGCAAGGGCGGAATCGAGGGAACAAGAACCGAATCTTGCAAGGGCAGAGCCGGATTTCCTGAGAGAAGAATCGAGTTTCTGCCCAACCGGAAGAGCCGTGACCAGCGGAACTCAGTCGTTTGGCAGGGCCAGTTTCTGGCTGCCGCTGGCGCTGGTTCCGGTGGCGATCCTGCTGCTGCAATTGCCGGTTTCGCTGCCGGTGTGGAATCTGCTGCCGAAGCTGCGGTTCTTGCAGTTTCCGTGGCGCTGGCTGGTGGCGCTGGAAGCTCCAATGGGGATTTTTCTGGCTGCGGCGGTGTGGCCGGGCGAGCGGGCGCGGCGCTGGATTCGGCCTGCGGTTGCGGCAGCCTTCGCGCTGCTGTTTGTGGCGGCTACAGGGTTTGCGGCGCGGAGTTTCTTCCAGGCTTGCGACGACGAGGACGCGGTGGCGGGGATGCTGAGCGCGTACCGGACGGGCGAGGGGTTTGTGGGGACCGACGAGTATGCTCCGCTGGGCGCGGACAACACGCTGGCGGCAAGCGGGCTGCCGGGCGCGTGCCTGGTGAGCGATCCAAAGGCGGCGCTGGGTGTTGCTCCGGCTGGCGATGGTTCGGCGGCCGGGGGCGACGATGCGCCCACGCCGGAGTGGACGGCGGAGCAGGGATCCTGCGCGGCCACTTTTGCGATGACGGCGCACAATGGGGAAGATTTTTCCGTGGCCGGGAGGATGGACCGGAGCGGGTACCTGATCCTGCGCCTGCGCGGCAATCCGGCCTGGAAGGCGCGCCTGAACGGGCAGCCGGTAGCGCCCTTGGCAACGCGCGCGGACGGGCTGATGGCGGTGCCGGTGCAGGCGGGGAATGTGGACCTGCGCATTGACTGGACGGCCACTCCGGATGTGGTGCTGGGCCGCTGGATCAGCGGTCTGGCGGCGCTGCTGATCACAGCGGCGCTTGCGCTACGCGTCCGCCCTTAAGAAGCCCTTTTCCCTCCCACCCTAGCCGCAAAAACAAAGGCGCGGCGAGGGTGGGGCACCCATGGGTCTGTATTCACGGGACGGAGTATTAGAGCGAAGACAGAACCGGGCTCGGTTATCATGGAGAGCGATGAACGTTGACGTGAAAAAGCTCATTCAAGAGGGCGCGGAGCTGACCGACCGCGCGCTGGAAGCCCTGCTTCCCTCCACCGAAGTTGTGCCTGCCTCGATTCATGGGGCGATGCGCCACTCCACCTTTGCGGGGGGCAAGCGGCTGCGGCCGGTGCTGGCCATGCAGGCGGCAATCGCCCTGGGTGGAGAGCTGCCCGTGGGGATCGAGGAGCTGGGCGCGGCGCTGGAGATGCTGCATACCTATTCGCTGATCCACGACGACCTGCCGGCGCTGGACAACGACGATCTGCGCCGGGGCAAGCCGACCTGCCACAAGGCTTTTGGCGAGGCGATTGCGGTTCTGGCCGGGGACGCGCTGCAGACGCGGGCCTTCGAAGTGCTGGCCGGGCTGAAGTCGCCGCCAGCGGCGACGGTGCAGATCATCGGGCTGATCGCCAACGCGGTGGGCACGGTGGAAGGCATGATTGGCGGGCAGGTTCTGGACATTGAGAGCGAACACGTGAAGCCGACGGCGGAGCTGGTGACGGCGATCCACAGAGCCAAGACCGGAGCGCTGATCAGAGTTGCGGTGGTGACCGGCGGCGTGTATGCGGGAGCTACCCCGGCAGACGTGGCCAAGCTGACGGAATTCGGCAGCAAGGCGGGGCTGGCGTTCCAGATTGTGGACGATGTGCTGGATATGACGGTGGACTCGGCGGCGCTGGGCAAGACCGCAGGCAAAGACCTGGCGACGGAAAAAGCGACCTGGCCGGCCGTCTTCGGGATCGAGCAGAGCCAGCGCGACGCGGCACAGCTGATTGAAGAAGCCTTTGCTGCGCTGGAGTCCTATGGGAGCCGCGCCGACGGGTTGAAGGCGGTGGCGAAGTACCTGGTGGAGCGGAAGAACTAGAGCCTGCTTTCAAACCCCGGAGCCTTCGACTTTGCCGCGCGGTGCTCCCAATGAACAACCCGGTTAGGAGCCCCTGGCTGCGCCCCTACGGGGCTTGGACACTCATTGGGCCCTAACCCAGGACTGCGCTTCGCTTGTCCTGGGCTATTATCCATCCTCCCTACGGGAGGTCTGGGAGTGATTAGCGGGCCAGGATGCTGCGCAGGTTGGCGCGCTTGACGGCAAGGTCCTCGACGGTTCCCTGCACGCGGTCGGCCAGGTGCTGGGCTTCGTCGATGTAACCGGGGAGATGCTCCCAGAGCTGGCGAATGGCCTCCTGCTCTTCCAGGAGCGCAAGCGCGGCGCCGGAAGTTGCCACAACCGTGCCAATGCGGCGTTTTCCGGCCAGCAACAGCAATCCTCCAGCAATCAGAGCGCCAGCGGCCACAATTCCGGTCCAGTCGGCAGGCCCGCTTCCCTGAGTCTTGGTTTCACACGGCGCGCTGGGGTTGGTCTTCATCATCGGCACAACTTCCATAAAATCTCCTTCCGTCCGGGTCCCATTCAGCTCGCATCGAATATGCGGATCGCGAAGCGCGAGGGCCCGGGAGCGGTACTCCAAGTATCTCGCGAAACGGCGGGCCTGCAAGCGGCGCAGGCGCGCGGGGAATCATTTGCGTACCGGGCTGCGGAGCGGAGGTCAGTCCAGGTCGAACTCGCGGAGGGGCTTGCCTTCGGGCGCGTCCTTGGCCTTGCGGAGGGCCTCGGCGAAACGCTTTTCGAGCAGGTCTTCCTTGTTTTTTTCCGCGTCCATGGACTGGCGGAAGATGGACTCCTTGCGCTCATCCTGCTCGCGCATGGCCTGGGCGGCGGTGGCCAGATCCTCAAAGGTGCGCTTGCGGGGCGCGGGGGTATGACTGACCACCATGCCGGAGGCCGCATCGATGCGGATCATCGCCCCACAATCGGGGCACGCAACTTCGAATATCTTCTCTTTTGTCTTAGCCATTTCAATGGAGAATTGTAAGCGCCCGGAGCCGGGAATGCACGTGCGGGTTTGCGAATTGAGCCAGGGCCTTGTGAACGGACAGACGCAATGGAACAATCGGGGCAAACCGGCGTAGGATTCTCAGAACAGGATTTGCGGCTGCTCAGCGGCTTGAAAGCAGAGACCTGGCACAGCATTTAATCTGGCTACGCGGCACAATCCACCCACCCGGAAAGCAGAAGCGGCAAGGCGGAAAGGTCAACTCCGCCGCGGCCAGCGCAAGGAGAACGATGAAGCTCGGCAACCTTTCACGACTTGGTTTGATGGCGTTTTTGGGCATTGCCTTTTCGGTGGCGGGCGGGGCGCAGGCGCAGCTCGCCGGCGACTGGCAAGGGACCTTGACGGCCAATGGCACGCCTTTCCGGATTGTGTGGCATGTGATGGCGGACAAGGACGGGGTGCTGACGTCGACGCTGGACAACCTGGACCAGGGCACCTTCGGGATCAAGGTGAAGTGGACGACGGTGAAGGGCTCGACGCTGACTCTTTCCGTGGACGACAGCGTCCAGATCAACGGCGAGGCCGTGCAGGTGATCGCCTCGTATGTGGGGACGCTCAGCGCGGACGCGACCGGGGTTTCCGGAATCTGGTCGCAAAGGGAGCCCCAGGAACCGCCCGCCCAGCTGGACATGAGGCGCGTGGTGGGGAAAGTGGCGACGGATCCGCCTGTTCCGGCAGCGCAGACCGACACGGCACAGACGCCCGGGCCAGAGATGCAGCAGCGGCCGCAGATTGCCGGCGACTGGCAGGGAACGCTTTCGGCCGGGCCGGTGCAACTGCGCCTGGTGCTGCACATTACAGCGGCGGCGGACGGGAGCTTGAGCGGCACGCTGGACAGCGTGGACCAGGGCGCTCTGGGGCTGCCGGTGAGCGGGATCGCGGTCAAGGACGCGTCGTTTGGCTTCAACGTGGATACCGTGCACGGCTCGTATGCGGGAACCCTCAGCAAGGACGGCACGGAGATCGACGGCACGTGGACGCAGGGAATGCCGCTGCCGCTGAACTTCAAGCGCGCTGCCGCACCGGCGCAGAAGGCCGCGACGAAGCCTGCCACGGCGGCGGAGCCCGCGCCTTCTGAGATTGACGGGGACTGGCTGGGCACGCTCGACGCCGGGTTGGCCAAGCTGCGCATCATCTTCAAGATCACCAATACGGCAGACGGACTGACGGCGGTAATGCAGAGCCCGGACCAGAGCCTGGTGTGGGTGAACGCAACCTCGGTGGCAAAGACCGGCAATACGGTGACGATCAACTTCAGCGGGCTGGGCGCGTCGTTCAGCGGGAAGATTTCCGAAGACCGGAGCTCGATCGACGGCAGCTTTACGCAGATGGGATTGCCGCTGCCGCTCATCGTCAAGCGGTCGAAAGAGTAGCGGGAACGGTGGGGCGGGGAATCCGGTCGTGCTCGATGCGTACCGAAAAGCAGGCGTGGACCGGGAGGTCCACGCTACAGCCGGCCGGGAGGCCGGCGCTACAACTTCATCCCTGACAGGAGATTCCAGAGCGAAAGACGTGAAAGCCCCTTTCCGGAGAACGGGGCTTTTCGAGTGGATGCTGGTCTTTAGAGCGAAACCAGAGTCCCTGTGGCCCGGTCAGTTTCGTGCAAGGTCGCCGCTCCCTGATGGTCGCGTCGACTTTAGCGTAGTGCCTCCGGGATACACCAACTCTGGTTCCGCTGTAGCGTTAGCTCTTGTCGGCGGCAGAGGCCATCTTGGCCTCGGCCTCGGCGATGACGCGGAGGGCCTCGGTGTAGGCATCTTCGCTTTCGCCGGCTTCCTTCCACATTTGCAGGCCGTGATCGAGCTGCTGCTCGGCGCGAGGAACGTCGATCTCCTCGGGCTTGAGGGCGTCGGAGGCGAGGATGGTGACCCGCTCCGGCAGGACTTCGACAAAGCCCCAACTGACGTTGTAGCGCTTGTCGCCATCGGGACCGCCAATCAAGGTAACGTCGCCTGCGCCCAACTCGGCCATGAGCGGCGCGGCACCGGGCAGCACTTCAAAGTAGCCGTTCTTCGCCGGCAGCAGCACGGCGGTAACCGTGTGCTCGAAGAGCGTACGCTCGGGAGTGACCAGCCGGACGCGGAGTTGATTTGTTTCGTCTGCCATAGAATCCTTTCAGGATTCGGGGAATAGGGAGTAGGGAGTAGGGAGTAGAAAGACGCTCTGCAACTGCCAAGCTTTTCTACATCCCCGGACCCTGGTTTCCTCAACTCGACTCCACGGCGAACAACAGCCGCGATCAAACTATTCCCTACTCCCTATTCCCTAGTCCCTAAACGCTCGCCTTCATCTTCTCGGCGGCTTCCAGCACTTCCTCGATGGCGCCCTTCATGTAGAAGGCCTGCTCGGGGATGTCGTCGTATTTGCCGGCGATGATCTCCTTGAAGCTGCGCACCGTGTCGGCAACCTTCACATACGCGCCGGGGATGCCGGTGAATGTTTCCGCGACGTGGAAGGGCTGTGAAAGGAATCTCTGCACCTTGCGGGCGCGCGAGACGGTGAGCTTGTCTTCGTCGGAAAGTTCGTCGAGACCGAGGATGGCGATGATGTCCTGCAGGTCCTTGTAGCGCTGCAGAATGAGCTTGACGCCCTGCGCCACGTCGTAATGCTCCTGGCCCACGATGCGCGCGGAAAGGATGCGCGAGGTGGACGCGAGAGGATCAACCGCGGGGTAAATGCCAAGCTCCGACAACGGGCGGCTGAGCACGGTGGTGGCGTCCAGGTGGGCAAAGGTGGTGGCCGGCGCGGGATCGGTCAAATCGTCGGCGGGCACGTAGACGGCCTGCACAGACGTAACTGAACCCTTGCTGGTGGAGGTGATGCGCTCCTGGAGTTCGCCCATTTCCGTGGCCAGGTTGGGCTGGTAGCCGACGGCCGACGGCATACGGCCGAGCAGCGTGGAGACCTCAGAACCGGCCTGGGTGAAGCGGAAGATGTTGTCGACAAAGAGCAGCGTGTCAGCGCCCTCCTCGTCGCGGAAGTGCTCGGCGACGGTGAGGCCGGTGAGCGCGACGCGGAGACGGGCTCCGGGCGGCTCGGTCATCTGGCCATAGACCAGGGCGCACTTGGACTCCTCGAACTTGCCGGGTTTGATGACGCCCGACTCGGACATTTCCAGCCAGAGATCGTTGCCCTCGCGGGTACGCTCGCCGACGCCGGCAAAGACCGAGTAGCCGCCGTGGTTCTTGGCGACGTTGTTGATGAGTTCCATGATGACGACGGTTTTGCCGACGCCGGCGCCGCCGAAGAGGCCGATCTTGCCGCCCTTCAAGAAGGGCTGGATGAGATCGATGACCTTGATGCCGGTCTCGAACATCTCTTCGTGGGTGGACTGCTCGTCGAAGAGCGGGGCGGGGCGGTGAATCGGCATGCGCTTCTTTTCGCCGATCGGACCCAGGTTGTCCACGGGCTCGCCGATGACGTTGATGACGCGGCCGAGGGTCTCGCGGCCCACCGGCACACGGATGGGGCCGCCGAGATCGATGGCCTTCATGCCGCGGACCATGCCGTCGGTGGCCTGCATGGCGACCGTGCGGACGCGGCCCTCGCCGAGGTGCTGCTGGACCTCGAGGATGACCGAAATGGGCGTGGGGACGGTGAAACCGTCGCTGACGACGCACAACGCCTGATAGATGGGCGGCATCGTCGCCTCTTCAAACTGCACGTCCACGGCCGGACCGGAGACCTGAATTACCTTGCCGATGTTTTCTGCCATGAAAAAAGCTCCTAGCTTCTAGCTGCTAGCTTCTAGCCTTGCCTTCCCAGTCTGGATTCTGTCCTCTTCCCTCAACGTGCGTTTCAGCACGAAAGGCTAGAAGCTGGAAGCTAGCAGCTAGAAGCTGTTTTTTACAACGCGGCCGCGCCGCTGACAATCTCGATGATCTCCTTGGTGATGGCCGCCTGGCGCACGCGATTCATATGCAGCGTGAGCGCGTCGATCATGTCCGAGGCGTTGTTGGTGGCCGAATCCATGGCGGTCATGCGGGCCGCGTGTTCCGCGGCAACCGACTCGGTCATGGCGTGATAAAGCATCGAAAACACGTACTGCGGAATCAGCCCGGCGAAGAGTTCCTCAGCCGGCTGCTCGTAGATGTAGTCCACTTCGGCGGTGCCGAACTTCTTTGCCTCTTCATCCGCTTCCGCGGTGTCGGCGGCCTCGATTTCGATGCCCGCCGAGAGAGCGGCCTCTGCGGCCCGGGTTTTCTCTTCTTCGGTAGGCTCGGTTGCACCGGCGATCTGCGGAATGCCGATCTTGAGCAGGGGCAGAAGCTTTTCAACCACCAGACGCTGCGCAATCACCGACTTGAACTCGTTGTAGACGATGTAGGCGGCGTCGATTTCTTCGTGCGCGTAGCGGCGGATGATGCTGTCGGCCATCTCCCGTACGTGGCTCTGGTCGAGCTTCAACAACATGCCGGGATGATCGCCCGTCACTTCGACCGCGCCCTTGCGCTGGCGAACCTGACGCGTCACTCCCTGCTCGTCTGTCTGCTCGGTGTATTCGGCTATCGGGTAGCGGCGGCGGGACATGTCGCGCGCCTTGCGGCCGACGGCCTCGATGTCAATCTGCTTGTCTTCGTTGCCGCCGATGAACTGGAAGGCGGTCTTGAGGATGTTGGCGTTGAAAGCGCCGGCAAATCCCTTGTCGCCGCTGACGACGATGAGCAGGATCCGCTTTTCGGGGCGCGTGATGAACAGGGGATGGCTCAGATTGCCGGTTTGCTCGTCGAAGACACTGACGCGCCGGGTCAGCGATTCCAGGACGCTGTTGATCATCCTGGCGTAGGGCCGGGCCGCGAGAGCCCGTTCCTGCGCGCGCCGCAGCTTGGCCGCCGAGACCATCTTCATGGCCTTGGTGATCTGCCGCGTGTTTTTCACGCTGCGAATGCGACGCCGTAGATCGAGTACGTTTGCCATTGTGAGAATCCAGTCGAATCTTGCTTCTGTGAGAGGGACTCAGGGACTAAGGGACTTAGGGACTAAAACCGTCTCCGAGCTTCCCTACTCCCTGCCCTCTTTCCCTAAGTCCCTTAGTCCCCTAATCCCTACTTTGCTGCCTGCTCCGCCATGAAGTTCGCCTTGTATTCCTTGATGGCGGCGTGGAGGCGAGCCTTGATGTCGTCGTCGAGCGCCTTCTTGGCGGTCAGGTCGGCGATCAGGGCCGACTGGGTGGCGTCGAAGAACTTGTAGATGCCGTCTTCGAAGGCGCGGATCTGCTTGACCTGCAGATCGTCGAGATAGCCCTGCGTGCCAACAAAAAGAATGAGCGCCTGCTGCTGCCAGGTAAGCGGCTCGAACTGCGGCTGCTTGAGGAGTTCCGTCAGGCGCTGGCCGCGGTTGAGCTGCTTCTGGGTCAACGGATCGAGATCGGAGCCGAACTGCGCGAAGGCCGCCAGTTCGCGGTACTGCGCAAGGTCAAGCTTGAGGGTGGAACCGACCTGCTTGACCGCCTTGATGGCCGCCGAGAAGCCGACACGGCTGACCGAGAGGCCGACGTTCACAGCCGGACGTACGCCGGAGTTGAACAAGTCGGTTTCAAGGAAGATCTGGCCGTCGGTGATGGAGATGACGTTGGTCGGGATGTAGGCCGAAACGTCGCCGGCCTGGGTCTCGATGACCGGAAGCGCGGTAAGCGAGCCTCCGCCCTTTTCTTTGCTCATCTTGGACGAGCGCTCGAGAAGGCGGGAGTGGAGATAGAAGACGTCGCCGGGATAGGCTTCGCGACCCGGAGGACGGCGAAGGAGCAGCGAGATTTCACGGTAGGCCATGGCGTGCTTGGAGAGATCGTCGTACATGACCAGGGCGTGCTTGCCGCTATCGCGGAAGTACTCGCCGATGGAGGTGGCGGTGTAAGGCGCCAGATAGAGCATGGGGGCCGGCTCGGAGGCGGAGGCGGCAACGATGATGGTGTGACCCATGGCGCCGGCTTCGGTGAGCGTCTGGACGACGTGGGCGATGGACGAACGCTTCTGACCGATGGCGCAGTAGATGCAGATCAGGTCGTTCTTGGCGTTGTTGATGATGGTGTCGAGCAGGACGGCGGTCTTGCCGGTCTGGCGATCACCGATGATCAGCTCGCGCTGGCCGCGACCGATGGGAATCATGGAGTCGATGGCCTTGAGACCAGTGGCCATGGGCTCGCGGACCGGCTGGCGGTCGATGATGCCGGGGGCGATGCGCTCGACGGGCAGGAAGCCTTCATTCTGAATGGGCCCCTTGTCGTCGATGGGATTGCCGAGAGCGTCGACCACGCGGCCGATGAGGCCGGGGCCTACCGGGACCGAGAGGATCCGGCCGGTGCGCTTGACCACGTCGCCTTCCTTGATCTCGGTGTAATCGCCGAGGACGACGGCGCCGACCTGGTCTTCTTCCAGGCTCATGGCCAGTCCGGCGATTCCGTGCGGAAAGCTGAGAAGTTCGCCAGCCATGACCTTGTCCAGACCATGGAGGCGGGCAATGCCGTCGCCGAGCGAGGTGACCGTTCCGACCTCGTCAACCTGGACCTTCGAGTCGTAGTTCGCGATCTGGTCGCGAAGGAGTTGCGTAATCTCGTCTGCCTTGATCTGAGCCATTTCTGTCCTTTGCGAGTCTTCAGTTCTCAGTTTTCGGTTGTCAGTTCGCGACTTTGCGATGGCTGACTCCCGAATCACGATCCCCAACGACTATTCACTGACTTCCGATTCCTGCTCGCCGCTAACGGGTTGTTGACCGCGGGCAACTGAAAACTGACAACTAAAAACTGAAAACTACCCAGCAATCAATGCTTCCCGGAGCCGGTCGAGCCGGCCGCGGACGGAGCCGTCATAGACGGTGGAGCCGATGCGGACGACCGTGCCGCCGAGAATGGAAGCATCCAACTTGAAACTGGCCTCGATGCGGGAACCGGCCAGCTTGCCGACTCCGGAGACGAGGTCTGCCTTTTCCGTCTCGCCCAACTCGCGGGCGGTAACGATCTCGGCCTGGCGGATTCCCTGCCGTTCCTTGAGCTCGGTACGGTAGGCCGCGGCGACTTCGCGCACGCTTGCGATGCGGCCGTTGTTGATGAGCACTGCCAGCAGGTTGCGAAGTTCCTTCCGCATGCCGATTCTGGCGTTCAATTTGTCGAGGATTTCAACTTTCTGGAGGGCGGTGACGGCGGGCGTGGCAAAGAATTCGCGCAGCTCGGAACTGCCGTTCCACGTAGCCAGAAAGTCGTCCATCTGCGTATCGAGAGCGGCGGTGTCGAGCCGGGCCTCGGTGACAACGTCGGCAAAGGCGCGGGCGTAGCGGGAAACAAATGCAGCCATTTAGTTCTGCCCTCCCTGCGCCGTTGCATCCGTGTCCCGGATAAACTCGGCGATGAGCGCCCGGTCATTCTCGGGCGTAAGAACCAGCATCCTGGCGGCCTGATCGATGGCCAGATCGGCGGCAAAGCTCTGCAGGCTGCGCCGGGCATGCGCCGCGGCCACGTTGATCTCCTGCTCGGCCGAGGCCACGATGCGGGTTTTCTCTTCCTCGATGGCGTCCTTGATGCGGACTTCGTCCTGCTTGCTCTCCGTCTCCACCTGGGAGCGGATGTGGTCGATCTCGGCGCCCAGGCCGGCGAGCTTTTCCTCGATGGCGCTGAGGCGGGCGTTGGCCTCTTCAGTGGCCTTGCGGGCCTCGTCGATGTTGGACAGGACCGTTTGGCCGCGCTTGCGCAGCACCTTGGGCATGATCTTGCCCAAGGGAACGCCTACCAGCAGAACCAGAATGCCGAAGTTGATGAAGAGGCAGATGTTGGAAGCCGTCTTGTTATCGACATTGAGGGTTTTGGCGAGCCATTTGACGGCGGGTCCCTGGGTGAGGAAGGCTTCGTTCTGCTCTTCCTGCGTTTTGGCTTCAGGCTGCGCCTTGGTTTCGGGCTTGGCGGCTTCGGCCTCGGCTGCCGGGGCGGTTTGCTGCGCGGCGAGGCGGAGGGGTGCGGCGGCAATTCCAACGGTCAGTGCGGAGAGAAGCAGAACAGCAAAGAGGCGTTTGGACAGACGAGAAGGCTGGCATACATGCAACATCGAATTCCTCAACGTACCCCCTCGGCGGCCAAAGGCAGAATCGCGCGGACGACCTGGCTGGCCAATTCGCCGGCGGCAGCCTGCAGGGTCGTCCTGGCTTGTGCGACTTCGGCGTCGATTTCAGCGCAGGCCTGAACGACCTTCCGGGAGGCGACCTTGCGGGCGGCATCCAGCGCGGCGTCGCGTTCGGCGTTCCACTGTTTGAGCCGCGCTTCGCGAATCTTGTAGACCTCGGCGCGCGCCTCGCGGAGCCTGGCTGCGTATTCGGCGGCCTGGGCTTCGGCCCTGGCGATTGCCTTCTGCGCATCTTCGACGGCACCCTCGGTACGGGCGCGGCGCTCTTTCAGCGTTCTGGTCAGAGGCCCCTGGACAAGTGTCTGGTATGCGATCACCAGGATCAGGAAGAGCAGGGCCGTAGGGATGGAGCCGACCAGGAGCGCTCCGATTTGTGTGAGGATCTGTTGCATGCTGAGACCGGGTGTCCTTGCTGTGCAAACGGTGAATTTGGTCGACTCGGTGCAACGAACAACCTTGCGCTTCGCGGGTGGCCAACTTTTTTGTATCAGGGCGGGGCGGGCAAGTCAACGCAGCAAATGGCCTTATGAGGCATTGCTGTGACTGCAGTCACGGGCAGCAGTGTCGGCCACAAAAAATCGCTTGCAAATGGCCGCAACAAGCCTAAACTAACCCTATCACCTAGACCCGGTCCAGGGTCCAGCGGGCGGCAGCGTTGGGAAGTCCTTCCACTCCCAGCTCTGTCGGCCCGCTTCTTCATTTTTGCGCTCATTTTGGCATTTTCGCGTTGGCTGGCTATAGCGAAACCAGAGTTGGTGTATCCCGAAAGCACTGCACCATAGTCGACGCGACCATCAGGGAGCGGCGACCTTGCACGAGACTCACCGGGCCACAGAGGCTCTGGTTTCGCTCTAACGGCATGGGCTGCCCACCCTAGCCGCAAGAACAAATGCGCGGCGAGGGTGGGGCACCCGCTGCTTCATCTCTTCGCGAGCCGGGAACTTTGGTGGGAGACCGATATGAATCGACGTGGACCGGGAGGTCCACGCTACAGCCGGCCGGGAGGCCGGCGGTACAACTACAGCCCCTGCGGGCCGGAGACTTTGGTGCGGGGGCTAGAGCCGGAGAGCTGCGTGACCGGGAATCGATTGCCCGGCTTGCGCGGTGAGTTGCTCGTTCAGCTCGAAGCCGTAACGCGCCAGCCACCAGGCTGCGCCGTGCACGCGTTCCTGCAATGTGCCGCCGGGAAAGAGCGATTGAGCGATGGTTTCGGCCTGGCGGGCGAGCGCGGCTTCCTGCTGCAGCTTGAAGTTGGCGGCCAGGTTGCGCAGACGGTTCATCTGGTAACGCATCTTGCTGGCGGAGGTCTGCGCGGACCGGCCCAGGCCCTCGTCAACCGCCTTCATCCAGTCGAGCAGGGGCGCGAGATCGGCGTCTAGCGCGTTGCCGGCCGAGGCCAGCAGCCGCTTGCCCTCGACGGGCAGAGCGCGCGCGGCCAGGAGCTGGGCCAGCCGGGCGGAGTGGTCCCTGGCGAGGTCTGGCGCGAAAAGACGCTCCAGCGTCAGTTCGTGCTTGTTGAGCAGCTCGTCCACCGCCGGCTCGATGAGGGTGGCGGAGAAACGCGCCACCGAAGGCGTGACGCGGCCCAGAATCTTTTCGTAGAGCACTGCGGACTGGGAGAAGTAGGCGATCTCCGCCGGGCCGCCAATGATTGCGGTGGTGGAGAGCAGGTAGTCCTGAAAGACGGGCCGGAGCAGCGCCGAAGGGGAGATACGCTCCGGCTCGGCGTCGAGAATGCCCAAAAGATCCTGTGTGGACCAGCTTTGCCGCCCGGCCTGCCAATGGCCCGCGGGCTCGGCCGCGGTGGGAGCAAAGCGCTTGAGGGCGACGCGCGCGCCACTGCGGCTGTCGATCAGGAAGAGCAGGCTGGATTGCGCGGTGACCACGACCTGCGAGTGATAGCCGGCCGCGGCGAGAGCGCGGTTGCGATCGACAAGGGCGTCATGGAGCTCGTCGGCGCGCTCGATCCCGGCGCGCAGCACGGGAGCACCAAGGGCATGGAAGGCGCGGCTGGAGGCGTCGATCACCAACAGACCCTGGGCGGCGAAGGCGGCGGAGTAGAAGTCTGCAAATGCTTGAGCGAAGGTGCGGCCGGGCTGGTAGGCGGCCACCAGGGCATCCATGGCGTCCGAGGTCCCCAGCAGCTCCCAGGCTTCGTCGAGGAGCGGGGAGATGGAATCGTCCAGAAGAACTCCGCCGACCGGACAGGCAGCCTCTGGAGCCGCTTTATAGTGCAGCTTGCGCAGCTCGCGGCGGGCGGGAAAGAGCACATGGTCGATTTCGGCGAAGTCGTGGTCTTCCGTCGCCAGCCAGAACAGGGCCACATGAGGACTGCCGGACGCAGTGGACTGGCGGGCGCGGGCAATGGCCGTGGCTGCCTTGAAGGGCGTGAAGAGCGGGCCGCCGAAGAGTCCGACCTGCTGGCCGGTCACCATGGTTCCCGCGCCCTGGCGCAGAGCCTGCAGCGAAGCCTGCGCCGAGGGCGAGGGATTCTGCTCGGCGAGCAGGCGCGTCAATTCTGTTAAATGCGATTCCGGCCAATTGGCGGGAACGGGCGGGCGCGGCGGCAGGCCGTCGCCGGAGGGCAGCCAGGGATAAAAGCCCCGCAGTGAGGGCGCAGCAGCGCAATAGTCCAGAAAAAGCCGGCTGAGGCCCGGCACGAAGGTCATGGGATGATTTTCTGCTTTCAGCAACGCTCGCACTTCCGATGGGATAGCCCAGGGAAATCCCCTGGGTGTTTAAGTTCAAGACGAAATCGACTGTGTTAAGGATGCCACGGGCGGCGGTTACGATGCACAACCGGACCGATAGTACCGGGCAGAGTTGTTCAACGCGCAAGCTCAGCTATGCGTATACTTTCCCTGACTGCGCAAGAACGCGCACCGAGGAGGCTGACAACCATGGCCAGCAAGAAAAAGACAGCAGCACCCGCCGCAGAAGAGAAAACCAAACCGGTAGAAGCGAAAACCGCAGCAGCGTCAGAAGAAGCCGCGGCGGCGAAAGCGCCGAAGAAACGGCCTGCCAAGGCGAAGACAGCAAAACCCAAAGCTGCCAAGAAAGTCACGGCGAAGGCTGGCAAGAACACGAAGACAAAGGCCGCGAAAGCAGCTCCCAAGAAGAAGACCGAAAAGGCCGTAGCCGCGCCGAAGCCGCAGACCGCGCAGATTCTGAGTTCGGAAGTGGTGTACGAGGGTCCGCTCTTCCGCATTTTGCACGACAAGCTGATTGAGCCCGACGGCAAACAGAACGAGCGCGACGTCATCCGGCACAACGGAAGCGTGGTGATCCTGGCGCTGGACCACTCGAGAAGCAAGAAGGACCCGTGGGTGGTGCTGGAACGGCAGTACCGCCATGCCGCGAACCAGTACCTGTGGGAGCTGCCGGCAGGCAAGCTGGACGCGGGAGAAGACGCCCTGGCCGGCGCCAAGCGCGAACTGGCCGAGGAGACCGGCTACAGCGCCAAGAAGTGGAAGCCGCTGGTGGAGTACTTCGCCAGCCCCGGATTCCTGGGCGAGTCGATGAAGGTGTATGTGGCCGAAGGACTGGTGGCCGGCGACGCGCATCCGGAAGAGGACGAGCATATCGAGTTCCGGCTGGTGAAGCTGTCCGACGTGATCAAGATGATCGACAAGGGCATGATCCTGGATGGAAAGACGCTGACCAGCGTGATGCTGTATGCGCGCCGGATGGCGGGCAAGCACAAAAAATAAATTGCACAGCCGCCGCGCGCGGTTGCCAGAGGCATCTCCATCGCATTCAACAGCTTTCCGAACGGGCTGGCCTGCAGGGGCCGGCCCGTATCGCGATGTGGATAATTTACGAAAAATAAAGTCCAACCTTTCCCGGAAAACTTTCGTCATATCCAGTACCGGCGAGCGTTTCCCCAAGCAACTGTTCGCCGTGATTTCTCAAATGCACGCAGTACGATGCAAGGAAGGCAGGAGCCAGTGGCTCAGTACAAAGGGAAGGTCAAGTGGTTCAACAACGCCAAGGGCTACGGTTTCATCGGACGCGATGACGGGCCAGATGTATTCGTCCACTATTCTTCGATTCAGCTGGACGGGTACAAAACCTTGAAAGAGGGCGATGATGTCGAGTTCGACATCGTCCAAGGGCAGAAGGGCCCACAGGCTGACGCGGTGATCCGTCTCAAGGACGCCGCTCACAACGCGGCTTGACGATCGCGCAGTCGCGAAAGCATCGGGCGTGAGCCCAACGCCGCTTCCATGTGGCGGATGTTGAGTGCGTCTGTTTTCAGCAGGTCTATCACAGTTCAAAACAAGCCAGAGCGAGTCCGGGAGAGTCTGTAATCAGACAGATCGGGAGTCTGGCCACGGCTTGTTGTTGCCGGAAATTTTGTTGGAGGGGCGCAGCCGGTTTTGCGCAGAGCAGGTCCCTGCCTTTTGCATGGGCTGAGCCTCGCCCGCGATACGACGGGCGCCAACCGTTCCGAAAGCCGCGAGGATGGTTACGGAAGCAGGCGATGCGGGGGAATTCCTCCCCCGCACGGGCGTGTTTGGGGGTAAGATGAGTGCGTCATGAGCCTACTTCATCAGGACACTCCCGACGAGATCGACGACGCCGCCAAGGGTGAAGAATTCACCAAGGGAAGCAGCCACGTGGTGCTGGCGTCGGTGATCGCCGCCATTGTGGTGAGCGTTTCGATTGCGGCATTTTTGATTGCCGGCGAAAAGCCTCCCATGGCGACCGGGGAGATTTTGCAGGTGTGGGCGCATCCGATGCATGTGGAGACCAGCGGGCTGGACGCGAACGGCGCGCCGATGGCGAAGCAGAGTTTTGACCAGGTGCTGGTGTTTTCGCAGGTGCGGCTGCACAACCAGAGCAAGGACCCGCTGTTCCTGCACCAGGTGATTACCAATGCCGTGCTAAGTGGAGGCATTCGGTCCAGTTACGCAGCCTCGGCGCCCGACTTCGACCGCACTTTCGTCGTCTATCCGGAGTTGCAGATTGCCCACGGCAAGGCGCTTCCCACCGATCTCACGCTGGACCCTGGGCAGACGGTGGAGGGCGAAATTGTTTCGGCGTTCAAGATGTCGAAGCAGGAGTGGGAGTCGCGCAAGGGACTGAATTTGACATTTGGCTTCCGCTACCAGCCGAACCTGGTGCTGGAGTCGAAGACGGCGGCTATCGAGCAATAAGGGACGAATCTTTAGGGTTCGTGCCTTCCAGGGTGCCCATCTATAGGGGAACAGCGGAACGCGCCGGAAAATGCGATGCCGGCCGGGAGGAAGTCTCCCGGCCGGCATCGTTGCATCTGAAGCTTTCTTCCATCGCTGTGGGACACCCGGCTGCATTCTGCGCAATTTCTCGAAATGCATCCCTCGGGGGTAAACAGACTGCGGAAAAAGGCCCGAATCAGAGTGAAGAGCTGGAATGAGCTTTAGCAGGGGCTAAAGCCCTTTCATTTTATTGGCCTTATCGGCACGGCTAAAGCCATGCCCTGTTACAAAGCCACCCTGAATCGAGTTTTTCTGCAGCCTGTGAAGCCGTGCCCATTCAAAACCAAGACCAAGCCGAGTTTTTCCGCAGCTTGTAAAGCCGTGCCCTTTCAAAACAGAGGTCAAGGCGAGTATTCCGCAGCCTGTAAAGCTCCGCTACTTGACGGCGGGCGGGACTGGCGCGTTTTTCGGCACCGACAGGTAACCGGTGATCTGGTTCTTGCTGTTGACGGCGTTGACTACGACTTCGAAGAGCATGGGATCCTTGCCGCTGTAGAACTGGAGAGGCTCGTTGACGCCCTTGTCCTTCTTGGAGACCGGCTTGTCGTCGGAGTAGACGATCAGGGTGAAGGTGTTCTTCTTGGGGTCTGCCTTTTTGAGTTCTAGGCTCACGGTTCCCACCGGCTTGCGGTCGTTCTTGGCGATGCTGAATTCGTAGAAGGTGCGGTCGCCCTTGTGCTTGAGCAATTCCAGCTCGTCGTGATTGCGGGCAATCAGGCTGCCGTGATCGCTGAGGTCGCCACGCACGGTCTCCAACTGGCTGAGAGCGGTGGCCAGCTGGGTCTGGGTTTTGGCCACATCGGACTTGACGCCGCCGACATCGGTCTTGACGTTCGAGACTTCGCTGGAAACGGCGCTGACCTGCTGCGCGGTCTGCTTCTGCGAGGCTTCGAGGCGCTGGCTGTTGAGCTCTTCGGCCTGCTCGCGGCGGAGAATATCCTGGGCCTTGGAATCGATCTGCTTCTGGGTCAGGCCGAGGGACTTGCCCAGCTCCTCGGTGGCGACGCGCAGGCGGGCGTTGGTTTCGCGGAGTTCCGCCGCCATTTTTACATTTTCCTGCCTGGCCTCAGCCAGTTCCGTCTGCTGGGCGGTGACCCGTCCGCTGATGGAACCGCTCCAGATCAGGCCGCCGACCGCGGCGAGAATAGCCACCGCGATGGCTCCTAAAAACGCGCCTGAATGGGTTCTGGGGGTACTATCGAATTCGCTCATGATTTGCCTTTCTTTTCTGTGGCGGTGTGTATAAAGGAGATCCGGAGCTTTTTCGCGGACTGCAGATTGCGCTTGAAACCCATGCCGAAGGACAGGGCTCGGCAGCGCAATCACCCGCCGCGGGTCGATCCGGAATCCGTTCCATCAATCCGCTCGTTCAATCATCTTGGTCAGCGCGCCCCGGCCAGGCGCAAATCCGATGCGCCGGCGAAGTTCCGTCTTCCCAGGCAGACATTTCCTCTCACCCATGCCGAACAGCCTGGTGCTGCAATTGCGGCATTCCGAGTGCAGCATGGGGATGAAGCCGCCCACCCCGGAAGTTTACAGGAATAAGCATACGCCGCAAGGCCGGGAAACGCCGACAGTCGACGGGCATGGAAGGAGATACGCGGAGGGAGATGGGCGGGGCGTAACAATCGGAGGAGCGCCCGCAGTGACAACCATTGAATCGTTCCGTTATAAACATGCTTACAAGAATTTGGAGTCCGGTCTCGGGGTCGGGGCCGACAGTTCGATGCATTCATCCTTCAATTCAGGGCAGGGGAGATCCGAGGGTTATGGCGACGGCTAGCGCGGGAAAAGGTTTAGAAGGAATTGTAGCGGCGAACTCCGGGATCTGTTGGATCGACGGAGATGCCGGCGTACTTGCATATCGTGGCATCGACATTCACGAATTGGCTATACATTCTAATTTTGAAGAGACGACGTATCTTCTTTGGAACGGCATACTTCCCAACGAGCTGGCGATGCGTGACTTTAGCAACCGGCTGGCGCTGGCGCGCTCGCTGGATGCGCGGATTATCGATTTGCTGTGCCGCATTCCCCGCACGGCCACTCCGATGGAGGTGCTGCGCACGGCGGTGAGCGCCCTCAGTTTTTTTGACGCCGACGAAAAGGACAACTCGCACGACGCCAACGTGCGCAAGAGTTTCAATCTGACCGCGCAGATTGCCATGCTGGTGGCTATCTATGACCGTCTGCGCAAGGGCAAGGAGATCGTTCCGCCCGACCGCACGCTCTCACACGCGGCCAACTTTCTGTGGATGCTGAACGGCGTGATGCCGTCGGAAACCGCTGTAAAGACGATGGATATGGCGCTGGTGCTTCATGCCGACCATGAGCTGAACGCGAGCACCTTTGCCGCCCGGGTGATCGCGGCAACGCTGTCGGACGTACACTCGGCGATTACCGGGGCGATCGGGGCGCTGAAAGGACCGCTGCACGGCGGCGCCAACGAGGGCGTGATGCGCCTGCTGCTGGCCATCGACAAAGCCGGCGCGGACCCGGTGGAGTATGTGAGGAACATGCTGGCCGCCAAGCAGAAGATTTCCGGATTCGGGCACCGCGTTTACAAGACGGAGGATCCGCGCGCCACCCACCTGCGCCAGATGAGCGAGCAGTTGGGCGTCGATTCCGGCGATCCGAAGTGGTTCCGGATGTCGCGGGCGATCGAACTTTACATCAACGCCGACAAGAAGCTCAACGCCAACGTGGACTTCTACTCCGCATCGACTTACGCCACTTTGGGCATCGACATCGATCTTTATACGCCGATCTTCGCCATCAGCCGAATGTCGGGGTGGGCGGCGCACGTGATCGAGCAGTTGGACGATAACCGCCTGATCCGGCCGCGCGCCGAGTACATCGGACCGGCGTATCCGTCGCCTTGGATTCCCATGGAAGAGCGCGGGTAAGAGCGAGTCAAAAGCAAGGACTGAAACAGTTTGGGGCTCGGGAGAGCGGCGATTGCCGCACTGCCGAGCCCCAAAGCTTTTGTGGCGTCGATGGGAAAGACGTTCGGCCTTAGCGCGTGCGCTGATAGGTACGCGAGAGGCGGTCGTGCCAGCTCATGTGGTCTTCGTCGAAGAGGCTCCAGGCCACGCCCAAGCCGAGAGGCAGAACGGAGAGCAGCAGGCCGCAGAGACGGCCGCAGCGCTGCGCCAGGGTGGGAATCTGGTCGTCGAAGGTGCAAAGACTGGTTCCGGCGTAGCTCATGCCGGGGGTGCTCTCGACCAGCAGGGTGAAGACGGCGAGGTAAAGGACCCCGGTGAGGACGAGACCGAGGCCGGCCCCCATCTCGACCACCTTGAGGCCGGGAAGCGCGCTGAGCCTGGAGAAAACGAACGCCGCAAAAGCCAGGAAGACGCCCGCGATCAGCGTGGCATCGACCACGGCGGCCAGCAGACGCCGGTTCATGGGGGCGAGATGAAGCGTGGGAGCTTGCTGAGCCGGCTCGGCATCCGGGCCGAGATCGAGATCGGGGTCGTACGAGGCCGGCGCAGGGTCATCCAGTTTCATACCCGCCCACTCGGGGCCGTTGACCGGGGCAGGGGTGGCGGGCAATTCCGGTTGGGTAGAGATGGCGCCGGGGTCCACCTCAAAGATGCTCAACTGGCTGGAAAGGGACTCGATGGCGCCTGCCAGGGTCTCGGCAAGCCGGGGCCGCACCTTGCGGGTGGCCACCAGTTCGCTAGGAAACTGAATCAGGTTCGCGTGGATGGGCTGCTCCGGCTCGATGGGCTCGATGGTCTGCATGGGCGGCTCTTCCACCTGGGCAGACTGGGCCGAAGCCGGCTCCCACCAGTCCTGCGGGGAGATATTGAAGGACTCCGGACGGTTCTCTACCCACTGGGCCGCGCGCGCAGTTCCCTGCTCTGCCGGGGATGCCGGCATGTCGGATTCCCAGCGGACATCGAGCGGCTGCTTTGCAAGGCGATCCTCGGGGAGCGGAAGCGCGATAAGGGCGGGTTCAGCCACAGGCTCGGCAACCGGAACCAGGGCCGGCGCTGCCGGCTTTGCCGGCGAGGACCAAGGGCGGTCTTCGCGGGCTTCAGAAATCTGGGATGCGGGGACGCGGGCGGGCGGCATTGCCGGCTCCGGCGCTGAAGCCGCGTGCATGTCGGCGAGAACGGCCTGCGCATTGGCCTGGGCTTCGAGTGCGACCTGGGTTGCGATCTCAGCGGCGCGCACCGCGGTGCGAGCTTCTTCGGCCTGCATCTGGCTGTAGCTGGGGGCCTTGGCGTAGCGTGCGGCCACGGCGGCGGCAGCCTGGGCGGCCCGGCTGGTTGCGCCGGAATGGTTCGCCGCCGGCTCGGGCGGCGCGACAGCCAGACCCTTGCGGCTCTTGTGCGCGGCGAGACGGCGATTTACTTCCTGCTTCCAGGAGGATTCTGTTGTCAGCGGGCTCGAATTCGTACTCACAGCGCCTGTATCCCTTCCGATTCAGCCATCGGGAACCTTCTCGGCCACCCCGTCGCCGTTCAGGTCCGCAAGCCCGGGAAGCGGGAACGCGGACGTTGCTCTCAAAAGCGAAAAGCAGGTCGCTGGAGAACACAGGCGGTCGGTGTGATTTACCAGAGACGCGAACGTGCGCCGCGCCGACCGGCTGGAATCAGCCGCGCCTCAGCGCAAGCGGCACCTATGTGCACACTGTCTCGGCGGAATCACATTAGAAACTTGTGACGACGCCTGGCGAAACAACCCGAATTTTCCTGCTGCCAGAGCTGAGAGTAACGCGTCCGCTCCAAAGTGGCTGGCTTTTGCTATCCTGAGCCTTGTCACTGGACACGGAATGCGCCCTCATCAATTAGTGTTTATCACGCTGCTGCTCCTCTGTCACCACCAACTTGGGGGGCAGACGTTGACCAATGCAGTACCCTCGGAACGTAGCGCGGGCATTGTGTCACAAGATGGTACAAATCCGGATCATTCCGGCGCGGGCGCGGGTTTGCTGCCCGACGATCCGGGCCAGGAGATCTTGCCGGTTGCCCAGGTTGAGCCGGAGTCGGCCAGCGGGGTTCCGGTGGACTGGAAGGCCGACCGGCAGACCTGGGTGGGCAAGACCGCGACCCTGGAAGGGGTAGAGGAATTCCACTATCGCGATTATGTTTTGAGCGCCGACCGGGTGGTGTACAACCAGGCCACCACGGAGCTGGAGGCGGAGGGGCATCTGCGTGTGCTGGGCGGCCCCGAGGACGTGCACATCGAAGCCGAGCGGGGCGACTTGCGTTTGAATATGCACACCGCCCGGTTCTTCAACGTGACCGGCTCTTTGGGAGTGCGGCGGGCGGGGCGGACGACGGTGTACTCCACCTCGAACTCCTTCCTGTTTTCAGGCCGGGTGCTGCTGCAGACGGGCGAGGGCAGCTATCGCATTGTGGACGGAACGATGACCAACTGCCGGCTGCCCAAGCCAGACTGGCAGATCGTTTCGCGGTCAATCAAATTGGAGAACGGCGTAGCCAGCACCAACGCGGCACAGTTCAAGCTTCTGGGCGTGCCGATCTTCTTTCTTCCCTATTTGCGCCACCCGGTTACCGACACCGGGCGCGAGAGCGGCCTGCTGATCCCGGTGGTGAGCGACTCGTCGATCAAGGGCTATGTGGTGGGCGAACAGATTTACTGGGCGATCAGCCGCAACATGGACATGGTGGTAGGCACGGAGTACTTTTCCAAGCGGGGCTGGGCGCCGAACGGCGATTTCCGGTACAAAGGGTTGGGCAACGACCACCTGACCGCGCGCTGGAACGCCCTGCTGGACCGCGGCGTCGAACAGACGGTGGCCGCAACTGCCAGCCAGCCGGCAACCACGCAGCTGGTGAACCAGGGCGGAGTGGATATTGCCGCGCTGGGCCGCAAGGACCTGTCGAACGAGACGCGGATTGCCGGCAACATCGAATACCTTTCCAGCTACGTCTACCGGCTGGTGTTCAACGACAATTTCACGCAAGCCGCCAGTTCGGAGGTGGCCAGCAACCTTTCGCTGACCCACGCGGACAACGGGTTTGTGCCCTCCGTTTCGTTTCACCGGTTTCAGGCCTTTGCCAGTTCCACGGCGGGCGACGAGATTCGCATCATCGACCTGCCGAGCCTGCGTTACGATGTGCTGGACCGGCCGCTGGGCAATTCCGGATTGTATGGCGGGCTGAGCTCTTCGCTGGGCTACCTGAACCGCGCCGAACCGGGTTTTCACGCCCGCAACGTGGGGCGGCTAGACGTTTATCCGCACCTTTCGATGCCCTTCACGGCTGGGGGCTGGAGCTTCGATCCCGCAGTGGCGGTGCGGAACACGTTCTACTCGGTCAGCGAGACACCTAACCTGACCGTGGGCGGGACGGGCATCCCCAGCATTCGCCATGAATTGCTGGACCGCAGCGACCTGGAAGCTTCGGTAGATATTCGTCCCCCGGCGCTGGAGCGCGACTTTTCGGTCGGCGGGCGGGTTCTGCGCCACGTGATCGAGCCGGAATTGACTTATCGCTACGTGGAGGGGATCGGCGACAAGGCGCGCAACGTGGTGCGCATCGACACCACCGACATTGCCACCGACGTGAACGAAGCCGGACTGTCGGTGACGCAACGGCTGTATGTGCACAACAACGGAACCCACCCCTGCGTACCGGATGCCGAGGCGGCAGGCGGATTGTGCCCGGACGCTCCGCGCGAGTGGGCAAGCTGGCAGGTTGCACAGAATGTGTTTCTGGATCGCGAATTCGGTGGGGCGCTGATCGCGGGGCGGCGGAACGTATTCGACTCCACGCTGGACATGAGCGGCGTGGCCTTTTTGACCTCGCCGCGCAACCTTGCGCCGATCACCTCGCGGGTGCGTTTTGAGGCCATCGACAACCTGCGCATCGAGTGGGATCTGGACTATGACCCCAAAGCCGGGCACATGGGCGCGGACAACATCTACGCCGGGTACGGATGGGGCCGCACGACGGTGGGCGTGGGGCACGCGCTGCTGAACGCGGTGGACGAGACTGGCAGCGCAACATCGACCATCCGGAGCCAGCAGGTGCAACCTTTCCTGAGCGTCGGCAAGCCGACCGGGGTTGGCTTCAACCTGGCCGCCAACGGCGGCTACGACTTCACCCTGCACCAACTGCAATATGCGGGCGTGCAGACCACGTACAACTGGAACTGCTGCGGCCTGAGCGTCGGCTACCGGCGTTTCATCCTGGGGTCGCTCCGCGACGAGACACAGTACCTGTACAGTTTCACCATTGCGAACTTCGGCCAGGTGGGGGATATCCGCCGGGCCAATTCGGTCTTCCGCGACCCCACGCTGCCGCCGGCGTATTAGAGCGAAGCCAGAGTCCCTGTGGCCCGGTCAGTTTCGAGCAAGGTCGCCGCTCGCTTCACCCCACGGACGAAGACCTGTCCGTGGGGCCCCCCTGATGGTCGCGCCGACTTTAGCGTAGTGCCTCCGGGATACACCAACTCTGGTTTCGGTGTAGGTTCCAGCGGGCTCCGCTGGGGTATTCTTTCCTGAGAGGAATCACTTTGCCGCGTATTCAATTTCTTGCCGCATTGCTTGTTATCGGATTGTCCATCGGCTGCAAGGCCCAGAGTTCGACGCCTGCCCCGACCGACCTGGCGCTCAATCGCCATATCGAAGTCATGGTTCGCAGCCAGTTCAACGTTCCCCAGGACTACACGGTCACTTTGGGCACGCGCTCGCCGAGCAAGGTTCCCGGGTTTCAGACGCTGCCCATCGTGCTCTCGCTGGGAGAGCACAAGACGGCAGTGGAGTTTTTGATCTCAGACGACAACAAGACGCTGGCCCGTCTGGAGAAGTTTGACCTGCTCGCCGACCCGGCATTTTCGATCCATGTGCAAGGACGTCCGGTGCGAGGCAATCCGGCGGCGCAGGTGACGGTGGTGAACTTCGACGATCTGGAGTGCCCGTATTGCGCGCGCATGCACGAGACCCTCTTCCCCAGCACCATCGAGCACTACAAGGGGCTGGTTCGCTTCATCTACAAGGACAACCCACTGGCCGAAATCCATCCCTGGGCGGTGCACGCCGCGGTGGACGCCAACTGCCTGGCGGCGCAAAGCGGCGAGGTTTTCTGGAACTACGTGGATTACCTGCACTCGCATGGGCAGGAAGTGAACGGCGAGGACCAGAACCTGGCCAAGAGCTTCGACGCGCTGAACCGGATCGCGCGGCAGCAGGGCGTCCTGGGGAAGCTGGATGGCGCAAAGCTGGATCAATGCATCGCCGCACAGGATGAAACGCAGGTCCGCGCGTCTATGAAAGAAGCCGAGGGTTTGCGCATCGAAGGAGCGCCGGCGCTGTTTGTGGATGGGGAGCGGATTTCCGGGGCGCTACCGGAGCCGCTGCTTTGGCAGGTGATCGACCGCGCGTTGCGGGCCCAGGGCGTGGAGCCTCCACCCCATACGCAGCAGCCGGTAACAAAGGCCGGAAATTAGTCGAGATCCCGCTATCGCATTGCCGGGTCGTGGATTTATGGTTGATTGCTGGGGTGATCGAACCCCATAGGAGAAATAAGGTTGCAAGTCCAAGCTTTCTTCTCAGCTCATTCCCGTTCCGCTGTTTTGCTGATTTGCAGTGGCGCTTTGCTGCCAGCGTATGTGGGTTGCCACCGGGCGCCCTCGGCAGATGTGGTTGCCACAGTCAATGGCAAGGAGATTTCCCGCTCGGAACTGGAGAGGAAGTACCTGGCCTACAAGGTGAACCTCGGCCCCGCGCCGCAGGAGCCCAGTGAGGAGCAAGCCAACATTGCCCGGCTGGGGCTGCTGCGCACCATGATCGACGACGAGATCATGCAGGAGCGGGCGGCCAAGTTCAACCTGGTGGCCTCGGACGAAGACGTAAACGCGAAGATCACCGACATGAAGACCCCCTTCACGCAGGAGGGGTTCGAGAATGAGCTGAAGAAGCGCGACGAGACCCTCGACGATCTGAAGCGGGACATCCGTCATTCGCTGACGCAGACCAAGCTGCTGAACAAAGAGATCGAATCGAAGATCAACATCAACGATGCGGCGATTGCGGCATACTACGGCGCGCACAAGGCGGACTTCAACCTGATGGAGCCGCAGTACAACCTGGCGCGCATCGTGGTGACCGACGCCCCCAACCCGCAGGCCAGCAATCTGCAGAACAACAAGGCCTCGGGCGATGTGGACGCCAAGAAGAAGATCCAGATTCTGCACAACAAGCTGGAGAACGGCGAGGACTTCAGCACCGTGGCGATGAACTTCTCGGAAGACCCGAACACGGCGTCGAATGGCGGCGATCTGGGCTTTGTGGCCGAGTCGGCACTGCATAGCGACCCGCAGGTGTACGAGGCGGTGAGCAAGCTGAAGCCGGGCCAGATGACCGAGATTCTGCCGGTGTATGACAACAGTCCCGGACACCGGATCGTGGGCTACTCCATTTTCAAACTGCTGGCGCACGAGCCGGCCGGGCAGCGGGAGTTGAACGACCCGCGGGTGCAGCAGTCGATCCGGCAGTTGCTGCACGACAGCAAAGCCCAACTGCTGAAGACGGCGTACTTCGAAGTGCTGCACGGCGATGCGAAGGTGCACAACTACTTTGCCGAGCAGATTCTGAAGCAGAGCGGGAACTAGAGTTTGTTGGCACAGAAAGCCCCCGCCACGGCGCGCTGACGCCTCCGCGAGGGTAAGAGACAGGAAGGCCTGCCGCAGCGCGATGCTGAGGCAGGCCTTTTTGCGTGGGAAGATGTTCACGGCTCGCTTCGGGCTGCGGGTGAGCCCTTTCTGCGCTTCTTTGCTGCCCAAACCGCGGGCGGCATGGTTGCCTATAGTTCCGGTAGGAAAATACTGGATTGCGGCCTATGCACCGTGCAAAGGGCGAGGAAACGATCTGGCTGTTTCGAGCAGTTCCCCTGAATGCGTTGAAGTGAGCGTGGACCAGGAGGTCCCCGCTACAGCCGGCCAGGAGGCCGGCGCTACCTGTTCGAGCTTTGGGTGGCCCACGGAGTTCCTGGGCTGGCGCAAATAAAACGGCCTCCGCCGAAGCGGAGGCCGTTCAGTGATGCAGGAGAGGAGGATGGTTTACTTGAGGTTGCCGCTGGCGTCCATGGTGATGCCGCCAGGTCCCTGGTTCTTCTTGGCTTCGTTCTCCTTGCGGGTGCCCATCGCCTTGGAAGTCCAGTCCTTGGCCGCGGCCATATCGGCAGCGACAGCGCCGGGATTGCCGTAGTCCATGTCAGCCTTGTTGCGGTAGATCAGGTTGAGGTACTGCATGGCGTCGTCATAGTTGGGGCGGTTGGCAACGGCCTGGTTCAGATACTGCAGGCCTTCTTCGACCAGCGCGGAGTTCTGCGTCTTCAGGTCTTCCATGACCTTTTTGGGGGCCTTGGCGTTGCCTTCGCCGTCGTCATTGACGTTGACGGCCAGCAGGGTCTTGAGCTTGTTCTCGTGGGCCTGTGTCCAGTCGATCACGCCGACCGTATAGGCCGCTTCGGGATCCTTGGAATCGGCCGCGAGGACCTTCTTCTGCCATGCCTTGGCATCATCCAGCTTTTTGATCTGGAAGTAGATGCTGGCGATATTCTTCATGCTGTTGATGTCGGTCGGGTCCTTCTGCAAGACATCCTCGAACATCCCGATCGCCTGCTGGGCGGTCTTGATGTTGTCCTGCGAGTCCAGACCGGGGACCACATTCTGAGCCAGCGCGGTGGCCAGATAGCTCTTGGCGGTAGGCAGGGTAGGATCCAGTTCGGTAGCTTTCTGGAAGTGACCAATCGCCTCTTCGTAGTGGGCAGCCTTGTAGGCTTCCACACCCTTATTCAACTGATCACGGGCAGCGAGGCGGTTGCACCCGCTCATGGAAAGCACCATGCCGGCCAGGGCAACCGCGAGCGCCGTAGTACGTGCGGGTCCAATCATATTCG
>Ga0181517_10001340_pt1 | contig 27651 bp, 23 predicted proteins | sample PEATcosm2014_Bin_31_FD_119748 | JGI IMG/M metagenome (GOLD analysis project Ga0181517, IMG submission 119748) | Peatland microbial communities from MTU Mesocosm Facility, Houghton, MI, USA - PEATcosm2014_Bin01_30_metaG | ecosystem: Environmental > Terrestrial > Soil > Wetlands > Peat | place... | reverse complement strand
CGCTACTACTCCGAGGAACTGAAGAAACTAGGAATCGACCTGGCCAGGTAAGCCGCCCTGGGTTTTGGCATGAGCTCACGTGTCGGAATCGCGGGGTGCTGTTATATACTGCATTCAACGAACGGTCTCCGAATAGTGTATTTATGCCGTCAGATTCCCGACCTGTGGTTCTCAACGTTGGCGACGAGAAGTACCGGCCGGAGGTGACGCGCATTCTGGAAAGTAATGGCTTCCGCGTGCGCGAGGCTTCGGGCGGGGACGAAGCGCTGTGTGTGGCCCGTGACGAGATCCCGGATCTGGTGCTGCTGGATTCCAGCCTCCCCGGAAGCGGGATCGAAGCCTGCCGCGTGCTGAAAGCCGACCCGGCGACCTCCCGCATACCAATACTGCAGATTTCCGTCCCAGTCCAACCGTTGCACACGGAAGCGCTCTTGGAGACCATCCGCGCGATGCTCAGCGCCCACCAGGCCGAAGAATCGGCGCGCAAGCCGGCGCGTGAATGGCAGGCTACTTTCGATGCCATAGGCGATGGGGTCGCGCTGGTGGACGCCGAGGGGCGCATCGTGCGGCTCAACCGGAGCTTTTCGCGGCTGGCGCCGCCTCCGGCGGACCCCTCGACGCCCGGCCTGGACACTCTGTGGGCGTACCTGCCCGCCGTCCGGGAACCGTTCGCCAAAGCGCTGGAGACGGGCCGGCGCGAGGCTCTCGAGATCGAGTTCGCCGCGAAGTTGCTCGATATCAGCGTGGACCCTATCTTCGACGAGGCGGGCCACGTGACCGGCGCCGTGTGCATTGCCAGCGACGTGAGCGAGAAGCGCCACCTCGAAGAGCAGTTCAGCGAAAGCCAGAAATTCGAGACCATCGGTACGCTGGCGGCCGGGGTGGCTCACGATTTCAACAATCTCCTCACCGGAATTCTGGGAAATGCCAGCCTGATTCTGGGCGAACTGCCCCCCGCGAGCCCGTTCCGGGACCGGCTTGACGACATCGTGGGATCCAGCCAGCGTGCGGCCGATCTTACCCGCCAGTTGCTGGCCTACGCCGGTAAAGCCCGCCACTACATGCGGCGTACGGATCTCTCCGGCATGGTCGAGGGGTTTCGCAACCTGATCGAATCCGGCGTTCCGAAGAATGTCAGACTGAGCGTGAAGTTGGCCTCCGGCTTGCCGCGCATCGATGCCGACGCCAGCCAGGTAGAGCAGATCGTCCTCAACCTGGTGAGCAACGCGGCCGAGGCCATCGGCGAGAACTCCGGCGAAATCCACGTCGAAACCCGCATGGGGGAAGATGGCGCCGCCGTGCTGGAGGTTCGCGATACGGGCAGCGGCATGGATGCCGAAACCAAAGCCCGCATCTTCGATCCGTTCTTCACCACGAAGTTCACCGGCCGCGGTTTGGGTTTGGCGGCCGTGGCGGGGATCGCGCGCACGCACAAGGCTTCCATCCAGGTGACCAGCGCTCCGGGTAGGGGCAGCGCGTTCTGCGTCTCCTTCCCGGCCGCCGAACCGGGGCCGACCCCGCGGGCGCCGGCGCGCGAAACCAAAGCGCAGCCCGCCGCGGGCCAGATCACGGTTCTGGTGGCGGACGATGAGGAGGTGGTCCGGCGTACGGCCGAGGCCACGCTGCAGATACGGGGCTATCGGGTGCTGCTCGCCTGCGACGGCCGGGAGGCCATCGAGAAGGTTCAGCGGCATCCCGAGATCGACGTGGTGCTGCTCGATTTCACCATGCCGGTAATGAGCGGCGAGGAAGCCATCGACGGCATCCTGAACGCGCGCCCGGACCTGCGGGTGATCGTTTCTACAGGGTACGACCACCGCGAGGCCGCGGCGCGCTTCAGCGAGAAGGCGGTGGCTGCGTACCTGCAAAAGCCCTACACTTCGCGGCAACTGGCCGAGAAGATCGCCTCGGTGCTCTGACACGGCAGGCCGGTTTCGCGGCGCGCCTCAACGCTTATAGCCGATCATGCGCAGGAAGCCGTGGCGCTTTTCGACATCCCCGGCGGTCTCGATGCCCTTGGGCCGGGAGCCGTCGATCACCCCCAGCACACCGCAGCCCTGATCGCTTTCCGCCACTACGGCCTGCGCCGGATTGGCCGTGGCGCAGAAGATCGAGCAGACTTCCGGGACGTCTTTAATGCGGCCCAGGATATTGATCGGAAAACCTTCACGCATGGCCACCACGAAGATATGGCCAGCGGCCAGCGCCGTGGCGTTGCGCGCGGCCACGGCCTGAAGGTCGGCGTCGTTGCCATCCACGCGCGTGAGGCAAGGACCGGAAGCTTCGTTGAAGGCTACCCCGAACTTCATGCCCGGCACGGTGTTGACGATGGCTTCGTAGACGTCCTCGACGGTTTTGATGAAGTGGGTCTGGCCCAGGATCAGGTTCCCGCCCTCGGGAATCTCGAGCGGCACGGTCTTGAGTTCCATAGAACGAACAGCATAGCAATCCGGGCGCGGGGGGACTATGCCGCAGCCGCCCGGCGCCGGCCGACCTCCGGGCATATGATATCATATGTGATGTGACACCGAGATGCGCCTGGTTATGGATACCGATGTTGTGGTAGCCGCGATGCGCAGCCCGTCGGGCGCTTCGGCCGCGCTCCTGCGGGCCGTGCGGAGGGATGAAGCTACGTTGTTGCTGACGGTTCCGCTGGCTCTGGAATATGACGCCGTCTGTCACAGAGCCGAGCATCGGCTGGCGGCGGGGCTTCCAGAAACTCAGGTGGAAGTTTTTGTGGACGCGGTGATTGCCATGGCCCACCCCGTGGAGACGCACTTTCTTTGGCGGCCGCAACTTCGGGACCCCAACGATGAAATGGTCTTAGAGGCGGCGGTAAACGGCCGGGCGGACGCTCTGGTCACCTTTAATGCGCGAGACTTCGGGAGCGCCCCGGCACGATTTGGGGTCGAAGCCCTCCTTCCGAAGGAGGCGATGGAGAGAATGCGGTGAAAGAGACTCGAACCTACCCCTTGCGGCTCCCCAGGTCGCTTAAAGAGGCCGTCGAGCGCCTAAGCCGGGAGGACCGTACCAGTATCAACCAGTTCGTTGCCACGGCGGTGGCGGAGAAAGTCTCGGCGCTCCAAACAGCCCGGTTCTTCGCCGACCGGAAGGCGCGAGCCGATTTCAAGGCCTTCGACAAGATCATGCGGCGCAAGGGCGGAGAGGCGCCTCGCAAGGGCGATGAACCGGAGTAACTCGCCGTAACCAGTCTACTGGAACACTCCGTCTGTCTTCACCACTGTGATGTTCTCCGTCTTCAAGTTCAGCGGCCATTGCTCCACGGTCTTGTCTTCGGCGGTGATCTCGGCCGGCTTGGGGGAGTTGTAAGTCATCGGCGACGGGTCGTCGCAGGCAAGCTGTTTCCTGAGATCCTCGCCGTTCTTTGTCACAGCCACGATGACCAGGCGGTCCGCGCGGAGATACCGCTTGATGGCGCGATTCACGTCCTCGCGGGTAAGTTTGGCGAGCGCCGTTTTGATGTATTGGTTGTAATTGGGGATGCCGTAATACATGCTGTCGATGGCATAGCCTAATTCGGCGCTCTTATTGCGAGTCAGTACATTGACGTACTTACTCAGGAAGTCGCGCGAGCGCTCGAACTCATCCTCCGTGAGGCCCTGCTCGACTAAGCGGTGCAGCTCGTAAATCGCCAGGCGCAGCGCGAACTTAGCCGTGGGCGGCTCGACCGGGCGGACCCAGATCTGGAAGATCTGCCGCTGCCGCGCCAGGTTGGGGCTGGGTTCCATCAGGTACATGCCGCTCGGGAAATATTCGATGTAAGCATAATCGCCGTAGTTCAGGCCGCGCTGCTCGCGCATGCGGTCGTACAGCCGCCCGCCGCTCATGCGATGCTGCCCCAGGAACGACGTGGCCACCAGGAGCGCCGGGTAATCCGGCGCGGCCCGCGTGAGCAGAATCGGAAAGCCGATCGAAAACGCCACCGAGCGCGTATCCTTATCCACGATTACCGCGCGGTTGGCCGTGACGGGCTGGAGCGGCTGGTTGCGCGGATGGAATCCGGCGCCCTCCGGCAGAGCGCGGAAATCGCGCTTCATGGCCTCCAGAAATTGCGGCGAATAGCCGCCCGCGATGCCCAGAATCAGGTGCGACTGGCTGTACTGGGAGGCGTAGAAGTGCTTGACGTCCTGGAGCGTCATCTTCTCGAGCGAGCCGATGGTACCGACGGAGTAGTGCTCGTAGGGCGTGCCGGCGTAGATGTTTTGATACAGCACCTCCTTACCCAGCTCCTCGTCGTTGGCGCGCAGGGTGACACGCAGATTGTTGATGGCGGCGTCCTTGAGGCGGGTGAAATCGTCCTCGCGCCAGCCAGGATCGAGCAGCATCCCGCGCACCAGCGCGTAGTATTCATCCAGGTTATCGACGTGAGTCTCGCCCGCGAAGGTGGTCATCTCTTTGTCGACCTGAGCGCTGAGCGAGGAGGCCATGGGAAACATGGCGTCCAGAATCTGGCGGTAGGTCTGGGTCTTATTGCCTCCCTGCGCCAGCATCATGGCGGTCAGGTAGGCCAGGCCCGGCTTATCGGCTGGGTCGGCCGCAGATCCGGCGGTGAAGACGATGCGAAAAGTCACCAGCGGCGATTTCGAGGGCAGCGCCATCACGCGCATCTGCGCCAGCGCGCTCGAGGCCATCAGCAGGACGATGAGCAGGGATTTCACTGCGCACCTCCCGAAGCCGCGGCGGGGGCCGGGCCGGTAAGCGTCACGATGGTTCGCCCGCTCTCCACCAGGTATTTGGAGGCGGCCTCGCGGACGTCTTCGGGCGTCAGCCGGGCATACAGTTCGTAGATCCGGTTCATGGATTCCGGGGTGCGGCGGAGCGCCACGTAAGAGGCCGCCACCTGCGCGATGGCGTCGCTGCTATCCATGCGCATGGCCGCCTGATAACGCAGGCGCTTCTTGACGGCCTCCAGCCGCGCGGCCTCCACGGGCCGCTCTTGAAACGTGCGGATAGCCGCCAGGATCTGCTCCCTCACGTAATCCATGTCGCCGGCCTGCTTCACGCGCGCGACGATGTCGAACAGCGACGGGTCCACAGCGCCGATCGCCGAGCCGGTCAGGGTATCCACTTTTTGCTCGCGGACCACGAGGCGCTGGTACAGCTCGGAATTGGTCGAAAAGGCCAGGAAAGCCAGGGCGTCGAGCGCGGCCGTCTCCTTCGAGATATCGTCGTACGCGGGGCCTTTGAAAGCGATCGCCACGATGGGCAGCGTGGTGGTGGGCCAATCCACGTGCGCCGTGCGGGAACCCTGTTGCGGCGGCTCGGCGGGGATGGCGGGATGGTAATCGCCGCGCTTCCAGGCGCCCCAGTATTTATCCACCATCTCGCGCACGGGCTTGGCCTTCACGTCGCCGACTACCAGGATGGTGGTGTACTCGGGACGGTAGTAGCGGTCGAAGTACTTGAGGCTATAGTCATACTGATTCGGCATATCCTGGATGTCTTTCAGGAAGCCCATGGCGGTGTGCTTGTAAGTGCCGCGGTCGAAGGCCGTGCCGAAAATAACCTCACTCAGCTTGGACATGGGGTTGGAGCTGTTCTTGTTGTACTCGCCCAGCACGGCCAGCGATTCGGTCTTGAACTCGGCTTCGGTGTATTTGAGATTCTGGAAACGGTCTGCCTCCATGGCTAGCACGGCCCCCAGGTCCTCTTTCGAGAATACCGTGTAGAAGCACGTGTAATCATTGGAGGTGAAGGCATTGGAGGCCGCGCCGATGCGTTTGAGGGTATCCTCGTAGCGCGCGTGCGGATACTGGCGGGTGCCCTTGAACATGAGGTGTTCGAACAGATGCGCGAAGCCGGTGTGCCCCGGCTCGACCTCATTGCGGGAGCCGGCCTGCACCACGATGTAAGTGGCCACGATGTTCGGGTACTCGGTGGGCACGGTCACCAGGCGCAAGCCATTGGGCAGGTCTTCCTGCGTGTAGGAATACGGAAAGATCTTCTGGGGAGCCTGTGCCGGCCGGGCCAGCGGCGGAAAGCCCACAACGCACATCGATATGGCTATCGCCAGTCTTCGGAACATGCCTCTATTCTATGGCTCGGGCACTGTTCCATGGACCGGGCCGCGGGCCTGCTCCAGGCGAACGGCCAGTTCGAGCAGCAGCTCATCTTCGAAGGGCCGGCCCAGCAACTGCACGCCGATAGGCAGGCCGGCGCGCGAAAGGTCCATGGGAACGGTGACGGCCGGCAGGCCCAAAACGTTAGCCACCACCGCCGGCATCATCGCCTGGAAGAGGCCGATCTCGCGGCCATCGATTTCCCAGCGGCGCTCGCGATGCCGGAAAGCCGTGATTCCGCAGACCGGCATCACCACCGCGGACAGGCCATCCATCTGACGCACCATGGCGGCACGCATGCGGTCGCGGGCCGCCAGGTTGGCCAGCAACTGCTCGGGGGTGGGAGGCGCGGCGGCCAGGTTTTCGAGAAGCGTCCAATGCGCGGCCGCTTCGCGCCCTTTGAGCAGCGCGCGCACGGCCGTGGAGGGCCACTGATTGAACAGCACGGCCCAGACGTTGGGAAGGCGTTCCATTCCGGCGGGCGCGAACTCCCCGACGTCGCAGCCATCGCCCTCCAGCAGTTTGGCCGCCTGCCGTACCGCGGCGGCGATTTCCGCATCCACGGGCACATCGTAGAAGCGCTCCCACAGTCCCAGGCGCGTCTGCGATGCTTCGGGCGTGCGCAGCGGCAACGGCACGGAGAACGGGTCTTCGGGATCGTAGCCGGCCAGCGCGGCGAAGAGCAGCCGCAGATCCTCGGCCGTGCGCGCCATGGGGCCAGGCGCGGTGGTGAGGCCGCCCGGATAGCCCAGAGAGGGAAAATGGCCGGTGCCGGGGATGCGGCCGGGCGTGGGCTTGAACCCGGCGATGCCGCAGAAGTGCGCGGGCACGCGTATGGAGCCGCCGCCATCGCTCCCGATCCCGCCCGGCGAGCACAGCGCCGCAATGGCGGCCGCCTCGCCGCCGCTCGACCCGCCGGGCGTGCGCTCCAGGTCCCAGGGATTGTTGGTGCGGCCCGTGATGGCGTTGTCGGTTTCGTAGCTGGCCAGCAGCTCCGGGGTGTTGGTCTTGCCGAGCAGGATGGCGCCTTCATCGACCAGGCGCGCAACGGCCGTCGCGTGGCGTGCGGCGGTGTGGCTGGTGCGCAGGCGGCTCCCGGATCGAGTCGGCAAACCGGCCACGTCGAAGCTGTCCTTCACCGTCAGAGGGCCGCCGTGCAGAAGTCCCAAGGGCTCACCGCGCGCCAGGGCCGCACCGCGCTCTTTCGCCTCAGCCATTGCCTGCTCCGCCCGCACGGTCACGAAGGCGTTCAGCGCGGGGTTGCAGCTCTCGATCCGGCGGAGGTGCGCTTCGACCAGCTCCACGGGCGAGAGGGATCCATCGCGGAGCATGGCGACCATCAGGCACAGGCTCGAGCGATACGGCACGACGCCAGTGTAGCGCAGCCGCTTTCATTCGAGGTATATCCTGAAATGCGGAGGCCACGCCCTATGACCGTTCGATTTCACGCCCGCCTCGCGCTGCTCGCGGCCGCTTGCGCCGCGTCCGCGCTGGCCGCTTCCGCGGACTACTACCCGCCGCCCGACAGCGCCGGCGGCTGGCGCGCTCTGCACGACCCGGCGCAGATTCGCAAGCGCACCGGCATCGACGTCAAGCGCCTGGATCAGGCATTTGAGTACGTCAAGCGCAGCAGCCAGCACGGCGGCCTGCTGGTGGTGCGCCACGGCTGGCTGGTTTACGAAAACTACTTCGGACGGTGCCATCGCGACGCCACCCCTGCGGTGGCCTCGGTGAGCAAGACCTTCACCAGCCTGGCCTGCGGGATCATGCTCGAAGACAAGCGCGAGGCGATTCCCGAAGGTCTCGAAACCAAGGTCTTCACCGATCGGTTCCTGCCCGCCGCCCTGCCGCTGAGCGATCCGCGCAAGGCCGATATCAAACTCGGCCACCTGCTGGCCATGAGTTCGGGCATGTACGACAGCAACGGCGGCACGGGGATCGTCAACGGCGAGGACCTCAAGCTGGAATCGGTGGCGATGGACCGCTCCATAGGTCCCGACCTGCTGGCCCTCCGCCAGCCCATGTGGGCCAGCCCCGGCGGGGGCTATTTCTATTCCAACCAGGGGACTAATATCCTCTCCATGCTGGTGCATCGGATTACCGGGATGAAGATGGAAGATTATCTCCGCCAGAAACTGGCGGACCCCATGCAGCTAGGCCCGTGGGGCTATGTTCCCCCGCGCGCCGATGCCGTCCCGCCCTCTCAGGAGACGCCCGGTGCCGCCGGCGTGGCGATACGCTCGACGGATCTGCTGCGCTACGCCTACATGATTCTGCACCATGGCCGCTGGGGCAGCCGGCAACTGGTGCCCGCCGGTTACATCGAGCTGTGCGCGAAGCCCTCGCCCTACAACACCCACTCGCCTTACAGTTTGCAGTTCACGGTGAATGCGGATGGCAGCGTGGCCGGAGCGCCGCGCGACGCCTTCTTCAAATCCGGCGCGGGCGGCTTCGGTATCTACATAGTGCCCTCGCTCGATATGGTGATCTGGAAAATTGCCGGCGGCGACCGCCAGTACGAGTGGAGTCCGGCGGGCCTCGCTTCCAGCTTCAAATACGATGGCAGCCGCGACCGTTGGCAGCCGCACCCTTCCGACCAGTTTCACGACGCGCCCATCGACGTCGATACGGGTGCGCCGGACGCTCGATATGGTGGTGGCGGCGGTAGTCGAGTAAGGGCAGATGGCAAGCGCCAGCCGGCCGAAGCGCGGTTCCGATTCGATATTCGCCTTTGGTTCCGGTCGCCAGGCGGAATCGGATGGCCCGCAGCCCCGGAAGAATCCTAGGAAGGCGAAGGCTCCCAATCGCTGCGCGGCCGCGGTTCGCATCTTCAGGGAACCTGACGTAAGCGGCGCCAAGGGATCGAAGGACCCGCCAGTCTCGTAGAAATGGCGTCGTTTCATGCTGATGGAGTCGCCTCTCGATTAAGAAATTGTGCAGATTCGTAGGAAATTTGTCCGTTCAAGAGTTCGTCCTGGCCTGACTGAGAGCGGTCTTGAACCGAGTCGGTCGAGGACATGGATCTTGAAGAGCGACCTTACCGAATCGTATTCGCCGATGCTGGGGGGTGATGTCATCGGCAGAAGGCCCAATACTGCTTAACCTTGTGGCCCACATCGGCGGATGACAGCCAAAATGGACCGCCAGGAGTCGGAAGACTTATGTACGCGGGTGAACAGATCATCATACAGGCATAGACCCGACTGCCCGCATGGCCCTTAAATCGCTTTGCAGTACCTTGAATAGCGATGAAGTCCGGACACAGACAGCGGAGAAACGTAATCGGCTTTCTCAGGTACACACCGGGTAGGTTTTTTCCGAGCGAGACAGGGTTCCCGCAGTTGACTTTTGAGACTCCACGGCGATCTCATCTGCCGCCAATTGTGTCTGCCAGCCTGGTTAGCTTGGCGACTTCGCTTCGCTAATGACACCAGGCGATGAGGTCATGAGGGACACAATATACGTTCAGTATGGCTGTGGGTTTTCGGCTCCACAAGAGTGGTGGAATTTTGACGCTTCTGTGACTTTAAGATGGCAACGGACGCCGCTTATAGGCCGGATGTACACGAAGAACGCCCAGCGTTTTCCACCGAACGTGCGGATCGGCGACATTGTAAAGGGACTCCCCTTAGACGAGGAGAGTTGCAAAGGCGTGTATGCCAGCCATGTCTTAGAACATCTTGCGCTGGAAGATTTCCACAAAGCCTTGGAGAATACGAAGCGCATTCTGACCGTGGGGGGCGTTTTTCGACTGGTCGTTCCCGATCTCGAGTGGGCCGCTAAAGAGTACGCCCGACGGTTGGAAGCTGGCGACGCGCTGGCAAATACCTTCTTTCTTGGTGAAACACACCTGGGCGAAAAGCAGCGGGATAAAGGTCCGATTGGATTCGCTTATAAGCTCCTCAAAACGTCCCGGCACCTGTGGATGTGGGATGACCTCTCGCTACGAAAGGCTCTTGCAGACCATGATTTTAGAGAAATCCGATCCTGCGCCTTTGGAGATTGCGAAGATCCGATGTTCCGCCTGGTCGAAGATGCAGGGAGATTCCACCACGCTGTAGCCCTGGAAGCCAGACGTTGATTCCCAAAGCCTGGTCTCCTGATTCTCCCATGTGGGCTTGGCCATGGTGCGCTTTCGGTGATGGACGCATAAACGGGTTCCAATGTCGAAATTTTTCTTTGGCTGCGGCCCCGGGGCATGTTACATTGGCCGCCAGGAGGAATCGAATGGCCTGCAAGCCCTGCAAGACCCCCAAGAAGGAAGAGACTCCCGCGCCGAAGAAGACCAAGTAGCGCTGGAGGTTGGCGTTCACGGTCGCGGGGGCGCCCTCCTCCGCGACCGTAAGGCGCGTGGCGCCAGCCGATCGTCAATGGCCCATGTCCCGGTAGTTCACCAGCTCGATTGCGTGGCGTGCCAGCGCCTCCCGGACTTCCGCGGCGCAGAGCGCTTCAAGCTCACGTTCGCGGCTCTCCTTCAGGCGCGTTCGCGCTTGCCGCAAGGCATCCCCGCAGCGGCCCGGATGGCACATCAGTTCCGTCGTGCCTTCCGGCAGCATCCCCAACAGTTCGACCAGCTCGGCCGTGCGCAGTACTCCCGTGATCTGGAATCCCGCGAAGTGATCAGTGGACGCACAGCCATGTTTCGCCAGCACCGCGTGGAAGCGGCGCCGCAGCAGACCGAGGGCGCCGCTGATAGCGCGCTTTAAGGCCGGCACGGTCGCGCGCAGAGCGTTCAGCGGGAAATCGAACGGCCGCCGAACCCACCGGATGTCGTGCTCTTCCGCCAGGCGGGCCACCGCGTCCAGCACCGGTGGATAGAGGTGCGTGTGCTTGTGCGTGTCGATATGCGTGGGCTGGATGCCCGCCGCCAGGATGCGCGTCATCTGGGCGCTCAATTCATCGTAGACGTGGATCTCGCGGCGGGCCATGGCGGCCAGCAATTGCGGCACGCTCTCCGGCAGCGGCCGGCCGGTCACCAGCGAATGCCCCGAGACCAGCACCAGGTGGCAGCCGATATCCAGCGTGGGGGTTTCGGCGGCGAGGCGCACGGCATCGTCGAAAGCCGCGCCGTTGGCCATCAGGGTAGTGGCGGTGACGATGCCATGGCGGTGAGCCTCGACAATCCCCTGGTTCACGTCCGGCGTAAACCCGAAATCGTCGGCGTTGACGGCCAGTTGTTTCAGGGAGATCAAAACAGAACCAGTTTGAGCGTGAGGAACTTCTTGGGATTGGCGCGCATATCGTGGGTGAGCTGCTGGAGCTCGCGCGTGGCGCTATTCAGCGAATCGTAAAGCTGCGGGTTCACCACCAACTGTCCGATGGTGCCCTGGCCGGCCTGGATCTTATCGACCGTGGTGTTGAGCTTGGCCACCAGCTCGTTGAGGCGACGGTGCAGCTCGTCGTCCTTGAGCAGCTTGCCGGCGGTTCCCTTCCCCGCGTTCAGATCGGCCACCAGCGAGTGAATCTCCGCCATGGTCTGGCGGGCATCGTCGTAGAGCGCGGGATCTTTGAGCAGCTTGCCGGCGGTCCCCTGGCCGGCTTGCATATCGGCCAGCATGGCATCGATGCGCTTCAGGGGCGCGCGCACCTCCTGGTACAGCGCGTCGTCGTAGATCAGCTTGCTGATGGTGCCGTTGCCGGTGCGCACGTCCGAGAGCAACTTCTGCCCTTCGAAAGCGACGCCGTTCAGGCGGTTATACAGCTCCTCGTCCTTGAGCAGTTTGCCGATGTTGCCTTTTCCGGCTTCCACGCCCGCCAGCAGGTTGTCCAGCCGGGTCACGATGGTCTGCAAGGTTTGCAGCAGGTTGGCGCTCTGCGCCATCAGTTCGGGGATATCCTGCACCTGGATGGCGGCCAACTCGGCTCCCTCGTCCACGTGTTGCAGGCTGCGGCCCTTGGTGATGTTGATGAATTTGTCGCCCAGCAGGTTGGCCGCGCTGATGCCCGCCACCGAATCGACGGGAATATCTTTCAGATATTTGGGGTCGACGCGCATGTCGAACTCCACGGTGCGGGTGCGGTCGCGCGAATTGGTCAGCCGCAGGCTTTCCAGATAACCGATGGTCAGACCGTTCAACCGCACCGGCGAGCCATCCGCGATGCCCGAAGCGTCGTCCATGTAAGTGCGCAGCAGCGCGTTATGGTGCAGAATCCCCTTGGTGCTGGTGAGCAGGAAGATCAGCACACCCGCGATGATCATGGCCGTGAGGGCCACCACCCCGATCTTCAACTGCGACCACCGTAGCTTGCTGCGATCCGTCATTGGTGTTTATTCCCGCCGCTTCACGAACTTGACGATGTAGGGGTCCGTTTCGGCCTCCAACCGGTCCTGATTGCCTTCGAAAACCAGCCGCCCCTCGTGCAGCACCATGAACACCGTCCGGAGGTCGGCTCTGGTCCCATTATGCGCGGGCTGGATGCTCTTCCGCTCCGGATTGTAGCGGAAATTCGCGAGCAGGTTACCGTCCTGATACCGATTTGTGACCATCAGAGACGTGACCCGGCTTACATCGCGCTCTTTGACCACTAGCGAAATGATGGTGTGGGCGGTGATGGGGTCGAGCCCCGCGGTGGGCGAATCGTAAAGCACCAGGGGAGGGCCGGTCACCACCGCGCGGGCGATGGCCGCGCGCCGCCGCATGCCGCCCGAGAGCTCGCTCGGAAACTTCTCGAGCGTGCCGCCCAGCTCCACGAATTCGAGCGCTTCCTCGACCCGCGGACGGACCTGGTCCGGCGGGCAGTGGATGGACCTTTGGTTGAGGAGCGGGTAGGCCACATTCTCCTCGATGGTCAGCGAGTCGAACAGGGCGCTCTCCTGGAACAGCATACCGATCTTGCTGCGGATGTCGAACAGGGCCCGCTCGGGCATGGCGGTGAGATCCTGGTCGAAGGCGTAGATTTTGCCGGAGGTGGGCTTGACCAGACCCAGAGCGGTCTTGAGCAACACGGTCTTGCCGCTCCCCGCGGCACCCATGATCACCCGCGATTCTCCCTCGAAAGCCTCGAAGGAGAGATCCACGAGCGCCGGGACGTCATCGAACGCCACCGTGACGTGCTCGAAGCGGAGAACCGAGGGACTCGCCATCAGGACGACCCCTGGAACACGAAGACCTGCGCGATGAAGTACGTCAGGATGAAGATCAGCACCGAGGCGGCCACCATGGCCTGCGTGGTGGCGCGGCCCACGCCCTGCGTCCCGCCCGTGGTGCGCAGGCCGTAGAAGCAGCCCACCAGCGAAATCACGAAGGCGAATACGAAGGGCTTGATGAGCCCCTGGGCCACATCGTTCCACGCCAGCGCGCGCCAGGCCGAATTCCAGTACTGGCGGGAAGGGATTCCCAACAGCGTGTAAGAGACCACCCATCCGGCGAAGATGCCCACGAAATCCGCGATGACCGTGAGTGCCGGCAGCATTGCGCAGGTGGCGATCAGCCGCGGCGTAACCAATTTTTGAATGGGGTCGGTGCCGAGGGCCCGCATGGCGTCGATCTGTTCGGTCACCTTCATGGAGCCGAGCTCGCTGGCCATGCCGGAGGAATTCCGCCCCGCTACCATGAGCGCCGTGAGGTCGGGTCCCAGCTCGCGCACCAGCGTGATGGCCACCACCATGCCGGTTCTGCCGATCTGGCCATACTGGCGCAGCGCGCGCGACATCTGGATCGCCATGACAGCTCCGCTAAAGAAACCGATCATGGCCACAAGGGGAAGGCTGCCGACGCCGATATCGTCCATCTGGAGCACGATATCGGTTTGATAATGCGGGCTGCGAAAGACGTTGCGGACGGCGCGCCCAGCGAGGAGGAAGAACTCCTGCACCACCAGTACGGGCCCCTTCAGCAGATCGAGCAAGAGCGTCTATCCCCGCAAATCCGATGCTACCATACAGACATAAACCGCGCTATGAAAGGACTTACGGACGTCCCCGGAATCCGCGTCGGGCATATTTCAGACTACGACGCAATTACGGGCTGTACGGCTATTTTGTGCGAGGCGGGCGCCGTGGCGGGCGTGGATATTCGCGGTTCGGCCAGCGGCACGCAGGAGATCTCGACGCTCGATCCGCTTCACGTGACGGACCGCGTGCACGCCATCGTGCTGGCCGGAGGGAGCGCCTTCGGCCTGGAGGCGGCCTCGGGCGTACGCCGCTACCTGGCGCAGCGCGGTGTGGGCTTCGCTTTCGGCGGCGCGCACATCCCCATCGTGCCGGCCGCGATTCTCTTCGATTTGGGGGTGGGGAACGGATCCGCACGTCCCAACCTGGCGATGGGCGAAGCGGCGGCCGCGTCAGCCACCGCCGAGACCGTCAAGGAGGGCTGTGTGGGAGCCGGCACGGGCGCTACGGTGGGCAAGATTTTCGGGCTGAAGCAGGCCATGAAATCGGGCATCGGCTCATACACGGTGACGCTGCCGGACGGCGTCGTGGTCGCGGCCCTGGTGGCCGTAAACGCCATGGGCGATGTGCGCGATCCGCGCACAGGCAAGATTGTCGCGGGTGCGCGCAAAACGCCGGACAGCCGCGAATTCGCCGATACGGTGGAGCAGATGAAGCGGGGTACGCCGGGCAGCGCCGGCGGCGGCAATACCACGCTCGCGGTAGTCGCCACCAATGCGCTTCTGACCAAGCTGCAAGCCACCAAGCTGGCGCAATTCGCCGGCCTGGGCATGGCGCGCACGATCTACCCGGTGAACACGACCGTGGATGGCGACACGGTCTTCACGCTGTCGCATGGAGACCGGCAGGCGGATATCAACGTGCTCGGCGTGGCCGCGGCCGAGGCGGTGGCGGAGGCCATCCTGCGCGCGGTGAGGTTGGCGCGGACGATGGGTGGGATTCCGGGGCTGGGGTAGAGGGGTTCGAGGCAAGGGGCGGAATTCAATTCAGCGCAACGCGGAGTCGCGGGGGCGCGGAGTTTCGCGGAGTGAGCGTGGGTTTCGGACGTTCCTTGCAGAGAGGGTGAGGAAGGACAGTCAACACCTGAGTTCGCCGAGGAAGCGGGGGTTCGTGCGGCTGCGCCTCCGGGACCTGAGGGAGATGCGGATTTTCGGCACGGAATGCGCTCCGCGCGTCAAATGCGCTCCGCGCCTCACAGATATCGCTGCACGCGCTCGCGGAAGCGGGTGTAGATCCAGGACACCCCTACCAGGATCAAGCCCAGAACGATGAAGGAGAAGATCCGCGGCAGTGTGTCGAGATGGCGCAGATCCCATAGGAATAGCTTCAGGATGCAGGCCATTAGCAGCGCCAGGCCGGATAGGCGCAACACGCGGTCGCGCAGAGGAAAGCCGGAAATGAGCAACACCAGGCCCTCGCCGCCCCAGGCCACCGTGAGCAGGCTCCCGGAGACCCGATAGGCCAGCAGGATCGCCGCCAGCGAACTGCCCAACAGCGAATAGTAGAGCCGCGCGCGGCCGGCGCGAGGGCTGAGAAGTTGCGCGCCATAGTATGCGACGATGGCGAGTGCGCCGGCGGCCACGGGCTCGAGCGGGACAGCCAGGTTGACTCCCCAGCAGCAGAGGAACGACAAGCCGGCAAGCAGGGCGCCCTGCCAGCGCAAGGCGGATAACCGGGCATCGCGGCCGGCAAAGACCAGCGCTAGCGCGAACCAGGCCCAGGCCGGCGCCAGAGCGCTCTCGGGCAGCGCACGCCACAGAGCCGCCGATGCGAAGGCCGTGCCGCAGAAGGAGGCCGCCTGCCGCACGGCCCCGCGCTCGGTGTCGGTCATACAGCCGTCTTCGGAGAGCGTGCACGCGAACAGTCCATAACCGAGCGCCGCAGCAAACGTGAGGGTGGTCCATTGGTGCGGCGATGTGAGGGCCGTGGCCAGCGCGCCCAACGCGGCCAGCGCGTAGCCTTGATAGCGGAAATCCGGCAGCCTCCGCCACCAACCCAGCAGGAATGGGACGCAGGCCACCGCCAGCCAGGCCGCGCCGCGATACGAGCCGCCCGCCTCCGACCCGGCCATCATTGCCACCATGGCGGCGGCCGCGTAGCCATAGAAGATGTCGGCGGAACGGAGCGCGCGGTTGGCGTAGAAGAGCACCGCGCTCACGGCGGCAGCCGCAATCCACCGCTCTTTCGGCAGATCCGGCGCCTCGATCAGCCACAGGTGCAGCGCTTCGAGCGCGAACAGCGGAGCCGCGAGGTAGCGCAGAAACGGGCGCCGCAGCCATAAGCCGGCCAGGAAGAAAATCTCGGCTTCCAGGGCCAGCGCAATCAGAAGCTGCTGATGCTCCAGAGGGCCGAACAGGGCCGCGGCCCATAGCGCAGCCGTCAGGGCGGCGGGAATTTCCCAGCCACCCGCCAGAGCCTTGACCTCGGGATGCCTCGATCCACGCAGCCATGCGCTGGCCGCGTAAGCCGCGGCGGAGGCCGCCAGGAGCTGCCATTCTGCGCCCGGAGCGGCGTGGTGCCATTTCACGATCGACAGCGCCAGGAAGCCCAGCGCGTTCAGCGGGACCAGCGCCGATTGGGGCAGCAGGATATCGAAGCCTTCGAAGAGCAGCCAGTACACCGCAAAGATGGCCTGCGCTTCCCACAGGGGCGCGCCAGTGTCGCCGCGCGAGGCGCAGGTGGCCCAGGTGGCCACAGCTCCCACGAGCGCCATCTGCGACCACTCGAAGCGCCGAGCCACGAACAGCAGCGACGCCGCCAGGGGGACCAGCGCGATGACCGAGAGCGCCGTCACTTCGGTGATGGCGAGCGTCGCGAAGGCGATCAGGTACGCCAGGCCGGTGACGGTTTGCGAACGATAGCGCAGCGAATGCGCGATCATGCCCAGCGCAACCGCCAGCAACAGAATTCCGCCGAGCAACGGAGAATCTATGACCTTGGCCGCCTCCACGGCCTGCATGGCGTAGACGGTGAAGTACAGGGCCGCCCATCCGCCGCCCAGCAATCCGCGGGCGAAGATGCGGTAGCGCTCGCGCTCGTCCAGCACGACGCCGCCGGCCAGCATCGCGACACTCGCCGCCAGGGCGATCGACACACGGCCCCACGGACCCACGCGGGTGAACGAATAGCCCAGCGCCAAAGCGATGCCGATCACCAGGAGGAACACGCCCAGCTTGTTGAGCCAATTCCCGCCCAGCAGGGCCTCCCACTCTTCGCTGGAACGCTGGGGCGGAGCAGCGGGAGCGGTTTCCGCAAACGCCGGCGCCCGCACGGGGAGCGGCACTTCGGTGGGCTGAGGAGGCATCGGCGCGAGCGGCTCCAGCGAAGGCGGGACGGGTGCGGCAGCGCGCCCGGGTCCCGTCTCGGCGCGTTCTACAGGACGCGGGCGGTTCGTCTCCAACCGCCAGATCCGTTCGGTGAGGCCGGCCATGCGCCGTTCGATCTCATCGAACCGCGAGCGCAGTTCGGCGTCGTCCATGTTGCACCCCCGGCACTACACGGCTACGGCTAATTCCTGGGCGCGGAGCTTGACGCCGTACAAATCCAGCTTGCCCGTGCCCAGCGAAGGCAGGCTCTCCACCGGATAGAGGTTTTCGCGCTTGGGAATCCAGAGGCGGGGTAGACTGGTTTCCGAAAGCCTGCGCCACAGCTCGCCCGGGGAAATCTCGGGCGCCACGTACAAGGCCACCAGGCGCTCGCCGCGACGCTCATCGCCCACCGCGGTGACCACGCAGGGGGCTTCGCCGATCACCTCGCCGATGGCCTCCTCGATGCGCACGTGCGGCACCATCTCACCCGCGATCTTGCTGAAACGGGACAGGCGGTCGGTGATGCGGATGAAGCCTTCGTCGTCAATGGCGGCGATGTCGCCGGTGATGTACCAGCCGTCGCGGAAGACCTCCGCAGTGCGCTCCGGATGGCCCAGGTAGCCGACCATCCGGTTGGATCCCTTCAGCAGCAGCAGGCCTTCCTGGTTGGGCGGCAGCGGATCGAAGGTGACCGGGTCGACTATGCGGGCCGCCATTCCGGGCAGAGGATGGCCGATAGTTCCCGGCTTGTTGCCGGCGAGATCCTCGGAGCCAGCGTAGATGCTGGTAGGATTCACGGCCGCCACAGGCGCCATCTCGGTGCAGCCATAGCCTTCGTATAGTTCCAGGCCGAATTTCTCGCGGAAGGCGGCGACTACGGCCTCGCGGAGCTTCTCGGCACCGGTAATCACCAGGCGCAAGCTGGCGAAATCTTCCCGCGTGCACTTGCGAATGTAGGACGAGCAGAAGGTCGGAGTGGCGATCAGCAGGGCGGCGCGGTACTTGGCTACCATCTCGCCCACGGACTTGGCCTCCGTGGGATTGGGATGGTAGGCCGCGCCGCAAGCCGTCACCAGCGGAAACCAGATGAGAGTGGTGAAGCCGAACGAGTGGAAGAACGGCAGGATGCCCATGATGCGGTCGGCCGGGCCGATCCAGAAGTGCTGCGCCATGGCGTCGATGTTGGCGAGCACGTTGTAGTGCGAGAGCATCGCGCCCTTGGGAGTGCCGGTAGTGCCGCTCGAGAAGATGACGGTGGCGAGCGAATCCGGCGTGCCCCGGTTATGGCTCAACCGGCGGGCCGGGACGAAGCGCGCGGCTGCCAGCGCGCGCAGCTTTTCCCATGTGCCGATGCCGGCCAGGACGTCTTCGAGGAAAACCATGCCATCCATGGTCTCGATTTTGGCCTTGGCCAGAAATTGGCGGGAGGTGACCACGGTGCGGATGCCGCACTGCGCGATGGCGCTCAAGATGGCCTCGCGGCCGGCGGTGAAATTCAGATTCACCGGCATGACGCCGGCCAGCGTGGCGCCCACGTTCACCAGCGCGCCGCCCACCGAAGCCGGCAGCATCACGCCGATGGCGTCGTGACCCGGACAGGTTCGCCGCATCCAGCCGGAAACCATAACGCCGGCCGCCAGCACGCGTCCATAGGTGAGTTCGCGGCCGGTAGAATCGGCCAGAGCCAGGCGGCTCCAGTTGCGGCGCGCGCTGCGGATCACGCGCAGGTCGAGGCGGTCACCGGGAGTCTTGCGCATGGCCGCCGCTTCGGTCGAGAGTTCCTGAATGGCCAGCCGCGCCTGGTGGGCGGAGGAAGAGGCGGGCATCGGTGCGCCGAAGGAAACGGTCACCGGGTAAGGGAATTGCCGCGGCCACTTCCAGTGGAAGCGGCCGCCCTGGAAGCTGAAGACGCTGCCCCGCAAGGGATCGAGATGCACGGGGATGACGGGCACATCGAGGCCCTTCAGGATCTCGTCGAAACCGCGCTTAAAAGGCAGCAGGTTCGAGGTGCGGCTGATGGCGCCCTCGGCGCAGATCGCGACCAGGTGCCCCTCGGCCAGGTGCCGGCGCACGGCGCGGATGGTATCCGCCATTTCGCGCGGCCCGCCGCCGGCCGGAATGGCGCGGCCCAGGCGAAACAGCCAGCGCGAAGCCCTCTGCTCGTAATAGGGCCGCCATGCCAGAAAGCCGATGGAGCGCCGCGCCGGAATGCCGATCAGAAATCCGTCCAGATGCGCCATGTGATTGGCCACCAGCAGAGCCGGCCCGCGTGAAGGCAGATTCTCCCGACCCACGACGCGGATGCGAAAGAATGTTCGGGCGGCCAGCCGGAGCAGGAGGCGAAAACCTCGGGGCATCCCAGTTAGGATACTGCAATCCGCTTCCAGCCGAAAAGTCGGTCAGGGAGTCCGCGGCCCGGGCAGCGCGCCGCGGCCGGCCAGCACCGTTTCCGGGGCGGACGGAGAGCGCTTCCTGGGGAGCGGCGTACGTAGCAGTGCCAGCGCTCCAAATCCCGCGCACAGCGCCAGCACGGCGCTGATGTAGAACCCGTAATCCCACGTGCCGGTTCTTTCGAACAGCGTGGCGGCCAGCCCGCCAGCCAGAATGGAGGCGAGTCCTTTCGTGCTGTAAAGGAAACTATAATTCGACGCGGCGTGGCGCGCCCCGAACAGGTCCGCCAGCACCGCCGGGAAGAGCACATACAGCTCGCCCCAGGTGAGGAAAACCAGAGCCATCGTGACCACGAACCAGACATTGCCGCGGCGACCGAGCGTCACCACGCTGGCCAGAGCGATCGCCTGGAGGAAGAACGCCGTGGCCATGGTTCGCTCGCGCCCCAGTGAATCCGAAACCCAGCCCCACAGGAAGCGGCTGGCGCCGTTGCCGAGCGGGTTCAGCGAGAGCGCGATGGCCAGCGCCGCGGCGCCCACCTTGAAATTGCGGGCCACGGGCGCGACCTGCGCGGTGGCCATCAGGCCGCCGATGCCGATCATCAGCATCATGGCGTAGAGCAGGTAGAACTGCGGCGTGCGCAGCATCTCGAGGGAATTGAACTGCTCGCTCTGTCTGCGGATCTTGGGTTGGGCAGCGGCCAGCGGAGGCTGCACGAAACCCATGGGCGGATACTTCAGGAATTGCCCCGCGATGAGAACCAGAAGCCCCAGCACCGCGCCCGAGACGGCGAACGTGGCACGGTAGCCTAGCGAGGCAATCAGCCACGCGAAGACCGGATTGAAGAAGGCCGCGCCCGAGCCATAGCCCGCCGCGATCAATCCCGAAGCGACGCCGCGCCGGTCCGGGAACCACTTCAGGCCCAGGGCCGTGGAACAACAATAGACGAATCCGTTGCCGAGTCCCGCCACGGCATACAGCCCGTAAAACGCGGGCAGATTGTGAACCTGTCCCAGCCCGGCCCAGCCGGCGCCGCACAGGAAGCCGGCCATGGTCATGAAAGTCCGCGGCCCCAGCCGGTCGATGAGCCATCCCGAGAGCGGCATGGTCCAGGTCATCATGGCGATGAAGATGGTGAAGCCCCACTGCACCTCGGAAAGCTTCCAGTGTGTGGCGGCAGTCATCGGCTGGACGAACATGGTCCAGGCGTACTGTAGATTGCCGATCATGACCATCGCGACTACCGCCGCGGTGAGCCTGACCCAGCGGTTCACTGAGACGCCCTCGCCGCCGCGCAGCCGGCTTCGAGCAGCGCCGTGCAAGCGTACACCGTGCGGGTATAGGGCATGTCGATACCGAGCCGCTCGCCGAGTTCCACGACGGCTCCCACCATGGGCTCGAGTTCCAGCGGGCGTCCGGCTTCGAGATCCTGCAACATCGAGGTCTTGTGCTCTCCGACCTTTTCGGCGCCGGCCATGCGCTGATCGATGGAAACGGGAAGTTCGATCCCCAGCTTGTGGGCCAGAGCCTCGACTTCGGCCATGATATTTCTGATCAGGGCGCTGACGCCGGGGTCGCGCGTCATCTGGGCCAGCGTAGCGCGCGTCAGGGCGCTGATGGGATTGAGCGCCGCGTTGCCGAGCAGCTTGACCCAGATCTCCTCGCGGATGCGGGTGGTGATGGGGCAGCGCAGGCCCGCACGGACGAACGCCGCGGCGATGGCCCGGCAGCGCTCGGAGCGCGTGCCATTGGGCTCACCCAGGGTAATCCGGTTTCCGTTGGTGTGGTGGATCACGCCGGGTTCCACGATTTCGGCGCCCAGATAGACGAGCGAACCCACCACGTGCGCGGGATCGATCGAGGCGGCGATGACTCCGCCGGGATCGACGCGCTCGAGATGACAGTACCACCAGGGGATGCCGTTCTGCGTACTCACGACCGTGGTCGCGTCGCCGATGAGCGGCTTGATGTGGGGCGCCAGTTGCGTCAGGCCGTGCGCCTTCACGCCGAGAACGATCACGTCGAACGGGCCGGCCCCGGCGAGCCTCGCGAGGATCTTGGGGCGCACCTCGAAATCGCCGTCGGCGCTGAGAATACGAAGCCCGTGCTCTTCCATGGCCCGCAAGTGCGCGCCACGGGCGAACAGAGTGACATCTTCGCCGGCGCGCGCCATGGCGCCACCGATATACCCGCCGATAGCGCCGGCCCCGGCAATCAGAAAACGCATATCAGGCTCCGGCGAGCGCTTTGGCCACTGCGCCGCGCTGGATTTTTCCCGTGCTGGTGCGCGGGATGGCCTTTTCGATGTAGATCTTTTTAGGGCATTTGAACTCGGCCAGCCGCTCGCGGCAGAAGGCCAGAATCGCACCTTCTCCCGCATCGATCCCTTCTTTCAGGACCACGGCGGCGGCGACCTCCTCGCCCCACGCGGGATGCGGCACACCGAACGCCACGGCGTCGGCGACGGCCGGGTGGCTGAGCAGAACCTCGTCGATCTCACGCGGACCGATCTTCTCGCCGCCGCGACAGATCAGTTCCTTGAGGCGGCCGGTCAGCGTGAGGTAGCGGTCAGCGTCGAGAAAGCCCTGGTCGCCGGTGCGAAACCAGCCGTTGGTGAAGGACTTCCGGTTGGCTTCGGGATTGTTCTCGTAGCCGGCCACAACGTTGGGTCCCTGAATCACGACCTCCCCGCGCTGTCCGGTAGGCAGCAGGGTGCCGGCTTCGTCCATAATGCCGATCTGGACGCCTGTGCCGGGCCCTACCGAGCCGGGTTTCCGCGCGGCGGGCGGCCGGGGATTCGAGGCCATCTGGTGAGACGCCTCGGTCATCCCATAGGCTTCCAGCACCGGAACGCCGAAGACGCGCTCCATCTTCTCCATCATTTCGGGCGGCAGCGAGGCGCTACACGAGCGAATGAAGCGCAAGCCCTCGGCGCCCGCGGGCCGGGTGTCGCCGGCGCGCGAGAGCAGCAGATTGTGAATGGTGGGCACCGCCGAATACCAGGTGGCACCGGTCTCGCGCACAGTTCGCCAGAACGCCAGCGGGCTGAACTTCGCGGGAACCACGACTGTACCGCCGGCGAGCAGAGTCGAGAGCGTCGAGGCGACCAGGCCATGGACGTGGAACAGCGGCATGACGCACAGCGAGACATCCGCCGGCGTAAGCCCGTAATGCGCCACGATGTTGCGCATGGAGGCCGCGATGTTCCCGTGGGAGATGGGAACGCGCTTGGGGCGCCCGGTGCTGCCGCTGGTGTGCAGGACGAGCGCGATATCGCCTGACGATGGCGCGGAGGCCGACGCCCCGTGCGGCGCTCCGGCGATGCGCACGAATCCGGCGCTATCCATTTCCAGCGAATACGCGGGAATGCCTTTCGCCGCGGCCGCTTTCAACGCCGCTTCGGCGCCGGCGGGGCACAACAGAAGCCTGGCGTTGGTGTCTTCGAGGTAGAAACCGATCTCCTCTTCGCGGTATCCGGGGTTCAGCGGCGCGGCCGTACCCGCAATGGATGCGGCCAGGAAGCTCACGATGGCCGGCAAGCCGTTCGGGAAGACCGTCGAAACCCGGTCGCCGCGGCGGATTCCCAGGGCCGCCAGCCCATCCGCCAGGGCCGCGACCTGATCGCGCAATTGCTGGTAAGTAATATGGATTCCCGCCTCGGGCAGGACGATCGCGGTGCGCTCGGGCGGCGCAACGCCGAGAAGCTCCGGCAGGGTATCGGGACTGGACATCTTTTTTATGATCCCAGACTGCGCGCGGCGCGGCAACGCATCGGAGTTTCGAGCCGCTTGCGGCCATGGACACTCATAACTGCCGCGGCTACAATGAGTGTTCGTTAATTTGGATAGATTGATAACACCATGAAGAGCAACGCTGAAGTGGTAGTCGATCGCCAGCTCGATCGCGATGATCCGATCGTCATCGCGGGCGCCGGTGGGTTCATCGGCGGCTCGCTGGCCCGCTATTTCCACGGCTTGGGCTACAGCCGAATCCGCGCCATCGACCGCAAACCACTGCCGGACTGGTACCAGCGCGTACCGGGGGTGGAGTGCCTCTCGATGGATCTGGGTGAGAAAGCCAACGCGGTGCGGGCCGTGGAGGGCGCGGCGGAAGTTTACAATTTCGCTGCAGACATGGGCGGCATGGGGTTCATCGAGAACTTCCGCGTGGAGTGTCTGCGCAGCATACTGGTCAACACAAACCTGATCGAGGCGGCCTGGCGAGCCGGCGCACGGCGCTACTTCTTCTCGTCCTCGGCGTGCGTTTACAACACCGACCTGCAAAAGGACCCGCACGTTCGCGCGCTCAAGGAATCCGACGCCTACCCGGCCATGTCCGAGCGCGGCTACGGGTGGGAAAAACTGCTCTCGGAGATGTTCTGCCAGGAGTATTGGGCCGAACGGGGTCTCGAGACGCACATCGCGCGTTTCCACAATATCTACGGGCCGCACGGCACCTGGTTTGGCGGGCGCGAGAAGGCCCCTGCGGCCATTTGTCGCAAGATGCTCGAAGCGATCGACTCGGGCCGGCACTGCATCGAGATCTGGGGCGACGGCTCGCAGACGCGCAGCTTCTGCTTCATCGAGGATTGCGTGCTGGGCATCGACCAGATCACGCACGCGAAGAACCTGATCGCCACGCCCATCAACCTGGGCTCGAGCGAACTCATCTCGATCAACGACCTGGTCAGCATGGTCGAAGATATCGCCGGGGTCAGGCTGACGCGCACTTACGATCCCAAGGCGCCCAAGGGCGTGGCGGGGCGGAACAGCGACAACACCTTCATCCGGAAGATGCTCGATTGGGAACCGAAAACACCCCTGCGCACCGGCATGGAGAAAACCTACGCCTGGATCGCCGAGCAGTACGCCGATCGCAAGGCCGGCAAGCACGTTGTGAAAGACTGATGCCGGAGCGGACCGCGGCGGCAACCGGGATCGGCGCGCTGATCGGCAAGATCCCACACCGCCTGGCTCTGGCAGGCGGCTGGATCGACCAGCCGTTTGTCTCGGCGCGAAACCCGTCTCCGCCCGGCTCCATGGTGGTCATCGGTCTCGAAGCCGACCGCTGGTTCATGGACCGCGCGGGGATGGCCAGCGGTACGCGCAAGGTGGCACTACGTATCTGGAGCGGCGCGCCCCCGGAGCGGCCGCGCGAGGAACTGGTACGCGAGCTGTATCGCGCCGAGAACGGGGAACGCGCCGAACCCTCGGGGTCGCAGGACATGATCGGGCTGATCTATCCGGGTGTGAGCCGGCTGGATTACGACGCGGCGCACGAGGGCGGCTATTTCCCCGTGCGCATCGAATCGAACTGCGATCCTGAGATTGCGCGCTGGCTGGAGCGCGTCCTGTATCTGGTGCCGATCAATCAGCGGCCGGAGGGGTACAATCCGCTGGGCGTCAAGAACCTCGATGCGGCGTGGATCGCGCGCCTGGGGCGGACCGGGAAGCGCTGCTTCGACGCCATTGCCGGCCGCAATCTCGCGGCACTGGGCGAATCGATGAACGAGTGCATGATGTGCTGGGAGGCCATCCTGCCGCACACCGTGTGCCACCCCGCCATCACCGTCGATTTGAAAGGCATCCTGGCCAACTTTCAATGCCGCTATCCGGGCGCGATGTATTCGGGATGCGGCGGTGGATATCTGGTGGTGGCTTCCGAGACTTGCGTCCCGGGGGCGCTGCGTATTCGAGTCCGGACTTCCTGAGGAGGGCGAGATGCTCAAGACCGGCATACTGAATCCGAACCTGAACAGCCTGCTGAGCCGCGTCCGTCACACTAATACGCTGGCAATTGCCGACCGCGGTTTCCCGTTCTGGCCGCAAATCGAGACGGTCGATATTTCGCTGGTGGACGGCATCCCGCGGGTGCTGGAGTCGGCGTGAAGGCGGCGACGAAAACATCGGCTCCGCTCCTGCCCCGGCAGAATCTGCTGCCGTTTGTCCTGGTCACGGCGCTGTTCTTTCTGTGGGGCATTCCGAATAATCTGAACGACGTTCTGATCCGGCAGTTCATGAAGTCGTTCGAGATTACGCGCTTTGAGGCGGGGCTGGTGCAGTCGGCGTTTTACATGGGTTACTTCCTGCTCTCCATGCCGGCCGCTCTGGTCATGCGCCGCTACAGCTATAAGGCCGGGCTGGTAACCGGGTTGTTGCTGTATAGCGCCGGCACGCTGCTCTTCTGGCCGGCGGCGCTGATCGGCAAGTTTGGATTCTTCCTGGGCGCGCTGTTTGTGATCGCCAGCGGATTGGCGTTCCTCGAGACCGGAGCGAACCCGTTTATCGCGCAATTAGGCGACGCCGCGAATTCCGAGCGGCGCTTGAACTTCTCCCAGGCATTCAATCCGCTGGGCGCCATCACGGGTGCGCTGGTCGGCACGGTCTTCATCTTCTCGGGAATCGAGCTGAAGGCGCACCAGGTGCAGGCGCTCAAGCTGGCGGGGCAATACCAGGGTTACCTGCGGCAGGAAACCATGCGCGTGATCACGCCGTATCTGGTGCTGGGATGCGTGGCGCTGGCCTGGGCGCTGCTGATCGCGCGCACCAAATTCCCCGCCCTGGGCGCGGAGACATCCGCGGGAGCGGAAAAGGGCAGTTTCAAGGAACTGCTGCGCCGGCGTCATTTCCTGCTCGCCGTGCTCGCCCAGTTCTTCTACAACGGAGCCCAGGTGGGGACCTGGAGCTTCTTCATTCAGTATGTTCAGGACTATACCCACCAACCCGAGAAACTGGCGGGTTACTTTCTTTCCGGAACCCTGGTAGCCTTTGGGCTAGGACGCTTCTCGGCCACTTACTTCATGCAATTCGTGCGGCCCAACGTTCTAATGGGCACTTACGCATTGACTAATGTATTTCTGGTTGGCATAGGCATCCTGTACCCCGGATGGATCGGCCTGTGGTCGATCTTCCTGACCAGCTTCTTCATGTCCTTGATGTTTCCCACCATTTTCGCTTTAGGCCTGAAAGAGCTGGGAGCCAACACGAAGCTGGGCGGCTCGATGATCGTGATGGGGATTGTGGGCGGCGCGGCCTTCACGCCGATCATGGGGCTGATTGCCAGCCACAGCATGGCCCATGCGATGGTCGTGCCGCTGTGCTGCTACGCGTTTATCGTCTACTTCGCTTTCATAGGGTCGAGAGTGCGGCATGAGCGCGTCTAGATCTTCCTGGGATTACCTGATCCTGACCGCGTCCAACGAACTTCAGGCGCGGGCTTATGAAGACCAGTTACAGGCACGAAGCAACCTGGGGTTGTTGCCGCAGGTGCGCGAGACGCTGGTCCTGGCGGACCTGGAGGGTAAGCGCATCGGCAGCGGAGGCAGCACGCTGGCGTGCCTGGTGGAGGTGCTGCGGCGGGAACGGGAGCGGCGGGACATCGACCTGGCGGGGAGCGGCGCGATCGAGCGAGCGCTGCGCGATCTCCGCATCCTGATCGTCCATGCGGGCGGCGATTCGCGGCGCCTGCCGGCCTACGGACCCTGCGGTAAGATCTTCGTCCCACTGCCGGGGTCGCCGGATGCGCCGCTGCCACCGACCCTTTTCGACCGTCTGGTGCCCGCTTTCCTGGCGCTTCCCGCGGGTGTGCCCGGCAGAGGGCAAGTGGTGGTAGCGGCCGGCGACGCGCTTATTCTCTTCGATGCGCGCGATGTGACGTTCACGCAGCCGGGCCTCGTCGCGCTGGGCTGCTATGCCACTCCCGAGGAAGCCAGCCGGCACGGCGTCTTCTGCATCGGCGAGGGCGGAAAGGTCTCGCGATATCTGCAAAAGCCATCCATCGAGTCGCAACGGGCTTCGGGTGCCATGGATGCGCTCGGGCGCACACCGCTCGATATAGCGGTGATGCACATGGATGCGGCTACGGCGGCCGTGCTGCTCTTAGCGTTCGGAGTGGAACCGGTGGGAAAGGGTGGCGTGGATTTCACCCCGCGGGCGCGCCGGCAGATCCTCGGCCTGGGTTTGGATTTGTATCGCGAAATCTG
>Ga0181517_10001338_pt1 | contig 27655 bp, 27 predicted proteins | sample PEATcosm2014_Bin_31_FD_119748 | JGI IMG/M metagenome (GOLD analysis project Ga0181517, IMG submission 119748) | Peatland microbial communities from MTU Mesocosm Facility, Houghton, MI, USA - PEATcosm2014_Bin01_30_metaG | ecosystem: Environmental > Terrestrial > Soil > Wetlands > Peat | place... | reverse complement strand
CGGGGACTCGCTGCCAGCCATCCCGATAGTCGAGTGCGCTCGGGACATCCGGGTTCCACACGGGCCGCGGTGTCGCGGCGTAAGGTTGGATCCAGCATTCCCGCAGGCCAGCCACCGCGCTGCCTTGGGTGCCGTCCACTTGCAGGGTGAGCAGGTCGTCGCGGCGGACGCGGACGCACCACGAGGAGTTGAAGTGGGCCACGGCGCCGCCGGCAAGCTGGAAGGTGGCGTAGGCGGAATCGTCCGCGGTGCAGTCGTAGGGCTGGCCGGCTTCGTCCCAGCGGCGCGGAATGTGGGTCGCGCCCAGGCATGAAACGGCCTGCACAGCGCCGAACAGGTTGTCCAGGACGTAGCGCCAGTGGCAGAGCATGTCGAGGATAATGCCGCCGCCCTCTTCCCGGCGGTAATTCCAGGAGGGGCGCTGCGCGGGAACGGTATCGCCTTCGAAGACCCAATAGCCGAACTCGCCGCGGATGGAGAGAATGCGCCCGAAGAAACCCTGGCTCCGGAGGGCCTGAAGCTTGAGCAGGCCGGGCAGCCAGAGCTTGTCCTGCACCACGCCGTGCTTGATGCCGGCGCGGGCAGCCAGGCGGCACAGATCGAGGGCGCACTCCAGAGTTTCGGCGACCGGCTTTTCGCAATAGACGTGCTTGCGGGCGGCGATGGCACGGCTCACGGCGGAGGGGCGCAGGGCGGTGGCCTGGGCGTCGAAGTAGATGGGATAGGCGGGGTCGGACAGCGCGGCATCCAGATCCGTGGTCCAGGGCAGCCCGCCGGATTCGGCGGCGATGGCTGCCAGCTTGGCGGCGTTGCGGCCCACCAGCAGCGGGCGCGGCACGATGGTCTCCTCGGAGCTCAGGCGGACGCCACCTTGCTCCACGATCGCCAGGATGGAGCGGCGCAGGTGCTGGTTCAGCCCCATGCGTCCGGTCACGCCATTCATCGCGATCCCGATGGAATGCACGGTGGGCTGGCTCATGGCTTCTCCGTCGATTGCGGCCGTGCGCCGGGGGGAAGCGGGGGAGCCTCGATGCCCGCGCCCGGCAGCGTTCCATCCAGCTCCTGGCGCCAGTGAGCCACGTCGCCAGCCGGTCCGTAGCAGTAGATCATGCGCATGGGTCCCGCGCCGGTGTTGGTCAACTGGTGGAAGACGCGCGGCGGGATGTAGGCGGCCTGGCCGGCGCGCAGTGTGACGCGTTCCTCGCCCAGACACATTTCGCCCGATCCCTCGACAATGAAGTAGACCTCTTCCTGCTCCTGGTTGTGCCATGGCACCTGGCCGCCATCCGGCTCCAGGGTTACGTAGCCGATGGCGAAGTTGGCCGCCTGGATGGGGCTCGATCCACCCACCAGGTTCTGCGTGCGGCGGCGGGCCGGGTAAGTGCGGCCGGCAATCTGCGCAAGATCGGCGATAATCATGATTTTCGAGGACGATTCCCTAAGAAATAGGCTACAACTCCGGCGGCGATCAGCAGCATGCCCAATTGCAGCGCGGTGAACGGGCCGACCGGTTCGGATTGGTTGCGGGCTACCGCCAGCAGGAGCAGAATGCACGGGAAGATGCCGATGCCGATGGCGCCGGCCAGGCCGCCGGGTACGCGATAGGGGCGCGGCAGGGCCGGTTCGCGCAGCCGCAAAGCCACCAGCGCGGCGAATTCCAGCAGCAGGCTGAGGCCGGTGAGCAGCACGTCCAGAACGATCAGCTTGACGAAACTCAGCCGCAGGCACAGAAGCCAGGCCGCGCAGCAGGCCAGGATGGCGACCCATGGAGCGCCGTTGCGCGTGCGGCGGGTGAAGGCGCGTGGCAGAAAGCCATCCTCGGCCATCGCCAGCGGCAGGCGCGAATAGCAGAGCGTCATGGCGTTGAAGGTGCCCAACGCGCCGATCATGCCGCCGGCCGTGATCGCCACGGCCAACGCCGCGCCGGCAGGGCTGCCGTGAAAGACGGCGCGCGCTACATCGGCCCATCCGCCGGTGGACCAGAGGTTGGCATCCAGGCCGGTGAACCAGACCGCGCCGACAGGCAGCGCGTAGGAAGCCGCCACCAGGATCACCGAGCCAGCCATGGCCAGCGGGTAGGTGCGCCGCGGATTGTCCACTTCGCCGGCTACCGTGGAGCCGTAGTCGAAGCCCATGTAATTCCACATGGCCACCAGGATGCCGCCCAGCAGATCCAGGCTGCGCGGTGGGACGGGCGGCGCGGCGGAAGTGGCGCGATGCAGAAATGCGTAGACCGTCAGGACGGCGAAGGGCGTGAGCAGCAGCACTGTCATGGCCGCGGAGCTCAACCCCACAGTGCGGGCGCCGGCCAGATTCCAGGCCGCGCAAACGGCCACCAGTGCCACGCCGATCGCCACGCCGCGACCGCCGGCCGTGAGTGAGGGCGCGAGGTGTCCCAGATAAGCCACGGACAGGGTGGGATAAAGCGCCATATCGAAGACGCTGCCGGTCAGGGAGAGCCAGGCTTCCTGAAATCCCCAGAAGCGGCCCATTCCGCGGGTCACCCAAACGTAATAACCGCCCTCGTGGGGCAGGGCGCTCGCAAGTTCGCTAACCATGAGCGCCGCAGGCAAACTCCAGATAAACGGCGTGATCAGCAGAATGAGCATCGCGCCGGGATAGCCGGCTCGGAAGACGATGTCCTCCAGACCGTAGGGGCCGCCGGCTACCAGGAAATAGGTGGCGGCGATCAGCGGCACGAGCGTGATATGACGCGGCTTCACTCCGAAGGGACAGGATAGCAGCAGCGGCGGGAGTGAACGGACCACCTTCGGGCTAGCGCTCGGTGCAAATCAGGGCGGTATCCCGGACCGGGGAATCCGCCCGATCGCGAATGGTTTGCGGCCGGGGTCAAACTGCCCGGCGGCCGAAGAAGAACGCCAGAACCCAGACCACCAGGAAAACGAAAAACAGGATCTTCGCGATACCGGCGGCGGTTCCGGCGATTCCACCGAAGCCCAGAATGGCTGCGATAATCGCAATTACCAGAAAGATCAGCGACCAGTGAAGCATTTTGTAAGCTCCTCCGGATATCTGGAGTTGCAGTTCTCCTGCCAAAAACCGTTCCAACCGGGTTAGTAACTAAAGGTATTTTCCGTAACTTACTTTTCGGGAAGCGGTTACATTGTTGCACGCGCTGGACGCCCGGGGATGTTAGGCGGATGCAGTTTTGACCCAGCAGCGCAGCACTTCCGCGACGCTCCAGGCTTGGGCGATACATCCGCGCGGAATGTACGGTTCCTCAGCGTCGAAGACTTCGCTGATGGAACCGATGCAGGCGTCGCCCAAGTGCGTTACGAAACCCTGCAGGAAGCCGCGAGCTCGCGACGGGTCGCCCGGATTCACCTTGAGCCAGGCATCCACGTAGGGTCCGATCAGCCATGCCCACACGGTTCCCTGATGGTAGGCGGCATCGCGCGAGCGGAGGTCGCCGTAATATTTGGGTTTGTAATCGGGGTGGCCGGGGGCCAGGGAGCGGAGGCCGAACGGCGTAAGGAGACGCTCGGTAACTACCGAAAGCACCGGCGTCCAATATTCCTCGGCGAGCACCGGGTAATCGAGCGCAATTGAGAAGATCTGATTCGGGCGGCAGGCGTCGTCGTTCCCCGATTCCCCGTCGATCACGTCGTAGAGGTAGGCTTTGTCGGGATTCCAGAAGCGCGCGTTGAAAGATTCGCGTGCGCGCAGGGCGGCATCGTGGAATTCGGCGGGCGAGCCGGCGCCCTCTTCCGCCACCCAGCGCTCCACCAGCCGCAGCGCGTTGTACCAGAGCGCGTTGATCTCGACGGCCTTGCCGCGCCGCGGCGTGACCACCCAATCGCCCACCTTGGCGTCCATCCAGGTTAGTTGATAGCCCCGCTCGCCCTGCGCGAGGAGGCCATCGGCCGGATCGACGTGAATTCCGAAGCGCGTGCCCTGGATATGGCGCTGCACGATGCCGATCAGTTGCGGCAGAACCAGAGCCAGCGTGGCGCGATCGCCGGTGCGCTGCACATAGCGGTGCATGGCGTGGAAGAACCACAAGGTGGCATCCGCGGTGTGATAGAGGCCCTCCTTCTCGCCTTCCGGAAAGAGGTTGGGAATGAGGCCGTCGCGAATGTAGTGGGCGAAGGTGCGCAGGATCCAGCCGGCTTCGATCTCGCGGCCCGTGGCCAGCGTCAACCCTTCCAGGCCGATCATGGTGTCGCGGCCCCAATCGGTGAACCAGTAATAGCCGGCGATCACGGTGCGGATCTGATCGCCCGTGGCGCGTGCGCGCGCGACATCTTCGGTGCGGCCGGCGGGCTCGATGAGAAACTGATCGGCCGCCAGCACCAGCTCAACGGCGGGATCTTCCCGAGCCACGGTACCGGCCGCGGCCACCAGCGTGTGCCGCCTTTCGATCTCGGCGGCGAGCGCGTTCTCGGGCGTCAGCGCGCAGATGGTCGCCCAGTCTTCGGTGGACGCCACCAGGGTTGCCTGGCATCCGGGCCGCAGGTCGGCGCGAAAATAGCCGGGACTCCAGAGCGAGCCATGCGCCTCATATCCCCGGTCGCTTTCGGCGCGGTAGAAGATGTCGGAAGTCCACTTACGGTCGAACGTAAATGCCGTATCTTCGCCGTGTAACTTGAGGTGTAAGATAGGCAGGGTGTCGGCCGCGATCTCGAATCGATCTTCGCAAGCGCTCAGACGATAAGTCTGCGTGTGGCTGGCATCGACCGGCGCATCGTGCGGCCGGAAATGAACGGCGGGCCGCAGCCCGAGCCGCACAGGCCCGGCCGCTTCGATCAGGTTGTAAGTTACATGCACCGTATTCTGCTTATACGGCATTAGCAGCCGCTTTTCGAGGAGCAGGCCGTCGGCTTCGAAGCGCCACACCGGGAGGCCGGCTTCCAGGCGAAACTCCACGGCGCGCAGCGTGCCCTGGGCGGAACGATCTCCGATTTCGGGAGTGCCGGTATAGAAAACTCGCCGGTCCGCCAGACGCAGCCGCTCGGACAAGCCGTTGAAGACCATCGTGCGGCCCAGCGGATTCGGCAGAGCGGCGACGAGCAGGCCGTGGTAGCGGCGGGTCATCGCGCCGCCGATAGTGCCGGAGGCGTAACCGCCCAGCCCGTTGGTTACCAGCCACTCCCGATCGACATGCGAGGCCGCTTCGGGCGTCTGCACGGTGTGCCGCGGGTCCGCGGGGATTGCCTCAGGCGGCATCGGCACCATCCGCGGGCGATCCGGGGCGCATCACGATGGCGGCGTGCCCGGGCAGCCGCCAGATGCCATCGTTTTCAGGCGCGGGCGTGCCGGAGCCGCCATAGCGCGAATCCTCGCTCGACCACAGCAGCTTCCAGCGCCGCCCTTCCGGGGGGGCGAGCAAGGGCTCGGGTGCGGCGTCCAGGCGCAGGTCCACGCCCAGGTTGATCGCCAGGAGGCGGTCGCCGCCATCCGGGCCGAAATAGCGGATCAGAAAGGCATCGCTCGAAAGCACGGCGCCATCGAGGCCGGCTTCTCCTTGCATCCGGAAAACCGGATCCTCGCGGCGGAGGCGAATCAGATCTTTGTGCAGGGAGTAACTTCGTGCATGGCTTTCGCGCTCGGAGAAATCCAACTTACATTTGTTGAAAGTCGCGGGATTGCCGGGATCGAGGATGTCGGCGATCTTCTCCAGGCTGGCCAGGCTGGGGAACTGCGAGAGAAACTTGACGCGGCCTTCGTGGATCAGCCTCGCTAATTCCGGCCGGTGGTCCGCGAAATAGCAGAAAGGCTTGGAAGAGGCGAATTCCTGGCCTTGAAATAACATGGGTGTGTTGGGCGCCAGAAGCAACAGCGCGGTCATGGCCCTGTAAGTGCCGGAGCTGGCCAGTAAGTGAATCCGTTCTCCATGCCACGAATTAGCGATCTGATCGTGATTCTGAAGGTAATTCACAAACTGCGCGGCGCCGAGCCCGCGGCTGGGCGTGCCGCGCGACTTCTTCTGCCAGTTGTACCATTGGCCCTGGTAAAGATATCCGAATTTGACCGCCGAAATGAATTCTTGCGGCCTGCCAAGATAGCCGGAATAGTAAGCCTCATTGCGACCGGTCATGGCGGCCATGGCACTATGATGAAAGTCGTCGTTCCACAGGGCATCGATTCCATAACCGCCGCTGGCGATGGGCCTGGCCAGGCGGGTCTCCTGGGACTCGTTTTCGGCGACCAGGATGATGGATCGGCCGGACGCGGTGGCCCGCGCGCGTTTCACGATCTCCGTCAGGATGTGCTCCGGCGAGCTGTCGAAGATCTGCTGCGTGGCGTCCAGACGCAAGCCATCGAGATGAAACTCTTCGATCCAATAAGCCGCATTCGAGGCAAAGTACTCGCGTACCGGCAGGGAGTGTTCAGCATCGAAATTGATGGCGTCCCCCCACTCGTTCTCGTATCGCGTGCTGAAATAGTAAGGCGAAAACTCGCGCAGGTAATTGCCATCCGGGCCGAGATGGTTGTAGACCACATCGAGAATCACGCCCAGGCCGAGGCCGTGCGCTTCGTCCACGAAGCGGCGCATATCGTCGGGGCGCCCGTATAACCAGGAGGGCGCGAAGAGGTTGACGCCATCGTATCCCCAGCCGAAGCGGCCGGGGAAATCGGCGACGGGCATGACTTCCAGGGTGGAGATGCCGGCCGAGGCCAGCTCCGGCAATTGCTTTCGCGCGGCCTCCCAGGTGCCCTCTTCGGTGAACGTCCCGAGGTGCATCTCGTAAATTACCTGGCCGGCGAGCACGGCGCCCTTCCAGGAGGAATCGCTCCACGCGAAAGCGGCGGGGTCAACGACCTCCGAGGAACCGTGGGAGCCATCGGGCTGAAATCGTGATGCGGGGTCGGGGAACGGGCTGGCGCCATCCAGGCGGTAGCGATAGCGGGTTCCGGCGGAGGCATTTTCGGCGAGACCGGAGAAATATTCGCCTTCGCGGATCAGTTCGATTTCGGCGGGCGAACCGGGGCCGCTCTCGAGTACGGCCTTCACGCGTTCGCGCAGCGGCGCCCAGACGCGGAACCGGACGCCATGCGCGCGGGCTAGGACTTGGGCGCCTATGGGCAAGGTATATTCTTGAACCATTTTTTGAGATATGGGCAAGCTAAGAGCATGCCCCACCTTTGCAAGCAATCTTCCAGTCAAGCGTGGCCGCGGGGGGCTATCGTGCGGGGCAACCCCGGCTTACGCGCGGCTGACGAAGGGATTTCCCTTGATGCTGAAACGCAGCGGCCAATCGGTCGACTGGCTGATCCCCACGCGCGGGCCGGTTTGAATCTCGATGGCCCGGCGCTCGACGGGCTGGCGAACTACCAGGCTGCCGCGCGTGACATCGGCGCCATCTTGCGCCCGTGTGATGGCCAGGGCCAGGGTCAGCTTGCCGGGCCCGGATGTCAGATCCTCCAGCTTGCGGGCGGCCGGCCGGCGCTGCCACATGAGGTCCAAACCGGCGGCCGGCTCGAGCGCGCGGACGAGCACGGCACCGGGATGGCCGTCGGGTTCCGCCACCAGGTTGAAGCACTCGTACATGCCATAGATGAAGTAGACGTAGGCGTGCCCCGGCGGCCCGAAGATGACGCGGGTGCGGGGCGTGAGGCCGCGCGCCGAATGCGCCGCCAGGTCCTCCGATCCCAGGTAAGCTTCGGTCTCGACGATGATTCCGGCGGCCGGGCCATGCACCAGCACTTTCCCGAGGAGCGCGCGAGCCACTTCCACAGTGGGGCGCGCGTAGAAATCGCGCTTTAGAATGGGACCGAAGGTCACGCTTTTTCCGCTGAATCCGAGAGCCATGCTCTCTCTACTTTCGCCCGAAGGCCGTAAAATGAAAAACGCATGCGATTGTTCACCGGCCTGGATCTGCCCGCCGAGGTGCTCCATGGCCTGGAGCGGCTGATCGAGACGCTCGGTCCCGCCGCGCGCATCCAATGGAGTCCCGCGGCCAACCTGCACATCACCACCAAGTTTATAGGGGATTGGCCGGAGGGGCGGCTGGACGAGCTGAAATCCGCGCTGGCCGGCTTGCCGTCGCGCCCGCCGCTTGAGATCGGCATTCGCGATCTCGGGTTTTTCCCCAACCCGCGCGCGCCGCGAGTCTTCTGGTGCGGGATCGAGGCCGCCGGCCTGGCGCCACTGGCCGCTGAGACGGACCGCGCCACCTCGGCCCTGGGAATCGCGGCGGAGACGCGGCCGTTTTCGCCGCACCTCACGCTGGCGCGGATCAAGGACCGGCTGAATTTCGAGCCGTTGCAGCAGCGCATCGCCGCCCTGCCGTCGCGCGATTTCGGGCGGTTCGCGGCGAACAGCTTCTTCCTGTATCACAGCCGGCTCAGCCCGGGCGGTTCCGTGTACACTAAGCTTGCGGAGTTTCCACTCTCAAAATAAATGACTTGGGCACTGGTTCTGGCGATCGCCTACTTGCTAGGCGCGATTCCATTCGGATTCCTGCTGGTCAAATGGAAGACCGGCGCGGATGTGCGGGCGGCAGGCAGCGGCAATATCGGCGCCACCAATGTCCTGCGGACGACCGGCCGCGCGGCGGGGATCGCCACCCTGCTGCTCGACATTTTGAAGGGCTATCTGGCCGTGTGGATCGCGGGCCGGCTCACGCACTCCGACCCGTTGTGGATGAGCGCGGCGGCGCTGGCGGTGATGGCAGGGCACGCCTACCCGGTCTTCCTGAGATTCAAGGGTGGGAAGGCGGTGGCCAGCTTCGTGGGCGCGTTCTTATGTCTTACACCCGTGGCATTGCTGGCGTCGCTGGTGGTATTCGTGGGCGTGGTGGCCTGGACGAGGTATATCTCGTTAGGATCCATCATCGCGGCGGGCTGTTTTCCATTGGCGGTGTGGATCGTCGTGCAGCCGGCGTGGCAGGTGGAAGCGGCCGCCATCATCGCCGGCGCCTTTATCGTCTACAAGCATAGTAGTAACATTGAGCGACTGCGCGCCGGAACCGAGCACGTCTTCACCTTCGGAGCCCACAAACATTGAAGAACCTGGCCATCATCGGGGCGGGGAACTGGGGAACTGCCCTAGCCATCGTGCTGGCGCCGCGGTTTGAGCGTGTGCGGCTCTGGGTGTATGAAGAGGATCTGGCCGCGCGCATGGCGGCGACTCGCGAGAACGACCTCTATTTTCCTGGGTTCACGATTCCGACAGAAGTCGAAGTAACATCCCGGCTGGCCGTGACGCTGGAGGGCGCCGAGGTGGTACTCAGCGTCATGCCATCACACCTGGTGCGGGCATTGTACCGGCAGATGCTGCCGTTTCTCAATGAATCCATGGTGTTTGTGAGCGCCACCAAGGGGCTCGAGAACGGCACGCTGCTACGGGCCTCGGAAATTATGCGCGAGGTCCTGCAGGCCCGCATGGATCCGCGGATCGCGGTGCTTTCCGGCCCCACCTTCGCGCGGGAGGTGGCGGCCCAGCAACCTACGGCATTAGTAGTAGCTTCGCGTGATGGCGGTCTAGCCGAAGAGCTTCAAGCGGCTTTCTCGGGGCCCAGTTTCCGGGTATATGCCAACCAGGACCCAATCGGTGTCGAAATTGGAGGGGCCATCAAGAACGTCGTGGCCATCGGGGCGGGCGTTCTGCACGGCTTGGGCCTGGGGCATAATCCGATGGCCGCTCTGATCACGCGGGGCCTTGCGGAAATGACCCGCCTGGCTGTCGGCATGGGAGGTAAACCATTGACTTTGTCCGGGTTAGCCGGATTGGGTGATCTTGTCCTGACGTGCCACGGCGAGCTCAGCCGCAACCGCATGGTGGGGATCGAGCTGGCGCGCGGGCGCGCTCTGGAGGAAATTGTTGGCTCCATGCGGATGGTCGCCGAGGGCGTCAAGACTACCAGCGCGGCGGTCGAGCTGGCGCGTCTATATGGGGTGGAGATGCCCATCTCGCAGCAGATGTTCGAGATGCTACACTCCCAGGTATCTCCCCGAGAAGCTATCCGGAGGCTGATGGACCGGTCGCTGAAGGGGGAGTAGTAATTCCCGCATTAATCTTCCAGGCGGGACGCAACCTCCAATGCGGGAACGGGTTAAGACTGATATGAGCGGTGCGGCCGTGGCCCTGGATTACGACGCCCAGTTGATGTTGCGCGTAAAAGAGGGCGATGGCGCCAGTTTTGGCGTTTTGCTCGAGAAATACCGCTCTTCGGTGGTTCATTTCCTCTATCGCATGGTGCAAAACCAGGCGGTGGCGGAGGAACTGGCGCAGGAGGTTTTCCTGCGCGTGTATCGATCCCGAACCAGCTACGAGCCGACCGCCAAGTTCACAACCTGGCTGTTTCGGATTGCCACCCACCTGGCGCTGAATTCCATACGCGACGGGAAAAGCGAGAGGCTGCAAGAGAGGCTGGACAAGGATTCGCCGGACCAGCCCGTAAGACAGGTCTCGGACCAGCGGCCTTCGGCGGAACAGAGCATGGTGTATGAGGCCCGGCTTGCGGAAGTGCGGCAAGCCGTAGCGGCCCTGCCGGAAAAACAAAGAGCCGCGGTCCTGATGCACAAGTATCAAGAGATGGAATATTCGCAGATCGCCCGGGCGCTGAGCTGCTCGGAGTCGGCTGTGAAATCGCTGTTATTTCGGGCGTATGAGACATTGCGCGCCCGCTTGGCCCATATGGCGTAGGGAAGCCATGGGGCTTGGGGAAGACTTGGCTGCCTGGCTTGGGGAAACCCGGCTATAAAGCTTAGGGAAGAAAGGTCCGATTTATGAAGTGCCCGATGGAAACCGGGGAGAGCGTGGATTTGCTTGTGCCATACGCGGCCCGCAAGCTGGATGCAGGCACGCTGGCGGCGCTGGAGCGTCACCTGGAGGCGTGTTCCGCCTGCCGGGAATTCGCGGACGGGCAGAGGGCGGTATGGGGAGCGTTGGATGTTTGGGAAGCCGCCCCGGTATCGAGCGATTTCGACCGGCGCCTGAGCGAGCGGATCGCCGAGCGGGTCGGGTGGTGGGAACTGGCGCTGCGCCCTTTGCGTCCCCTGATGGGATGGCGCGTGCTGCCGGTGGCGGCGGCCGCTTGCGCGGCGATCCTCGGGGCCATGCTGCTGGAGCGGCCTTCCGGTCCGGTGCGGCCCGCCCCCGTCACGGCGCAGGTGGAAGCCATGCAGCCCGACCAGGTGGAGCACGCCCTGGACGACCTGGAAATGATCTCCCAGTTCGACCGCTCGGTGCGGGCGGATAGCGGGTCGCCCAGGATCTGAGGAATGCGCGTACACCTGGTGGGCGCGGCGTGGCTGGCGCTCGTGCCATGCCTGCTCGCCCAGAAGCAGCCCAAGCCGCCTCCCGCGCCGCGCGCGCCGGCGGCCCGGGCAGCGCCCCGCAAGAGCGCCCAGCCCAAGGGCCAGGGAAAAGGCCAGGCCAAGCTGAACAATCCGGCCTTGCCGGTGCAGCGCCTTTTGCAGATGACGCCCGAACAACGCGAGCGCCTGCTATCGAAGATGCCGTTGCAACAACAGGAGCGCATCCGCGAGCGTCTGGAAACGCTCGACCGGCTTCCCCCGGCGGAGAAGGAGCGCCGCCTGCAACAGCTCGAGATGCTCTCCCGCCTGCCGCCGGCCGAGCAGAACGCGCTGCGGCGCCATATACAGACCTTCAATAATCTGCCCGAGGACCGGCGGAGGGTCCTGCGGCGGGAAATCGTGCAACTGCATGGCATGTCGGACGAGGAGCGGCGCGCGCGGCTGGCGGGCGAGGAGTTCAAGAAGTCTTACTCGCCGGAGGAGCGCGAAATGCTCTCCGATCTGTCCCAGAATTACCCCTTCGTACCCCGCTAGGCCCGTCGCGCGCCGCTTTCCGCTGCAATCAAAGGATTATCCACAAGAAGCCTCGGTGCACGCGAACGGGCTGGCATGGAAGCGCGATAATCAAGATTCCCTATCATGCCGGCTCTGGAACGGTTGTGGGATCGCCGGAATCGAACGGCGGTCCTGGTGGTTAGCGGCGTAATTGTTCTGATAATCGCCGCGGTGGATTGGTGGACGAAGCCGTATGTCTCGCTGGGCTTTCTGTATTTATTTCCCATTATGCTGGCGGCGGCCTTCCTGCCGCGGTGGTTCGTCGCACTATTGGGCACGGCCTGCGCGGTGCTCGCCGAGATTTTCAGCTCACTGGAGCCATCGTTTGTGCGGCTGGGTTTTGAAACTCTGGCACTGGCGGGCTGCGGATTATTCGTCGGAGAGCTGGTCCGCAATCGCCGCCTGAGCCTGGAAGCCCAGGAGAGACTGAAGATCCTCGTGGACACCAGCCCCGCGGCGATCGTGACCGTCAACGAGCGCGGCATCATCGAACTCGCCAATCGCGCGGCTGTGGAACTGATGATCCCGCGAGCCGGATACTTGATCGGCGATCCCATCGCGGCGTTCCTGCCGGAACTGCATCATGCGCTTCGTTGGGAAGAGGCTCCCCAGTTCCGGGCATCCATGCAGTGCCTGGGACATCGGGGCAGCGGCGAGTTTTTCACGGCCGACGTCTGGTTCTCGACTTACAAGGAGGGTTCGAATCCCAAGCTGGCGGCGATCATCGCGGAAACAAGCGGAGAGGAAGCCGGGGACGCCGCGGCGACCGCGCCGGGCGGCTTGAATTCGCCTATATTAGAGCAGCGCGAGCCGGCCGCATTGAATGGCAGAGAGACGGAGGTCCTGCGGCTGCTGGTACAAGGCTTGGCTAACAAAGAGATCGCGGCCCGCATGGAGATCTCGGAAAGCGCCGTCAAGAACACCATGCAGCAGCTCTTCGCCAAAACGGGGGTTCGAACCCGCAGCCAGCTCGTGCGGGTGGCCCTGGAACTGTATCGGAACGTTCTGTGAACGGGGCGATCTGCCGGCCAATCGAAAGATTAGCCGTTCGGCTGCCGGAAGATCGCTCCCTAGATTATGGGATGGAGTTCGCCGCGGAGAGATGAAGCCGCTTTGGCGTTTCGTAAGTGCCGCATCAGGCCTTTGGCGGTCTTGAGCGAACCTTCGAGCGCCACGCGGACAAGCTGGCTCCGCGTTCGCACGCCCGTCTTGAGGAACAACCGCTGCAGCGCTGCCTTGACGGTGCTCTCGGAAATACCGAGATTCGCACCAATCTTCTTATTCGACAGGCCCCCGAGAACGCCCAGCAGCACCTTTTGCTCCCGGTCCGGCAAGAGATTGCCGGAATCCGAGTCTTCCGATCGCGGCAGCTTGCCAATCGACTGATCGGCCAGGAGCCGAATGATGGTTTCATCGAGCCAGACGGCGCCGCTGGCCACCAGCTCGATGGCGCGCACCAGGCGATCGGGCGACTCGGACCTTAGAAAAACGCCGGATGCGCCGAGGCCTATGGCAATTGCCGATCGCCTGGCATCCACGGCTTCGGTGACGATCAGAAAGCGGCCCTGATAACCCTTGCGGCGGGCTTCGGACATGAAGTCGTCTCCCCCCTGCGTCACGCAGCCGAAATCCAGCAGGACCACATCGACGGGTAAAGCGCCCAGGATCTCCAGCGCTTCGGCGGAACCGGCGCACTCGCCCACTACTTGAAACCCAGGTTGCGATGCCAGGAGGCGACTCAAGCTAGACCGAAAAAGAGCCTGCCCGTCGAGCACGAGAAGCCGGACGCAATCCTCGCGCGCCGTCTCGTTTCCACACCCCTCTAGGCCGCCAGTGAGATCGGGATTTCGCAATTACCACCTCGCGTTGAACTCAGCTTATGGCCACTAAGTGACAATGCCAATAGCTTTGACCGAAAGATATGGTTTCCAGCGAAAAGATTGGAGAAACGGCTGATCGATAGATAGATCGGCGGCTCTAAAGATCGCCGCATCGCGCCGGAAGATAAGTGGCGCTGCTGGATCGGCGCGCTATAACTAAGCTTGAATCGGCTTATGAACATTGCCGCATTGGCAAGGACTGTTCGAAACAAGACGATATACTCTCCGCGATCGCGCGCGTGGGCCGCAATCGCCGCGATCGGATTTCTCCCCGCCGCGGCGCTGGCCCAGAGCACGCTTACGTGGCAGCAGATCGAGGAGAGGTTCGAGGCCGCCAATCCCACATTGAAGGCGGCCCAGCTCAATATCGACGAATCGCGGGCCGCCGAAACCACGGCTTATCTGCGGCCCAATCCGGATCTTACGGGAACGCTCGACCAGCTTAATCCGCTGGCCAGCTTCTCCTCACCTGTCTCGGGAGCGTCCGTTTACCGGCCTTTCGCCAACACGCTGCCCTACGGGTCGGTCAGCTACCTGCACGAGCGGGAGCACAAGCGGGAACTGCGCCTGGAAAGCGCGCGGAAATCGACCGACATCGCCGCCTCCACTCTCGCGGATCAGGAGCGCACCCTGCTCTTTAATCTGCGAAATGCCTTCGTGCAAACTTTGCAGGCCAAAGCCGTGCTGCAAAACGCCAAGGACAACCTGGCTTACTGGGATCGCGAGTTGGCGGTGAACCGCACTCGCTTCCAGGCCGGCGACTTGGCGCAGGTGGATCTGGATCGCCTGGAGCTGCAGCGCGTGCAGTTCGAGTCCGACCTCGAAAACGCGGTGGTGAATGTCCGCACATCCAAGATCCAGCTTCTGACGCTGCTGAACGATCGGACGCCCATCGAGCAGTTCGACGTCGCAGGACCGTATTACTTCAGCGACGAGTTGCGGCCGCTCGAAGAATTCCGAAACCTGGCGCTCGAAGGGCGGCCGGATTTGAAAGCCGCCGTGCAATCGGTCGACCTGGCGAAAACCAATTACCGGCTGGCCGTTGCTAATGGCTCGACCGATCCCACGTTCAGCGTGGATTTCGCGCGCAACCCGCCAATCCCCGTGTACTTCGGCGTGAGCGTATCGATTCCGCTGCGGATCTTCGACCGCAATCAGGGCGAGAAGGCGAGGACGCAGATCGATATCGGCCGCAATGAACGCCTGGAGGAGGCCGCGCGAGCGCAGGTGTTCAGCGACGTGGATTCGGCCTACGTCACGCTGGTTAGCGCTCTGAATCTGCTGCGGCCCTATCGGGACAAGTATCTGAAGCTGGCCGAAAACAGCCGCAACAAGATCGCCTTCTCGTATCAGAACGGCGGCGCTTCCTTGCTGGATTATCTGGACGCGGAGAAGGCTTATCGCGATACGCGGCTGGCGTATCTGAACCTGATCGGATCGTACCTGACCACGGCGGCCCAAATGAACATGGCAGTGGGCCGGGAGGTAATTCAATGAAAAGCTCAGTTCTTCTCGAGGTAAGTCTGTGTTTGTGGGCCGTTCTTTCGACGGCCGGGTGCAGCCGGCGAGTCACGGCGGCATCGATCGACAGCCGCAATACCGGTCCGCAGCCGCCCATCGTGGAGCCAGACATGGACTCCAACAACTTCAAAGTGGACCATCCGGAGCAGTTCCCGCTGACGACGGCCGGTGAGTATGTCGCCTCCCCGGAATTGAACGTGACCGGCGCGGTGAGCCCGGATGTGTCGCGGCAGGTGCCGGTGCCATCGCTCGCCTCGGGGCGCGTGGTGGAAATCGCCGCGCGTTTGGGAGACGAGGTAAAGCAGGGGCAACTGCTATTCAAAGTGAGAAGTTCCGATATAGCCGGCGCGTTCTCCGACTATCAAAAGGCCGTCAAAAACGAGCAGTTGACGAAGATTCAACTGGATCGCGCCGAGCTGCTGTATGAAAACGGGGCCGTTCCCAAGAGCTCCCTGGAAATCGCTCAGAACGCCGAGGACAACGCCAAAGTCGATGTGGCGACGGCCACCGAACATCTTCGCCTGCTGGGATCGGATCCCGACCACCCGACGGGAATTGTGGGAGTTTTCGCGCCGGTTTCGGGAGTCATCACCGATCAGCAGATTACCAACTCGTCGGGCGTGCAGGCCCTGACGGCGCCCAACCCCTTCACCATTTCGGACGTATCGCACGTGTGGATCGTGTGCGATGTCTATGAGAACGATCTGGCGCAAGTACGCATGGGCGAGTACGCGGACATTCATCTGAACGCCTACCCGAACCGGACCTTGAGAGGGCGGATCGGCAATATCGGCGCCATCATGGACCCCAACCTGCGCACCGCCAAGGTGCGTCTGGAGGTCGAGAATCCGGGGCTGATGCGCTTCGGAATGTTCGTCACCGCGACCTTCCACGGCTTGACCAAGGATCGGCACGCGACCGTGCCCTCCACGGCGGTTCTGCACCTGCACGACCGCAACTGGGTCTACACGCCGATCCAAGACGGAAGATTCCGGCGCATAGAAGTGGCCGGCGGCGACACGCTTCCCGGGAACATGCAGGAGATCCTCTCGGGGCTGCAGCCGGGCGCGCAGGTGGTGGCGAATGCCCTGGTTTTGCAAAACACCGTGGAGCAATAAATGATTGGCAGGCTGGTCGATTTCGCTCTCCAGAATCGCTTCCTGGTGCTGGCGCTGGCGCTGCTCCTGTTCGTGTGGGGCGCCATCTCGTTTCACCAGCTTCCGGTGGAGGCCTATCCGGACGTGGCCAATAACTATGTCGAGGTCATCACGCAGTGGCCGGGGATCTCCGCCGAACAGGTCGAGCAGCAGGTCACCATTCCGCTCGAAATCGTCATGAACGGAATCCCCGGGGTGGTGCACCTGCGCTCGTTCTCCATTTTCGGCCTCTCCGACCTAAAGCTGGTTTTCGACGACGGTACCGACAACGGCTGGAATCGCGAGAGAGTTCTCGAACGGCTTGCGCAAGTTACCTTGCCGCCGGGCTTGTCGCCGCAGATGGGGACGGACTGGAGTCCGGTCGGCCAGATCTACTTCTTCACGCTGCGCAGCACCAACCCTCAATACGACGTGATGGAGTTGAAATCGATCGAAGACTGGATCGTCGAAAAAAATCTGAAATCCGTGCCCGACATCGTGGACGTGAACACGTTCGGCGGCCCGACGCGCGAATACCAGGTGCGCATCGATCCCAACAAGCTCATCTCTTACGGGCTCAGTCTCGCGCAGGTGGAGCAGCAGATCACGAATAATAACGTGAATGCCGGGGGCAGCTTCCTCGAATCCGGCCTGCAGCAGGTGAACGTGCGGGAAGTGGGCCTGGTCAAGGATGTACACGATATCGAGAGCACGGTGCTCATGACCAAGAGCGGCACTCCGCTGCGCGTGAAGGATATCGCGGTGGTCTCGCAGGGCCCTAAGATCCGTCTCGGGCAGTTCGCGCGCACCATTCGCCGCGAGGACGGCAGGCTGATCGACAACGACGATGTGGTTTCGGCGATCGTTCCCATGCGCAAGGGCGCGGATGCGGAAGCGGCCCTGCGCGGTCTGCACGCGAAGATTCAGGAGCTGAACGACGTCGTCCTGCCGCCGGGAGTCAAGATCGTTCCGTTCATCGATCGCAGCGAACTGGTGCACCACACCACGAAGACGGTCCTCCATAACCTCACCGAGGGCATCATTCTGGTCGTGATTATTCTGCTGCTGTTCCTTGGGAACATTCGCGGCGCCATTATCGTCGCCCTGACCATTCCGTTTGCGCTTCTGTTCGCGGCCACCTGTTTGAAGTTGAAGGGCATTCCCGCAAACCTGCTCTCTCTGGGCGCGCTGGACTTCGGAATGGTGGTGGACGGCGCCGTGGTGATGGTCGAGAACATCGTGCGCCATTTGAGCCGCCGCGAAGACAACCGGTCCCCCAAAGAGAAGATTTTCGAGGCGGCGCACGAGGTGCAGCGGCCGGTGTTCTACGCCATCGCCATCATCATCACCGCGTACCTTCCCATCTTCACGCTGCAGCGCGTGGAGGGCCGCCTGTTCAAACCCATGGCCTGGACGGTCGCGTTTGCTTTGCTCGGCGCGCTCTTGTTCTCGATGCTGGTGGCGCCGGTGCTCTCCAGTCTCTTCTTCCCTAAAGGCACCCGCGAGTGCCACAACCCCCTGATGATGTGGGTAACCGACAGGTATCGCGAGACGCTGCGATGGGCCATCCGGCTCCGCTGGTTCACCCTGGCGGGCGGCGTTGCCAGCCTTCTTCTGGCCATCTATCTGACGGTCAGCGGCGTCATCGGCTCCGAGTTTCTGCCGCACCTGGATGAGGGCGCCCTGTGGGTGCGCGGCACTCTGGCGCCGAGTACGGGCCCCAGCGAAGGCATTCGCATCGCCAACCAGGCACGCATTCTGCTGTGCTCGTTTCCCGAAGTCACCGAGTGCACCAGCCAGGTGGGCCGGCCCGACGATGGGACGGACACCACCGGCTTCTTCAACACCGAGTACTTCGTCGGCTTGAAGCCCAAAGAGCAGTGGCGGCCGGCGTTTCACGAGAATAAGGAAGAAGTGATCGCGGCCATGAACGACGCGCTGGCGAGAATCCCCGGCGCGATCTGGAACTTCTCGCAACCTATCGCCGACAACATGGAGGAAGCCGTCAGCGGAGTGAAGGGACAACTGGCCACTAAGATCTATGGAGACGACCTGGGGGTGCTCGAGGCGAGGGCCGATCAGATCGTCAACATCATGCGCGGCGTGAAGGGCATCGAGGATCTGGGAGCCTTTCACGTACTGGGCCAGCCGAATCTGAATTTGACGGTAGACCGGCGGCAGGCCGCGCGGTACCAGATCAACGTAGCGGACGTGCAGGACGCCATACAAACCGCCGTGGGCGGCAACGCCCTGACCCAGGTGCTGCAAGGCGAAGCGCGCTACGACCTGGTGATGCGCTATCTGCCGCAGTACCGCGACCGCAGGGAGGCGATCGAGAATATACGCCTGCTGTCTCCCACCGGCGAACGGGTTTCGCTCGCGCAGCTCTGCCAGATCGAAGAGCGCGATGGCGCCTCGGAGATTTACAGGGAAGGGAACCAGCGCTACATTGCGGTCAAGTATAGCGTGCGCGGTCGGGACCTGGGGAGCGCCGTAGGGGAAGCGATTCAAAAGGTGAACGCGCAGGTTCAACTGCCGCGCGGATATCGCATCGATTGGGAAGGCGAGTACGAAAGCGAGAAGCGCGCCGAAGAGCGGCTGCTCATCATCGTGCCGCTGACGATCCTGCTGATTTTCATCATCCTGTACACCATGTTCCGTTCGTTGAAATGGGCCGTCCTGATCCTGGTCAATATGATGCTCGCGCGCATCGGCGGCCTGTTGGCCCTGTTAGTCACACACACCAACTTCAGCGTCTCTTCGGGGGTTGGGTTTCTGGCGCTATTCGGCGTCTCGGTGCAAACCGGGGTGATCATGCTCGAATACATCAATCAGCGGCGTGCACGGGGAGCCTCGATAGAAGCATCCGCCATCGAAGGCGCCGTGCTGCGGCTGAGGCCCATCATGATGACCATGCTGGTGGCCACGCTGGGATTGCTGCCGGCCGCCTTGTCGCACAATATCGGTTCGGATTCGCAGCGGCCGTTCGCCATTGTGATCGTGGGAGGGCTGATCTCCGACCTGGCGATGAGTATCTTCCTGCTTCCGACTCTGTATGTCTGGATGGCCGGCGACAAAGATGTGCTGCCCGAAGTGGAAGGGGAAGAGGTCTAGGCACCGGGAGGGAAAACCGGCTCCGAGGCATCGAAAACATAGCTTCAGGCCAATGTTTTGGCAGCCCTTTGGAGGCATGCGGCCGGCCGGCCGGCCCTCGGGGTTGCGGCTTACAGTCAGTAAACCGAATGGTATGTATAACTTATAGGAACACGTGAGCGCTGGTACTTCTCTGAAATTAATCTTGTTTTACAAAGAGAATTCTGTTACGTTTCGGAGACCATTAGTTGTCGCGGCCCGATTTACGGTGGGGCCGGGGAAGGAGGGCCAAATGGCGATGAAGCGCGATGCCGCCGCGGAAAGCCCGGAGGGCTACCGGAGAATGCTCGTGGAAAAGCGGTCCGAGGTGCTTTCCGGGCTGGGAAGCAAGTTCGATATGCTGGCTGGGATGGGCCGCGTGGCCGAGGACGACCAGGCCCAGCTCTCGCACGACGAGTTCATCTCGCTGCACCTGAACTCGCTCGATTACGCGCAGCTCCGGCTGGTGGACGAGGCCCTGGAACGGCTGGATGCGGGCGACTACGGAATCTGCCTGTGCTGCGAAAATCCCATTCCGCCCAAACGGCTGAGGGCCATCTCCTGGGCGCGCTATTGCGTGAGGTGCCAGGAAGAGATGAGCGCCAGCCTGTATCCGGAACCGGCGGGCGGGTGGGCGCGCGAACGCAGCCGGGCATAAAAAACGGGGCCCGCTCGCGCGAGCCCCGCTCCCAAAATCTCACCCATCCCCGCGGATCAGACGTGGGCTTCGAGCATCTTCAGGACTTCGGACTTGCCCACCGCGCCGACACGCTGCTCCACCACGCGGCCGCCCTTGAACAGCAAGAGAGTAGGGATGCCGCGGATGTTGTAACGCATGGCGGTGTTTCCGTTGGCATCCACATCCACCTTGCCCACCTTCACCTTACCGGCATACTCGGTGGCCACGACATCGATCGTGGGCGCCATCTGCCGGCAGGGGCCGCACCATTCGGCCCAGAAGTCTACCAGGACCGGAACGTCGGACCGGAGCACCTCCTGGTCGAACGTGGTGTCGGAAAAACTGTTTACGTTCTGCCCTGCCATTTCTTCTCCTCACTATTAGAATCCCATGGTTCCAAAAGGATTCAAGCGCCCAGCAAGCGGCGGTAGAGAGCCGAATAAGCCGCCGCGGATACCCTCCAGGAAAAGTCCTTTACCATCGCGCCTCGCATCATGGCGCGCCACGAATCCGCGTCCGAAAACGCTTCTACGGCCGCTTCGACGGCCGTCCACAGCGCCGCTCCCGAGTACTCCCGGAACTTGAATCCCGTGCTTTCTTCGATGGTATCATCGAGGCCGCCGGTGGCGCGGACCACCGGGATGGTGCCGTAGCGCAGGCTGTAGAGCTGGTTCAAGCCGCACGGCTCGTACCGGCTGGGCATGAGGAAGATATCGGCGCCGGCTTCGATGCGGTGGGCCAGCGCGTCGTCGAAGGCAATACGCACGGCCACCCGGCCGGGATACTCGGCGGCCATGCGCTCAAAGAATTCCTCGTACTCCGGATCGCCCTTTCCCAAGGCTGCCAGGTAGAGATCGTGCGCGGCCAACTGGTCCACGGTCTCGGCCAGGATATCGGCGCCTTTCTGCGGGGTGAAGCGCGAGACCATGCCGAGGAGCGGCCGGTCGAGGGCTTCGGGCGGCAGGCCGAGCTCGGCCAGAAGCTCGCGCTTGCACACGCGCTTGCCTTCGAGATTGTCCACCGAATAGCGGGCTGGGATCAGGGGATCGGTGGCGGGGTCCCATTCGCGGTAATCGGCGCCGTTGAGGATACCGCTGAGGACATCGGCGCGGGCCCGCAGAGCGCCATCCAGGCCGAAGCCATACTCGGGCGTCTGGATCTCGCGCGCGTAGGTGGGGCTAACGGTGTTGAGCGCGTCGGCGAACTCAATGCCGCCCTTGATATAGCTGACGCGGCCGAAGAACTCCAGGCCGTCGGGACCGAACAGGGCTGGGTCCAGCGCCACCTCGGCCAGCGCGGCCTTGGGAAAGAGGCCCTGGTAGCCGAGGTTATGGATGGTGAAGAGGGTCTTCGATCCCAAATAAGTGGGGTCGCCGGCGAAGGTGGAGCGCAGGTAGGCCGGCACCAGGCCCGCCTGCCAATCGTGGCAATGGAAGATATCGGTGCGGAACAGGAAGCGGGCCACGGCCAGCGCGGCGCGCGCGAGAACCGCAAAACGGATGTGGTTATCGGGATAATCCATGCCGGCCTCGCCGTAGAACCCCTTGCGGTCGTAGAGCGGCGGGCAATCCACCAGGTAAAGCGGATATTCGGCGGCGGCCAGGTAGATGGCGATGTCGAAGCGCTCCGGGCCGAGATAAACGGCCAGGCGATCCCAGACCAGCCGCGCGCGTTTGGAATCGATGGAACCGTAGCGCGGGATAACCACCGCGACCTCATCGCCGAGAGCGCGCAAGGCGGCGGGCAGGGATCCCACCACGTCGGCCAGGCCGCCGGTTTTCGCCAGCGGCGCGGCTTCCGAAGAGACCATCAAGACGCGGGCCACGAAGGAATTGTAGCAGGGGACTGGAGGTGCAGGATGGAACGGGCGATGCTCGGTGGCCGTTGCCGCTAGCTCGGCCTGTGGCGGCCGGCTCATCGCATGGCTTCAGAAGGCGATATGTGCCATGCTGGTTTCAATGCGAGACCCGGAGACCATCGAAACCGAGCTGATGGAAATTAGTGCCATCACCGACGATGCCCTCAAGTTAGAACGCATCATCACCTGGTGCGCAATCCATCCGGACGAAGTCCCCTTCGCCCTGCATCAGCTCATGCGACGGCGCGGCGGGGACGCGTCTCAGACTTCATAGACTTGACCGGCGGTTGCAAACGGGTTTCCTGAAGAGGCCGCCATGATCGACGTGGACGGGAATGTCTTTCTCCGCCCAACACCAGAGTTCCACCCCGGTCTACCGAAAGCATAGCCGTGATATATTCCCAACGGCGTCTTCAGAGCGCCGGTTTCCCTGGGCGCCGGGTGGGTATATTCATGAGTGCTTTACAAGACTTTCCCCGCATCACGCCGTTTCTGTGGTTCGACTCGAACGCCGAAGAGGCGGTCGAATTCTATCTCACGGTCTTCAAGAACTCGCGGCGCCTCGGCGAATTGCGAACGGCCGAGGACGGCGGCGGACCGAAGGGGAAGATTCTCACCATCGCCTTCGAACTCGACGGCCAGAGGTTCACGGCGCTCAACGGCGGCCCGGCGTTCAAATTCACGGAGGCGGTCTCGTTCGTGGTGCGCTGCGAATCGCAGAAGGAAGTGGACGAATATTGGGCGAAGCTCTCGGCCGGGGGCAGCGAGATCCAGTGCGGCTGGCTCAAGGACAAGTTTGGCCTGTCCTGGCAGATCGTGCCCGCGCGTCTGCCCGACCTCGTCAAGAATCCGAAGGCCCTGCAGGCCATGATGCAGATGAAGAAGCTCGACATCGCGGAACTCGAACGCGCCGCGCAATCGTGACGGTAAGCGGGGCAAGCTCATTTAGCTGACCCGCATGGGTCCGCATTCGATGCGCCGGTACATTTCGAGGAAACCGTCGAGCGAAATCTGCTCCGCGCGCTGACCCGCTTCGGGCCAGGTTTCGAAAACCTGTTTGCCGTAGACTTCGGCCAGGTTGTTGCGGAGGGTCTTGCGTTTGTGGCGGAAGCAATGGCCCACGAACTCGAGGAATCGGGCGGGGTCGGCCAAATCGGCAGGCCGCTCGCGCGGCTCCAGCAGCACCACGGCGGAATCCACCTTGGGAGGCGGATGGAAGGCGGCGGGCTTCACCTCGAACAGCTTGCGAACCTTCGCGAACAGCGCGATTTGGACCGTCAGAAAGCCGTATTCGCGCCGGCCGGGAGGCGCCACCAGGCGGTCCGCTACTTCCTTCTGGATCAGAAAAACGGCCCGCGCGGCCGGCGACCGCACAGCTTTTTCCAGAATCGGCGAGGCGACGTAGTACGGCAGGTTGCCGGCGATGGGCGCGCGGCCCCACTGGTTCAGATCGGTCGCGAGCGCGTCGGCTTGTAAAACTTCGAGGCGCGGCTCGGCGGCAAAGCGGTGGCGCAGGTGCGCGGCCAAGCCGGGGTCCAGTTCCACCGCCACAACGCGCTCCGCGCGCTTCAGCAGCTTCTCGGTTAATGCGCCGCGGCCGGGACCGATTTCGACGACGAGCTCTTCATGGGCGGGGCAGGCAGCCGCGGCGATGCGCTCCAGAATGGCCCCTTTGATGAGGAAGTGCTGCCCGAGCTTGGGATGCGCCACGCGCTATCGCTATGCCCGGCCGGTACGATCGATGGCCTGCACGATCTTCACTTTGCCCGTGGTGGGCAATCCCAAGACCGTGGCCGGCAGGAATTGCGAGAACATGATGATGTTCTGCAGGTCCGGAGTGAGCTTGCCGTGCGCCATCGAGTAATCGCTCACCCTCCCGGTGGCGTCGATGGTCAGCAGCACCACGTTGCCCTCGGAGGGGATCTCCGCGTCGGCCGGCTCGATCCGAAAGACCGATCCCATGGGCTTCACCACCGAGCCGACCTGTTCCACCACCAGGCCCACCGGGTGCGTGAAGAAGGATTGATCGGAGATGCTATGGGCGAAGCTCAGGTTCGGCACCAGCATGCTGAATAACGCCAGGGCCGAAACCAGGCCGCCCGCCACGGGCAGAGCCACCGGGCGCATGAGGTTATCGAACCACAATTGCCCGCGGCCCATCCAGTGCTCCAGGCGCGCCGAGACGCTGACTCGCGTGAGCTGCCGGGCGCGCTCGTGAGAGGCGAGCACGCGCAGCTTCCCGCTCAATTGCACGGGCATCTGGGGTGCGGCCAGGCGGCGCAATTCTTCGCGAAGTTTCTCGATCGACTCGAAATGCGCGGCGCACTCCCGGCACTTTGCCACGTGCGCCAACAGGCGCTCCCGATCCCCGTTCTTCAACTGCCGATCGAGTAATCCGGAGGCCGTTTCCTGAACGCGATCACAACTCATAGAAACGCTTCACTCTGCCGTTTTCGGCACCAGTCGCAGGGCCGGGCTGGATGCCAGACTCCCCGCGAGCTCTTCCCGCAGGGCCTCTCGCCCCCGCAGGATCCTGGACTTAACAGTCCCCAACGAAACTCCCAGCACTTCCGCGATTTCCTCGTAGCTCAGGTCCATGATGTCCCTGAGAACCACGGCATCGCGAAAAGCGGGATTAATGCGATCGAGAGCCGCTTCGATCATGGCGTGCCGCTCTCCGTCGAGGGTCTCGTCATACGGCGAGCGGCCGTTATCGGGAATGCTCTCCTTCCAATCCTTGCTTTCCGGCGATCCTGTATCCAAGTCGAGTTCGCGCCGGTGCCGGAAGAACCAGCGCCGGGCGTTGTGCGCTTCATTGACCGTGATGCGATACATCCAGGTCTTGAGCGAGCTCTGTCCCCGGAAGCTGCCCACGTTGCGAAAGACCTTGAGGAAGACTTCCTGCACCACGTCGGACGCGTCGGAAGGCTCGTTCAAAAGCCGGAACGCCAATGCGTACACCGGCTGCTGGAAGCGATGCAGCAACTCTTCGTACGCCGCCTCGGACCCCTGGCGAAGAGCCTCCGCCAGCCGCAGATCGTCGCAATCGGCGGTCTCAACCGTTCTGTCCGGGCTCAACTCCAGAATCGAAGTGGCCACCGTCAGCCTCACATTCAGCCTTTGACTTCACGGTACCAGGGAACTTCCAGCCTTGCAAATATAGAGACACCGCCCGGCGGTGGAAAGTTCCCGTGTACCCTGCCGCCGCGGATCGGCGCTACCCGGATAGAGGCTGCGGAATCAACGCGCCCGGAGGACCTTGGGCCGCTCCTTCTCGGCGGTCTCGCGCGCGAATCCCGCGAGTCGCGGTCCGACCGGCGCCGTGGCGGCGGGTATCCGATTAAACTGGAACTTCATGCCCTTAATCTCAGCTCCTCAACTTACACGCTTTGTCCGCGAGATCCTCACCGCCGGGGGCGTCCCGGAACATAAGGCCGCCCTGGTGGCCGAATCCGTAGTCGCCTCCAACCTGCGCGGCGTGGATTCGCACGGGATTCAGCTTGTCCCCTTCTACATGGAAAAACTGCTGGCGGGCGAGATCGACGCCGCCGCGGATGGCCGGGTGGTCTCGGAAAGCGGCGCCTGCCTGGTTTTCGACGGCCAGAATGCCATCGGCCAGTGGGTGGCCCAGACCTGCTGCGGCCACGCCGTCCGGCTGGCCCGCGAGCATGGCCTGGGGATGGTGGTGGCGCGCGAATCGAACCACTTCGGGGCCGCCGCCTGGTGGGCCGGGAAGATGCGCGCCGCCGGCCAGATCGGCATCGTGATGTGCAATGCCTCGGCCATCGTTCCGCCCTGGCAGGGCATGGAAGGCCGTACCGGGACCAACCCGATCTGCGTGGCGGTCCCCGGCCCCTGGCTGCTCGATATGGCCACCACCACGGTGGCGGCGGGCAAGATCTTCAAAGCCATGATCAACAACCAGCCCGAGATTCCAGCGGGCTGGGCCTTCGACCGGCACGGTGTCCCCACCACCTGCACCGCGGAAGCCTACAACGGAGGGATGCTGATGCCGCTGGGCGGCTACAAGGGCAGCGGCCTGGCCATGCTGGTGGAGATTCTGTGCGCCGTCGTGGGCGGCGGCGCCATGGCTACCGACGTGGGCGGCATACGCACGCGCGGCCGGGCCATGCACACCAGCCAAATGTACATGGCCATCGATGTGGCCCGCTTCATGCCGGCGGAACAATTTACCGCGCGCGTGGAAGCGCTGGTGGGGATCATCAAAGCTACGCCGCCGGCTCCGGGCTATGACGAAGTCCTGGTGGCGGGCGATCCGGAGTGGAGAACGGAAGCCGAGCGACTCAAGAACGGCATTCCGCTCGCCGAAGGCAATTGGGAGACCCTGTGCCAAACGGCCGCTCAGGTGAACGTACGGCCGCCTGCACTACAATGAAGAGAAGTGCTGGTTTCGATCTCCCCCAAGCTTGAACGCCCCGGATGGCTGCGCGCGCCCGCGCCGGCCGGCGAGAACTACAGCGATCTCAAGGGTCTGATCGGGCGCCTGCGCCTGCACACGGTTTGCGAGAGCGCCGCCTGTCCCAACGTGGGCGAGTGCTGGAACCATCGCACCGCTACCTTCATGATCCTGGGCAACGTATGCACCAGGCGCTGCGGCTTCTGCGCGGTCCAGAAGGGCGCACCCATGCCGGTGGATTACGACGAGCCGCGGCGCGTGGCCGAAGCCATCGAGACCATGGGGCTGAAGTTCGCCGTGATTACCAGCGTGAACCGCGACGACCGCAAGGATGGCGGCGCGGAGCTGTTCGCCCTGACCATACGGGCCATTCGCGAGCGCGTTCCGGGCTGTGGCGTGGAGGTTTTGATTCCCGACTTCCAGGGCAGCCGCGAAGCTCTCGCCGTGGTGCTCGAAGCCGCTCCGGACGTACTCAATCACAACACCGAGACGGTGCCGCGCTTGTACCGCCAGGTGCGCCTGGGCGCGCGTTACGAGCGATCGATCGAGCTGCTGGAGCGCGCCAAGCAGATGTCGCCGGCCACGCCGGTCAAATCCGGGCTGATGCTGGGGCTGGGCGAGACCCTCGAAGAGGTGCGGCAGGCTATGCGTGACCTGCGCGCGCACGCGGTGGACATCCTCACGTTGGGACAATACCTGCGGCCTTCGCCGAAGCACCTGCCGATCGTACGCTACGTGACGCCAGAGGAGTTCGACGGCCTGGGAGCCGCGGGGCGGGAAATGGGCTTCGCGCACGTGGAATCCGGTCCTCTGGTTCGCAGCTCGTATCATGCGGCACGAGCCGTCAAGGCCGGCTGAAGCCCGAAAACGCGCTTTCGGCCGATTTGTGCTAAAACGGGGATAGGGTGATCGGGGATTTGGGCCCCTGTGAAGCGCATGAATGCTGTAGTATTTCTTCTTTCCTTCGGTTTATCTATCTCCACCGGAACAGTCGTAACCTTCGATAAGGACGCGGTTGGGAAAACGCCGCCCGGATGGACCGTGACCATGACCAACCAGGGGGGGCCTCCACAGTGGGTGGTCCGCAACGACACGACCGCGCCGACGCAGCCATACGTGCTGGCGCAGATCTCGCAGGATGCCACCAATGACCGCTGCCCAATGGCTATCCTGAACGACGTAAGTCTGCGGGATGGCGATGTGAGCGTCTGGCTCAAGCCGGTGGCGGGCCGGGAGGATCGCGCCGGCGGG
>Ga0181517_10001337_pt1 | contig 27666 bp, 22 predicted proteins | sample PEATcosm2014_Bin_31_FD_119748 | JGI IMG/M metagenome (GOLD analysis project Ga0181517, IMG submission 119748) | Peatland microbial communities from MTU Mesocosm Facility, Houghton, MI, USA - PEATcosm2014_Bin01_30_metaG | ecosystem: Environmental > Terrestrial > Soil > Wetlands > Peat | place... | reverse complement strand
GCTGTTGACAGGGTGGGGCGGGCGAAAGATAAGGCGGCCCGATAGCGCCTCGGCTCGTCCGAGGCGTTTTCGCCTCCGGCCAAGCGCCGAAGGGGGAGTGTCCCGAGCGGCAAAGGGGGCGGACTGTAAATCCGCTGGCTAAGCCTTCGTAGGTTCGAGTCCTACCTCCCCCACCATCAATTAAAATCATGAGTCGACGAAAACGTCGTTCCGCAGGGGCGGCGGCTTTCGTGTCGCATTCTCTCACGCCGGATTCCGCAGATTTCCGCCTGTCGCCGGCGAGTCCAGGCGACATTGCGCCGCTGTGACCCCTAACGTTCATCGAGGCTGAGATCGAGTCACGGGTTGCGCTCGCAAGCGGACCGACGTCCGACGTGACGACTGAACCGCGAAATTGCAGTTTCAGTCGCCATTCGAAGTCGAGCCTCAACGTCATTCGCCCTGGGCCGCCGACTGACAAAGAGCGGCTAACCGCTCGGCGATCGCTCGAAATTGAAGACATTCTGCGTCGCCAGCGCCGCGGCGCCGCGGGCCCAAGAACCCGGCACCCAGTCTGGCAGAAGCGCCGGTTTGGCGAAGAAGACTTGCTCTTCCATCGCGTTCCTCATTGGCGCGAGAAGCGCCTCGCCGAACTGCATCGACTCGCCTCCCACGACAATCACCTCAGGGTCGATGAGATTGACCAAGTCCGCGAGGTGACGGCCGATGCGCGATCCGGCGTCGTCTAGAACGGCGAGGGCGTGCTGCTGATTTGCGGCGACCGCCGCGGCGAAGTCCGCCCGCGTCGCCGTCGCGGCGCCGGTCCTGGCGCGCCAAGCGTCCATCATGGCCGGTTCGGCGGCATGCGCCATTAGGCAGCCGCGCCGACCGCATTCGCACAGCCGGCCCCCGGGAACGGAGATCGTGTGCCCGAATTTGCCGGCTGCGCTGTGGGCGCCGTGGTAGATTTCGCCGTTGACGACGAGCGAACTTCCGATGCCGGCGCCGATCGCCAGCGCGACGAAATTGCGATGGCTCCTGCCGGCTCCAAAGAGCTTCTGTGCGACGGCGAACGCGTTGATGTCGTCGTCGATCCAAACGGGAACGTGGACTTGTTCGGCGAGAAGCTGGGCGAAGGGAAGATCCCGCCAGCCGAATCTTGGGCTCTGAAGACAGATCCCGTTGAGGGCGTCGATCTCTCCGGGAATGGATACGCCGATCCCCATAACCTTCCTGTCGGCGCATTCGCCTTTGGCCAATAACGCGGGGATTGCTTCCGCAATGGCCTCAATCATGCCGCTGGGGCTCACGTCGGTCACTGGCGCCTCGAGAAATGCCAGCGGGGTGGTCGCCAGGTCGGTCAACACGCAGTCGATGCAGTGCGCGTGCATCTTGAATCCGATCGCCAGATGCGCCTCGTAATTGATGTCGATGGGGACCGGGCGACGCCCCGTCGCGCCGACGACCGCCTCGCGTTCGACGATCAAGGACTCCTCGACAAGCTCCCCTACGACAAACGTCACGGCCGCCGGGCTGAGTCCGGTGATCGACGCGATTTCGCTGCGCGAAATCGCGCCGCGACTGCGCAGCAGGTTCAGAATGAGCCGACGGTTCAGCGCCCGCGATGTGCCAGCATTGCCACGCATTTATTTTTTTCGTAAATTAACTATTGCGTCATCACGCAAGCTAGGCTACGAAAATTCAAAAATCAATCGTCGAGCCCCCATCGCCAACGGCGCCAAGGGCTCGGCGAAGACAACCCACAGAAACATTGCGTGGTCAATGTGTGGGCGTTTGTGTCCGGGAGGAAGGACAATGAAAAGAACGCTTTGGATCCCTGATATTTCGGCGTCTCGCCGCAAATTCCTTGTCGGCGCTGGGGCGGCCCTGGCCAGCACGACGCTCGGTCGTCCAGCCCTGGCTCAAAGCAAGGAAATGACGATCATTTCCAATATTGGCAGCGCGACGCAGCGCGATGTGCTGCAACGCGTCGCCGGCGAATTCGAGAAGACGAGCGGCGTCAAGGTCACCATCAACAACATGGACCACGAGGCCCACAAGACCGCGATCCGGAGTTATCTGGTCGTCGGCGCTCCCGACGTTTGCTTCTGGTTCTCCGGCAACCGGATGAAGGCCTTCGTGAAGCGCGACCTGTTTGACGACATCTCGGATCTGTTCGCGCGCGAGAACTACAAGAGCGTCCTCGGAACGACAACCGCGGCGGTCACCGTCGACGGCAAGCAATACGGATTGCCGCTCGGCGGTCTGCTCTGGGGACTCTTTTACCGCAAGGATGTTTTCGCGGAGAAGGGCTGGACGCCGCCGAAGAGCATGGACGATCTGCTGACGCTCGGCGAGAAGGCCAAGTCGGCGAACATGATTCCGGTCAGCATCGGCACCAAAGAATTGTGGCCCGCCGCAGGTTGGTTCGACCATATGAATCTGCGCATCAACGGCCTCGACAAGCACATGGCCCTCATGGACGGCGCGATGGCCTACACCGATCCGGCCCTCACGCCGGTGTTCGACAAGTGGGAAGCGATGATCAAGGCGGGCCTCTTCACGCCGAATGAGACATCGTCGGGCTGGGAACAGGCCGCCGCCGCTCTCGCCCAGAGGAAGGCGGCGATGATGGATCTGGCCGGCTTTATCAAATACGGCTTCCCGCCGGATCAGCAGGACCAGATCGCCTACACGCCCTTCCCCGAGATCGCGCCCGGCGTCGCGCGCTACGAGGATTTTTCGCTGAACTCGATCCACATTCCCAAGAACGCCAAGAACAAGGAAAGCGCGCGGGACTTCCTCGCTTACTTCTACCGACCCGACAATCTGTCGGCCTTTCTCGAAGCGGAAAGCGCAGTCCCCCCGCGCAGCGATTGTCCGCCGAGCAAGGATCCGCTCATCAACGCCGCCGTCGCGTCGTTGAAGACCGTCGTTGGCTCGGCGCAATACTACGACCGCGACACAGATCCGGACATGGCGCAGGAGGGCCTGAAAGGCTTTCAGGAATTCATGGCTAAGCCCGAACGGCGCCGGCAAATCCAGGAAAGCCTCGAAGCGACTCGCGTGCGTATCTTCAAGGGCTGACGGGGCCCTCCCCACCCGTAAGCTCTTCGCCCAGCCGGATCGCCGGAGACGGCGTCTCGAATTCCATCGCCGGTCGTTCGGCTGGGCGGAAGTTTGCGAATTCGTCGTGTCTGCGTATCGATTCCGCCGGGCCGCCGGCGTGGGAACGCTGAGGTCTTGCCTATGTCCGCCTACTGGCGGCGCCATCGCTCGTGGCTGGCGCCGACTCTCTTTCTTGCCCCCGGCGCCGTTCTTTTCGGCGTCGTCATCATACTGTCGTCGATCCTGACGGTCTGGGTTTCGTTCTACGACTGGGACGGGATCGGATCGAAACACTGGGTCGGCTTGCTGAACTACGAGCAGCTCTTTCACGATCCCCAGTTCTACGTCTCGCTGAAGAACAATCTGATCTGGCTGGCCATGTTCATGCTGGCGCCGCCAATCGGCCTCGCGCTCGCCTTGCTGCTCAATCAACCGATCGCCGGCATGCGGATGCTGAAGTCGTTGTTCTTCGTGCCGCTGGTTCTCGCGTCGGTCACCGTGGGCGTGCTGTTCACCTGGGTCTACGATCCCACGTTTGGCCTTCTGGCGCTGATCTTCAACCATTTCGGCGGGACGGCCCCAGCCCTCCTCTCCGACGAGAACTTGGTCACGTTCGCGGTGGTGGTGGCGGCGCTGTGGCCGCAGATTGCGTTCTGTCTCGTGCTTTTCTTGGCCGGACTCAACAATCTGAGCGAGGACCTGATCGGCGCCGGGCGCGTCGACGGCGCGCGTGGATGGGCGATGCTCTGGAACGTGGTGCTGCCGCAACTGCGCGAAGTGAGCTTCATCGCTCTCGCGGTGACCGTGATCGGCGCCTTGCGTTCGTTCGACATGGTGGCGGTGATGACGTCGGGCGGACCCTTCGGCTCATCCACCGTGCTCGCATACCAGATGTACGAACAGTCGATCTTTTCCTATCGCTTTGGATACGGCGCCGCCATCGCGACGGTGCTGTTCGCGATCATGACCGCGTTCATCGTCTGGTATCTGCGCATGCTCCTGGGACCCGAAAAGGAGCGCGCCTGATGTATCCGCGCGTCATTCCCGCCACCGCGCCGCTCCGCCGCGCGGCCTATGTCGGGATGGTGTCCCTCATCCTCGTTCTCTGGTTGCTGCCGCTCTTCGCAGTGATCACGACCTCGTTGCGTTCCTTCGAAGAAGTGATGGCGGGCAACTATTGGGGTTGGCCGCGAAGCATAAACTTCATCGCGAACTATCGGGCGGTCTTCCAGCAGACCGCGATGGCCCGCTATTTCCTCAACAGCCTGATCGTCACGCTCCCCTCGGTGGCCGGCGTTCTGGTCTTGTCGACCCTGACCGGCTACGTATTGGCGCGGCATCGGTTTCCCGGCGCGCGCTTGATGTTCGCGTTGTTTGTCGGAGGCAACTTCCTGCCGGCGCAGATCATGATGATCCCGGTTCGCGACCTCATGGTCACGCTCGGGCTCTACGACACCTATCTCGCGCTCATCCTGTTTCACACGGCGTTTCAAACCGGCTTCGCCACGCTCTTCATGCGCAATTTCATCGCGGCGCTGCCCGACGAGCTTTTCGAAGCCGCGCGCGCCGAGGGCGCCTCGCCATATCAGACGTTGCGGTACGTGGTCGTGCCCCTCGTTCGGCCGGCCCTCGCCGCCCTAGCGATTCTGACCTTCACCTTCGTCTGGAACGACTATTTCTGGGCGATCGTGTTGACGCAGAGCGACGCCGTGAAGCCGGTGACCGCCGGCCTCAACAATCTGCGCGGCGAGTGGGTGTCGGCGTGGAATCTGGTGGCGGCGGCGACGATCATGGTCGCGGTCCCGCCCGTCACGATGTTTTTCCTCATGCAACGTCATTTCATCGCCGGCCTGACCATGGGCGCCGTGAAGGGCTGACAACGCCACAAGGGTTTCGTTCGTCATGCTGAGCGTCGAGATTCAAAACGTCGAAAAGCACTACGGCGGCTTTCACGCACTGCGGAACATCAACCTCACCGTCGACGACAAAGAGTTCGCCGTCATGGTCGGGCCGTCCGGTTGCGGCAAGTCGACGCTGTTGAAGACGATCGCCGGCCTTGAGACGGTTACGTCGGGACGACTGCTGATCAAGGGTCGCGACGTGACGAACCTCGAACCGGGCGACCGTGGGATCGCCATGGTCTTCCAATCCTACGCTCTGTATCCCCACATGACGGTCGCGGAAAACATGGGCTTCGGTCTGAGAATGGCCAAGCGGCCGAAGGCCGAGATCGCCGCCGCCGTGGCCCGCGCCGCCAGGATCCTCAGGCTCGAGGAGCAGCTCGAGAAGTTGCCGAAGCAGCTGTCAGGGGGCCAACGCCAGCGGGTGGCGATCGGTCGCGCCATTACGCGCTCGCCCGACGTCTTTCTGTTCGACGAGCCGCTGTCCAACCTCGACGCCGCGCTGCGAACCCAGATGCGGGTGGAACTCTCGACGTTGCACGGCGCGCTCGGATCGACCATGATCTACGTAACGCACGACCAGGTTGAGGCGATGACGATGGCGAGCCGAATCGTGGTTCTCAATCGCGGCGCAATCGAACAGGTCGGCTCGCCGCAGGCGCTCTACAACAACCCAGCCAACCAATTTGTCGCCGGGTTTCTCGGTGCGCCGCGCATGAATTTCGTTGCGGGAAAGGTTGTGGCCGCGGATGCGCGAGGCGCGAAAGTTTCATGCGACGGCGGGCTCAGCCTCGCCTTCGACGCTGTAGTCGAACCGCTCGCTGAAGGCGCCAGGGTGACGGTGGGGGTGCGGCCGGAAAAGTTGCGCATCGACGACGCGTCGGCGCAGGTCGGATTTCCCGCCAATGTTCGGCTGACCGAATATCTTGGCCGCGAGACCATTGTTTATGCTGACGCCGGCGCGCTCGCCACCACCGGGTCGGACAGCGGGGCCAACGTCTTCACCATCCAAGTCAGCGACATCAAGCCCTTCGCCGCCGGCGCGGCGATATCGGTCGGCTTCGACAACGGCTCCGCCTATCTCTTCGACGCGGAAGGACGGACCGTGACCGCGCCGAAGTCTGCCGCCAAATCCTGACAAAACGAGGCACAAAGCTCCAATGCAACGCAAGTCTTCCGCGCCGCTGTCCGTCTGGCGTCCGCTCAATCTCGACGAGTTTCTGATTGGCGCGCCGCACTATCCCGAACAAGTGGATGAAAGTTACTGGGCTCGCGACGCCAAGCGTATCGCGGCGGCGGGGTTCAATGTCACGCGAATGGGGGAATTCGCCTGGCACATCTTCGAGCCGCGCGAGGGTGCATTTGATTTCTCGCTGTTCGACCGCGCTGTTGAGTGTCTGGCCGCAGAAGGCGTGAAGACCATCATGTGCACGCCGACGGCGACGCCACCGCGTTGGCTCACAGCCGCCTATCCCAATGTGCTCCGCGTCGACGAAAATGGCCGCGTCGCTGACCATGGATCACGTCAGCACGCCGACACCAACAATCCCGACTATCGCGTCCACAGCCGTCGCATCACGCAGGCTCTGGCCGATCACTACCGTGACAATCCGAACGTAATCGGTTGGCAGACCGACAACGAGCTGAACACCACCGTTTCGACCTCCTATTCGGAGTCGACCGAGCGCGAATTCCGCCGCTACCTGCAAGGGCGTTACAAGACGATCGACCAACTCAATTTCGCCTGGGGCGGCCATTTCTGGGCGACCGCCTACGACAGTTTCGATCAGGTCGGCCTGCCGCGCAACGCGAACCCATCATTTCCGAGCCCAGGCCACGTGCAGGACTATCATCGTTTCCTCGCGGCGATGACGGCCGCCTTTCAGCAAGATCAGGTGGAAATCCTGCGCGCGGCCAATCCACGCTGGTTCATCTACCATAACGTCGGTCGGCTGACGGACATCGACTTCCGCGGTCCGTTTGGCCGCGACCTCGACTTCCTGGGCTTCGACATCTACCCGATGCTCTACGACGAACAGCGCCGAATGGGAGGGCATGCGCCGACCCAAGCGTTGCACCTCGATATCTGTCGTTCCTATGCGGGCAACTTCATCGTGCCGGAACAGGCCTCGGGCTTCGGCAGCCAGCCGGGCTTTTCGACGATGACGCCTGAGCCTGGCGAAATGCGACGGATGGCGATGACGTCGGTCGCCCGTGGGGCCGACAGCCTCCTCTTCTTTCGCTGGCGTCCGGCGCATTTTGGCGCCGAGATCTATTGGATGGGGATCATCGATCATGACGACGTCCCGCGGCGGCGCTACGCCGAGGCGGTTGAATTCGCCAGCGACATCGCCAAGCTCAAGACAGACCTGATCGGCACCTCGGTGCGAATGGACGTCGCCATCGCCGGCGCCGACTTCGACAATCAGGAGGCGCACAAGACGTATCCAATCGGGCTGCCGAGCCCCGTCGAGGACGCCGCCCGGCTGCATCGCCTTTGCTACTCCAAAGGCATCGCCTGCGGATTCATCCATCCCGAAGACGATCTCTCGCGCATCAAGCTGCTTTATGTCCCGCATTGGGTGATGTGGAAGCCGGAATGGGATGCAGCGGTCGAGGCCTTTGTCGCCAATGGCGGCACGCTCGTGGTCGGCGCGCTTACGGGCACGCGGGACGTTAACAACCACGTTCTTCGCGTCCAGCCGCCCGAGGCGGGTCTGTCCAGACTCTGTGGCGTGCGCGTCGAAGAGACTGGGCGTGTGGCCGAGCCCGGCTCCGACGGCCTGTTTCCGTCGCCTCCGCTCCGTTCCGGTTCGAACGCGCCTGCCGCCCGCCCGCCTGCCGGATCAACCGCTCGTGGTTACCGCTTGACGCTGGGCAATCAGGAATACGAGGCCGCGCACCTCTACGAGCTCTTGGAGGTCGACGCAGATGTCGACGTGATCGGCTGGTGGAGCAATCGCTTCGCCGGCGGGCGGGCTGCGGTCACCCGGCGCAAGCAGGGCAAAGGCCAAGCGGTGTACGTCGGCACATATCTCACGGACTCTTTGGTCGAGGGGCTGGTCCAGCAGGTGTTTCCATTTGCCGGCGTCGCGCCTTTGATTCCAGACCTTCCGCAGAAAGTTGAAGTGGCCATGCGCGAAGCTGACGGGCGCAAGCTTCTGTTCGTGCTCAACACCGACGCCGATCCCGCGACAGTCTCTGGCGTCCCCAGCGGGGTCGACCTGTTGACTAGCCAGCCTGTCAACGGCGCCTTGCGGATCGGACCCTACGGATGCTGCGTCATCAAGCTCGACGTGTGAGCCTCACAACGAATGGCTTCGATGCGCCGCATTTCAATGGCGCCGCCCCCTTCGACCGGGACGACCCGCATCCTCGCCATCGCGCCGTAACGCTCGTTCATCCGGCTCGTTGCATTTGCGCTCTTACGGTCCGTTTCGCCAACCCGCCGCGCAAGAGCCGACGGCGGCCGTCAGGCGAGGCCTCCAAGGCCAAGAACGGCCAGGTCGGGCGCATCGCCGACGCCACATGAGGGGTCGGGTCGGCCCTATACCCAGTCGGGGTGTATCTCAGTCGGATAGGCGCGGATCGGACGACGACTCTTCTTCGACAACGACGATCTCGCTGCGCCGGACGCCGACGGCCGCCGCGAGCAGCTTCAAACGGTCGACGACAACTTCGCTATCGGGCGCGCGAGCGGCGGCGCCGACTTCGAGCCGAACGCAGTCGGGTTCGACGCACAGGCGCGCGCTGGCGAGCACCGCCGGCACGCCGCCGGAAAAACGGTAGGCCAGCAGGATCGCCCGGCCGAGAATCTGCGCGCGACGCCGCATCGCCGGCGTGAGGAGACGGCTCGCCGGGCTGAGCCAGGGCGCGTCCGGCCGGCCGGCGTAGCGGGCGTGGATCGCCGTCGCGATGAACACCCGCTCGGCGTGATCGACGCCGATGAACGGAAATTGCAGCAGCCGGCGAAAGCTCTCCTCGGCGCGCAGATCCGGGTGATCGCGCCAGGCGATGTCGGAGAGCGCACACACGGCGACGCGCAGGCGCGTATCGCCCGGAGTCTCGCCCGGGAAGACATCGGCCGTCCAGGCCGCCAGCGCGGGGGCGAAGTCAGGCACGCGCGCCAGCGGCAGTCCGACAAGCTGCGCGCCTTCGACAAGCGGGTCGAGATAGCGTTCCAGCTTGCTCAACTGCGAATAGAGAAAGCCCTCGCGCAGGCCGAGCGCGGAAAACACGACGCGCCCGGGGGCGAGCCGCTTCAGCACGCGATCGAGCACGAGCGCCGCCGCCGGCAATGTGCGTGCGCGCCGCTCGGTCAGGCCGGGCGTCGCCGCCAGTCTGGCGGGCGTCAGCCGCAACAGCGATTTGGCGAAGGCGCGCGCTTCCGCGGCCGCCAGCGTGTAGCCGTGAACAACCTTGACCGGCGCCTTGGCCGCTTCCATGTGCGCCTTGGCCAGCGCGCGCCAACCGCCGCCGACCGGATAGAACACCGGCTTGCCGAGCGCCGGTGGAAGGTTCGCCTGCAGCATCGCGTCGATCCGGCGCTTGGCTTCGGGCAGACCGTCGGCAAGCATCGCTTCGACCGGCAAGGCGCCGAGCGGCAGGCTGACCCAACGATCGCCGACACGATCGTCGAGCGCCTCGGCGACTTCAAGGCTGCCGCCGCCCATGTCGCCGACCGACCCAACCGGGCGGAAGAAGCCGGAGATCACGCCCAGCGTCGCGAAACGCGCTTCCTCCGCTCCGCTGACGATACGAACCTCGAGACCGGATTCGGCGGCGATGGCGGCGGCGAGCGCCGGTCCGTTCGACGCGCGCCGAATCGCTTCGGTGCCCGTCGCGTCGATCCGGGTCACGCCCATCGCATCGGCAATGGCGCGAAACCGCCGCGCCGCCTCGACCGTGCGGCGAAAGCCCTCCGCCGCGATCGCGCCGGTTTGCGCCAGGCCGTCGCCCAGGCGACACAGCGACTTCTCGTTGAAGCGCGGCAACGGCGCCCGGCCGAGTTGGTCATAGACGACGAGCCGTACTGAATTCGAGCCGATGTCGACGATCGCGTAGGGCGCGCGATCGGTCCGTCTCGCGCGTTCGGGATTGAGATCGAGCGGGCGCAACGCGGTCTCGCTGGCGCTGTCCTTAACCATCCCCGGCGCCTTTCACCCCCGATGCGATCATGCGCGACGACGACGGGCTTGTCTAATCGAGAGGAGGGGGGGGTCGGCGCCGATCCATCGGCGGCCAACTGACAGGTAAAATTGGCCGGCCTCGCCCCAGTCAGCCGCCCGACCTCCTCGACGTTGCGCGCCGTCGGCGGTTTGCGGGGACGGCGGACCCGGACGAACCGGCGCGACAGGTCAGGCCGATCGAGCGTCACCGTGAAGACGAAGCGCAGCGTCGACGACGAGCCGTTGACGGTCGCCGTACGGGGTCGGTCGCCGGGACATCGGGTCTTCCTCTCGGTCATGAAGGGGACCCTTCATGCTCGGAGCCCGGCCCGAGCCGCTCAACCTCTCACTGCCGCCTCAGCTCGCCCTCGCCTTCGCCCACAAGCGCCCCTCCCGCGCGAGCGGGTTCGGGCTTGAGCGCGTAGCGGAAGCGATGGGCCGAAAGCGGACGAGCGGCTTCGGGCGAGCGAAATGGCGTAGCGGACGTTCGCTCCTGCATGGCGCCGCGCTAACTCTCGAGCCATCGCGGCCCTTCATCGGCGCTGGATGAAACGTCGATCAAGAGGCGAGCTCGGGGCCCTCAGCGAACCGATTACAGCCTGATGGCGTCCGGATTGGCGAGGAGAACGGCGACCTCGCGCCAAGAGGCGGCGATCGCTTGGGCGCCGGCTTCGATCAGCCTTGCGACGTGGCGCTCGTCGACATGCGCGCCACCGACGAAACCGATGACCTTCGCTCCCGCCGCGCGCGCGCCAATGACGCCAGGGGCCGAATCCTCGATCACCAGCGCCGATTGGGGCGACGCGCCCATCTTTTCCGCAGCGTAGAGAAAGACGTCAGGCTCCGGTTTGCCGCGCGCCACCGACTGCCCGCTGAACAATCCGCCATCGAAGAAACGCAGGAGCCCAGTGACCTCGAGGCTAAAGCGGATGCGCTCGGGATCGGAGGAGGAGGCGACGCATCGAGGGGCATCGAGCGCCTCGAGAAATTCGACGAGCCCAGGCGTCGGATTCAGCTCCGCGGCGAACAACGCCTTGGTGCGCGGCCATAGCTGAGCGCGCAGCTCCGGCGGCGCAGCGCGCCCAACCGCTTTCTCCATGATGGCGAAGATCTCGGCCTCCTTGTGGCCAAAGCATTGTCCCCAAAGCTCGGCGGAAGGCGTCGCGCCGAGCTCCGCGAACAGACCCTGGTGAGCGCGCATCGACAGCACTTCGCTATCGACCAGCACGCCGTCGCAGTCGAAAATGATAAGATTGAGCCCCTCGGGAAGTTTCATCTCTCGTTCACTTGCTCATCTGAACGCGCTGTCAAAGGCGCGCTCACGCTCCATTCCGCCGCACAGAGCAACCGGCGCGGCGGACAAGCTTTGGCGAGCCCGCGGCGCCGATATGTCGTTCGCCTCGCGGCCTGCTCGCTCGCGGCCAGACGCGCGGTCTCGTCGCACGCGATATCAGCCCAGCCGCCCGCTTCTGCAGCTTCACGTCGGTCGGACGGCCCTCCGCGGCGCGCTCGAAAGCGGCGAAGCCGTCGGCGGGGGCGTCGACGCCTGCGAGGGCGGCGGCAAACTCGGCCAATGGAGCTGAGTCTCCTGACGATAGAGGGATGGGGAAGGCGTGGCTCTCAGTCGGCGACGATCGCCAGACCGGCGCTGGCGCCGATGCGCGACGCGCCAGCCGCGAGCATCTTCAGCGCGTCTTCGCGGGTGCGGACGCCGCCGGAGGCCTTGACGCCGAGTGCGTCGCCAACCGTCTCGCGCATCAATGCGACGTCGGCGGCGGTGGCGCCGCCGGTCGAAAAACCGGTGGAGGTCTTGACGTAGGCGGCGCCGGCTTGCGCGGCCAGGCGACAGGCGGTGACCTTCTCGGCGTCGGTGAGAAGGCAGGTTTCGATGATCACCTTGAGAAGCGCCGGGCCGCAGGCCTGCTTGACGGCGGCGATATCGGCGCGGACCGTATCCGTGTCGCCATCCTTCAGCGCGCCGATATCGATCACCATATCGACCTCGGCGGCGCCGGCCGCGACGACCCATGCCGCCTCTTGGGCTTTGACAGCGGTCGGAATGGCGCCGAGAGGGAAGCCAATGACCGAACATGTGGCGACGCCGCTACCGGCAAGCGCGCTGGCGACGGTCGGGACCCAGCGCGGATTGACGCAAACGGAAGCGAAGCGCTGCTCCACCGCCTCTCGGCAGAATCGAAGAACCTCCCCGCGGCGCGCGTCGGGTTTCAGGATCGTATGGTCGATAACGCGATGGAGATCAGCGACGGCGGCGTTCATGGGACTCTCCGAAGGACGGTGATGGAAGGTCGATGTTTCTATTGCGAGAAGATGTTCTATGACGTTGACGTCGCGCCGGCGCTCGCGAACCCGTCGGTTCGGCCGCGGACGGCGCAGCGCGCAAGTGTGGTCGCATTCGGGGCGTCATTGGCCTTCGCCCCGGTTGTCGATCAGTCGGTTGACGAGAATGGCGAGCACGATGATCACGCCGGTGACGGTCATCTGATAGAACGAGCCGAGGCCAAGCAAGTTGAAGATGTTGCGCAACACTTGCAACAGCATCACAGCGAAGAAGGTGCCCAACACGCCGCCGCGGCCGCCGAATAGGCTGGTGCCGCCAAGGACGACCGCCGCGATCGCGTCGAGCTCGAGGCCCTGGGCGGCCGTCGGCTGGCCGATGCGCAGCCGCGAGGTCAGCATCAGGCCGCCGAACGAGGCCATGAAGCCGGAGATCGCGAAGACAGCGGTGCCGATGAGCTTGGTCGGCAGGCCGGAAAGCCGCGCCGCCTCCGCGTTGCCGCCTGTGGCGAAGACATATTCGCCAAACACGGTGAAGCGCAGCACGAAGCCGGCGAGCAGGCAGAAGCCGACGAAGACAATGCCCATCAACGGGAAATTGAAGCCGGGCAGGATTGGCAGCATCGTCGAGCCGAGGGCGCCGAAGCTCTTGGGCAGATTGCCGATCGGCGTTCCCTGGGAGATCAGATAGGTCACGCCGCGAAACGACACCAGGCCGGCGAGCGTGATGATGAAGCTTGGCACCTTGGCGAAGGCCGAGATCGCACCCAGCATCGCGCCGCAAAGCGTCCCGAGCAGCAGCGTCGCGGCGACGGAGACGAACGGGTCGACGCCGCGCGACAGCAACAGCGACACCACCATGCCGCTCAGCGCCACCATGCTGCCGACCGACAGGTCGATGTTGGCGGTCAGAATGACGAAGGTCATGCCGACCGCGACGACTCCCACCACCGCCGCCTGCTGGAACAGGTTGGCGACGTTCTCGGCGGTGAGAAAGTTGTCCGACAGCGACGTGGCGATGGCGGCGACCAGAAAGAAGATCACCACGAAGTTGTACCGGATCAACAAGGCGATCGCCCCGGCGCCGATCCCGCGGCGTTCGACGGTTGGCGCGCTTGATTCGATCGGACCTTGGCTGGCGGCCATGGTCATGCCCTTTCTCCCAAGATTGTCGTCTTCAGAATGTCGTCGCGATCGCTGACCGACGGGTCGAATCGCTTGACGTTGCGGCCTTCGTGGAAGACCCAGATGCAGTCGCAGGCGGCGTAGAGCTCCTCGAGCTCGCTGCTGGCGACGACGACAGCGGTTCCCTCGTCGGCCAGGCGACGGACGAGCCCGTAGAGTTCGGCCTTGGCACCGACGTCGAGGCCGCGGCTCGGTTCGTCGAGCAGCAGCACGCGGCTGCCGTCGAGCAGCCATTTCGCCAATACGACCTTCTGCTGATTGCCGCCCGACAACGTTCGGGTCGAGCTCTCCAGATCCGCGTATTTGGTCGACAGGCTGCGAAGTACGGGCTTGGCGCGGCTCTTTTCGGCCCGGTGGCTGAGCAGGCGCCGCCGCCGCAGCGACGGCAGGACGGCGTTGCGGTAGATCGCGGCGTCGAGCACCAGGCCTTCGGTCTTGCGGTTCTCCGGCACCAGGCCGACGCCACGGGTGATCGCGTCGGCGGGTCGGCGCGGCCTGAACCGCTCGCCGCTGAGGATGACCTCGCCGACGAACGGCGCTTCGCCGAACAGCGACTTGAGAAAGGTCGTCCGACCGGAGCCGTTGAGGCCGGACAGGCCGACAATCTCGCCCCAGCGCACCTGGAGGTCATGGACGTCCATTCCAAAGGGACCGGTGAGTCGCTTGACGTCGAGCGCGACGGCGCCGGTGACGCTGCGCCGCTCGCCGCGCTCGATCAGCGATCGATTCTGGCCGATGACCGCTTCGACCAAGGTTTCCTCGGCGGTGCCCTTGACGTCAAAGGTGGCGATGCTCCGGCCGCCGCGCAGGATCGTGACGCGGTCGCCGATCTCGCGAATCTCGTGGAGCCGATGGCTGACGTAGAGAATGGCGACGCCCTGGCGGACGAGCTCGCGGATGACGCCGAAGACGTTCTTCAGCTCGTGTTCGTTGAGCGCCGCCGACGGCTCGTCCATGATGATGATCTTGGCGTCCATGGTCAGCGAGCGCGCGATCGCCGTAAGCTGTTGGTTGGCCACGGACAGCGTCTCAAGTCGCGCGTCGGCTGGAAATTCGGCGCCGACCCTCTTCAGCGCCTCTTCGGCGCGACGGCGGCGCGCGCGCCGGTCAATGACGAAGAAACGGCGCGGCGCATGGCCGAGGAACAGGTTCTGCTCCACAGTCAACTGCGGCACCAAATCGAGCTCCTGGTAGATCATCGAAATCCCCGCCATCGCTCCCTCGTGAGGCGAGCGCACACGGATGGGGGCGCCGTTGAGCAAGATCTCGCCGCACGACGGGCGATGCGCGCCGGAGACGATCTTCAGCAGGGTCGACTTGCCAGCGCCGTTGGCGCCGAGCAGGCAATGGACCTCGCCTGGCCGGACGGACAGCGACGCTTCCTCCAGCGCCACGATGTTCGGCGAGAAAGTCTTGCCGACGCTGCGGACGGTCAGAACGTCACCGCTCATTGCGCCGCTCCAAACAATAGAGGGCGGTGGCTTCGTCGGTGACGAGGACGTTGATGTAGCCCGCGCGCAGGCAGGTCAGCACCATCCGGCGCTTGGCGCGGCCGGCGCTGACCGCGACGGCGCGCTCCTTGTCGCGCAACTGTTCGGGTCGCAGGCCGAGCGTACGGGCGTCGAGCTCCGGGTCGGCGATGCCGCCATTGGCGTCGATGAAATGGCCGAGGATGTCGCCGATCGCGCCGCGCGCGGCGAGCACCTCGATTTCAGTCGGGTTGAGGTAGCCTGAATCGACCAGCACCGACTGCGGCGACAAGGCGCCGACGCTGAAGCAGACGATCGGCGCCGCCTCGGCCAGCGCCAGGACGTTGGCGATGACCGGGTCGCGATCGAGCACTTCGCGCGTGCTCTTCTTGCCGACAATCGCGGGCACCGGCAGCAGCGTAGCGCGGCCGTTGCCAGTCTCCGCGAAACGCTCCGCGACGAGATTGGTATGGTCGCGCGTCGAGCGAAGGGTGGTCGCGCCATTGACCAGCACGACATGCACGTTGTCGTTCCATCCCGGCGGCAGCCAGCGCGCGACGGCGGCCATGGTCCGCCCCCAGGAGACGCCGATCAGCTCGATCTTGGGATTGATCCCGGCGAGGTACTGACCGGCCGCTTGGGCGACGCTCACCAGCGAAATGCCCTCGTCGTCGGATGGGCCGGCCGAAACGACGATCGCCTCCCGCAGGTCGAAGGCGCGTTGCAGATCGACCTCGATGTTCGGACGACGCTGTGCGCGCGGCAGGATCTCGATGCGCACGACGCCGAGCTCGCGCGCCTCGCGCATCAGCCGGCTCACCTGCCACCGCGTCAGCCCGACCTCGGCGGCGATCTCGCTCTGGGTCTTCTCGAGCTCGTAATAGAGCTTGGCGACCTGCACCATCAACTGCTCGCGCAGCTCGTCGGAGGGCAAGCGGACGACCGCGTTCTGAGCGGAGGAATTCATCAGGCCACCTCCAACGTCGTCTTAGACAGTCGATGCGCGATCGGGGTCATCGCGGCGGTCGCGTCGCGGTAGCAGTCGAATAGACCGCGGTAGGCGGCGTGGGCGGCGCGATCGGGCTCCATCGGCGTGGTCGGCGCGGCGAAGGCGTCCGCCGCCTCGGTCAAGCTGGGAAAGAGGCCAAGCGCGTTCGCCGCCGCGGCGACGCCGCCGCGCAACGACAGGTTGCTCTCTCGCGCGACCAGAACTGGCGCGCCGAGGGCGTCGACGGTCGCTTTCAGCCACACCGGGTTCTTGCAGACGCCGCCGGCGATGACGAAGCGGTTCATGGCGAAACCGTCGTTCTTCAGGCTGTCGATGACCGCCACCGAGCCGAGCGCGATCGCCTCGACCGCGGCGCGGTAGACGGCGGCGCGGTCGTGCCACAGCGACAGGCCGATGAACGCGCCGCGCAGATTGGGATCGCGATAGGGGGTGCGATTGCCCATCCAGTAGTCGAGCGCGAGCAGGCCCGCGCCGCCGACGGGGCGTCGCGCGGCCTCCTTCAGCAGCGCCGCGAAACCGGCGGCGTCGAGGCCGAAGATGGCGTCGGTGAGCCAGGACAGGATCGAACCGGAGGAGACCTGGCCGCCTTCGACCAGCCACAGGCCGTCGATCAGCGCGCAAGGGTAAGGTCCCCAGATGCCCGGCACGACGGGCTGCGCGGCGGCGTGGGCGAGGTGAACGTTCGACGTGCCGCCGATCATCAGCAGGCCGCCGGGCGCGACGGTCGCGGCGCCGAGCACTCCGATATGGGCGTCGATGCCGCCCTGCGCGACGAGCGGCCGCGTTTCGATGCCGAGCTCCTCAGCCGCCGCCGCCGACATCGGCCCGATCGGATCGCCGACGCGGATCACCTCGGTCGGCAGCTTGTCGAGCAGATCGGGAACGCCGAACGCCTTGAACAGCTCAGGCGCGAAGCGGCGCTTGAGCGGATCGTAGTTCCACTTGCATGTCGCATTCATCTGTGACGCGACCCAGCGGCCGGTGAGCCGGAAATTGACGAAATCGATCGCTTCGCAGATCACGTCGGCGCGCCGATAGACGTCGGGCTCGTGAGCGGCGAGCCACATCGCCTTGGGCACCAGCCATTCGACGGCGTCGCCGCCGCCGCTGTAGGCCAGCACCGGATGCTCGACCTTTTCCGTGGCGGCCGATTCCGCGGCGGCGCGGCAGTCCATCCACAGGATCGCCGGACGCAGCGGATTGCCGTCGCCGTCGGCGACGACCACGGTGGAGGCGGTCGTCGCGACCGTGACGCCCGCAATGGCGCGGCTGCCCGCCGCTTCGAGCGCGGCGCGCACAGCGACGACCGTCGATCGCCACCAGTCCTCCGGGTTCTGCTCGGCCCAGCCGGACCGCGGATGGGTCGTCGCCAGCGGCGCTTCCCGTTCGGCAAGCATGACGCGCGCGTCCGTGTCATAGACGCCGGCGCGGACGCCGCTGGTGCCGATATCGAGGCCGAGAAGCAAAGGCATTGCGGATCTCCAGGCGGGCGCCGCCGTCGCCTTCTAGGGGCGGAAGATGACTTTGGAGAAGTGGAAGCTGCGATCCTTGAATCGCCCGAAAGTCGCTGGAAGCTCGGCCAGGTCGAGATCGTGGCTGATCATGAACTCCCATTTCAAGTCGCCAGTCGCCATCTTATCCAGCGTAACTGTCCACTGATCCCCTGGGAACGGGGCGCCGAATGAATTCCACGATCCGTGCAGCGACAGCTCCTGACGCAGGAAGTGCTGGAAGCTCTTCAGGTCGAGCGCAATGTCGGCGGCCGGAATGCCGACGAAGGAAATATGCGCGCCGGGGCCGCCGAGGCACACCGCGCGATTGACCGAACTCGAGTTGCCCGCCGCTTCGATCACCACGTCGCACGGCGGGTCCGTGGCCGCCGGAGCTGAGGCGAGCAGCGCGTGCGTCGCGCCGGCGGCCCGGGCGAGCTCGAGCTTCGCCTCCGAGACATCGACGGCGACGACCTCGCGCGCGCCCATCAATCGCATCCATTGGATGGCGAACAGGCCGATCGGACCGCACCCGACCACGCCGCCGCGCGCGCCGATCTTAACGCCGCCTGCCTTCCACAGCGCGTGAATCGCAATCGAGGCCGGATCGACCATGGCGACGGCGGTCGGGTTTACGCCTTTGGGCGTCTTCAGCAAATTGGCGACCGGCGCCACGACGAACTCGGCGTAGGCGCCGTCGCGCCGACTGCCGAAGTAATCGTAGTTGCGGCAGCGGGAAAACTGGCCGCGCTGACACTGGTCGCAGCGGCGGCAGGGAATGAGGGGCGCGACTCCGACCAGTTCGTCGATTTCGAAGCCGTCGACGTTCTCGCCGAGCGCGACGATATGACCGGAGAACTCGTGACCGCAAATGAGCGGCATCTTGTGCGCGCCCTTGGTCAGCATGCGCGCGAGATCAGAGCCGCAACGCCGACCGCCGCCACCCGCAGCAGGACTTCACCGGGACCCGGCTTGGGCTTGGGCACGTCCTCAAGCCGAATATCGCCGGGAGAAAATAGGACGGCGGCGCGCATAGGAGCTCCTGTAGCAGCAACGTTGTTGGATGAAACGGGCCGGGCCGGCGGCGGGTGAGGAGGGCGCTGAACCGGCCCGCCCTGACGCGGATCGCGATCCAAGGATCGAAGCCGCGCTTAGGCTTACGAGGTGACCTCGTTCTGGTTGGCTTGGGCGGGATGGCGTCCCTCGCTTTGGAATCGAGCGATCCGCCGCCCAAGGCGTTCGCCGCGCTCGGAGGGTGACCGCGGCGGTCGCGGAGCGGGAACCGCGAAGGCGTCGAAACGCCGCAAAAGTCGCTCCCGCTCCGAACCGTGTCATGGGAGGGAGCTCAATTTCCGAGCACCGTCGGGCGATATTCGGCGAACAGCGCGGTGTGTTTGAACTTGCCGACGTTCTCCTTGGTGACGGCCGCGGTGCCGGCGTCGACAAAGCTTGGCACCTTCTTGCCGGCCTTGATCGCGCGCGCGACCTGGATGGTGACGTCGCCGAGGTACTGCGGATCGTTGAGCGCGGTCGCAACGTAGCTGCCGCCCGAAGCCATGACGTCGAGCGCCTCCGAGAGGCCGTCGACGCCGGCGACCATGACGTCGTTGCGCCCAGCTTCCTTGAGGACCTGCAGAGCGCCGATCGCCATGTCGTCGTTGTGGGCGTAGACGACCGATACGTCCGGATTCGCCTGCAGCAGGTCCTGCATCGCCGTCACGGCGTTGGCGCGCATGTACTCGGCGTAGGGGCCCTCGACGATCGTAAAGCCGGTGTCCTTGAGGGCGGCGTGAAAGCCGTCGCGACGGTCCATCATCACTGCGCCGCCGGCGTCGCCTTGGATCTCAATGATCTTGGCCTTGGTCTTGCCGGCGGTCTTGAGCGCGGCGACGACCGCCTGCCCGACCAGCGCGCCCATCGTCTTGTTGTCGCGACCGACATGCGCGGTGAACTTCTCCTTCACCGAGCGGTCGACGGTCACGACGGGAATCTTGGCCTTCTCGGCGGCCTCAAGAGAGGGCGCGACGGCGTCGGCGTTAACCGGGTTGATGATCAGGACATCGACCTTCTGCGTGATCAGGTCCTGGATGTCGTTGTTCTGCTTGTTCACGTCGCCGTTGGCGTCAAGGAAGATCAGATCGTCGCCGTCGGCTTTGGCGGCGGCGATCGCGCCATCGCGAAGCTGAACGTAGAACGGCGATTGCAGCGTCACTTGGCTGAACCCGAATTTGAGACCTTTGGCGTCAGCGGACCCCACTGCGGCGAGCATTCCGCATGCGACGATTGCTCCGCCCAGCAGCGGACCCCAGCGATTGACCATCGTTTCCTCCATTGTCACCATTTGAGCATTTGTTGCTCATATGGTGATGCATGCCTACGAGAATTCCCCGGAACACGCAACTGAATTCGTCGCTGCATCGCAACAACGTGACGTGTTTGCACTTTTGTTGCAAATATCTACGATTCTCAGCAGTTGTTGGCGGCGAATTGGCTGTCGACTCGAGCGACGGCGGGCTGCGCGTGGGACGCCGCCAAGAGGCGATCTCCTCCCGGGCGCGCCGTCGCGGTTGGAAATGGCGAGGCCGTTTGTTCAGCGCACAGGGGAAATGAGGCCAAGGCTGTCGCGGCGACGCCTCAAAACCGGCGGGCGGTCAATCCGCCGAATTCGCCGATTTGCGCGCGCGGTCGCCCTGGCGATCCAGGCAAACCGAATCGGCGAAACGCTGTCGTCGCCGCGGCTCACCGCGATCTCCCGCTGGGGCGCCGGACCGCATCATTTCTCGCCCCGCCCGATCGGCGGCGATCGAACCGGACGCGGTCGAGAAATTCAGCCGCCTGATGCGGAAGAACGCCGCCTTCGGCGCCGCCCCTTCTCCACACAACCTCCCGCCACGGCGGCCGAGCGGGCTCGTCGCCTCTACGTCCGCTTCCGGGCGTCGCGACGATCGGCTGAACGGCTAAGTTGGGCGCAATCCTGACATGCGCCGCCGACTGCGCAGAGTGCGCAACGAAAGCCGCGCTGAAGCAAGGCTGTGCGTAGTTTCCGAGGCTGGCCTGCCGCCGCCCGTGGCGTACGGCTAAATTGTCACCGCGGAATTCGCTGCGGATTCGCAATTTTGGAGAACGTCCTATGCGGCAAGATCCACTCGCCCTTCCGCGCGCTTGGACTCAAAGCGCCGGATTTTCCAATCCCCTGTTTGGTCTCTATCGAGAGGCAGGTCTCGCCGCGGTTGCCGTGGAGCTCAATTTGCAAGTCTATGAGCTGGCGCCCGAAGTGGCCGAGGCCGTCGAAAGAGGCGCCGCGGCGCTCTTCCTTGGAGGCTATGGCCCGTATTCGACGCAGGCCCGGCAAAGCGCTGGGGTTGGCAAGCTAGCGCGACTGCGCAAGGGGCAGCGCGCCGTGCGCAACCAGGGCGAGACGATCTTCAAATCTCCAAACGCCCCAAGGCGCAGCGCGACAGCCGCAGCTTGATCGCCAATCTTCTCTGACTCCCAAAGGGCGGATCGTCTTCAGCCGCGCCGCAGGTTGAGACGTCTGCTTACCAAGCATAGCAACCGAAAGCGGCGCGTCGGGGTCGTTGCGACTGCTATCGAGAACCGCCGCGTCGAACTGGGCCGGCCCCAATGGGCGCAAAGCAGAAGTGATTGGCCGGGGAGCGGAATGGCCGCTTCGGGCGCTTGAAATGTCGAAGCGGACACTTGCTCCTGCATATCGTCGCGGCGGCTCTCGACCCGAGTCGGGCCTCCGCCATCCTCGCCCGCCGACGGGCCGATGCGGAACTGGTCGATCAGGCTGGCGAGTCGTTCGCTCTCTTCCGACATCGAGGGACTCGCCGCGGTCGACCGCTCCGCGATCGCGGCGTCGTGTCGCGTCGCCTGATCCATCGGCTCGACGGCGATGTTGACGTGTTCGAGCCCCGTCGGCTGTTCCTCGGCGCCGGCGGCGCCGGCGCCGAGGACGTTAGCTAGGGCGGGCGAGCTTGCCCTCGTCGGCGATCGGCAACTCCGCGACGAAGCGAAGGAACGCCGGCGCTTTGTACTCCGGCAGAAGCGCACGGCAGGAACGGAGGATGTCTTCGCTCAAATCACGGTTTGCGGCGAAGCCGTCACGCACCACCACTTCGACGGCGACCATCGCGCCGGTGATCGGACTCTTGCGCCCATAGGCGCGGCTCGCGCGCACCGCCGGATGCGCGTTGATCACCGCCTCGACCTCTTCGGGATGAACTTTTGCGCCGCCGACGTTGATGATTCCGCCGCGCCGGCCGGCGAAGACAAAGCGATCGCCGCGCCGCTCGACCATGTCTCCGGTGTCGACGAAACCTTCGTCGTCGCGCAGCGCCGGCGCGTGCGGCCCGATATAGCGCAATGCCGTGCGGTTTGAGCGGACGCGCAGCGAGCCATCGACGACCTTCAACGCCACCTCGCCGCCGGCCTCGATCAGGGAGGCGGGAAACCCGGCCCGGCCGTCGCCGACCACGAAGGCGACGCCCGCTTCGGTCGAGGCGAAGGCGTGTTCGACGCGCGCGCTGGGGTAGAGGGCGCGCAACGCGGCAAGCACGGAATCGTCGGCGATCTCGCCGGAAAGACGGACGGTCTTGGGGTCGATGCGGCGCTGCTGCCCGCTTATCAGCACGATGCGCCAATGCGACGGCGTGCCGGAAATGTGCGTGGCGCCCGCTTCGCCCAAACGGATGAGGAACGACTCGACGCTCTCGCCGGCGCCGCCGAGCGTCAGCGATTCCGTCCCGGCCAGCGCGCGCAAAAACACCTGCAAGCCGCCGTAGCGGCGGATGTCGTAGAAGGTCGCCCAGGCTTGCGACGACGCGGGGCGAAAAGCGCCGGTCAGCGTCGCGAGCGTATGGACGACCATCTTCGGCGGGCCGCTGGTGCCCGAGGTCGGCATGACCCACTCCGTGGCGAAGCGCCGGGCGTGCGGCGTCGACCGCGGCTCGAGCGGCAGGCGGCAGGGCGCGAGGATTTCGAGCGCCGCTTCGGGCGCGGCGGCGTCGCCGTCGTAAACGAGCGCGTCCGCCTCGGCGTCGCGGATCATCGCGTCGAGGCCGCGCGGGCTGAATTCGGGCGGGCACAGCACGATGCGGCGCGCAAAGCCGTCGAGTTCGATCAGCGCCGCCGCCGCCTTGGCCATGTCGGCGACGGCGACGACCACCGCGCGCCCTTCGAGGCGTGGCAGCGCTGCGCCCAGGCTCGTCGCCGACGCGAAATCGTCGAGCGGAAGGCGCCATGCTCGCGTCGCGATCGCGCGCCCGCGGCCGGCGCCGGCCTCCATCAGCCGCGCGAGGCTGAGCGACTCAGACAACGGCGCCGTCGGTGAAGGCGGTCAATTCGCTGATCGTGTTGGGAAAACGCTCGAATTCCGCCGACGTGAAGGGATCGGCGCCCAGCGCATCCTCGAGGCGCGCGGCGAGACCAGCGAAACAAAGAGAACCGAGCCCGGGCTCCATCAGCGACAAATCGTCAGTCAGCGGCGCAAGCGCCTTGCCCTGCTCAGCCTCGGCGCGGGCCGGGAGCGTCGCTGTCGCCGCCCAAGCGACGGCGGCGATGATCGAGATTGCAATGCGGCGCATGTCTTCGCTCCCTGGATGGCGAGGAATACGTCGAGCTGGCCCGCGGCAACGACGTCCAGCCTTCTTCTGCTTCGAGGCTCTCCAGATCGAGACCTCGGTCAGATTGAGATTGCCGCTGTTGACAGCCGACAGCAAGAGGGCGGCGTCGCTGCGCGTCGCCGACGCGCTGCTGTAGGCGTCGGCTCCCGATGCGAGCCAAAGAGCGATGAAGCAATCGAGACACGCCCATTCCCTGGGTTGCGAGGCGTCGCGCCATTGGTTCGTCGAAAACGCCCTCGGCTGGACCCTCGACGTTGTCTGCGGCGACGACCAGTCTCGCCTGCGCAAAGACCACGGAGCCCGCAGCATGGCCGTCGTCCGACGCTTGGCCAACAATCTCGTGCGCGCCGCGCCCGACAAGCGATCTTTGACGTTGCCGTGAGAATCAGCTGGATGGAACCCCGAATGCCTCGCAGACCTAATCGGACCCACCCGCGTCAACCGGATTGGGAGCCCTGGCGAGCCGCGCCGATCGAATTCTGCGACTTGCGCAGCGATCGCGCGATCGTGCTCTTCGAGCGGGTCGGCTCTCTCGGCGATTCCTATCGATCGCTCCTTCATCGCCTCAGATGCGACTTTCGCCAGCGGCGAGAGACGATAGCCGATTACGCGGCGACTGTCGGTCTTGATTTCGACGGAGACGGTCATGCCGGGCGCCAAACTGATCATCGAGTCGCCGATCTTCATCGTGCTTTCGTCGAGCGCAACGGTGACCGGGAAGACGAAACTTTCGGGCTGTCCTGGCGCGCTCGCCGGCGCCGCGTTGGCGCTGTTGGGCGAGGCCGTGGCGTTGGCTAACGAGCGCTTGGCTTCCTGCTCGTCGATCGCCTCCGAGGCGATCCTCACCACCCTGCCGTGCGCGACGCCGAACCGGGTGAATGGAAAAGCGTCGACCTTGATCGCCGCTTCCTGGCCGATCTTGACGCAACCGATATCGAGATTGGCGACCAGCGCTTCGACTTGCAGCGGTCCTTCCTTGGGCGTTACGACGAGGAGCTGCGGCCCGGTCGTGACCACCTGGCCGATTGTGGTCACCCCACTTGCTGCGCGACGCCGTCGATCGGCGCGTAGAGTTTCGTGTGTGAGAGGCGTGCGGCGGCCTTGGCGAGAGATTGCCGCGCTTCATCGGCCTTACGCGCGACTTCGGCGAGTTTGTTCTCGTTGTCGGCGATGAACTGGGACAGCGCCCAGCCGTCGACCGAGCTCCACGTCAATGCGATTGCTGGTGTGGCTGAGCGTGTAGGCGCGCAGGAACTATAAGATCGACTCGAACAGCCCGAGCGTCGCCATGCCGACGATCTGCACCACGAGCGTCGACATGCCCTTGTGGACCAGCGCCTTGTCGACGATGAGCTGGAAGAAGATCGCCGTGACGAGAGCGAACGCCTGAACGAACAGCGAGGCGATGGCGACCTCGACGAGCGGTTTGCGATAGCGAAGCAACGACGGCAGGAACCAGCGAAAGCCGAAGGTGTTGGGATCGACGCCGGCGCCGGCGAGACGCCGCGTGATCAATACGACTTCGCCGGATGAAAGCGCCTCGGCCTCCTGGAAGGGAAACTCGCGCGCGGCGCGACCGATCGGATCGCCCAAGCGCAGACGCCCCTTCGCCGAACCCGGCGACAGAATCGCGAATCCGCCTTCCTTCAGACCCATAACGGCGGGATAGGGGATGGCGGCGAGGCGTTTTGCCGTGACGCCGCGCAGAAGGCGCGACTTCAAATCCAGGATGTTCGCTTCGCGCACGAGGTCTTCGGCATTTGCGGAGGAGGCGGTCAGCGCCAGTTGGCGGCGCAGTTGCGTCGGAACCGCTGCGATCCGGTAATAGAACAGCCCGCAACCGGAGCTAGGCCACACAAACCGGCGTCGAGCGCTTGCGTCGGGCGGCGCGAGGGCGATTCCGGCCTCGACGTGACCTCGGTCATTCTGCGATCCAACACGGCGCGCGAGCCGCCGACGCTCTTGGGCGTCAGGCCCGACCGATCGGCGGGAAGGCAAACGCCTTCCGTAAAATCGCGAGAACTTAAATCTGACAAGACAGCCGTCGACGCACGGATTGTCCTGTGACGGCGCGGCAAAGCGTCAGTTCGACCAGATCGACCTCACGAACGGGGGCGCGGATGCGCCAGATTGGCGAGCCTTCGCGCAGACGCCTTGCGCTCTGTCTCGCTGCGTTCGGGCGCCGCTCCCGAGTTCTAGACGCTCCTCGAAGCCGAGTAAGTCGAGTCGGTAAGCGGGCTGGGCTGAGGATGCGCCGGACGTTGTGCGATCAGGTTGGCGGGCCACTCATGTGGCCTGCTTCGTCCGCCTCCCGACCGAGTTCGATCCTTCAATGCGCGGCGTATCGTCGCAACCGGTTGTATCCATCGGCGAAATGTAACGCGTGTCACAGCGAGAGGCCGGAGATTTCTTGTCAGCAATGCGGTATGGGGACGCAACGACGTTATTCCGCAGCTCCGTGGTGACGCACGAGATTTGCACGGGAATCCAATCGCAGCCAAGGTGACGCTGAGTTCTGCAGCCAACTGGGCCGGCGACGGCGGCAGCTCCTGTGACTGTACTTGTATTTAAAACTAAATTAACAGCCCGCCGCGCCAATTGCTTGTCGAAATAGGCTGAGGATCGGTGACCATGGCGAACGAACTCCTTGCGGCCGCTACTGATCTTGCGCCCGGCGTCGGATCGAGCGCGTCGGCTGGGTCCGTCGGCGCGGCGGCCTCGGCGACGCCCTCCTGGATCTTCACCCTTTCGACGCCGTCGATCGAATCGGACATGGCGGCCGCCGACGTCAACGGCGTCGTCACCGCCGAGGGTCTGACCAAGCTGTTGACCGATCTCGACGGGACCCTGTCGTCCTCCTCCACGCTCACCTTGGCCGAGTTCACCGATCTTCAGACGATTGCGACCAATCTCGAGAACGGCCTGTCGACCTCCAGCTACCTCGCTTACGCCTTCAAAGCCCTGGTGAACGGCAATGCGGCGAACGCTTATTGGACGGGCGGCGCATCGTACGCCACGTCTCCATATGGCGCCTCACTCGGCAATCTCGCGGCCGGCGCGAACAAAACGCAGCTCAACGAATTGATCGGCAAGTGGTTCCTCGGGACCGACGTGCCGAATTCTTATGTCGACATGTCCCCGACGACGAGCGAGGCGCCCTTCACCGTCACCTATTCGACCGTGGCCAACGCGGTGTTCGGCGCCTCGGGCCCGAGCATGAACGACATCAATCAGGGCAATCTCGGCGACTGTTATTTCGAGGCTTCGTGCGCCGAAGTCGCCGATATGAACCCCTCGTACATCGAATCGATGTTCTCCAACAATGGCAACGGGACCTATGGCGTCCGCTTCTACTACGACGGCGCCGCCGAGTACGTGACGGTGAATCTCTCGCTGGCCGACGGCGGGACGGAATTCAACGAAGCGACCGACATCTGGGCGAGCCTGGCGGAGAAGGCGTGGGCGCAATTCCAGGCGATCAATCTCGACACCGGCAACACCAGCCCATACGCCTACAGCTACGGCGATTCCTGGAGCACGATCGGCAACGGCGGCTACATCGCCAACGCGCTGGAAGCCCTGACCGGCGCCTCCCTCATCACGGGATTCGGTGCAAACGGCGCAAGCTGGATCGGTGAAACGTGGAATTCATCGCTGAATTGGACGGGTTATTACCAATCGGGCCTGACGACTTCGAGCGTGCTGGCGTCCGTCGAGGCGGCTCTCGCGGCTCATGACGACGTGGACATTTCCTCGAATACGAACGCCACCGATGGCTCAGGCAAGGAGACCTTAATCTCGGACCACGTTTTTTCCGTCTATGGCTACGACAGCAGCAACGGCGATCTGGAGGTGCGCAATCCATGGGGAACGGCGTCGGGTCAGAACTGGGACACGACTTTCGAAGTCCCGCTGGCCACGCTGCTCGCCGCCGGCGATTGGATCGAATTCGACAACGTCGGCGGCGCCTCCGCGCTGCCGAATCCTGCGTCGATGGCGAATTACCTGAACAATATTTCCGCTTACGACGAGTTTGTCACTGGCATCCAGATTTCCGACGCCGCGGCGGCGGTGGCGGCCAGCTTCGACGCGCTCAACGCCGATTCCCACATCAAATCGATCACCCTGACTGGCGGCGGCGCGCCGGCGCTCAACCTGACGACGACCCAAGCGGCCAACGACACGACCGCGCTCGGCAAGATCAGCAACGAAGTCTTCGAGGTCATCGCCGGCGGGGCGGACACCTATTACGTCCAGGCCGGGCCGCTGGTTACGCTGACGGCCTCGAACGCCAGTTTCAAATTGAGCGGCGGCGCGCAGGCCTCGGTGACGGGCGGCGGCGACGCGATCGCTTTCTCCGGCGGTTCGGGGAACGCCGCGAGCCTTTACAACACCAGTGACAATTGGGATGCGGTTTACGGCTCCAACGGAACGG
>Ga0181517_10001333_pt1 | contig 27708 bp, 26 predicted proteins | sample PEATcosm2014_Bin_31_FD_119748 | JGI IMG/M metagenome (GOLD analysis project Ga0181517, IMG submission 119748) | Peatland microbial communities from MTU Mesocosm Facility, Houghton, MI, USA - PEATcosm2014_Bin01_30_metaG | ecosystem: Environmental > Terrestrial > Soil > Wetlands > Peat | place... | reverse complement strand
TATCAAGGTTATTTCCGGACAGGCCCTTAGCGTGCATTAGCGGTTAAAGCAATTCCCCAGCGCCTTCCCGCATGTCCCGCCTTTGTCCCGGGACATGTCCCGGGTCCGACCTCACAAAACGCCCGTCATTATTGGTTTGTCCCACTGTCCCGGGTCCGGGCGGGGGTACGCCTCTGCCCCATTCTTCCCTCTTAGGGCGCTCCCGGAAACTCCTGAGGGAGCGCCCCTAACAGTACGGATGTTTTTGCCCCTCCGGTCAGTGTAGAATGACCTTCAATATGGCGTTGACCTTGAACATGATGACCACCCCGGTGCAATGGTGCGTGCTGCGCAAAGGCCGCCGGATCTTCGCGCTGCTGGGAAAGGCCACGCCCGCCGGCTTGACCTGCTTTGGCCGCGAGGATCTTGCCAATAGTTGGGCCCTCACCACCGAATTCGGTTGCCTTCGCCTCGAGCGCTTGTCGGGCGATGAGGAGTTGACCGGAGACCAGTTGTTCCTGCCCACACCGCTTTCCTACCAATATGGCATCAGCGGTCCCAACGAGTCTCCGGAGGTGACCCGCGTCATCTACGGAATCCTCCCCGACGAACTCGAACAACTCGTGGACGTGATGCGGCGCGGCAGCTTTCCCATGCTCGGCTTTTCGCTGTCGGATCTCAAATGCAGCATCACCTCCTGCGTCATTCCCGGCTGCTGGCCCCACGTGGTGACCTCGAACCTGGCCCTCTACGGCAATGTGGTTTCGCTGGAAACCTTCGTCCGCGTTCTGGTCTCCTCTCTGCCCCAAGGCCAGCTTAGCGTTCGTTTCCCCGCCTTGCAGCCGGTCTTCAAGCAGATGATGCGGCTCATGGTCTGGCAGCGCCGGGGCATCCCCTACAGCAAAGAAATGTTGGAGATGGCCCCGAGCCCCGCGCTGATCGTGAAGTAGTCCTCCGATGGTTTAATCGACCACCGGGTCGCTGCCGTCGATCATCTTCACCTTGTTATGGGCGAAGTATTCTTTGGTCAGCGCCTTCACCATCCTGCCGCGGTGGTCGTAGAGCCGCTTGAGCTTGCGCGGCTTGTGGGTGGCCAGCGCGTAATGGGTCAGCAGCGGCATCGCGATGGTCGTGTCCGTGTAGCAAACCACCGCGTCGGGCAGGCGGTCCGGATCGATCTTGCCCCAGCTCACCGCCTCGCTCGGGGTGGCCCCTGAGAGACCGCCAGTGTCCGGCCGCGCGTCGGTCGTTTGCAGAAAATAATCCTGCCCAAACTCCTTGATGCGCAGCACTTCCTGGATCTGCGGCTCGGTTTGGAGCATGAAGTTCTTCGGGCTGCCCCCGCCCCAGAGCACCACGCCACTCTTGCCCCCGGATCGCTTGGCCGCCAGCACGATGGCCGTGCTCTCATTCACGTCAATCGACGGATTGACGCGCAGCTTGTTGCCCCGCAGTTCCACTCCCGCGAAGTTCATCCCGATCGTCGAGTCGCCCGGTGACGATGTGAAACAGGGCACCCCGGCCCGGTACGCCGCCGCCAGCACCGAAACGTCTTTGATCCCCGCCTTCCGTTCCCATTCGGCGCAATACCGGCCGATGAGGTAATGCAGCTCGGCCGTGCCCATCTCTTTCTGAAACTCGGGCTGGACGAGAATGTTCCGCAGTATTTCGTCGGTGGCCATCAGGCAGTCGCTGTAGCCCAGCAGCACGTCGTAGATGCGCACGATGTCATTATTGCGCAGCTCGGTGTCGTCGAACTTGAAGCTGCCCACGCGCACCGGGTAATTCAGCGCAAAGTGCATGTCGTGGTACAGGTTCGCGCCCGTGGCGACGAGCCAATCGACAAAGCCCGCCTTGATCAGCGGGACGATGCTCGAGCAGCCCAGGCCCGCAGGCGTCAGCGCCCCGGCAAAGCTCATCCCGATGGTCACATCCGGTTCCAGCATCTTGCCCGTGAATAATTGGCATCCTTCCCGGAGCCGCGCGCCGTTGTAGGCCAGAAACGTCTCGTTGATCAGGTCGGCTACCTTCTCCTTGCCGGTGATGTTCTTGGGCAGAATCCGCTTGCCGCCCATGTATTTCTCGCGATGAGGGCATTGCTTCTTCTTCAGCCAATCCGGCATTTCAGACAGGTCTTTGCGGTAACGGCGCTTTGCGTTGTCAGTGCTCATAATTTCAAAATCAATCTCGGGCAGACACAATACGCACCCTGGCCCCGTTGCCAATAACTAAATTTGGCCTTAAATCATCTTGCCAGCCGTTCCGCTTTGTTGTCTCATTCCGCCGATCGTAGGAAAGGGATTTGATTATGCAAAGCTGTGGTTTGCGCCGGATTTTTGACACGCGGGTATGGCCGATGCTGGCCTTGATTCTTCTGCTGGGCCCTGCCGGTCCTTTGCAGGCGATGGGTACGAGGCCGAAAATACCCATTGTCCCCAAATGGGGCCGCTTCGAGCAGGCTTTCACCAGCAGCGCCCATTACAACAATCCCCTCCAGGATGCGACGCTGACCGTCGTCTTTATCTCCCCGCTTGGCGAAACCATCCAGGTCTATGGCTTCTGGGACGGGGGCGATACCTGGCGCGTGCGCTTCTCGCCTAACCAGCCCGGCCGCTGGACCTACCGCACGATCTGCTCCGACACCGGCGATGCGGGGCTGCACCAGCAAAACGGCCAGTTCCTTTGCACCGCCGCCACCGGGATCACCCGCTTTGAGCGGCATGGCCCTCTCCAAGTGTCGCGCGACCGTCGCCATTTCGTGCATGCCGATGGCGTCCCCTTCTTCTGGCTCGCCGACACGGTCTGGAATGGCGCCCGCGTCTCCGTCCTCAAAGATTGGCAGCACTACGCCGGCATCCGAGGCTCCCAGGGCTTCTCTGCCGCCCAATGGTCGGTGGCTCCCGGCCGCGATGAACAGCAGGATGCGGCTTACCTCGGCTTCCCCGACCGCATCGCCATCAACCCTGAGTTCTTCAAGCGCTTGGACGCCAAAGTCGAGACGCTCGAGCGCGTCGGCATTCTCAACGTCATCGCCCCGCTGGCGGAGCTGGAGTCCCAAAACGCTTTCGACACCTTGCCCGATGACCAGGCCGCTTTGCTGGTGCGTTACGTCGTGGCCCGCTGGCAGGGCGACCCCGTGGTCTGGCTCCTCGCTCTTGACGCCGATACCGCTGCCAAACGAATCGGGCGCTGGAAACGCATCGGCCAGTCTGTCTTCGGCGGCAAATCCCATGCGCCGGTGCTCCTCTACCCGGGCGGCGCCTATTGGGTGTTTGATGAGTTCCGCGACCAAACCTGGGTCGATGCCTTCGCCTGCCAGGCCTTTGGCGATATGTCCGAGGACGGCCTGAAATTCGCCTTCGCCGGGCCACTCTCGAAGCAATGGACAAACGGACCGGCGCGGCCTCTAATTCCCTTCCTGCCGCGTGAGAACGGGATGGATCTTGCCGTCAAAAAACGTTTCAGCGGGGATGACGTGCGCCACGCTGCCTATTGGAGCCTTCTGCTCGCCCCGCCCGCGGGCTTGAGCTACAGCGCCCAGGGTGTCGCTGACTGGGATGTCTCGGTTACCCCTCAAGCCGACAATACCAAAGGCGCGGATTGGCCGCTTTGGCAAAAGTGCCTCTTCCTGCCTGCGGCCAAACAAATGACCCGGCTCGTGACCTTTGCCGATTCACTCAATCTCTCACGGCTGCGCCCCTGCCAACAACTGGTTGCCACGCAACCGGGGGATTCGAACCTCTCCCACTACGTTGCCGCCGCGGCCGCCGACAAAAAAGATCTCGCGCTTGTCTATGCTCCCGAAGAGCATGCGGTGAATCTGGCGCTGGACAAAATGCCCCCTTCGCCCAGCGTCACCTGGTTCAACCCTCGCACCAGCCAGACCCTGACCGCCGTAGGTGTGGTCGGCGCCAACTCCTGCCAATTCCCCGTTCCCGCCCCCGGCGACTGGCTCCTCACGGTCAAAGCTGGAAAGTAGCGCCCCTCAAACCCTGGACTTTCCGCTCCCTTCCCGCCAAAGCCCCGCCGATGGCGGGTTGGCTATGGGTTGTCAGCCGTCGTCTAGTGGTTATTGGGGTCCGGACAACCTGACCATCCGATGACCTGATAACCGGATTCACCCCCTCGACCCCCGATTCCCTGGCCTCTTGATCGAGTTAACAATTCTTAACATGATTTCCCATGGAGATTTGCCTACTTTCGCTCCAGGTGAAATCGTCCTCCATGCTAAATCTGAAGGGTCCACCTGCCGACGAACCGTGGTCGCGTGCAGGAAACCCAGTTGAACCGGGCAATCGGCATGCGTGGGAACAAGGGTGGAAGCGCTGCCATAATGCCTCGAAACTTATGGATCCCATACTTGCCGAAACCTCTCCGTACCGTGTGCTCGTGTGCGACGGCGACGTCGTCGATCTGATGGCCGCACATCGGATTCTCCACCTCATAGGCTGCAAACCTGATTTGGCCGGCAATGGCCTCGCCGCCTTGCAGGCGCTCGACCAGCACGCTTATGACCTGATACTGATGGATGTGGATACGCCCGAGCTTGATGGGCTGGAAGCCACGCGCCGAATTCGCGAGCGCGAGCGCCGCCTTTTCCAACGCGCCGATCCCCGTCCTCCCCTCATCATTGTCGGTATGTCGGCAGGCGGGGCGCGGGATATTCGCGTGAGGTGCCTGACGGCGGGCATGGATGATTATATCCCTAAGCCCCTGAACCTGGCTGGTGTGGGCTTGATTATCATGCACTGGCGCGGCTTTGCCAGCGCGCCCCAAGGGGCCTGACGGATGATTCCTAATAAGTTCGGCGACCTGCTTCCAGGGACTCGGTTCAGATGGAATGGCCGGGTGTATTCCAAGCTGCCGAGGAACCTCGCCGCCGAGGAGGGGCAAAGGGTCAGGTTCCTGTTTCCGACCGAGTTGGAGGTGGAGTTGCTCGATGCCGATAATCGACAATCGGGAGTTGACTGCCCTCCATCCAATACCCACACGGAAAATCCGCCGGCATGATGCCGCCTGAGGCCCTCTGGACATTCAGAGGGCAACCGGCTATGGACGCTGACGGACGCGGGCCGTTGGTGGGACTTGGAAATCAGACACCAAAGCGATACCCCTTTCCTCTTACGGTCAGGATGAACCTGGGTGCCTGCGGGTCTTCTTCGATCTTGTGCCGCAGCCAGGCCACATGCACGTCCACGGTTCTCATGGTGATGAACTTTTGCTCCCCCCAAACTCTCTTGAGAATCGTATCCCGGGTCAGCACCTGGCCGCGGTTGTTTACAAGAAAACGAAGAAGCTCCCACTCCTTTGCCGAAAGGCTCAAGGGCCTCTGGTTTTTGAGTATTCTTTGTTCCGCGAAATCAATCACCAAATCCCCGCACCGGTACAAGGTCACCGGGGTCAGCCCCTTCTTATGCACCCTCCGCAACAACGCGTCGACGCGGGCCATCAGTTCCTCCGGCGCAAAGGGTTTAACCAGGTAGTCGTCGGCTCCTCGATTCAGGCCTTCCACCCGGTCAGATACTCGGCCCCTCGCTGTCAGCATCAGGATCGCCCCCTCGAAGCCCCGCTCGCGAACGCCGCTGCAAATCTCGTAACCGCTCAGGTCCGGCAGCATCACGTCCAGCAGCAGCAGGTCAAACGGCTCTTCCAGCGCTCGCTGCAACCCGGTCGTCCCGTCGCCCGCCACTTCGACGCTATGGCCCTCCGCGCGCAACACGTCTCGGATAATGAGCGCGATGGCTTCTTCGTCTTCGACGATGAGAATTCGGGAAGTCGCGATGTCGTTATCCATGGCGTGTGGGCAGGCGAACCGTGAAGCTGGCGCCCTTTCCTTCCTGGCTCTCTGCCGATATCGTTCCGTTGTGCGCTTCAACAATCTCTTTTGCCAGGGCTAAGCCAAGCCCGCTGCCTCGGATGTGTTCGGCTTTCGCCCTCGCTCCGCGGAAGAAAGGCTTGAATAATTCCCTTAGTTCCCCCTCCGGAATCCCATCGCCGCGATCCGCTACCTGGACCTCCACCATTTCCGGCTCGCTCTCATCGTCCAGCACCCCGGTGATGCCGATCCACTTTCCCCTCCCACCGTGCTTCGCCGCGTTCGCGATTAAGTTTTGAAAGACGCGGCGCAACGCGCTGGCGTCGCCCCCCGCCGCGCTCAGGCCGGGAGCCATCTGGACCTCCATGGTCAATCCCTCGGTCGCTTCCGCCGTTTCCGCTATCGCGTCCATCACCGCCTTGGTTACGTCCACGCGTTGCTGGGCGCCCTCCGGCCGCCTGGCGGTCGCGGACCCCAGTTCCAGCACTTGTTCCACCATTTGTGAAAGTTGCTCCGAGTGTTCGACAATCAGAGCCGCGTACTCCCGCACCTTGGCCGGATCTTCGATGACCCCCTTCATCAAGTTATGCGCTGCCGCGCGTATTACGGTGATGGGAGTTCGCAGCTCATGAGAGACGTTGGTCACCAGGCTCATTCGCGCTGTCGCCAGCGCCTGCGACTGCCTCGCGCAGCGCACCAGGATCACCGCTGCCATTAACAGCGCCAGGTTGAGCACCAGGGCCACTCCCAGGTTCCACCACCGCTCGCGCGCGACCAGCATCGCTAATTGGGTTTTGCTCAGGGTCGCTTCGATCGACCATGCGGCTATTCTTTGAAGTTCAGGGGGCGCGAAGGACGTGCCCATCTGGTTGAACGAAACCGTAATCGGCTTTTCATTCTTCCCGGATTCCTTCCGCCCCAATGTGTAGATGGGCTTGCCTTTGGAATAAAGGGGCCGGATCTCCAGCCACTCGAGCAGACGAAGATTGGGTTCGCTGATATACTGGCCCAATAACCGGGGCATCCATCGCTCCCGCAGAAAGTCCGCGTCCAGCTCCAACAGAGCCCACTCTCGCTTGCCTGCAAATCTCGCCCCTGAGTTGGTCTCCTGGCGCTCGCGCGGTTGGTTCGCCTCCAATGGATCCCCGTCCGGCCCCATTCTGCGCTGCGGTCTCATTTCGGCCCCGAACACCGGAAACTGAATCAGCAGTCCGGAGGGGTCCCCTAAGGGCGTCGGAACAACCTGTGGCTGCCAGCCTCCCCTAGCGCCGCCAAATCGCGGCGGTCCAAATGGCCGGCCCTGCCCGTGCGGCATCGTTCGGAGCGCTTGCCGCAGATCCGACCACTCGCTCGGCCAGTCCGAGATCGCCAGCTCGCCGTCCTCCTGCCGGACCATGTACAGCGTCACCTCTCCGCGCTCTTCGACCGCGTAGGCAATTCGCTTGAAAATCGGTTCCGGTTGGGAGGACTTCCAGAGCTGTATCACCTCTGCGTTCGCCTCCTCAAAACCGATTGCCGCTATGTTCTCCGGGTTAGGCCGCAAACTGCGGCAGCTTCGGCTGAGCGCGGAATCAAACGCCAGCGCCACCGCTCTCAGACCCTCAGCCACGCTTGCTTCCAAGCGCTCCGTTTCTACGCGGCTGATCTCACCCGTCCAATCATATTGCAAAACCGCCAGAACCAGACACAGCCCGCTCAGAATGACGACAACAAGTCCCAGGCTGATCGAAGCCGAAGGCCCGACGACCGTGTTTGTACGTCTTTGCAACGCCGCCCAATGTACCTACTTCCCGCCGCCTGGGTCAACTCGCCCGTCACTCCTTAACACTCCTTAACATAACCCTGCAATAAGCCCAACCTGATAACCGGCTAAACTCCCCGCCGCCCACTCCGCCTGCGTTTCCACGGCCCCTGTCTCTCCTCCTCTGCCTTCGATCGGCGCGGCTTGCGGACCGGTTCGATCGTCTTGGTCCGCTCCTTCGGCACCAGCACAATCGGACAACCCTCATACCCGAATGCGGCCCGCGTCTGATCCGCCAAGTATTTCCTGTACGCATCCGAAAACAGGTCTTGGCGATTGACAAACAGCAGGAACGTCGGCGGAGCCTGCCGCACCTGGGTGGCATAAAAGAACTTCAGCCGATGCCCCCGCGAGCTGACCGGCTGCCGCCGCTCCACCGCATCCTGCAACGTGCGGTTCAAAATGGCTGTCGGAACCTTCTGCTGCAACTGGGCCGCGACATACCTGACCGCTTCCAGCAGCCGGTCCAGGTGAAACCCGGACTTGGCCGACGTGAAAATGACCGGCGCGTAATCGAGGAAAAACAGGTGTTTCTGCACCCATTCACCAAACTCCCCCAGCGTCGTCATCGGCTTGGGGCCGCGCTGCGTTTCCTTCCGGTCCCGCCGCCCGATTTCCTCAATCCGCGCCGCCCGCACCGCCGCCTCCATCACGTCCCACTTGTTCACCACTACAATGCACGCCTTGCGCTCCTCCACTATCTTGTCCGCCACCTTCTTGTCCTGCTCCGTGATCCCCGCCTCCGCGTCCAGCACCAGCACCGCGATGTCGCACCGCGCAATGGATTCCTCCGCCCTCTTCACACTGAAAAACTCGATCGAATCATCCACCCGCCGCGTTTTGCGCATCCCTGCCGTGTCAATCAGCACATACGACTGCCGCACCCCGTCGGTCTCCACCTCAAACGGCACGTCCACCGCATCCCGCGTTGTCCCAGGAATTGGACTCACGACCACCCGTTCCGATTGCGTCAGCGCATTCACAATTGAAGATTTCCCCACATTCGGCCGGCCGACGATCGCCAGCTTGAGCGGCCCCTTCGGTCCCTGATCGGCGACCCCGCCCCCCGCTGCTGAGCCCTTGTCATCCTCCGCCGTTTCAGCCGACGCGGCATCGGCGGCTACTGGAAGGTCCTCCGGCAACAGCGCCATCGCCGCCTCCATCAAAGGCTCGATCCCCTCCCCGTGAATTGCGCTGACCGGAAACACCTTCTCGAAACCCAGCTCGGCAAACTCAAGCGCATTTTGTTCGACCCGGCTGGTATCGACCTTATTGACCGCTACCAGCACCGGCTTGGCGCTGTGTCGCAGCCGCGCGGCGGCCTCGCGGTCCAGCGGCACGATTCCCTCCTGAACATTGGCCACCAGGATGATGACGCTGGCCGCCTCAATGGCCAGTTCCACCTGCGCCATCGCCGCCCGCGTGATGACATCTTCCGCCTTTTCCCGGCGCAACAGCCCGATGCCGCCCGTATCCACCAGCGTAAACGGGCGCCCCCGCCACTCCGCTTCAGCGCTGACGCGATCGCGCGTCACCCCCGGCTGATCGTGGACGATGGCAATCCGCCGCCCGACAATCCGGTTGAACAACGCGGACTTTCCTACATTCGGCCGCCCGACTATGGCAATTAAACCCGGCATGCCGACAAGATGGAGCAGGAGACGGATGGAAGAAAGGCAAAACCCCTTGCGGTTTGCATTGGCGCGCTTGGCAAGTGGATTGTCGCGTTCTGCCAGTGACAGGCTTTTGATCGGAGTTATCTTGAAACCAAGACTGCGATCAGTGTTGAATAAATGACTTTTCAACACGGACATCAAAAAGAAAGATGACAAAATGCAAACGCGCAAACTTGGAAAGAGCAATTTGGAAGTTTCCGCCCTCGGCCTCGGCTGCATGGGAATGAGCTTCTCCTACGGGCCGCCCAAAGACAAAAAAGAGATGACCGCTCTCCTCCAGGCGGCGGTGGAACGCGGCGTCACATTCTTTGACACCGCCGAGGTCTATGGCCCGTTCACCAACGAAGAGCTGGTGGGCGAAGCCCTCGCTCCCCTGCGCAAGCAAGTGGTCATTGCCACCAAATTCGGGTTCGACCTCAGTCCCCATCTCGATCCGCGCGGGATGAAGGGTGCGCCGGGCCTCAACAGCAGGCCGGAGCACATCAGGCAGGCTGCCGAGGGCTCCCTCAAGCGGCTCAAGATTGATATCATCGACCTGCTCTACCAGCATCGCGTTGACCCGAACGTGCCGATCGAAGACGTCGCAGGCGCGGTGAAGGATCTCATTCAGCAAGGCAAGGTCAGGCACTTCGGCCTCTCCGAAGCCGGCGTGCAGACCATCCGTCGCGCGCATGCCGTTCAGCCGCTGACAGCTCTCCAGAGCGAATACTCACTCTGGACCCGAACCCCCGAGAAGGAAGTGATACCGACGCTCCAGGAACTCGGAATCGGCCTGGTCCCGTACAGCCCCCTCGGCAAAGGCTTTCTCACCGGCAAGATGGACGAACACACGAAGTTCGACAGCTCCGACTTCCGCAGCACCCTTCCGCGCTTCACGCCGGAGGCGCTCAAGGCGAATCAGGCCCTCATCGGCCTGCTCGGCGAGATCGGAAAACGGAAACAGGCGACACCGGCTCAGATCGCGCTTGCCTGGCTGCTCGCTCAAAAGCCGTGGATGGTTCCGATCCCGGGCACCACGAAGCTCCATCGCCTGGAAGAGAACATCGGAGCCGTTTCCGTCGAGCTCACGCCCGACGACCTTCGCGACATCGATGCCGCCGCCTCGAAGATCACGGTGCAGGGCGCTCGCTACCCCGAGAAGCTCGAGCAAATGACCGGCCGCTGAATCCTGTTTGCTCTATGAAATTCTCCATTTGGTATCTCGCGCTGGTCCTGACCGGCGCGACCGCCTGCGCCGAAACAGCAGGGTCCTTTGACTGGCCGCAATGGCAGGGCCCCGACCGCAACGCCGTCTCCAAGGAACGCGGCCTGCTCAAGGAATGGACCAAAGATGGGCCGCCGCTCGCCTGGAAGATCGGGGGACTCGGCGGCGGCGACAGCGCCCCCTCCATCGCCGCCGGCCGGATCTTTGGCATGAGCAATCGGGGCGACGACGAAGTCGTTTGGGCCCTCTCCGAGGCGGATGGCAAGGAGCTTTGGGTGACGCGCTTGGGGCCGGCTCTCAAACAGTCATGGCCGCAAGGAAAAGAGGGGCCGGGATGCACGCCGACGGTCGATGGCGAACGGCTCTATGCCCTGGGCTTGGGCGGCGACCTGGCTTGCCTGCAGGTCAAAGACGGCAAGGTCATTTGGCAGCGCAGCCTGCAGGGCGATTTTGGCGGGATCCTGCCGACATGGAGTTTCCGTGAATCGCCGCTCGTGGATGGTGATAAGGTCATCTGCACCCCTGGCGGCCAGGACGCGACTCTGGCGGCCCTCGACAAGTTGACCGGCAAGACGATCTGGAAGAGCCAGGCGCCCGGCAGTCCTCAAGCGGCCTACGCCTCGGCCATCGCCATCGATTTTAGCGGCCAGCGCGAGTACGTGCAGCTCACGCAGAAGGCGCTCGTCGGGGTCGCGGCGTCCGACGGGAAATTCCTCTGGCGGTATGATCGGCCCGCCAACGGCCACGGCATCAACTGTTCCACGCCGGTCTACCACGATGGCCTAGTGTTCGCCGCCTCCGCCTATGGCGCGGGCGGTGGGCTGGTGAGGCTGAGTCAGGGTGAGAGCGGCGGCGTCAAGGCCGAGGAGGTCTATTCCTCCAGGAAAATGCAAAACCACCACGGCGGCATGATTCTCTTGGACGGCTGCCTGTATGGCGCCAACGGCGGCAATGAAGGTGGCGCCCTGGTCTGTCTCGATTTCCGGACTGGCAATGTCCTGTGGGACGAGCACGACGACGCCGAACATCGGGCGCCGAAAGGCTCGATGGCCCTGGCGGATGGCCGGCTCTACTATCGCACAGAGAAGGGCGTCGTGCTTCTGATTGAGCCGAACCCGAAGCAATATGTTGAACGCGGCCGCTTCGACCAACCCGACCGCAGCAAGCTGCCGGCCTGGGCGCACCCGGTCATTGCCAACGGGAGACTCTACTTGCGCGACCAGGATTTACTCCTCTGCTACAACGTGAAGGCACAGGGCACCTGATGTAACCCTTTTGGCCGCACAAACCATTGTCCACGGCCACCCGTTCGGGATCACCTCTGTTGGGGCAGGAACGCCGGCATCCCTTCGCGCTCCAATTCCGGCCAGCCCTTGCCTTCGATGGCTTGAACCGAAGGCGGCATCGGCGGGAGTATGATCAGAAGCCGCTGAATGTCGGCCAGGCCGGGGGGTGGCGTGGCCGGTGACGGGTCCGCCCAGTTTGTCAATCCCTGAAGCGTGAAGCCTGGATAGTAGTATTGAGTAGCTCGGTCTCTTGGATACTGCTCGATGTCATCGAGGTAATCCGGTCCCACCCCGGCCGCGCGCGGGTCGTTTTGGAACCGGCTCGGGGCACAGCCCGACGCCAGCAAAACGGCCAGGACAATTTGCCAGCCTGCTTTCATGGGAGGCGGCGTTCGCATGCCGATGACCAGAGCCCCGTCATGAACACACGCTACTTGCCGTCAGCCGGCAGGACAACGGGGAAAGGGCTGGGGTAAAACCCTTTAGAGGGTACATTGCTGTGCCTGCGAGTCAGGACTGACTCGCAGGCACGCAATGGAAAAAACCCTTTTTGCCGAACCAGGACCGCTTAATAGCGGTTGGTGAACTCGCGGCGTCCACCCGAGCGCTGTCCGCCCGAGCTGCGCTCTTCGCGAGGACGAGCCTCGTTGACGGTCAGAGCGCGCCCGCCGAGCTGGGAACCGTTGAGGGCGTCAATCGCCTTCTGGGCATCCTCTGGATTTGCCATGGTGACAAACGCAAACCCGCGAGGCCGCCCGGTAGAGCGATCCATCATCAGGTTGGTCTCGGTAACGGCGCCGTGCGCCGCGAAGGCGTCCTGCAAATCGTTTTCGGTGGTTTCGAACGAGAGATTTCCGACGAATAACTTAGTGTTCATATGATGTTTTAAATGTCCCTAGTGGTACCCTGTTAATCCAAACTGTTCCCGTACTTCGGGTTTCAAATCATCACTGAACGAGGTTCACCTGAGGATTTACCATGAAATGGAAGCGACAAGCTATCTATTAGACGCCCCTAAAATGCACTCATTTTTGGGAATAGCAACTTTTATTCTTAAAAATCTTCAGGAGCCGTTTCCATTGCCTGTGGAACAGGCGCCTTTTCGAAGGCCGCGCCGACTCAGAATTCGAGTTTTTCTCCCTTGGGCATGAGGCCGAAAAGATACTCCACCAGATCATTGAGTTCACCTTGAGTGATTTTATCATGCCAGGGAGGCATATAAAGCGGCGGAGCCGGTTTTGTCGGATCCATCGCCGGGATCTCGCGCTGGCCATTAAGAATACGCTTCTTCAATTCTTCCTTGGTGTAGCCTTCGGAAACGAACTTGAGGCCGGGCACCTGCTGGGCGGTCTTGGCATTCGGGTTGGGAACCCCACCCTGGCCGTCGGGGCCGTGGCAGCCCAGGCAGCCGTATTTCCGGAAGACAGCTTGGCCGCGCTCAATCGGGCCCACAGCGCTGGGCACTTTGAGGAAGCCAACCACGTTCGTGTCGGCCAGCGAGAGCAGGAATTCTGTGAGGGCGCGGGTTTCCTGCTCGGTGAAATTGAACTGGGGCATGACCGTGCCCGGGGAAACGGCCTGCGGGTTTTTGAAGTGCTCGAAGATCCACTTGGGGTCATGGCGTTTGGCGACTTCATCCAGGGAGGGGCCGATGGCGCCGCCTTTGCCTCCAACGCTGTGACAGCCGAGACAGCCCTTTTCCTCAAAGAGCCGCCGGCCGGCGGAGGGGCCGGGGATGGTTTTCATCGAGACGTAGTAGGCGCTCAGGGGCTCGCCGGTAAAGCTGAGCACGTAAAGCGTCAGGGCTTCAAGATCGGCGTCGGAAGCTTTGATCGGCGGCATAGCAGACCCCGGGGTCACCGCGGCGGGGTTCTTGAAATGTTTCAATAGCCATTCCGGGCTGCGGTTTGCGCCCACCTTGTCGAGTTCGGGGCCGATAACGCCGCCCACGCCGTTGAGTTTGTGACAGCCGATGCAGCCGGCTTCGACGAAGACTTCGTGGCCGCGGGTGAGCTTGGGAGCATCGGGGACATCCGTCGGGAGATGGCATTTGCCGCAGGCGGACTGGATGTAATTCATTTCGAGCATTGGGCGATCCCAGTGCTCCACCCGGCCATGAGCCGCCTCACGCGTGGTGGCGGAGCCCTGGCCCTGGTGGCAGATCGTACAGCCGAACTTGGAGAAGGGGTGCCGGTCGTGGTTGGGATGATACGCCAGCGGTTGGGGCAAACCGGCGTAGCTGGGGTCCTCGACGCTCACATGGCAGGTTGTGCAACGATCCACCCGCTCCAGTTCGGGCAGCAGGATCTGACGAATCTCGATGCGCGCGCGGGCTGCGTCAGCCCGCTGTTCGGCCGTAGCCGCGCGCGCCATTTCGTCGTGGAGGTACTTGCGCTGCCAATCCTTCCATTCGCGGAACTGGTCTTTGCAATAGGCGCCAAGGACCAAGCCCCCGACCAAGAGGCTGAGGGCGGCGAACCAGGGGTAGAATTTGCGGAGATTAGGGTCCATTAAGGAGTGCCAGTTTCATGGACGGGAACAGGCTTCCAAGGCCATTGGAACGACCAGTTAGGGCCGCGGAAGGCGGTGCCGATGACGGTCAAAACCACGGCGACAACCAGGCACAGGGTGAAGATCGTAAGCGCGACTTTGCGCTCGCGGGAGAACCAAACGCCAATGCCCTGGCGCTTCCGATCCGCATAAGGCAGCGCCACTAAGGCTGTCACCAACAAGCCCGGCACGACGACACCACCCCAAAAGGCCGAGTAGGCCACTAACTCCTGCAAGCCGAGGAAGTACCATGGAGCTTTGGCGGGGTTGGGCGGATGCACCGGGTTGGCGATTTGCTCCAGCGGGGCATTCCAGCATATCGCCAGGATCAGCAAGACCGCGAGGGTGGCCAGAAAGAGGAGAAGTTCCCGGAAGGCCAGGTTGGGCCAGGTGAAGATCTCGTCCTCGGGGTCGATTCCCACCGCCGGGGTGCTGCCGCGAGCCAGTTCCATCAGGCCATAGGTTTTGGTGAGCGGGAGTTGCGCCGTGGAAAGGTTTTCGGAAGTGACTTGCGGCTCATGGGGCCGCGCCAGGCCGCCGTCCTTGCGCACGCGCCAGAGGTGAACGGCAATGAAGAGGATCGCCGCCAAAGGCAACACAATCACGTGCAGCACGTAAAACCGGATGAGGGCGGACTGGCCGACCACATGGCCGCCCAGGAAAAGGAACTTGAGTTTCTGGCCGATCAACGGCGCATAGCCAGCGATGCTGGTGCCCACGGTGATGGCCCAATAGGCGAGTTGGTCCCAGGGCAACAGGTAGCCGGTAAAGGAGAGCGCCAGTGTGAGGAGAAAGAGCATGACGCCGACGACCCAGTTGAACTCGCGGGGCGGCTTATAGGCGCCCGTATAGAAGACCCGGCAGAGATGGAGCGCGACAAAAAGCACCATCATGTGGGCGGCCCAGCGATGCATATTACGAAGGACTTGGCCGGCGGTCACCACGAACTCCAGGTCCTTCATGTTCTGGTAGGCATGTTCGGTGGCAGGGACGTAGTAGAACATCAGCAGCACGCCTGTCCCCACCAGTATCAGGAACAAGTAAAGAGAGATGAGTCCCAGCCCCAGCGTGGTGCGGAATTCTACGACACGGCGGTTGACCTTCGCGGGCTGGAGGTGGAGGAAAAAGCTCGAAATGGCCGCCTGGGCGCGTTCGAGGTTGGTGGAGGGCAGTCCGACCCTAAAAACCGAACGCCCGACGCGAGTGCGGAGAAAGGACTTCCAGGCTTGGGTGAGCATACGGAGTCAGACGACCAGGTATTTGTCCGGGTTGACCGCCAGCGACGTGTCAATGACGAGGTGGCCATCGCGGCTCAGAGTCAGTTCAAACCAGGTCAGGGGCGCCGGAGCCGGACCGCTCCGCACAGCGCCGCCCTGGTCGAAGACGCTGCCGTGGCATGGGCAATGGAAACCGTTGCCGGAGAGGTTGACCGTGCAGCCTAGATGCGTGCAAACCGCCGAGACGGCTCGAAAGCTGTTGCCTTTGCGGAAGAGGAAAACGCGCAGGTTGGGCAGGAAGGTTGGGCCCTCGGAGTAATCCTCAGGTTTCAGCGCCTTGAATCGGCGGCTGGGCTCATAAAGCACGTTGGGGACCAGAAAGCGTCCAGCCGCCGCCAACGAGGCTCCCAGCGCGAAGATCGCCGAGCACCAGCCGAGTGAGAGCGTCAAGAATTGTCGCCGTTGGAGCTTGTCGGGTTCGGATGCCATTCGATTGGGAGTTCCTTATGCGGGCTGCCATTCCACTCGCTCCATGGTGACGGCGCCCGTGGGACAGCGGACCGCACAGAGGCCGCAGCGGATGCAGCGGGTTTCGTCCTTGATGATGCCGGCGTGTTCGCCCGCCTCTGGGATGTGGCCATAGCGCGCCAGCAGCGCAGCCTGCAGCTTTTCGTCGCCCCTCACCGCCAGGACATCCACCAGGCGCAGGCAGTTCTCGGGACAAATATCGGCGCATCCGCCGCAGAGGACGCACTTATCACCGTCAAAGATCGGGCTAACGTGGCATTGAAGGCAACGCAGCCCTTGGCGAAGGGCGTCCGGCTCGGGATAGGCCCGCTCGACTTCGGCGATGCCAATGCGGCGGTCCACCGGCAAGGTTGGAGGCGCGTGCCGGGACCATTTCTCGTAATCGTGCGGCATCTGATACGACTCGGTGGGATAGGTGGTCACGCGCGCGATTTTGGGGGACTCGGGAAGCCGGCCTGTCAGGTACTGCGCGATGTGCCGCGCGGCTCGCTGTCCCTCGGCCACGGCAGTGATGATGATGCGCGGCCCGAAGGCCACGTCGCCGCCAGCAAAGATATCTGGCCGCGAGGTGGCCATTGTTTGCGGATCGGTTTGCACGCTGCCGCGAGGCGTCAGCTTAAGATCGTCCTCGGGCTGCATCCAGGAAAGATCCGCGGCCTGACCGACCGCAAGGACAACGGTGTCACAATCGACCCGTTCCTCGCCACCCTCGATGAACTGCGGATTAAAGCGGCGGTTCTCGTCGAAGACGCGGGCGCAACGGATGAGTTCGATGCCGGTGGCTTTGCCTTCCGCTCCGAGAATGCGTCTGGGGCCAAAACGGGTGTGAAGCCGGATGCCTTCCTGCTCGGCCTCCTCGATTTCTTCGCGGGCCGCGGGTATTTCATCAAGGTTTTCGAGGCAGTACATGTGCACCTCGGGCACGCCTTTGCGAATGGCCTCGCGGGCCACGTCAAGGGCGAGGCGTACCTCGTCGGGCGGCTCCTGCTCGTGGACCGTGAGTTCCTCCAGGGCGGCGGCGGCCTGGTGGAGGGCGGCGCGCAACTCGGCTTCGTTCATGCCGGCAAAGCGCTCGGCCTGGCGGACCACCGATCGGGCCACATCGAACGCCACATTGCCACCCCCAATGACGACGACTTTGCGGCCAAGCGAGACGCGATAGCCCAGGTTCACGTTGAGCAGGAAATCAATCGCCCGCAAGACACCGTCCAATTGCACCCCCTCGATGGCCAAATCGCGGCTCTTGTGTGCGCCGATACCAAGGAAGACGGCTTCATACCCCTGCCGCTTGAGATCCGAAAGGCTGAAGTCGCGCCCGAGGCGCTGGTTAAGGCGGATATCCACTCCAAGCGACGCGATCGCGTCGATCTCCGCCTGAATGACCTGGCGCGGGAGCCGGTACTCTGGCACGCCGAGGACCAACATGCCTCCGGCAATGTTATGCGCCTCGAATACCGCTGGAGCGAACCCCATCAGGGCCAGTTCGTGCGCGCAGGACAGACCGGCCGGGCCGGCGCCCACGATGGCCACTTTGCGCCCGCCACCGAGGCGTTCCCGGTGGGGATCGCGCAATGCCGGATACACCCGGCCCAAATCAAATTGGTCCGACTCGACGCCGAATTTCTCGCAAACGAAGCGTTTGAGAGCCCGGATGGAGATCGCGGCGTCGAGCGCCCCGCGGCGGCACTTGGCTTCGCAAGGCGCGGCGCAAACCCGCCCGCAAATCGAGGCAAAGGGATTCGGCGTGCGCGCGATGATGTAGGCGTCTTCGTATCGGCCCGCGGCGATCGCCTGCACATAGCCTCCGGAGTCAGTCCGGACAGGGCAGCCTTCGCGGCACAGCACCTGGCGGCTGAAGTAACCGACGTCGGGCAGTTCGACGCGATAGGCGCTCACTTGTCGTACTTGTCGTGGACTTCCTTGATCTTGCTCTCCGCGGCGGCCTTCTCCTCGGGCGTGGCCTTGGCGAGCTTGGCATCAACCATCGCCTTCTTGCGCACGCTGGAGTCATAGACCAGAAAATCATAAATTTTCTTGCCGTCCCCGGCGCCGATGCCGGACCCCGGCTTGTGCATCATGCGCTTGACGTAGCGCGACCACTCCTCGGGCAGCGCATAATCGGAATTGATCGGGCGGCTCAGCTTGTGGCATTGGGTGCATTTGTCGGAGAACACCTGGTAGTCCTCCTGGATTCCTTCGGGGTACTTGGAGACATCGACCGTCGCCGGCCCTTTTTCGAAGCGTTCGACTCGGGCCTTGGTCTCGGCATCGAGCGGCTCATCGGCGGCGCGGGCCGCCACCGTGGCGCCCGCCACGAAAGCCAGGCCCAGCATTGTAAACGTGCTTATTTTCATTATCTGTATCAGTTATATGTGAGTTTGACAGCGACGCGGCGTCAAATGTTTGATAATCCCCGGCGGGCTGGCGCGCAAACCCCGTTGCGCGGGGAGGACCTGGCTTCCCCGCTGCCGGATGCCCGGCCCTCGCCCCTTGTCTCAAAAGCCATAGGAGAGCTGGAAAAGCAACTCGTTGTGGTTGGGCCCTTCAAGGTTGCCGCTGCCAAAGAAGTAATCGCCCTCAAAGAGCAGCGTGTTGGAGAGATAGTAAACATAGCCAGCCGTATAGCGGTCGGCGTGGCCGCCCATGCCGTCGCGTATATCGTCATAGCGGCCGACCAGCTCAATGTCGTTTATCAGCGGCAGGTCCAGATTCAGGCCGGCCAGTTTGTAGGCCCCTTGCAGCCACCAGCCGTGGGCCTGGATGGTCCCGACGTCCGACGTCGACTCCCAGGTGTAGAGGTACTCGCCCTTGACTTCGATCCACGGGCTCAAATGCAGGGCCCCGTCGAATACTCCGGCGGACCAGAGCCGCCGGTCGGCGTCGTCCCACGTGCCCGACTGCCCGGAAAGGCCCAGCTCGATGTCATAATGCGCCTTCCAGGGATAGAACCAACCGACGCGGCCGCCTCCGCTGGGGTCGCCGTGCAGGTTGGCCAGCGTTCCGGGGTGGTTGCCGGTGTTGAGAATGCCTACGTTGCCCCCCAGGTCGATATTGGTGCTGTTGGCTGATCCATCGATAGAGCTGGGACCGTTATCGGCATAAACCGCGTAGGTGACCGACGCCCCCGAGTCGTTGACCGGCACGGCGCCGCGCAACTGGACACCGACGCCGCTGCCCGGGACGAGTGCGCGGGCCAAGGGATCAAGCGGAATCTTGTTGAGCCAGCCCGCGTTGCGCTCGCTGTAGGTGCCCAGCGGCAGCAGCATCTCGCCGCCGACAAAAGTAACGTAATCATTGAAGAGATAATCCAGCGTGGCGAAACTCATGCTCACCGACGTGCTCGAACCGCTGTCGTGCGTGCCTGTGACGTTGGCGCCGTTTTGCAGCGTGACATCGAACCCGGCTTCAAACAGCACATTGTCGCGACCGCGGAACAGGAAAATGGGCGCGAAATCAGCCAGCGCAAACCCGCTATGCTGGCTGTCCACCTTCCCAAACTGCACTTCGGCATCGCCGACCATGGTGAATTGATGGCTGGCCGCGGGTCCCTCGGGGATCGGGTGGATGGGTTGAATTTGGGCCGCCGCTTCCGCCTTCTGCTGGGCATCCGTGGCGGTCTTTTGCGTGGTCTCCATTTGCTGCTCCAAGCGGAGGATTTCCTGTTGGTCCTGCTGGTGGACCTTCTGGTCTTGCTCGATGGTCTTTTGGTCCTGGTCGTGGGCCTTCTCGAGTTGATCCAGCCGCTGGCCCTGTTTGGTGACCAGTTCCTTCAACGCATTAAACTCATCGTCCGTCACGCCGGCCGCCCCCGGGGGCAAGGCCAATCCCAGCCCGCAGGTGAGAGCGCAGATCCCGAGAAGAGGTAAGTGGGGTTTCATAGGGGAGTTCCATTCCGGATCATTTGCCGCTGTCTCCCTGGAGGAAGTTGAGGATGGCCTTGGCTTGGCCGGCGGGGAGGTTGGCCCGCACCCGCATGTGAGTCATGATCGTCTTCCATTGCGCGGCCGTGAACTCCGTCGCGTACCGCTCCGGATGACAACGGTTGCAGTGGATGGCATACAGCTCGGCTCCGGTGAGTTTCTTCTTCTCCGACTTCTTCGGCGAGGCTGGCTCCGATTTGGGATCGGGTTTGGCGTCGGGTTTCGCATCCGCCCCGTCTCCCCAAGCGGAACCGGCCGCATAGATCGCCGCGACGAGGAGCGCGAGGCTGGCCCCCAGCCGCAGGGATGATTCACGTGATGTGTTGCATCTCATAAGTTTGTTTATTTCTGGTCCCGCGCCGGCCGGGCAAACGGACGGCGCGGGGCAGGTTCTCACTCGGACAATTGGCATAGGCGCTTTGTAAACCAGCCCGTCCGCCCCGGCTACTTGCCCGTTGGCTTTTTTTGATTGCCCATTGGCTTGGAGCCTATCCCAATAGGCGGGCTTTTCGCCGGAGGGCCAAGCTCTGCGAGGCCCAAACAATGGGGACTCGCGGGAGGTTGTCCCTCCGCGGTCTTGGCCGCTGCATTGCTCTATCGGGATAGGTTCTTGGGATCAGAGCGGCGGCTGGGGGCGGGAGCTGGCGCGAAACTCGGTGGGAGCCATGCCGACATGACGTTTAAAGACGCTGTTGAAGCGCGCCACGGAGCCAAACCCGGCGGCGAACACGACTTCGGAAACGCGCAGGGAGGAATCCAGCAGGAGCTCTTTGGCCTTCTCAACCCGGGCCTGCGCGACGTATTCGGTCAGCGTCATGCCGGTCGCTTTCTTGAACAGCTTGCAAAAATAGAAGCGGCTGACGTGGACGTGTTCGATCACCTGCGACAGGGTAATGGAATCGTCCACGTGAGCCTGGACGAACCGCTTCGCGTTTGACACCGCGGCAGGCTCGGCTTCCGACCAGGCCAGGGCGTGGCGGCCCGCCACCTCCGCTAGGTATTGGGCGAAGACCTTGAGCAACTGGAGAACCGCTTGAAACCGCTCGGTGCTCAGGACCGGCGTGTCGAAATAGGCCCTCCGCGCCCGCCTCACCCATTCGGCTCCCGGGCCTCCCCCCAGCATCTTGACAACCATAAGAAAATCCCGTTCGGTTGGCTCGCGACGGAAGATCCGACCGCTCAGCATGGTTGCCACATGACTCCCGCAGATGATCACCGGCACCGCCACTACCGTCAGGCCGGCATAACAGTGGAGCTGCTGCAAACTGAGTTTGCGGGCCGCGGCCCCCAGCGCGCACTGCTCGGCCTCAAGGCACGCGGCGCAGCCGGCCGGCAAGCTTGTTGCCAGAACGCAAAAGGCGCTTTCCGAATGTCCCAGGCTGTGCTGTGGACTGACGGATTCGGGCGGCACGAGTTTCAGCGAGACCCCGGTGGCTTGCCGAAAGGCAGTCTCGTAGTAGGGGACAATCGGCAGACGCGCGAGCCTTTCAAATGCCGACGGGTTCATCGCGCAAACCATAGCACACATCCGTCAACCGGCAAACCAGCCCCGGTGACGCCGGAGGCCGCCTGCTATCCTCACACGCGGAGTTCGATCGCGTCCTTCCGGCTGGGGTAAGGCAGGTTGAAGAGCAGGGGATCCCCCTTGCGGTCACGCCTTCGCCTGCTTGTGGCTACCCCCCCGCCTTCCGCATCAGCCCCCTGGCACGGCGGACCCAAACGCGGTCCCGCTTGCGCTGGAAGCCGGGGGCGTGGACATCGTCGGCCACCACTTCCCGCAGTTCGTTTCGAGCAAGCTCGGTTTGGTTTTGGCCCAAATACAATTCCGCAAGCTGGACTTTGGCGCGCGCGTAGGAGTGGGCCTCGGTGACTTGCTTCCAGAGCTTGAACGCGGCGTCGGTTTCGCCGAGAGCCGTCAGGCATTCGGCCAGCGCCATCATGGAATGCCCGTAGTCGTGCTTGGGGTTTTCGGTGATCACCCCCGCCAGGAGGGGACGAGCCTCGGCCGGCCGCTTTTGGCGCAACAGGCATTGGCCCAGGTGGGCGCGGGTGTCGATGTCCTGCGGATCGCGCTCCAACGCCGCCCGGTAGCTCGCTTCGGCGGCTGGCAGCTTGCCCTGCTGGAAATAGACGTCGCCGAGCTGGGAATGGTGGTGCGCTTTGTCAAGGTGATGAATCTGCGCCTGGAGTTCCTTGATCCGTCTGCGGTTCTGGGCGCCGGGCAGCTCGAAGCCCCGGGTTGCCGATGCGCTGCCGCGATAGACATACAGGTAATACCAGATCGAGGTCAAACCCCAGCCCAGCAGGATGAACAGCACCCAGACCCACTCGCGTTGCCGGATGGCGTCCACCAGCATCCAGATCTGGAACGCCGTGATCAGCAACATCACCGGCGAACTCCACAGGTGATCTATCAAGAGCAACGAGGTGATCGATGAACCCAGCATAACCACCGGTTTTCCTAGTGCCGCGACCCGAGGAGGAATAGCGCGCAGGCGCCCAGCACCAGCGCCGGCACGATCAGCACCGCGATCATGCCGAGGGCGATGTACCGCCGTCCGGCCACGAAAAACAACGCGATGGCTGCCACCGCCAAAACAGCCCCGGCGAAGATCAGGCCGGGAGTCCACGAACCGGGGAGCTTGTTATACGCGACCGCCGCGACCCCTCCGCCGATCAGCAGGCAGACGCCGAAAAAGCCGGCGAAGAAATCCAAAATCTTTGTTCCCGCATCTTTGTAATAGTCGTCAGGTCCCGCTGGCATATTCGTTGACACCTTTCTGTCGCCGCACCGCCTGCCAGACATCCTTGCCATACCAGGCTACGGCGACAAGCGAAATCCATTGGAAAAAAGTCAGGCCCCACACCGCGCCGCCCTCCACCCGGATGAATTCAAGGGCAAAGCGGCAAGTGAAATAGGAAACCATCAGGATACGAAAGAGAGTTCCGGGCGGGCCCGCCCTGTCCTTGATGGCCATCAGCCCCGCGAACGTTCCCAGCATGAACAGCGCCTCGTAAAGCTGCGTTGGGTGACGCGCGATCCCATCGCCGAAATCCACGCCCCACGGCAGGGTCGTCGGCGTGCCGTAGCAACAGCCGCGTAGAAAACAGCCGATCCGGCCGATGGCCATGCCCAGCGCGATGGCCGGGGCAAACAGGTCGCCCTTCCGCTCACGAATATGCAGCGCCCGTTTCACCAGCAGCACCGCGACCGCACCGCCGAGGAGTCCGCCGACAATCGACCGCCCCGAGATCAACACGTCCCAGGCCCCTTGTCGGCCGACCATCTCGCGCCAGTAGAGAATCACAATGGGTATCTTGGCACCAAGCGCTCCGCCGGCCAGGCCGGCCATGAAGATGTAAAAAGTGTTCTCGCTCACGGTCCGGCGTTTGGCGGCCTCGCGGTAATAGACCGCGATGCCGGCAGCCACCGCCAGCACCATGAATACTCCATAGGAGGGCACCTCCAGCTTGCCCACCTTAAAGAGCACTGGATAGACACCCCAATCCGGGGACAGTACCGGACCGCTGGTCATGACTTTTTAAGGAAGGCGCAGCAGCTCCCGCCGGTGATGCACGCATGGAGCTTATAGGCGGGGCAAAGGCCAAGGGCCGAAATGGTTTTGATGACGCAGAGAAACAGCGTCAGCCCCCAGCCGATCGGCTCGCTCAGCCCATACAGGAAGAGCAGGCAGATAAAGGCCAGCGCCGCCCCGAGCGTGTGGGCAAAACGCATGCTCCGCACTCGGAGTTCCTCCTCCCGCGAAGGGAAAAGCCGGTGGATCGTCTGCGTGTAGAGGACAATGAGCGGCGCCCGGCGAATTGTCAGCAGAGCTGACAGCACGAGGATGACAAACACCGCCGCCAGCAGCGCCTTCGCCTTGAGAAAAAAAGCCACCCAGACCAGCACGGCTATGCTGTAACGGCAAAAGAAAAAAGCGGCCTGCGGAACGGCCGCATATTCCGTCGAGGTATCGCCTTCAGCCTGCATGCTGGAACCCTTAATGCCGCCTGCAACGCCGCAGCAAGTTAAAGCCTCCGGTTTCTCCGAGGCGGGAGTGCTACCGGTTTGAGATTGGTTTTGCATAAGATCGTTCGCGTTGATACGTCACGTCACAAAAGGCCGGACGGTGTTCAATTCCCCCCAGGCCCCACTGCCAGGGGTTTGAGTGACGAATGCGCCGTGGACCTGTAGCGCAGACCTCTGGTCTGCTGTAGCGCAGGCCTCCGGCCTGCTAGCGCATCCGAACTTCACTCGTTCTCGGCAGTACCTGTGCGCCGCATACCCGGCACGCTATGCAGACTGGAAGTCTGCGCTACAGCAGACCAGAGGTCTGCGCTACGCCGAAGGGCGACGACTGTCACTCAAACTTCCTGGCAATGCCGCCTGCCCCCAACGGGCGCATCCCGGCAGTACCCCGCCGAAGACGGCCGGGTGCCGGAGCGCCGGCTAAAAGCCGGCGCTCCGGGGGTACTGGCGGGATGCGCCCGCCCCCAACCCCCGGCCCTCTTCAGAAGAACATCCCGACTCGTTTCTGGTATTCTGCATATTCCTTGAATTCATTCAACAACAGCTTTTCCTCCTGTCGCGCCCGGTACGCCATGAACGGGAGGAAGACCAGCGTGTTGGCCAGCAAAGCCGCCAGGTTCGCATACACCAGGCTGGCGCCGTAGAACATCCATATCAGCGACGCGTAAAGCGGATGCCGCACCAGCCGGTAAACCCCGTCCGTTACCAATCGCTGGTCTTCATAGATGGTGACCTGGTTTGCCCAGTTTTTCCCCAGCTTCAAACGCCCGGCGATGTTCACCCCGCAGCCGATCACAATGATCCCCAGCCCCGCCACCACCAGCGCGACCCGCAGCGGAAGCCAGGGAACTTCGATCGCGCCCACCCGAAGCCGAATCAGCAGGTAAAACCCGGCGAAGAAAAGCGTCATGCGGCCGGTGGCGACGATGCTCCGCTTTTGCGCTTTGGCCTGGCTGCGGCTGCATTCGGCGAAGTTAATGAGAATCGAAAGTGTCATCGCCAGGGCGCATAAGCCGATGATCGACAGCGTCACCAGCTCCAGCCGGCCCAGCGGCGTGCGCCAGCGCTCCAGCCATGGGGTCAGCAATTTATTCATGCCGGTGAAACATGTTGTAGGCGGAGAAGGGGATGCGCCGCAGGTCGGGCGTCAGGACGTGCACGCACTCTCTCTGCATCGATTTCAGATCAAAATTGTACGGGTCCACAAAGGACGAAACGCTGATGCGAAAGGTGTTCCGGCTCACATGCTCCCTCTTTTCGGCCGGGCTGCGCGTCCCGTAGGCCTTCGGGATCAGCGGCCGCAACAACCGAAGCAGCGGCTCCGCGCAGTCACAGCCGCCCTGCGAAGCGGCCGCCGGCGAGGCCCGGGCAATCATCTCGTCGGCGTCAAAGGCGAACGTGTTCGGAATCGCCGGCAGAAACCGCCGCAAATCCGCCCCGCGGGTGATCGGCCTGAATCCGCCTCCGGATCGATAGAGAAAGGTAATCGCCACCCGCTCGACGTCGCACGGCAGCGGCACAAAATCGTTCAAGCGGACCAGGCCGTTGGTCTGGTCCTCGATTCGTTCCAGGATGTCCGTTACTGTCGTCCGCTCGATGCCGGCTTGCAGCCCCGCACTGGCGGAGTCCCTTCCGTCGCGCTCTTCACAGCCTCCTCGCGGCGAGGCTTCCGCGTGAGCGCCTCGAAAAAAGGCCAGCGGCTGAAAATTGATGCCCCGAACGTTCTCGGCCTCCAGCCCAAACTGGATCAGCCGACCCACTTCGTGGTCGTTCACCCCCATTCGGATGGTCGCGACCAGTGTGGTGGGCACGCGATAACGGGCGAGGTTCTCGACGGCCTTGAGCTTCGCCGCAACGAGGTCTCGCCCACGGAGCCGGCGGCAGGCATCTCCGTCAAAACCGTCGAGTTGCAGATAGACTTCGAACCCGCCCGCCAATTCCCCCAACGCCGCAGCAAACCGCTCCTCCTCCGCCAGCCTTAGGCCGTTTGTATTCAGCATCACGCACTTGAACCGCTTGGCCTTCGCCAGCCTGAGGATCTCCAGGATCCGCGGATGCAACGTGGGTTCGCCCCCGCTCACCTGCAGCACCTCGGCCTTTCCGGATTCGGCCTCCTGGAAAAAGTCCATCATCCTCTCGATCTGGTCGAGGTTCAGGGCTCGTCCCATGCCGGCTTTGCCCGGCGCGGCGTTCGGATCGCTGGCCGGCCGCGCGTAGCAATCCGGGCACGCCAGGTTGCACTCGGTCGTGATCTCGATGAGCCCGATGCAGGTGTGTTGCCGGTGATCGGGGCAGAGGCCGCAGTCGAAGGGGCATCCGCGCTGGATCGACGTTTGGGTTTTTGACGCTGTGCCCGGCTTGTCAAAGGCCGCGCGGGCCAGGTAATACCCGGCGTTCTTTTCCAATAAAGCCGTTTGATCCCCATGCCGGGGACAGCGCTTGATTAGAAGCGCCGAGCCGTTCCGCTGCACAATTCGCGCCTGGACGCGCTCCAGGAACTCCGGGCAGAGGCTGGTGGTGGACTCAATCAAGACATCCAGGCTTTCAGGCGCAGCGGACATTCAATGGTTCAATGGCCGAAGCGTAGTGCCGTTCACAAAATGAGTGAAGAGAATTCAGCGCGAGCCTCCGCCGGCGGGCGGGAGCGGAACAAGAATCCTGACGACATTTTGGCCCGAAATAGCCAATCGCCGATAGCCAATAGCCAAGGCTTTGTGGCAAGGGCGGCGGCACAGCGAGGCAGTGGTGTTTGCGGCAGAGGATGTTGCGAGGCAACGTCAACCAGGAATTGCACCGTTTTTCGGATCGGCTTTTGCAAGTGGCTGTGGGGCAGGGAGTAATGAAATGCATTATCGAAAATCGGTGAAGAAACGGTGCAGGAATGGTGCAATTCTGCGGTGACAGTGGCGTGAACCCGCCTTCGCTCTGATGCTCCGGCGCGGCAAGACGTGATGCGTGATGGGTGGACCCGCTTTCGTCGGACTCCCGCCTCCGCCAGGGCTTCTGCGGACAGGTCGGCGCGGCAGGTGCGTGATGCGTGACCGGAAACGTAAAAGCGTGAACCCGCCTTCGTCGGACTTCGGCGAGACAAGCTGCTTTGGCGCGGCAAGACGTTAAAACGTTAGAGCGTGGTGCGGGAGAGGTGATGGTTGGTGTTATGTGCAAGTGGATGGGACGCAATGTGCCGGGGAGAAGGAGAGATTGGCTCTCGTCCATTGCAGCGGCGCCCGACTTGCCGGCTGCCAGGCGACTATTCCTCCGGGCAGGGGCACCGGAGTGCGGACGAGGCGTCGACGCAGCGATGCGGCGGACGCGTTCGCGCCCGCAGTTTGGCCGGCGTATTTGACGCGGCTTTCCTGGCCATCCGGTTATGAGTTTCATAATGGCAACCATAGAGTATACCATAAAGAAAAGCATGTCAACAGGAAACGCGCATTTTTTTGCGGCCGGGATTCGCTTTTTAGCAGATGGGCATGAAGGGCCGGATTGGGGGGGGCGGGGCAGGGTGCACTGGCCCCGAGTTTGGATGAGATATGGAAAGAGGCCTCCTCTCCCCAGCCGTCTCCTCCCGAGGAGGAGAGGTGTAACGTTGCGCGCTTTTCCGTGGGCTGGTTCTCAAATTGAGTCGTGGTGGAAGCTCCGTGGTTTGCGGGCTGGTTCGTAGGTTTGGCCTGGGGCTGATGGTGGCCATGGCTAACGGAG
>Ga0181517_10001332_pt1 | contig 27714 bp, 25 predicted proteins | sample PEATcosm2014_Bin_31_FD_119748 | JGI IMG/M metagenome (GOLD analysis project Ga0181517, IMG submission 119748) | Peatland microbial communities from MTU Mesocosm Facility, Houghton, MI, USA - PEATcosm2014_Bin01_30_metaG | ecosystem: Environmental > Terrestrial > Soil > Wetlands > Peat | place... | reverse complement strand
GGCTGCGGAAAAAGGCCCGAATCCGAGTTAAGAGCTGGAATGAGCTTTAGCAGGGGCTAAAGCCCGGCTCATTTGATTGGCTTTATCGGCACGGCTAAAGCCATGCCCTGTTACAAAGCCACCTTGAATCGAGTTTTTCCGCAGCCTGTAAAGCCGAGGCCTTATGTTGGCTTCCATCGGCACGACTGAAGTCGTGCCCTGTTACAAGGCGCGTTGAAATCTCAAGGCGAGTTGAAATCTACTTTTCGGCGACATATAAGCTCGATTCCCAACATGTCCAAATGCGATTGCCCTGGAAGACGGGCCTTAGTTTACCGACAAAACCAGTTTGCCGAAGTGCGATGCCTCTTCCATGCGCAGGAGCGCGGTGCGGGCGTGCGACCAGTGGAAGTTCTCGCCGACCGGACGCAGCGTGCCCAGAGCGATGGCCTTGTTGAGGTCCCGAAAATCCTTGCGCGAGCCCACGTAAATGCCCTGAATGCGGGCCTGCTTGTGAAGGATGGAGGCAATCGGGAAGGGATCGGGCGAGGTGCTCAGCACGCCCACCTGTGCAATGACCCCGCCAATGCGCAGAGAGCGGACAGACCGGGCCAGGGTGCCCGCGCCGCCGACTTCAACGACCAGATCCGCGCCTTCGCCGCCGGTTTCCTGCAAGACCCATTGTTCCCAATCGGGTTGCTCGCGATAGTTGAGGCCGGCATCGAGGCCCAGAGCAAAGGCGCGCTCCAACTTCTCGTTGCTGCCCGAGATGCCTAGGACGCGCGCGCCATGGAGGCGAGCCAGCTGGAGGGCGAAGATGGCGACGCCACCTGTTCCCTGGATGAGGACGTTGGCCCCCGGCTTCAAATTGCCCGCTGCCAGCGCATTCCAGGCGGTGACGGCGGCGCAAGGCAGGGTAGCCGCTTCTTCGAAGCTGAGATGTTCGGGGATGTGGACCGCGCCGGTTTCTTTGAGGATGACGTATTCGGCCATCATGCCATCGATGTCGCCGCCCAGCGCGCCGCGGGCTTTTGCGGCAGTCAGCGGGCCGTCCAGCCAATTCTGCATGAAAATTCCAGCCACGCGATCACCGACTTTGAAGCTGGTGACGCCGGCTCCGATGGCAAGAACCTGCCCCGCGCCATCGGAGCAGGGGATCCGCGGCAGCGCCATTTTGGGGTTGTAGAGGCCCTTGATGATCAGAAGATCGCGATAGTTGAATGAAATCGCACGTACCTGAAGGAGGATTTCTCCGGGGCCCGGTGCAGGAATGGGCCGTTCGACAAACTCCAAGGAATCAATGCCAAATGTCGCAAATTGGCCGACTCGCATGTATAAAAACCTCCGTTTTGAGGGCAAGAAGCTCCCACTGCGAGACGCAGTGGAAGAAATCCCCCGTAGAATGAAGATATGGCTCGTGGATGGGAAAGTAAATCGGTGGAGGAACAGATGGCAAATACCCTGCAGCAATCGGATGTGGATCTTGGCCACAGCATAGCGGTCGAAGATGCAAGACGGTTGGCAGACCAGCAGCGCCGGGAGCGTGCACGTGCACTGCAAGCGCTGAACCTGCAGCGGGAGAATATTCTGTCGCAGCGCACATCGAACCCTGCACGGCGCAGCGCACTTGAGGCCGCCCTGATCCAGATTGAGGCGCAGATCGCACAATTAGGCTGAAACAGGCGGACGGACCGAAAGCGGTGCGATTGGCTTTTTCCCAGATGCGCAGAGGATCAGTGTGTTTGATCCATCGCAGGAGATGAAAGAAGGCCGGGGCAGATACTGCTCCGGCCTTTTTTGCGGCGTTTTCTGGCTTGGCGGGGATTTGCCAAGCACAAGCTGATTGTGGGGAAGCGTGGACCGGGAGGTCCACGCTACAGCCGGCCGGGAGGCCGTCGCTACCCCAGCAAGGATCTTTCCGCAGCCGGCTCAGGCGTCGCGATGGAAGAGCAGGGAGTTGGCTTGCTGCACCGGGGTCATGAGGACGCGGGCGATATTGACATGCGCGGGGCGCGCGGCGGCCCACACAATCACTTCGGCCACATCGGCGGGCGTGAGCGGCTTGATGTTCTTGTACACATTGGCGGCGCGCGCGGTATCGCCATGGAAGCGGACCAGGCTGAACTCGGATTCGACCATGCCGGGATCGACCGTGGTGACGCGGATCGGCGTTCCCAGAACATCCTGGCGGAGTCCGTCGTTCAGGGCGCGCTCGGCAGCCTTGGTGGCGCAGTAGACAGCTCCGCCGGGGTAGGTGATCTCGCCAGCCGTTGATCCCAGGTTGAGAATGTGCCCGCTGCCGCGTTCGACCATGCCCGGAACCACAGCGCGAGTGACATAGAGCAGGCCCTTGACGTTGGTGTCGATCATCTCTTCCCAGTCGTCGATATTTCCCGCGTAGACCTTGTCGAGTCCGCGGCTGAGCCCGGCGTTGTTGACGAGGATGTCGATGGCGGTCCACTCGGCAGGCAGCGCGGCGATGGCCGCTGGCACGGCGGCGCGGTTGCGCACGTCGAGAGCAAAAGTGTGGACAGCGGCAGCGCCCTTTTCCAGCGCCTGTGCGGCCACAATGGCCAGCTTGTCGGTGCGCCGGGCGGCCAGCAGCAGGCGCGCCCCCTCGGCCGCGAAGGCAAGCGCGGTAGCCGCGCCAATGCCCGAACTGGCCCCGGTAATGAGAACGATTTTTCCTTTGAGACTCATGGCTCTATCCTAATCACCCCGGCGGCCTGATCGGCTCGACGTTGGGTCTGCGGCCTAGGGTTTCGAGCGCCGGAGCGCCATTTTGTATTGGCCGACGGCCCAGTCTTCCCCGGCGAGTCCGGCGGCGGAGGCTTCGGAGAAGACGGCGGACAGGTTTTCGGCGAGGCTCAGGGTTGTGTTGCTGGCGGCCGCGGCTTCGCGGAAGAGGTTGAGGTCCTTGGCTCCCAGTTCCATGGTGGCTCCCGGCTGCACGGGTGGATTCAGCATGACGTTGCCGTATGCGGCGTAGAAGGGCGACTGAAAGAGCGCGCTGTTGACGCTTTCCAGAAAGACTCCCGGGTCGATGCCCTGCGAAGCGGCGTAGACGAAGCTCTCGCCGAGGGAGTGAATCATGGCGCTGATGAGGAAGTTGCCGCCCAGCTTGAGCGCGTGCGCCTGGGGCGGGTGTTGTCCGAGGACGGTGATGCCGCGGCTGAGGGGTTCGAGAAGGGGACGCGCGCGGCTGACGGCAGCGTCATCGCCGGCGGCGACGATCCACAGGCGGCCTTCCTCGGCCACATTGGGGCGGCCGAAGACGGGAGCGGCGACGAAGGGCTGACTGCGGCGGGCGTGCTCTTCCGTGAGCCGCTGGCTGAAGGCAACGCTGACAGTGCCGAGCACGATGTGCAGCGCTCCGGGCTGCAGGTGGTCCAATGCGGCATCGGTGCCAAAGAGCACGGCTTCGTAGGCGGCATCGTCGAAAAGCATGGTGAGGACCGCGTCGGCATTGCGCACGGCCTCCACGGGCGAAGAGGCGAGGCGCGCTCCGGCAGCCAGAAGTGGAGCGGCGCGCTCGGGGGAGCGGTTCCAGACAGTTAGTTCATGACCGGCGGCAAGCAGACGACAGGCCATGGGCGTGCCCATCTTGCCCAAACCAAGGAAAGCAATCTTCATGGGTGAAATCCTTCAATGTGATGCCAACCAGCGCGGCCCCTATTGGGGCTCGATAAGCTGGTGGGCAATGGCAAACAAGGCCAGTTCGAGGCGCGTGGAGACGCCCGTCTTGTCAAAAATATTGGAAAGATGGCGCTTGACGGTTTCTTCGCTGAGCGAGAACTGTTTGGCGATGTCGCGGTTGCTGCAGCCCTCGACGATGGTTCCCACAACTTCCAGTTCGCGGGGCGTCAGGCCGTAGGTCTTGCGGGCCGGCACTGCGGCCTTCTGCATGAGTTCGTGGAGCGCCGTCACCAGGTTGCTCACGCGCTTGCCGCCGATCCAGTAATCGCCGCCGATGACGGTGCGGATGGCGGTCTGCAAATGGCCGGCCAGGGCGTCCTTGAGCACGATGCCGCGCGCGCCGATCTGCAGCGCCTCGATGATTTGCTGGGTGGTGATGGTGGAGGTGAGCAGCAGGATCTTGACGGTGGGCGTGCCGTTCATGATGGCGCGCATGGCTTCGAGGCCAGGCAGGCGCGGCATCTGCACGTCGAGCAAGAGAATGTCGGGCTGGAGTTCGAGGGTTTGGGTAATCGCCTCGTCCCCATCCGAAGCTTCGCCGACCACTTCGAATCCCCCGACCTGGCTTAACATGTTGCGTACGCCGATGCGTACGACAGGATGATCGTCAGCCAGCACGATGCGAACCAATCGTTCCATTGGGACGGCAAGCCTCCGTTGTGAGTCGTGGGTGAGGGAGTGAAATTGCAGAGTCTCCCGATTCCCGCGAGCGAGCCAGAAGCAGCTTTTCCTACGCGGGGAAACCCTCACACAGCATACGCCGGAGGCTGGCGGTGGCAGCGCGCAAATTGAGCAGAACCGGGGCGTTGATATCCAGATGGTAAATGGAGGCGGAAGCGGCGGGCTGTTCGATTGCTCCCTGTTCGATCATTGCGCCGAGGCGCGCAGCCTGCACGGCCCCGGCCATCGAACACCCGCCCTTGATGGCGTGGCCGATGCGGCGGACTTCAGTGGCGCTTCCATTGCGAATGGCAAGCTGAATAGCGGAGATGCGGAGATCCAAGTCGTCGACCAGGGCAGAGAAGATCTCGCGGACGCCGGACTCGGGCATCGCGGCGCGCAATTGGGCCAGGATTTCGGAGGAAATGATCTCGTCGCCTGCTTCAGGATCCGGCTGCGGAACAGCATTCGCCCCGGATGCAGGGCCGCCGGGTTGCCGTGTCTGCGACGCGAGCAACATCTGCAGATCTTCAGGACCGAAGGGTTTGAGAAGGAATCCGTCGGCGCTCTCAAGCACGCCGGTGGGCGGGCAGCTGGCGCTGATGGCGAAGATACGCACGCGGCCCCATTTGCGGCTTTGGGCGCGGAGCTCTTCAATAAGGCGCACCCCGGAGAGGCCAGACAGTTGCACGTCGACGAGAATGATCTCGGGGGCAAAAGAGTCTGCGGCAAGCAGAGCGAGCGCCGATTCTCCGTCTTCGGCGGTTTGCACGGCGAGGCCGCTCAAGGTGAGCAACGTCGCGAGAACCTCTCGGCTGACCAGATCGTCATCGATCAGCAGCAAATTGTGAAGACTTCGTTGACCGTAACTATGCCTGGACATTGCCCGCCGCCGAAACATTTCAACGCAGATTTCTATTCAGTAACTTATCGTCCCGATTGAATCACAAAAGACGGGCGGGAACAAGGCAATAGAGCCATTCACGCGCAAATCGCGGCGAAATGTAACTCCATATTATGTAAGTAGTCAATGAGGAAAATCACTCGTTCGCCGCCTGGTGCGCGGCATGCGCTACTCGATGGCGGTGGGCACTTCGTGCAGCCAGCCGGGCGGCTTGAGCAGTTCCCTGGGGCGCGAGCCGTCGGCGGGGCCAACCAGGCCATCGCGCTCCATCATGTCAATCAAATGTGCGGCGCGGCCGTAGCCAACCCGCAGCCTGCGCTGGATGAGCGAAGTAGAAGCCTTGCCGAATTCAAAGACGAGGCGCACGGCATCGTCGAAGAGCGGGTCGTTCTCCTCTTCACCGGCTCCGCCCTCGGCGCCAGGGCGGTCGTCCTTGGGCGATTCGAGGAAGCCTTCCACATATTCGGCCTGGCCCTGCGCCTTCCAGAAGCCGACCACGGCGGCGGTTTCCTTTTCGCTGACGTAGGGGGCGTGCAGGCGGACCAGGCGGCTGGTTCCCGGAGGCAGGAAGAGCATGTCACCGCGGCCCAGCAGCGATTCCGCGCCGTTGGTGTCGATGATGGTGCGGGAATCGACCTTGGTGGCCAGCCGGAAGCTGATGCGGGTGGGCACGTTGGCCTTGATGAGGCCAGTGATGACATCGACACTGGGGCGCTGGGTGGCCAGTACGAGGTGAATGCCGACGGCGCGCGCCATCTGGGCCAGACGGGTGATGGACTCTTCCACGTTGGCGCGGTCGAGCATCATCAGGTCGGCGAGTTCGTCGATGATGATGACGATGTAGGGCAACGGCTCGTCGTCTTCTCCGTCGTCGAAGAGCGAAGGCATGCCGCTTTCAAAGAGCTTGTTGTACTGGTCGATGTTGCGCACGCTGCGCGAGGCCAGCAACTTGAGGCGGCGTTCCATTTCGCGCACGGCATTGCGCAGGGCGTTGGCGGCCAGCTTGGGCTCGGTGATGATGGGCGTAAAAAGGTGCGGGACTCCTTCGTACATGCCCAGTTCCACGCGCTTGGGATCGACCAGGATGAGGCGAACCTGCGCGGGCGTGGTGCGATAGAGCAGGCTCATGATCATCGCATTAATCGCCACGGATTTGCCGGAGCCGGTGGATCCGGCGATCAGGACGTGGGGCATGGTGGCCAGATCGGCCACGACGATGCGGCCGTTGATGTCTTTGCCCATGGCCAGCGTGAGGCGGGACTTGGCCTTGGTGAAGGTCTCCGACTCGATGATGTCGCGCAGATGGATGGTTTCGCGCTCGTGGTTGGGCACCTGGATGCCGACCGTGCTCTTGCCGGCCATGCGCTCAATCAGGATGCTTTCGGCGCGCATCGCGAGGCAGAGATCGTCGGCCAGGCCGGTGACGCGGGAGTACTTGACGCCGGCTTCGGGCTTGAACTCGTAGGTGGTGACCATGGGGCCGGGGTTGATCTGGACCACTTGGCCGCGGACGTCGAACTCGCCGCATTTCTCGACCAGCACCTTGGCTTCTTCGCGGAGGGCGTCTTCGCGGATGTTCTGCGGGCCGCTGCCGGTGTTGAGCAGAGTGCTGGGCGGCAGCTTGAAGCCGCTCACGTTCTTGGGCGCGACGGTGGTGGTTTTGAGGTCGGCGTCGGCGCGGTTGTGAATGGCGATGGTGTCATCGGCGTGCGGAGCAGGCTCGGTGTAGACCGGCGCGGGGCGCGGAGCGGGCGCTGCCTGCGGCGGCTCGGAGACAAACCGGGCGGCGGGCGCAGGCGGCTCGACCAGGGAGGGACGGGCCGGCGCCTGAGCGGCAGGAAAGGGAACGACCGGGACTGGGGCGTCCGGAACTCGCCCAACTGGAACCGGAGCGGCTGCTGGCTGCGCGGGGGGCTCTGCGCCAACATCGGCGATGGAGCGCTCCCAGATGCTGGGCTTGCGCGACGAGGCCGCAGGCTGGGCGGCAACCGGCACCGGCTGGTCGTAATCGTCTTCCGATTCCCGCTGAAAAGACTTGCGCTGGTAGGCGGGGATGGAGTCGAGCGGGTCTATATCGGAGTCGTTGTGGCGGTGAAAGAGCGATCCCAGAAAGCCGTGGCGGGCTTCCGCCTGTTCCGGCTGGTTGCGGCGGGCAGTTCGATCTTGCTGGGCTTTGAGGCTGTCCAGCTCGCGGCGCTCCATGCGCAATTCGGCGCGCTCCTCGCGCCAGTTGCGCCAGCGCTCCAGCAGGGAGGTGAACTGCTGCCAGCGGTACTCGATGCTCTCTTTGATCGCCCAGAAGCTGACTGCGGAAGCGAAGTACAGTCCGGTGGCGGCGAGCGCGCCGGCCACCAGCCAGGCACCCTGCATGTTGAGGTACATGACCAGTTTGGCGGCGATCAGGCTGCCCAGCAGGCCCTCGACCGGAATCATGTGCAGCCAGCGCCAATGCCAGGGAAGCAGGCCAAAGCTGGCGGGCAGAAAAGCGAGCGTGAGGATCGTGCCAACCCAGCGCAAAAGCGCCGAGCCGCTGGGCCGAGAGTGCATCCAGGTCCATCCGATGCCGGTCAGCCACAAGGGCAAGATGAAGGCGGTGAGCCCCAGCGCCTGGAGGACTATGTCGCTGAAAAAAGCGCCCACAATCCCGACCCAGTTGGCGGCCACACGCGGGCCGATGGCGTCGGTCGAGGTGTTCCAGGAGGGATCGGCGGGGTGGTACGTGGCCAGCGCGAGGAAGAACAGAAGCGAGACGAGCAACAGCGCCAGCCCCAAAAAGACATTCAGGGGGCGGCTGCGGGTCGGCGATAGGACAATGCGAATCGGCTTCATGTTGGGCTCACTCTCACTCCGCACACGCCGCAATTTGGCCGCGGACGGGCTGCGGAAGCGGACTACAGCGGTTTCACAATTGCTGCACCCCGGAACCACCGATCCAAAGTGGCTTTTCCGTCAAGGAAAAGACACCCTTCGAAGATCTAAAAAGGGCACGTGAATTGTGGAACCGCTCTAAGTGTCCCAGAGCAGCTTCTATTATCTTCGGACACGGGGTGCGGTTCCCGCAAAAGATGAGCGGGGGAACCTTGCTGCGAACCCCCTACCAGATGCGGCGAATGCCGAATTGGTCGAGTCTGGTGTCGGGACTGAGGACGGGGATATCGAGGCCGAGAGCCTGGGCGGCAATCATGCGGTCGAAGGGATCGCGATGCGGGGCGGGAAGCCGGCCGGCGCGCAGGGCGGACGGCGCGTCAATCGGCAGGAGCGCGTAACCGGCCACGTCCATGACTGAAAGAAACTCGCGCTCAAAACTCTCCGCCAAGGGCATTTTCCCCAATCTGACTTTGGTCGCAATCTCCCAGGCGGAGGCCGCCGAGACAAGAATCTCACGCCGCTCATCTGCAATGACTGCCTGTGCTTGAGGGCTTAGCCTGTCGGGGGTGAGAGTCGCCCAGATGACGGTGCAGGTGTCTAGCAGGACCTTCACTCATCGCCTCCGTCCCAGAGATCGAGTTCCTCATCGGGCAAGGGCTCCCAGAACGAATCGGGGAGAACAAACCCTGGCGTCAACAGAGCTCCGAGCCGCTTCTTGGGAGCGGGTTGAATCGCTTCCAGCTTCGCAACCGGAGTCTTGTTGCGCCCGGAGGTGATGATGACGGTTTTTCCGTTTTGCACTTCTTTTACGAGCTGGGAGAGCTTGGTCTTGGCTTCGAAGATGGTCGCAGAGATCATAGGGACCTCCATGCTGCTAAGTAATCTTAGCCAGGATACGACGGGATTTCAAGATATAAACCGCACATGTAGCTTGATTGCCGCCCACCCTGGTCAGAGCATTTTCGATTCACATGTTGCCATTGTCATATCGTGCAAGGTGGCTTTTTCTTGGTGAAAAAGCCACTTGAGCTTGAGGCCTCTGTAAAGAGCAGAATCGAAAATGCTGTAGCCGCAAAGACAAATGCGCGGCGAGGGTGGGGCTCCCAGTTGGGGGTAACTAGCCGGCGATGAAGCGGCTGCCGAAGATCAGCAGGGCCAAGCCGAGCAGGATGCGGTAGATGGCGAAGGGGACGAAACCGTGACGGCGGACCCACTGCAAGAACCACTCCACTACGCCCAGCGCAACAAAGAAAGAGACGGCCAAGCCTATGAGCAGGACGATCCAGCGCTCGCCGCTCATGACCACGTGGGCGGCAGCCGCTCCGGCGGCCTGGCTGGGGTGAATCTCCTTGACCAGGTCCCAGCAGGTGGCGGCGATCATGGTGGGAATGGAAAGCAGAAAGCTGAATTCGAGCGCCGAGGGGCGGTCCATTCCGACTAGCTGACCGGCCGCGATGGTAGACATGGAGCGCGAGGTGCCGGGGAAGATGGCCGAGGTGGTCTGGCAGAGGCCAATCCAGACGGCCTGTCCCCAGGACATGTCTTCGACGTCGATGGTGCTGGGCTCGCGCCGGTCGGCCCACACGTCGATCACCCACATGACGATTCCGCCGATGAGCAGAGCCAGCGCCATGACGGTGACGCTGCCCAGGTGCTGATCGCTCCACTTGTGCAGTTTGAGCGCGGGAATCGAGGTGCAGATGAAAGCGAGAATGGTGAGCGAAATGGGGTGCGTGAAGAAGTTCTTCTTGTTGTTTTCGCCGGTGGGGAAGGTGCGCATGAAGCCGACAATGCGGCTGGTAAAGAGCAGGCAAAGGGCGAGGATCGCACCCAGCTGAATGACGATGGTGTACATCTTCCAGTACGCGTCGTCGAGGGGAATATTCATCAAGGCTTCGGTGATGCGCAGATGCGCTGTCGAGCTGACCGGGAGAAATTCAGTCAGGCCTTCCACGATGCCAAGCAGAACGGACTGTAAGTAAGGGTTCAAGAAGCCTCCAAGCCTCTGATTCACTGAGGTGCGATGGGCGCGATTTTCCAGGGGAAAACGGCCGGGGACGGGTCGAATCGGATGCAACGGGCAGATGGTCCGGTTTCAAGACCAAGCCCGATGTTCATGAGAATCCCTGAAAAGCATATCGCAGGCAGCGGCGATTCACGGCCGGACACGGCCAAACCCGCCGCCCGCTCAGCCCGGCATCTCACGGCCGGTCAATGCCATAGACGGGAATGCCTTCATCCAATTTGTACACCAGCGCGGCCGCCCGGGCGGTCAAGTCCGAGAGCGGGAATTTGTCCTTCAGCCGTTTGGCCAGTTCCCGGGCATGATTGTGCGCGGCGTCGCTCTTTTTCTCGTTTTCGTCGGCGGCGAACATGTCGGTGAGCACTGCCTGGCGATAGACGGCCTGATAAAGAGCCTGCGCGGTGCGCGGGCTGTCGGAATGCTCATCGGCGTAGCGCTCGTAGAGCTCGGATTCCTTCTCCGGACATTTGGGAGATCCCTGCCAGTCGCCGCAGAGCTTGTTGTCGATGAGCTCATAGGCCGCCAATTCGGCGGGGCGGGTATGCGGATAGTACTTGATGACCTTCTTCAGCTCATCTTCATCCATTTGCTCGCGCATACCGGGGTCTTTTTCCCTGGCGGAGGGCCGGGAGGCGGCGTCGGTCTTCTGCAACTGCCAGCGGATATCGGCGGCGCGCCAGGCTGCTTCCGGAGTGAGGGGCGAGTCGGGAAAAATCTCCACGAGACGGCGGTAAAGAAGGCGGGCGCTCTGGGCGGCGTGAGCCGGTCCGCGCGGATCGTTGGCGAGCGCCTCCTGATTGGCGGCTTCGCCCATCAGAATTTGGTCTGCGCCGGGAGTGTTTTCGGTGACCACTCCACGCGCCTCCATCCAGCCCGAGATGGGAGGGGGCACCTCGTTGCGGCTTTCGATGATCGGCGCATCTTCGGAGTGTTCCTGTTCGACGTCGGTGTTGGCATAGACGCGGATCCAGGGGCCGCTCTTCTCGGCGACCACCATCTCCCGGCCGATCTGCACGCGGTCGACCTTTTGCGAAGCGGTGTCGGGCGAAATATACAGCCAGGTGATGCGCAGCGGGGTGGCGCGCGGGCCAGCCAGGGGCTTTACCTGCTGGGCAGGCTTCTTTTGCGCGGCAACCGCGAAGGCGGCGCAGGAAAAGACCAGAACGGCGAAAAGGCTGCGCGGGGAGAAGACAGAGGGACTCATCACAAGGAAAATGATAGCGCCGCTGTGTGAGGTGGAATTGAAATCGGGGGGAAGGCTTCGAAAAACATCCCTCGGGGGCTAAAGCCCCATTGATTTTATTGGCCTTATCGGCACGGCTGAAGCCGTGCCCTTTCAAAACAGAGGCAAAGCCGAGTGTCTCCGCAGCCTGTGAAGCCGTGCCCTTTCAAAGCTGAGGCCAAGCCGAGTTCTTCCGCAGCCTGTAAAGCCTTGCGTTTGCATAAACGAGGTCAGCACGGGGATCGCGGCGGCCGGTCAGAATACTCCGCGCTCGTTGAGCCAGGGCCCGTATTCCTTGTCGGCCCCCTCGATGTGCTCGCGGTAGCTGTCGCGCACAAAGGCGAGCAGGGGGCGCATGTGCATGGAAGGGCTATGTTGCATCTTCAGGGCTGATTCCTGAAGCTGTACCAACAACCGCTGATGTTCTTCGCGGTGCTCGACAAAGCCCGGATAGTTGTAGGACTCCATGAGTTGCTCTTCGCTGGTGAAGTGCATGCGCGTGAAATCGATCAACTGATTCAGCAACTGGGTGACTTCTTCCCGGCTGGAGCCGCGCACCACGGCCAGTCGCAACTCGTTGAGCGTATCCATGAGGACGCCGTGCTGGTCGTCCATGGCGCGAACATCGACTGTGGTGGAGTGGTTCATCGTCAGAAGTGTCAAATCAACCTCGCCGCGTGCCTGTGGGGTTTATCGGATGGCTGCGCACGGGGGACACCGAAAGTTTCTGAAAAGTGGTGACTAAGGTTTACTTATTACCGGTAGCGTTTGCGGCCGCAGGGTGGGAAGCGATGCGATCCGGGCGATAAGTGGTTTCATTGCTTCCCGCACTGGCCGCGCGGGACTGGCTATTCGAGCAGGACATCGGGCTCCGGCTGGTGGCTGCGGGTGGTGAGGGTGATAGCCGCGCCCAGAATCAGCGCCCCGCCCAGCCACGCGTAGGGGCCGAGGCGCTCGCCCAGCAACTGGACTCCAAGCCAGGAGCCCAACGCCGGCTCGATGTTGAGAAAGACCCCGGCGCGCGAGGCTGGAACGTGGTGAATCCCCCAGTTCCACAGCAGGGTGGTGGTGGCCGTGCAGAGCAATCCGCTGATGGCGAGCGCAACCCAGGCGGTCAGGCTGATGTGGGCGAAGGGAGGGGGCGCTGCCGCCGCCCATGTGCCCGGAAGCCATGCGCCGGGCAGAGAGAGACGCATCAGCCAGGGTCCGAGAACCCACAGCGCGAGCAGGATGGTTCCGGAAAGGATGGTAAGGGCCGTGACCACCGCGGGACGGTGCGTCTGCATCAGCTTCTTGCTGAGCAGGATCCACGCCAGGGCGGTGCAGAGCGAAGCGACCACCATGAGGTCGCCAACCAGGGAGGGCTGGCCGTGCGTGGCGGGGCCGCGGTTGCCGCCGAGAACGATAAGCGCAGCGCCAACGGTCGATCCGCAAAGGGCGAGCCAGCCGATCCAGTCCAGCCGCTCGCCGGCAAAGAGCGCGGCGGCGGCGGCGAGCAGCACAGGCATTGCACCCACCATCAGAGATGCATGGCTGACGGTGGTGAGGGCGAGACCGTGAAACTGGATGAGGAACTGGATGGGAACGCCGAGAGCCGCAGAGTAGAGCAGGAGACGCAGTTCGAGCGCGCTGAAGCGGATGCGGCGGCGATTGGTCCAGAGCACGGGAATCATGCCCAGGCAGGCAAACAGAAACCGGTACAGGACCATGTTTTCGACACTCATCTCGTTGAGCGCGAGACGGCCGAAGTAAAAGCCGGTTCCCCACAGGCTGCCGGCGGTGGCGCAAGCGGCATAGCCCAGAAACGCTATGCGCCGGCCGTGTTTGCGGTTAATTTCCATTCTTTCTTTACTGTCGCATACGTGTGAGGATGCCGTATCACGGCCAAGGGTGGGGGAGATCGGCGAGAATAGCAGGCGATGCTCAAAGGGTTCTTTCAGAGGAAATTGTGGATGCTCGCCGGGGTGCGGCTGGCGGCCTGGCTCGGGTTGCTCGGCGTGGCCGCGCTTTGCTTGGATGGGCTGGGGTGGGCGGAGGGCCTGACCCAGGGGCCGGTGCTGGGCCAGGGCGCGCCGGGATTTGCGCAAGCAGCGCAAGCGGCGGAGCAGAAGCCCACGAAGGCTTCGCAGCCGCCCGCGTTTTCCATCGGCGTGGAGCCACTTGGCTTTACAGCGCCGGGGCCTATTTATCTGGGGCAAAACATCAGCTTTGCCTCGCTCGACTTTCTGGACGAGAACCGCCTGCTGTTCACCTTTCGCGTCCCGGGCCTGATCCGGCGAGAGGGGGATTCCGACAAGGCGAGCGATGAACGGCATATCCGGGCGCTGGTGCTTACGCTGCCTGCGGGAGCGGTGGAAGCCGAGGCGGTGTGGACGCTGCACGATCGGGGCCGGTACCTGTGGATGCTGAAGGACAAGCACTTCCTGCTTCGCGATGGAGCCGAACTGAAACAGGGAGATGCCAGGCTCGAACTGAAGCCCGCATTGCGCTTTCCGGGGCCGCTGGAGTGGATCGAGATGGACCCCTCGCAGGAGTTTCTGGTGGCGGGCACGCGCGAACCGGCGTCGGGCAAGTTTCCCGGAGCGCAGGCGGCAGACGCGCAGAACCAGACCGATCTGGTGCTGCGCATTCTGCACCGGGATAGCGGCCAGGTGATGTTGCTGAGCAGGCTCAAAGCCGCGATCCATCTGCCCATCAACGGGAACGGGTATCTGGAGAGCTTGCGTGCGCGCGGCATCGAGTGGCAATTGACCGAACACGCTTTCAGCGGCGGCGTGACGCCGGTGGGACGCCTGATTTCGACCTGCGCACCCAGCAGCCACTTCGTCACCCAGCAGGAGTTGGTGGCAAACGTGTGCAATGCAGTGGGCGACCGCAAATTGCAGGCGCTGACCACCAGCGGAAAGATGCTGTGGGAGGTTCCGGTGTCGGACCGCGAGGTGTGGCCGCTGCTGTTGATTGCACAAAGCGGTACGCGGCTGGCAGAGGAAGCGTTGGTCATGGCGAGGCCCATTACGGCTTCTTCTCCACTCACCACCGACGATCTGAAGGGCCAGGTAGTCCGCGTTTACGACACTGCCAATGGCCGCCTGGCGCTGACCGCGGAGGTGAATCCGCCGCTGGACGCAGGGGGAAATGTGGCGATTTCGCCCTCGGGACGGCGCGTGGCCGTGCTGAATGGCGACCGGCTGGAAATCTTTGAACTGGGTGTGCCATCATTGCTTCCGGATTCCGGCGATTTCCAGAATGGGCATTGACGGAAGTCTTTCACCCGATGGCGATTGATCTCGGTTTGTCTGGGTTGTCGGCCCGTGTACACTGAGCAACGGGAGATTCCTCTTGTCAACGGCAGTTGTCCACTACACGGCTGCGGCGGTTACCGACCGCGGCCGAAAGCGCCCCTCCAACGAAGATGCATTCGGCTACTCCGTAGAGCACGGAGTTTTTGTCGTTTGCGACGGGATGGGCGGCGCCGCGGCAGGGGAGATTGCCAGTTCTCTGGCGGTGGACGAGACGCTGCGGCTGCTCAGCGACCGGCATGACGCGGAGACAGTTTCGCTGGCCGATGCCGCGGAAGAAGTGATCGACGCCGTCAATGAAGCCATCTTCAGCCGCTCCCAGCGCAACTACAAGTTGAACGGCATGGGCACGACCCTGGTGGCGCTGGTGGCGCAGGAAGACCAGGTGTCGGTGCTGAATATCGGCGACAGCCGCTGCTACCGGCTGCGCGAGGGCAAGTTGGAGCAGATCACCCTAGACCACTCGCTGGTGGAGGAACAGGTGCGGCTGGGCCGGATGTCGCGGGCCGAAGCACTGCGCTCGCCGCTGCGCAACGTGATCACCCGCGCGGTGGGCACGCAGCGCAAAGTCACTCCAGACATCTTCGCGCTGAAAGCCGCGCCGGGCGACCGGTTTCTGCTCTGCTCGGATGGCTTGACCCGCGAGCTGACAGACCCGCAGATCGAGGCGTTGCTGGTGGTGGACGGGCCGCTGGAAGAGCAATGCGCCCGGCTGGTGAATGCCGCCAACAAGGCGGGCGGCAACGACAACATCACCTGCATCCTGGTCAGTGTCGAAAAGTAGACCATTGCCCGCTGCAGGGTAAATCTCCATTCTTTATTGGCTTTATCAACACTGCCGGAGGGCTGGCCTGGCCTGCAGCGGGACTTCTCTGCGCCCGGGAAGCTCGAACCCTGCATACAATCAGACAGAGGGGATTGGGAAAGCGCAGATGGAATCTAAAAAGAAGGCAGTGGTTTTGTTGAGCGGGGGCCTGGATTCGGCCACGGTGCTGGCGATTGCGCGCAGCCAGGGTTACGAGAGCTATGCGCTTTCGTTCTCCTATGGCCAGCGGCATGTTGTTGAACTGGAAGCGGCGAAGCGCGTGGCCGCCCACCTGGGAGCCGGGGCGCACCGGGTGGCCAACATCGACCTGCGCATCTTCGGTGGCTCTGCGCTGACCAGCGACATCGCGGTTCCCAAGGGACGCACGATGGACGAGATGTCGCACGACATTCCCATCACGTATGTCCCGGCGCGCAACACCATTTTTTTGAGCTTTGCGCTGGCCTGGGCTGAGGTTCTGGGCTCGAGCGATGTGTTCATCGGGGTGAACGCGCTGGACTACAGCGGATACCCCGACTGCCGTCCGGAGTTCATTGCGGCGTATGAGCAGATGGCCAACCTGGCCACCAGGGCGGGCGTGGAGGGAGCACAGCACCTGAAGATTCATACCCCGCTGATCGACCTGAGCAAGGCGCAGATCATTGCGAAGGGGCTGGAACTGGGCGTGGACTACGCGCTGACCAGCAGTTGCTACGACCCGTCGGCGACGGGCGAGCCGTGCGGCCAGTGCGACAGCTGCCTGCTGCGGCAGAAGGGATTCCGCGAGAACGGGATCGATGATCCGCTGATTTATACGCGGTAGTATCTGGTTCCCACCCTAGGCGCAAAAACAAAGGCGCGCCGAGGGTGGGGCACCCGGCTCTCACCCTAGGCGCAAAGAAGCAAGACGCAGGTCCTTGGACTTCGCTGCGCTACGCTCAGGATGACAGGCTAGGGTGGAAGTGGATTGAGTGCAGTGGGGGCGGATTGAGTTACGCGGTCAAAGAGATCTTCTATACGTTGCAGGGTGAAGGCGCGCAGGCCGGACGAGCTGCGGTGTTTTGCCGCTTCGCGGGCTGCAACCTGTGGACGGGTCGGGCGGCAGACCGGGCGACGGCCGTCTGCAAGTTTTGCGATACGGATTTTGTGGGCACCGACGGCGAAGGCGGAGGCAGGTTCGAGACCGCCGAAGAGCTGGCGGCTGCGGTGGATGCGAAATGGCCCAAAGAGCCGGCACTGGGCAGGCGCTATGTGGTGTGCACAGGCGGCGAACCGCTGTTGCAGCTGAATGTTGAGCTTATCCGGGCGCTGCACCGGCATGGTTTTGAGGTCGCTGTCGAAACGAATGGGACGCTGCCCGCTCCGGCAGCTTTGAACTGGGTGTGCGTCAGCCCCAAGGCGGGCGCGGAGTTCCGGCAAAAGAGTGGCGACGAGCTGAAGCTGGTGTTTCCGCAGGCCGGGGTCGATCCGCAGGACTATGAGCTGCTGTCGTTCCGGCACTTCTTTTTGCAGCCGATGGACGGGCCGGAGCGGGCGGCAAATACCGAGGCGGCGGTGCGCTACTGCCTGGCCCATCCGCAATGGCGGCTGAGCCTGCAGACGCACAAGATCGTGGGAATTCCATAGAAAGACTCAAGCGCGGACCAGGAGGTCCACGCTACAGCTGGCCGGGAGGCCGGCGCTACTGCTTCATGTGATGGGCTGGCAATGCCGGCAGACAATAGAATGGAAGCGATGGAGATCTACAAGGAATTTACGATCGAGGCGGCGCACTGGCTGCCCAACGTGCCAGTGGGGCACAAGTGCGGACGCATGCACGGGCACAGCTTTCGCCTGGTGTTCTATGTCAGCGGCCCGGTGGATCCGCAAATGGGCTGGGTGATGGATTTTGCCGAGATCAAGGCGGCTTTCAAGGCAATCGAAGACCGCATCGACCACCGCTGCCTGAACGAGGTTGCCGGCCTGGAGAACCCGACCAGCGAAAATCTGGCCCGGTGGCTGTGGCGGGAACTGCGCCCTGCGCTTCCCTTGTTGAGCAAGGTGGTGGTGCAAGAGACCTGCACCAGCGGTTGCAGCTACACCGGCGAAGCGAAGTAGTACCCTGATTGGAAGACTTTGCAGCTTAGGGGAATGCTTTGAACCTGACCGATCTTGAAACCATTCGCGCCGCCGCAGCACGCATTTCCAACATCGCCGTCAAAACCCCGCTGGTGGAAGCCGCATTTCCGGGGCTGTCCGGATGGGGCACGGGCAAGCGCATCTGGCTGAAGGCGGAAAGCCTGCAACCGATCGGCAGCTTCAAGCTGCGGGGCGCGTCGAACAAGATCCTGCAACTGACGGCGGAGGAGATCGCACGCGGGGTGATCACCTATTCGAGCGGCAACCATGCGCAGGGAGTGGCCTATGCGGCGCGCGAGGTGGGCGCGAAGGCGGTGATCGTGATGCCGTCGAATGCTCCGGCGATCAAGCGCGCGGCCACGCTGGCCCTGGGAGCGGAGATTGTCGAGGTCGGCGTGGCCTCGAACGACCGGCTGGCCAAATCGGACGAACTGGTGCGCAAGCACGGGTATGTGGTGATTCCCCCCTACGACGACGAACAGATCATCGCCGGGCAGGCGACCTGCGGTCTGGAAATTGCCGAGGCGCTGCCGGATGTGGACCTGGTGCTTGCGCCGGTTTCGGGCGGTGGGTTGCTGGGCGGCGTGGCCACGGGAGTGAAGAGACTGCTGCCCAGTGCGCGCGTCTTCGGCGTGGAACCGGAACTGGCGGGCGACACCGCGGAGAGCTTCCGGACCGGAAAGATTGTGACCTGGGGCGCGGAACTGACCAGCCGGACCATTGCCGACGGGCTGCGGACGCAGAGCGTGGGGATACGCAATTTCGCGCACATTCAGGAGTTTGTGGAAGGCATAGTGACCGTGACCGAGGCGGAGATCCGGGCGGCCATGCGCGCGATTGTGGCGGCCACCCACCTGGTTCCTGAACCAAGTGGCGCGGTTGCTGCCGCGGCGCTGCTCTTCCACGGAGCCGAACTGCCCTCCTATCAAAAAGCGGTCGCGGTGGTGAGCGGCGGCAACGTCGATCCGGCCATGCTGGCGGAGATTCTGGGCGAGGCCGATTGATCCCGGAGACAGGCACGCATCAGGGAATCGCTGGCTGATCCGCCGCCGGGACGGCTATCGAGAAAATAACGGTCATCTCCGCGCAACCTATTAATTTTTTTTCAGATTGCTCCGATAATCAGGCTGTCGGCTTGATCCGGCAGGAGAGACTATGGCCCTTTTGAATTGGAGCGACCAGTACTCGGTGGGTGTGCAGGCAATCGATACGCAGCACCACGGCCTTGTAGACGTATTGAACGATTTGCATACGGCGATGATGCGCGGACAGGCCGCCAATGTCACCGGCCCGCTGCTCAGCAAGCTTGTGAAGTATACGGTCGACCATTTTTCGGCCGAAGAAGCGATGATGCAGTCCACGAAATTCCCCGGCCTGGCAGAGCACCGTGTGAAACATCGCGAACTTACCAAGCAGGTGGAGGAGTTCGCGGGGCGTTTCGAGCGCGGCGAGGCCACTCTGAGCGTGCAGCTGTTGAACTTTCTGCGCGACTGGCTGACCACTCATATTCTCAAGGAAGACAAGGAGTACGGCCCCTGGCTGAACAAGCACGGCGTGCGTTGATAGCTACGCTTGCTCACGGGATGTGCGCAAGCGCCGTGCCTGCGCAAGATTCATTTTCGGCTTCGGTACATTTTTGATTGGGTGCGGCCGGTTCAACCCGGCCGGGAGGAGATTTATGGCGTTAATGACGTGGAACAGTACCTATTCCGTTGGGGTCAAGACGATCGATGGCCAGCATACGGTGCTCTTTGACATTTTGAACGATCTTCATGCAGGGATGATCAGCGGCCAGGCGTCGAGCCTGACGGGTCCGATCCTGAAGAAACTCGTCACCTATACCCGCGAACACTTTGCAGCGGAAGAGGCGATGCTGGCGAGCACGAAATACCCAGGGCTGGCCGAGCACCAGATCAAGCACAAGGATCTGATCAAGCAGGTGGAAGACTACTCGGCGCGCTTCGACCGCGGTGAGATCACGCTGAACCTGCATCTGCTGAATTTTCTGCGTGACTGGCTCACGAACCACATTCAGAAGGTGGATCACGAGTACGGTCCGTGGCTGAACAAGAACGGGATCAAGTAGGCGGCTGTGCGGCGGGTAACGCCAGCCTCCCGGCTGGCTGTGCCGAGGGCCTCCTGGCCCTCAGAAACCTTGTGAGCCCATGAATTCAGGTGTCTTGCGGAGTCCGCGAGAAAAACAGGCCAGCTGACCAAAGGCGAGCGTGGACCGGGAGGTCCACGCTACAGCCGGCCGGGAGGCCGGCGATACAACTGCATGTGCAACTGAAGTCGTGCCCTTTCAAAACCGTGGCCAAAGCCGAGTTTCTTGTACGGGCTGTTTATCCCTCGCCTGCTTATCCCTCGAAAGAAAGCTGCAATTCGGCCCAGCCGGGCGGCGCGGGCTTGGGTTCGCTGGCCAGGTCGTAGACCAGCCGTTCGAGCACCAGGCGCTTGTCCGGCGGACTGGAGCGCAGTTCCAGATCGGCGCGGGCGATAAGGCGAAGCGCGCGGGTGAGTTCGCGGCGGCTCTTGTAGCGGCGGGCCTGGCGAATGAGGTCGTCCGCCGCAAAGGGCGGCATGCGGAAGCCCTGCCAGAGAGCCTGCCAGATGGCGCGTGAGTCGCGCACGTTCTTCTCCAGAATCACCAGCATCTGGCGGAAGGTGCGAGCCAGCATGTAGAGATGGCCGATGGCCGCGTCTTCTCCGGCGTCCGAGCTGTTCAGCAGGCCGTGCAAAAGCGCCAGCGCGCGGGCCTTGTCTTTGGCGCTGATGGCGTCGGTGAGATCGTAGAGCGAACGCTGCTTCGCGCCCAAAACCATCGTCTCTACATCGCCCAGAGAAATGCGGTCGCGGCCAAAGACGTAGAGCAGAAGCTTTTCCACTTCGGAGGCGACCATCATCATGTCGGCCCCCAGAGCGTCCACCAGTTGCAGCGCGGCATCGGGATCGAGGCGAATGCCGGCATCCTGGGCCGTGGCCTGCGCCCAGCGAATGGCGTCGTCCTGGCTGACGTGGGCCAGCTCGACCATGCCGCAGTGCTCACCGAGGGTCTCGGTGAGCCGCTCGAAGCGATTCTTGTCGTCCATCTCCATGCGCCGGGTGTCGGAGGGGATGTGCACAAAATCGGCCACAAAGATGAGCAGCGCTTGCGGGTTGGGGGAGCGGAAATAGCGGTTCAGCGCGGCGAACTCATCCTTCTTCGCACCGCGCGAGTAGAGCGTGCGCAGATTGCGGATGAAGATCACCTGAAAGGGCGCCATCAGCGAAGGCGTCTGCGCCAGATCGAGAGCCTCGAAGATGGATGTTTCCGCAAGGTCGAGTTCGGAGAGGCAGAAGTCCTTGAGTTCCGGCGGCACAAACGCCTTGAGAACGGCTTTGCGGCAGCGGCCGAGCAGGAAGATCTCATCGCCGGCCAGCACGTAGCCGGGGCGAAGCTGTCCCTTTCCGGCAGCGGCTGCCTCGATTTCGGCGACAAACCGGCCCGCGGCGGTGAATCCCGCACCCCAGCGCGCGCCGCTCAACGAGCCTGCCCCAGAGAGCCGCGAACTGTGGATGCGCAATACATTCCGAACCAGAATACCGTTCCGGCTGGCCTGCGGCCAAGCTGTTTGCCTGATTCGGCCTAAAAACCTTCCAGAACATCCGCCACCAGGCTGCGGGCAAAGGCGCGCGAGAGGCGCTCGACGGCGGCCGGATTCTCTTCAAGAAAGGTGGGCAGATCGGTGGTGGACTGATATTGCTCGCGATAGACGTAGTTTTTGTTGTCGTAGAGGACTTTGCCATCGCGGCTGGTCAGGGTGACGGCCACCTGCATGGTGATCAGAAAGCTGGACGACTGCTGGGTCAGGGCGTTGTAGGTGAGTGGAGTAACCACTTCCTTGAGGATGGTTCCGCGCAGCACGGCATCGGCGTCGGCAGAGTCGGCAGGGGTGACGCGCAGGCGGGTGCGGGTGGCAAACTCGCGGATCACGGCCTGGGTCATGACGGTTTCCGTGTGATAGGTCTCGGTGCGCGTGGCAAAAATGGGCACGGAAAGAGTCTTGACGCCGGGGGGCAGGTGGGTGGCCGCGCCGAGCGTGTGGTAGCCGCATCCGCCGAGGGCAAACAGGAGTGCGGCGGAGGGCAAAAGAAGGAACTTGCGCATGCTGAGATTTTACAGCGGGGTGGTTGCGAGCCCAGGCAACCGGTGGTGAATGTCCTATTCTGACGGGCTTTGTAACAGGGCACGACTTCAGTCGTGCCGCAAATGCCGCACCATGGTTACGGGCTTTAGCCCCTGCTACGTTTGTTTCAATGAGTTGAGTTTCGCAGCGGCTGAACAGGCTGCGGAAAAAGGCCCGAATCCGAGTGAAGAGGAGGAATGAGCTTTAGCAGGGGCTAAAGCCATGCCCTGTTACAAAGCCATTCTGAATCTAGTTTTCCGCAGCCTCTGAGGCGGAAATCTTATGTTGGCTTCGATCAGCACGACTGAAGTCGTGCCCTGTTACAAGACGAAATTCAACCACTGGCTGTTCGCGGGAACGGCAGACTCACACCCATGCGGTCGTCATCCTGGCCAGCCCCACGGCGGAGAGTTTGAGGCCGTCTTCGCGGTCTTTGAAATAGGTTTCGTTGAGCTGGTCGTAGTCCAGTTGCTGGAATCGATGGAAACCGGCCAGGCGGAGTTCGGATTCCATCGCCTCGGGGGTAAAGAAGAGCTGGAACGGTTCGCCGGCGGCGGCTACGCGCTCGCTGAGGCGGCCAAAGGCGGTGCGGCCCTCCGGCGTGAGCAACTCGGGGGAGAGCGCGTAGTCGAAGCTGAGGCCGCTGCCGGCGGGGAGTTGGGCGACGGTGCGCAAGGTGGAGCGGAAGGCGTCCAGGGTGAGATAAGGGACCACGCCGAGCCATCCGAAGTAGGCGGGCCGCGTGACGTCCAAACCGGCTTCGGAGAGGCTGAGGGCAAGCGTCTTGTGCTCGAAATCGGTGGGGACAAAAACGAGATCGGCAGGCACCTCGATTTCGGCACGCTTCAGCATCTGGCGCTTCCACTTCTGGGTAGCGGGAAAGTCGACCTCAAAGACGCGCAGGCCGGGAAACGGGTTGCGATAGGCGAAGGTGTCGAAACCCGCGCCCAGAATCACGTACTGGGAGACGCCGGCGGCGACCGCCTCGGCCAGATGGTCTTCCGTGTAGCGGCTGCGCACGGCCATGAAGGCGCGAAAATCGCGCGTCACGCGGTGCATGGCGCGCTCCATGTGGCGCGGATACCCGGAACCAACCAAGCGGACGGCGATGGGGTCCTCAAGAATGCGCGGGTTTTCAACGAGTTGGTGGGCGGCACGGCGGATGGCCACTCCGAGCGCGGTCTTGCTGACCTGTCCGATCTCCATATTCTTGAATCTAAACTACGGGGAATCCAAGCCACGGCAATCCAAGCGACTGATCCGGGTGCGATTGTGCCTCAAGTTGAAGAATCCAGGCGGAAACAGTGTGCTGGTTTCGATTTCGCGAGTTCGCCCCCGCTGGCGCGGGGATGGCGAGTTGCCAGATTGGCGGCTGCATCGCCGGACGCGCTGCGCAGAGAATCGCACGGCTTTTACACAGCGCGAGGCAGGGGCCTTCCCCAGCGAGAGGATTTAACATGGGCAAGGAACCCCATGAGCGAAAAGAAAAACCTCTCCCCCGCAATTCTTCTGCACATTTCCAAGATCCTCAACCTTCCCCTGCGCGGCCTGGTCGCGGTGATCGAACTGCTCGACGAGGGCGGAACCGTTCCCTTCATTGCGCGCTATCGCAAGGAGCAGACAGGCAATCTGGACGAGGTCCAGATCCGCGACATCGAGGAAAAGCTGGCCTACTTCCGGGAGATCGAGGAGAGGCGCGCGACCATCCTGGCGTCAATCGCCGAGCAGGGCAAGCTGACCGACGAGTTGAAGGCGCGCATCGAAGCCACGCTCGACAAGAGCGAGCTGGAAGATCTGTATCTGCCCTACAAGCCGAAGCGGCGCACCAAGGCAACCATCGCGCGCGAAAAGGGCCTGGAGCCGCTGGCGCAGTATCTGTGGGCGCAGCAGAACACCGGCGAGGCGCTCGACGCGTTTGCCGCCACTTTTGTGAACGCGGAGCTGGGCGTGGCGAACGTGGACGAGGCCCTCGAAGGCGCACGGCACATCGTGGCCGAGTGGATCAGCGAAGACGCGGATCTGCGCAAGGTGCTGCGCACGCTCGTGTTTGACGAGGGCATCGTGGTCAGCAAGAAGGCTATGGACGCCGTCGACGAGCAGGAAAAATTCAAGATGTATTACGAGTACAAGGAGCCGGTGAAGACGATTCCTTCGCATCGCATGTTGGCCATACGCCGCGGCGAGAGCGAGAATGTGCTCTATTTTCTGATCGAAGTGGAAACGGAACGCGCGGTTGCGATCATCCAGAAGCATGTGATGAAGCTCGCCGGCGACTGGACCAGACAGTTGGAGATTGCAATTGACGACGCGTGGAAGCGGTTGCTGAACGCGTCGATCCAGGGCGAGATCCGGCTGGAGTTGAAGCGGCGCTCGGACACCGATGCGATTCAGGTCTTCCGCGACAATCTGTACAACCTGCTGCTTGCGGCGCCAGCGGGGCCGATTTCCGTTCTGGGCATCGATCCCGGCCTGCGCACCGGCTGCAAGGTTGCGGTGGTGGACGAAACGGGCAAGCTGCTGGATCACGATGTTTTCTACCTGCACACATCGAAGCACGGAAACGCCGAAGCCGCTCCGAAGCTGGAAGCGCTGCTGCGCAAGCACAATGTGCGGGCCATCGCCATCGGCAACGGAACGGCGGGCCGCGAGACCGATGAGTTTGTGCGCGAGTTCCTGCGCGACAAGGGAATCTCGGAGATCTTCTCGGTGACGGTGAGCGAAGCCGGAGCGAGCGTGTACTCGGCCTCCGCCGTGGCGCGGCAGGAGTTTCCGGATCTGGATCTGACGGTGCGCGGCGCGATTTCGATTGCACGCAGGCTGCAGGACCCGCTGTCGGAGCTCGTAAAAGTTGATCCCAAGTCGATTGGCGTCGGCCAGTATCAGCACGATGTGGATCAGAAGCAGTTGCAGAATTCGCTCGAAGCGGTGACCGAGAGCTGCGTCAACAAGGTGGGCGTAGACCTGAACACCTCGTCGTGGACGCTGCTGCGTTTTGTGGCCGGCATTACCGAGCGCACGGCGCAGAACATTGTGAGCTTCCGCAACGAAAAGGGCAGCTTCCGTTCGCGCGCGCAGGTGCTGGAAGTGGCGGGCGTGGGACCGAAGACCTTCGAGCAGGCGGCCGGCTTCCTGCGCATTCGCAATGGCGACAACCCGCTCGATATGACCGCCGTGCATCCGGAGTCGTATCCGGTGGTGGAGCAGATTGCGGTGTCGCTGAAGACCACGGTGCGCGAGATCATTCAGAAGCCGGAACTGCTGGAGAAGGTGGATCGCAGCCAACTCACCGCCGGCACGTACACGGTGAACGACATTCTGGCCGAACTGAAGAAGCCGGGCCGCGATCCGCGCGACAAGTTTGTTGCGCCCAGCTTCCGCGAAGAGGTGCGCGAAATCGCCGACGTGATTCCGGGGATGATTCTGGAAGGGGTGGTGACGAACGTGACCAAGTTCGGAGCCTTCGTGGATATCGGCGTGCACCAGGATGGACTGGTGCATATCAGCGAGCTTTCGAACAAGTTCATCAAGGAACCGTCGGAGGCCGTGAAGACCGGGCAGATCGTCAAGGTGAAGGTGCTGACGGTGGACGCGAAAGCCAAGCGCATCGCTCTCTCGATCAAGCAGTTGACCGCGCCTACGCCGAAGCCCGCTGCGAAGGTGGTCAAGACGCCGGAGAAAGCGCCGGTTTCGATGAACGACAAGCTGGCCGCGCTGTCGATGAAGTGGAAAGTGCGCTAAGCACCTGCGGTGCGGCGTGCTGCTGCGCGTGGCCCGCGCCAAGAACAAAGGCGCGGGAGCTGAGTGGACTCGATAAGTCATCTCATAAGTGCCGAGGAGTGCGTTCCTCGGGGGCTAAAGCATTTTTGGAAATAGTGTAGACCGGAATTGTGATTGGCTTCCCACCCTTTCCGCAGAAAAACGCGGAAAGGATGGGACACGGTGGTCTATAGCAAAAGCCAAAATGCTCTAATGTCTGGAGCCTAAAGTTCGCATCAAAAATGCTGTCATCCTGAGCGAAGTTTGGCGCGTAGTTTGCGCCAAACGGAGTCGAAGGACCTGCGGGTGTTCTTCAAAGAACTTCAGACTCACCACGCTAGGAGTCTGTCGGCCAATCGTCAATCTATGACCGACAGTCTCCTGGTTCGATAGCTACACCTGCACCTTGACCGGCCAGGCCTTCCAGATGTCGGCGCAGTAGTCGCGGATGGAGCGGTCGGAGCTGAACTTGCCCATGCGCGCAACGTTGAGGATCGACATGCGCGTCCATGCGTCCTGATCCTTGTAGGCCTCGCTGACACGGTCCTGGCAATCGATGTAGGACTGGTAGTCGGCCAGCAGCATGTAATCGTCCTGGTTGAGGAGCGAAGTGACCAGCGGCTCGAAGAGCATGCGGTCTCCACGCGAGAACTCGCCGCTCAATAGGGAATCGATGACTTCGCGCAGGTTGGCGTTGGACTCGTAGAACGCGCGCGGGTTGTAGCCCTCGCGCTTTGACTTTTCGACCTCGGGAGTGGTGAGGCCGAAGAGGAAGAAGTTCTCTTCGCCGACCTCTTCGCGGATCTCGATATTTGCGCCGTCGAGAGTGCCAATGGTGAGCGCTCCGTTCATGGCAAACTTCATGTTGCCGGTGCCCGACGCTTCCTTGCCGGCAAGCGAAATCTGCTCCGACAGATCGGCCGCCGGATAAACGCGCTGACCGATCTTGACGCTGAAGTCGGGAATGAAAACGACCTTGAGGCGATTGTTGACGCGGGGATCGGCGTTGACCACCTCGCCCACCGAATGAATGAGCTTGATGATCAGCTTGGCCATGCGGTAACCGGGCGCTGCCTTGCCTCCAAACAGGAAGGTGCGCGGCACGATCTCCGCATCTGGGTTGCGCTGGATGCGCTTGTAGAGGCTGATGATGTGCAGCACCTGCAAGTGCTGGCGCTTGTATTCGTGCAGCCGCTTGACGAGCACATCGTAAATGGAATCCGGATCGATGCGAATGCCCATGCGCTGATGAATGAAGACGCCGAGGCGCAGCTTGTTATGGCGCTTGATGGCGGTCCATTCGTCGCGGAACTCGGCGTTGTCGGCAAGCGCTTCGATGCGGCGCAGCTTGTCCAGGTCGTTGACCCACCCGGCGCCCAGATGCGCGGTCAGCAGCTTGGCGAGGCGCGGATTGCTGAGCACCATCCAGCGGCGGGGCGTGACGCCGTTGGTTTCGTTGTGAAACTTCTCCGGCATCATCTCATAGAAATCGCGCAAGACATTGGTCTTGAGCAGCTCGGTATGCAGCTCGGCCACGCCGTTGATGGCATGACTGCCGAGCGAGGCCAGATGCGCCATGCGCACATATTTCTCGCCGCGCTCATCGATGAGTGAGAGCCGGGCAACGCGGGCTTCGTCGCCGGGGAAGCGCTTGCGCACTTCTTCAATGTGGCGGCGGTTGATTTCATCGACGATTTCCAGGTGACGCGGCAGCAGCGACCCGAAGAGGCCGCGCGGCCACTGTTCCAGGGCCTCGGGCAGCAGCGTGTGATTGGTATACGAGAGCGTCTGCTGCGTGATCTGCCAGGCCTTGACCCACTCCATCCCATGCTCGTCCACCAGCAGCCGCATGAGTTCGGCCACGGCGATGGCGGGATGGGTATCGTTCATCTGGATGGCAAAGTTGCGATGCAGATCGCCGAGCGGACGATTGCGCGAGATCTGAATATGCAGAATGTGCTGCAGGCTGCAGGAGACAAAGAAGAACTGCTGCGCCAGCCGCAACTGCTTGCCCTGGAAGCCTTCGTCGTTGGGGTAGAGGATCTTGGAGATGTTCTCGGAGGCAACCTTTTCGGCCACCGCGCCGAAGAAATCGCCGGTGTTGAAGGTATTGAAGTCGAAGCTTTCGACGGCCTGCGCGGACCACAGGCGCATGGTGTTGGCGGTGTTGGTGTGATAGCCGAGGATGGGCGTGTCGTGGGGAATGCCGCGGACCACG
>Ga0181517_10001331_pt1 | contig 27720 bp, 23 predicted proteins | sample PEATcosm2014_Bin_31_FD_119748 | JGI IMG/M metagenome (GOLD analysis project Ga0181517, IMG submission 119748) | Peatland microbial communities from MTU Mesocosm Facility, Houghton, MI, USA - PEATcosm2014_Bin01_30_metaG | ecosystem: Environmental > Terrestrial > Soil > Wetlands > Peat | place... | reverse complement strand
CTTCGAGCTGCGCCGTGGCGAGATCTGCGCCCTGGTGGGCCGCAGCGGCGCCGGCAAGACCACGGTGGCCGCCCTGCTGCTCGGCCTGCGCCGCCCCGACACGGGCCACGTCACGGTCGACGGCGTCGATCTTGCCGGGTTCGACGCCGCGACGTGGCGTCGCCAGGTGTCGTGGGTCCCGCAGCGGCCCACCCTGTTCCACGGCAGCGTGGCCTACAACATCGCGCTGGGCAGCGACGGCCTGAGCGCGGCCCAGATCGAGCAGGCGGCGCGTCTGGCCGGCGCCGACGGGTTCGTCCGTGAGCTGCCCCACGGTTACGACACGACGATCGGCGAAGGCGGGCGCAGCCTGTCGGCCGGTGAGACGCGGCGCATCGCTCTGGCGCGGGCGCTGGTGCGCGATGCGCCCCTGCTCATCCTCGACGAACCGACGGCCGACCTCGACGCCGAGAGCGCCGAGGTGGTCACGGCGGCCATCGGCGAGGCGCGCGAGGGCCGGGCCGTGCTCGTCATCGAGCACCGCCCGGCCCTCGCGCGCCTCGCCGACCGCGTAGTGCGCCTGCGCGACGGCAAGACGGTCACAGAGACGGTTCGCGCCGACGCCGCGGAGACTCGGCCAACAGTCGGCGCGTCCGGCGAGCCGCCAGTCCCCGCGGCGGCCGTCGGCCGCGCCTCTGCACCGGTCATCGCACCGGGCGCGGCGCCGGCGTGAAGACGCTCCTCGCTCTGCTGCGCGCCGCCCGGCCGTCGCGCGCTCGGGTCGCCGCCTCGGTCGCGCTCGGCGCGACGTCGGTGCTGTCGGGGGTCGGTCTCATCGCCTTTGCCGGCTACCTGATCAGCCGCGCGGCCGAACGCCCGCCGGTGCTCTCGCTGGGCGTCATCATCGTGGCCGTGCGCTGCTTCGGCCTGGCGCGCCCCGTCTCGCGCTACTTCGAGCGCCTCACCTCGCACGACCTCGCCTTCCGCGTGCTGGCAGGCCTGCGCGTGAGCTTCTTCGCCAGGCTCGAGCCGCTCGTGCCGGCCCGCCTCGAAGGCTATCGCAGGGGCGATCTGCTCACCCGCATGGTGGGCGACGTCGACGCCCTGCAGAACCTCTTTCTGCGCGGCCTCACGCCACCGCTCGTCGCCTTGCTGGCCGGGGGCGTCTCGGTCGCGGTCTGCGCCGCCTACCTACCGCTCGCCGCCCTGGTGCTGGCGGGCGGCCTGTTGGCGGGGGGCGTCGTCGTGCCCACCGTGGCGGCGTACGCCGGGCGGCGCTCCGGCGCCCGCCAGGCGAGCGCCCGCGCCGAGCTCACGGTCGAGCTGGTCGAGCTGCTGCGCGGCGCCCCCGAGCTCGTCGTGCTGGGCGCCGACCGCGCCGCCCTCGAGCGCGTCGCGGCCCTCGACGCCGAGCTCACGCGCCTGGCCCGCGCCGAAGCCCTGGCGACGGGCTTGGTCGAGGGCCTCGCCGTCGCCGTCGCCGGCCTGACCGTCGCCGGCGTGCTCGCCGTGTGCATCGCGGCGACCGCCGCCGGAGCCCTCGACCGTGTCCTGGTGGCCACGCTCGCACTGCTGGCGATGGCCTCGTTCGAGGCGGTGGCGCCACTGCCCTCGGCCGCCCTGCGCCTGCAGACGACGCTCGACTCAGGGCGGCGCCTGCTGGCCCTGGCCGATCGCGAGCCGGCCGTGACCGACCCCGCGGCCGCCGCCGCCCTGCCGGCCGGCTCGCAGCTCACGCTCGACGGCGTCGGCTTTGCCTACGGCGACGACGAGAACTGGGAGCTGAGCGGCCTCGACCTGTACCTGGCCCCCGGCCAGCGCGTGGCGCTGGTCGGCCCCTCGGGCGCCGGCAAGAGCACCATCGCGGCCCTGCTGGTGCGCTTTCTCGACCCCGACGCGGGCCGCCTGACGCTGGCCGGCCGCGACCTGCGCGCCCTGCGCCAGCGCGACGTACGCTCGCGCGTCACGCTCGACTCCCAAGACGCCTACCTGTTCTCCACCACGATCCGCGAGAACGTACGCCTGGCGCGGCCCGGCGCGAGTGACGACGAGATCGAGCGGGCGCTGGCTCAAGCGCGGGTCTGGGAGTGGGTCCGGTCGTTGCCGGAAGGCCTCGACACCTTCGTCGGCGAAGAGGGCGCCGCCGTCTCGGGCGGCGAACGGCGCCGCATCGCCCTGGCGCGCACGTTCCTCGCCGGAGCGCCGGTGATCGTCCTCGACGAACCGACCGGCCACCTCGATCCCGAGACGGCCGAAGCCCTGATCGGCGACGCGCTAAGCGCCGCCGACACGCGATCGGTCGTGCTGATCACGCACCGGCCCGAGGGGCTCGACCTGGTCGATCACGTGCTCACGCTGCGGCGCGGGCGTATCGTCGACATGCGGGCGGTGCGACGCCCGCCGGCGGTGCGCCTGCCGGCGCCGGTCTGACAAGCCACAACGACGGAGGACGACATGGAGCTGTTCAAGGCGATAGGCGCGCGCTACAGCGTGCGGGGCTACCGGAGCGACCCGGTCGACGACGCCACGCTCGGTCAGGTGCTCGAAGCGGCGCGCCGCGCCCCGACGGCATCCAACCGCCAGCCGTTTCGCCTGATCGTGGTGCACACCCGCGGCCGCAAGGACGAGCTGCTGCGCATCTACGGCCGGCCGTGGTTCGTGCAGGCGCCGCTGGTGCTGGCCATGGTCGCGGTGCCCTCCGAAGCCTGGCGACGCGTCGACGACAAGCCCTACGACGAGGTCGACGCCACGATCGCCATGGACCACCTCGTGCTGGCCGCGACCGCCCTCGGGCTGGGCACCTGCTGGATCGCGGCCTTCGACCCCGCGGCGGCGCGCGAGGTGCTGGGCCTGCCCGACGACGTCGAGCCGCTCGCCTTCACGCCGCTCGGCCTTCCCGACAAGCCGTCGGCGGCCACCAGCCGCCGGCCGCTCGCCGAGATCGTCAAGTACGAGCGCTGGTGACCGACCGGTGAGCGGCGGGCGGACCTGCCGGTCCGCCCGCCGCCGGTCTGTGCCGGCTTATCGCACCGCCGCGACGAACGCCTGCAGCGTCGCCTTGGGGACCATGCCGGCGGCCACCACGGTGACCTTACCGTGCTGCCAGGCGACGACGTTGAACAGCGAAGTCGAGAGACCGTACGCCGTCGTGCCGGCCACGCTGGTCCTTTCGCTCAGGCCCCGCGGGAGGCCTGCGAGCTGCTGCGGCAGGGTCGCCGACGCCCCCGACGCTCCCTGCGACTCGACCAGCGCCACCGACCCGAAGCCGTTGCCGTAGTGCAGCACGGCGACCGCTCCGTGACCCTTGGCGGACGGCGACACCGCGGCGCCCTCGAAGGCTAGCGAAGCGGGCAAGGAGCTCTGGACCGGCGCGGTCAGCGCGAGCCCGTCGCGAGCCGCAGCGGCCGTGGCCTGTGCCAGCGTGAGCGCGGTGGCGTGGGCCGCGCCCTTGTGCGGGCCGTTTGCCGCTCGCAGCAGACCCTGGGGCGAAGGCAGCGGCGTGTGCCGGACTGTCGCCCCGGTGGGCGGGGTGAACGTGAACAGGCTGCCGGCAACGCGCCCGTACGAGACACTGGTGAAGCCCGCCGACAGCACGGCGGTCGTGTCGCCTTTGGCGAAGACCTGCACGCGCAGTGGCACGAACGTCCTGGCGTCGATCGCCACCCGGACCGACCCGATCGTCGTTGTAGCGGACGCGGGGGTCATGACGAGCGTGTAGCTGGGCCGGCCGGCGACCGTGACCTGAGGACCCATGGTCACCGTGCCGGTCGACGCGAACCGCTGAAGGCCGGCGGCGATGGCCGCCAGCGTGTCGGCAGGGCTCGCCTGCGGACTCGGGCTGAGGGTCGGCGTGCCCGCCGAGGCCCCGGCGGGCGGCGCATACCGCGTCGCCGTGCCAGTCGCCGAGCTGTAACTCCACAGGCCGTCCTTACCGGCGACCACGACGAAGTCCGAACCGCTGCCCTGCGACTCGAGGCGCAGGCCGCCGCCCTGCTGCAACCAGAGCCGTCCAGAGCCGCCGAGCGCAAGTCCGCTCAGGCTGGACGGCGCTGAGCTCTGGCCGCCGAGCAGGCCGGTCAGGTCGGACCCCGGGATCAGGCCGTTGGTCCAGCTGACGTCGCCGCTTACGGCGGTCGTCGACTGCGGCGCGGCCGCGACCTTGGCCAGCAGCTGGGCGACGCTGAGCGACTGCAGCGTGGCCGAGCCCTGCGCCCTGCTCGTCGCGATACCCACCGTCACCGCCGCGACCGCCAGTACAGCGACCACGACGACGGCCCACCATCTGCGACTCATGGGATCCTCCTTTGCTGCAGCGTCCCTGCCACCAGGCGCGCGACGAAGTCACGCCTGCCTGAGCGGCGACGACGCAGTCGATCGACGGACTAGACCAGGATGTCCTTGCGGCGGAACAGATACCAGGCGACCGCCATCAACCCGACGATGTAGATGGCGAAGGTGATGAGGCCGATGACGATCGGGTGCCACGAGATCGGCTGGCTGAGCAGGTTCTGCCAGGCGTCCAGGTGGCTTGTGAACAGGTAGGGCTTCATGAAGTCGAAGTAGCTGAACGCGCCGAGGATGTTCATGACGATGAACACGACCAAGGCGGCGATGGCCGCCGTGAGACTCGAGTTGGTCATGGTCGCGAACAGCAGGGCCAGCGAGAGCACGCAGATGATCCCGGCCAGCACGTAGAGGAAGGCAAGCAGGCTCAAACCGAGGCCGTGGCTGATACTCACGGTCTGTCCGGACAGCAGGGCCGGCGCGTGCAGCCCGAAGGCCAGGGCGCCGCCGATCAGGCCGCCGACGAACACCAGCGCCAGACCGATGATCACGTAGATGATGGCGATGCCCCACTTCGAGGCGAGCACGCCGCCACGGCTGATGGAGTGCATGAGCCAGGTCTTGATCGTGCCGGTCTCGGCTTCGCCGGCGAGCTGGTAGGCACCGACCATCGAGGCCAGCAGCGGCAGCAGGAAGGCCGACAGCAAGGTGATCGCCGCGACCGGCATGAGCAGGCCGTTATGCATCGCCAGTGAGATCACGCCACCAGGGCCGTTGTCGTGGTGGTGGTTGTTGCGGTTGAGGTAGAGCGCCAGCGTCACAAGCAGCGGCACGGCCAGCAGCCCGATCCAGCCCACGTAGCTGCGCTTCTGGTGGATCAGTTTCGTGAACTCGCGCCGCAGGAGCATCATTTCGCACCTCCCGAGACGCCGACGGCGCCGCCGGTGTCGACATCGGAACTCTGGGTGAGACCCAGGAAGAAGTCTTCGAGTCCCTGCTCGCGCGCGGGGATGACGGCGTCGACGCCGATACCCGCCGCGACCAGCTTGGCGACCATCTCGCGCGCCGCGCCGTCACTTGCCTGCACGATCAGATACTCCTCGTCGAGCTCGACGTTCTGGGCGCCCACCAGGGCGGCCACCACGTCGCGCGCCTTGCCCTGGTCTGCGGTGAGCAGCTTCACCGAGGAGTGCTCGGGGTGCAGGTCGCTCACCGGACCCTCGATCACGACCTTGCCCCGGTTGATGATCACCGCGCGGTTGCAGACCTGCTCGACCTCGTGCAGCAGATGCGACGAGAGAAACACGGTGGTGCCGCCGGTGCCCAGCTCGCGCACCAGCTCGCGCACGTCCTTCATGCCCTGCGGGTCGAGGCCGCTCGTGGGCTCGTCGAGAATGACGAGCTCCGGCTTGTTGATGAGGGCGTTGGCTATTCCCAGGCGCTGTTTCATGCCGTGCGAGTAGTCGCCGACCTTGGAGTCGGCGCGCTCGCGCAGCCCGACGATGTCGAGCACCTCGGAGATGCGCTGCTCTTCGACCTGGCCGTTCAGGCTGCCCATCAGGCGCAGGTTGAGCCGCGCGCTCATGTTGCCGTAGAAGGCCGGCACCTCGACGAAGCCGCCGATGTGCTTGAGCGCCTCTTTCTTGTCGCGCGGAACCTGGTGGTCGATCACCGTGGCGTAGCCGCTGGTCGGGTAGATGAGCCCCACGATCATGCGGATCGTGGTCGTCTTGCCGGCCCCGTTGGGGCCCAGAAAGCCGAACACGTCGCCGCGGCGCACGGTGAGGTCGAGGTGGTCGACGGCCAGCTTGCCGCCGAAGCTCTTGGTCAGGCCGTACGTGGCCAGCACGACCGGCTCGGCGTCGGGCGGAGTCGCCGCGGGCCCGCCGGTGTGTTCCTGGGTCAGGGTCATCGTCAGTGGTCCTCTCGTTGCTCTCTTGCGCACGCGTCGCGCAAAGACGTCGTGGCGACCGCGCACGGCGCCCGACGAAAGGCATGATACCCACGCCACCATAAGGCCCGCGTAAGCGGGCCGCCGTTAGGCTTGCGGCGCCTCGACCGGTTCGGCCGCCTGGTGCTCGAGCTCGGCGACCGGCGCCGCGTCGCTGGGCTCGTCGGGCTCGACCGAAAGGTGCGGCAGCAAGCGATCAAGCCACGCCGGCAGCCACCAGTTGCGGCGCCCGAAGAGGTGCATGGCCGAGGGCACGAGCACGGTGCGGATGACGAGAGCGTCGAGGAACACCGCCGAAGCGAGGCCTACGCCGAACTCGGCGATGATGCGCTGTCCGCCCAGCACGAAGGCCAAGAAGACGCAGATCATGATGGCGGCCGCGGCGCTGATGACGCGCCCGGTGGTCGCCTGGCCGATCGTCACCGCGCGCTCGTTATCGCCGGTGTGGACCCACTCCTCGTGCATGCGGCTGACGAGGAACACCTGGTAGTCCATGGACAGGCCGAACAGGATGGCCAGCATGATCACCGGCAGGAACGCCTCGACCGGCCCCGGTTTGCCCAGGCCGAGCAGCTTCGCCCCCCAGCCCCACTGGAAGAAGATGACGAGCACGCCGAACGACGCGCCGGCAGCCAGTAGGTTCATGACGGCCGCGGTGGCCGGCACGAGCAGGCAGCGGAAGGCTACCAGCAGCAGCAGGAACCCGAGCCCCACGATCACCGTGATGAAGAGCGGCATCTTCGAGCCGATGATGGCGGCAAAGTCGTCGAAGATCGCCGTGCTTCCGCCCACGTAGACGTGCAGCGTGGTGCCCTGCTCGACGGCTGGTATGACGTCGTTGCGCAGATGCGTGATCAGCTGCGACGTCTTGATGTCTTGCGGCGCCGTCGTGGGGAACACCTCGACGACCGCCACCTTGGCGCCGGGCTTGCCGGGCAGCGGCGCCACCGCGGCCACGCCGGGCGCCGTACTCAGCGTGTGCTCGAGGCGCCCCAGGGCGGCCTGGTCGGCGCTCGAGCCGGTCTGGGCGACCAGGAGCAGCGGGCCGTTGAAGCCGGGGCCGAACCCTGAAGCGAGCATGTCGTAGGCCTCGCGCGCTGTCGTGCCGGCCTTGTCGTTGCCGGCGTCGGACAAGCCGAGGCGCAGTGAGAAGTAGGGCACGGCCAACAGGCAGAGCAGCGCCGCCGCGGCGATCAGGAGCACGACGGGCCGGCGCGCCACAAAGCGCGACCAGCGCGCCCAGAAGCCGGTGCTGTGGCTGTCGCGGGCGCCGTGATCGTCGAGGTGCCGGCGCTCGCGACGGCTCAGCACCCGCACGCCCATGAAGCCGAACAGGGCAGGCAGCAGGGTGATGGCGGCGGCCATGGCGATGAGGACGGTCATGGCCGAGGTGAGGCTCAGGCCGTTCAGGAACCCCATGCGCAGCACGAGCAGGCCGAGCAGGGCGATGCACACCGTGCCGCCGGCGAAGAGCACCGCCCGACCGGCCGTGTTCAGGGCGCGCACCGTGGCGTCTTCGGGCGGCAGACCCGCCTTGAGGCCCTCTCTGTAGCGCGTGACGATGAAGAGCGCGTAGTCGATGCCGACGCCCAAGCCGATCAGGGCGGCCAGGGTGGGAGCGATGACGGCGACGCTCGCCACGTGGCTGAACAGGCCGATCGAGAAGATCGCCGTGCCCAGCGCCACGATGGCCGTGATCAGCGGCAGCGCCATGCCCAGCAGTGAGCCGAAGGCGATCAGGATGATGATGCCGGCGGCCACCACGCCGATGGCCTCGCTGTTGGAGGGCGGCGTCTGAGTGGCCTGCTCGATGGCCTGACCGCCGATCGCCACCTCGAGGCCCGGCCTGCCGGTCGCCTTTGTCAGGGAGATGACGTGCTCGACGTCGGCCTTGGGCAACTGGTTGGCGAGCTTCGTGAAGAGCACCGCGGCGAAGGCGGTCTTGCCGTCGCGACTGATCTGGCCGGCGCCGGCCGGCGAGTACGGGCTGCGCACCCCCGCGACCGAGTGCGCCTTGGCGACCGACTGCAGCAGCGCGGTGATGCGGTTGCGCACGGCGGGCGCGGTGACCGAGCCGCTCGACACGTGCCAGACGATAGAATCGGAGTCGCCCGACTGCTGCGGCAGGGCAGTGCTCAGCAGACTGAGTGCCTTGGCCGATTCCGTGCCGGGCAGCGTGAAGCTGTTGGAGTAGGCGTTGCCCACGCTGCGATCGACGCCGACCACCGTCGCCAGGATCACGATCCAGGCGATCACGACGATGAGGCGATGCCGGTAACACCAGCGGGCAAATGAGGCCATAGTCAGCTCCTGTTGTGGCGGCGATGGGTCTGCGGATCGGTTAATGACGGCAAAGCACCATACCATTATCGGCAATAAGGAAGCCGTAAGGAGTACCGGCGCCGGCAGGCCTTACGGGGCCTTTACGCACTCCGGGTGAGAATGGCCCGAGAGCGGCTCGAGAATGTCTGGAGCGGTGCCGGCGACAAGTCGGCCGCCGCCGACAAGGAGCGCACGTGCGCGTGCTGATCATCGAAGACGAAGAGGCGCTGGCGTCGGCGATAGCCCGCGGCCTGCGGCGCGAAGGCATGGCGGTCGACGTGGCGCTCGACGGCGCCGGCGGCCTCGAGAAGGCGCTGGTCAACTCTTACGACGTGGTCGTGCTCGACCGCAACCTGCCGGGGCTGCACGGTGACGAGGTCTGCCGGCGCCTGGCCACGGCCGAGTCGCAGGCGCGGATCCTCATGCTGACCGCGGCTCGCGGCCTGCGCGACAAGGTCGCCGGCCTCAACCTGGGGGCCGACGACTACCTCGGCAAGCCGTTCGCCTTCGAGGAGCTCGTCGCCCGGCTGCGCGCCCTCTCGCGCCGCGCCGGGCCGCCGCGCCCGCCGATCCTGCGCCGCCGCGATGTCGAGCTCGACCCGGCCAGCCGGCGCGTCTGGCGCCAGACGCGCGAGCTCGAGCTCACCAACAAGGAGTTCGGCGTGCTCGAGGCGCTGCTCGCGGCCGGCGGCGCGGTCGTGTCGAGCGAAGAGCTGCTCGAGAAGGTCTGGGACGAGAACACCGATCCGTTCTCGAACGTGGTGCGTGTCACGATCATGACGCTGCGCAAAAAGCTCGGCGAACCGCCCCTCATCGAGACCCTCGCCGGGGCTGGGTACCGGCTGTGAGCCGGCCGACCCAGGCGCGCAGCCGGCCCAGGCCGCCGGCTGCGAAGTGCCGGCCATGAGGCGGCGCACGATCAGCCTGCGCCTGCGGCTCACGCTCTCGTACGGCGGCGTGTTCTTCGCCCTCGGCTTTCTGCTGATCGCGGTGAGCTACGTGCTCACTCGCCAGGTCCTGATCCACAACCCCGGCGAGTTCCTGGGCCACGTCGCCGCGCGCCTCGGCCTGTCGACCGCCTTCCTCGCCACGCGCACGCCGTCACCGTCGGGCGGCCAGGAGACCGTGGCGGCCTTCATGCGCACCGTCCAGGACCAGGTCGTGTCGCAGCTCTCGCGCGGCCTCACATTCGTGTCGTTCATCGCGCTGGCCATCGCCGCGGTGCTGTCGGTGGCCCTGGGCTGGCTGATCGCCGGCCGCATGCTGCGTCCCCTGCAGGAGATCGCCGTGGCCGCCCAGCGTGCGTCGGCGAGCACCCTGCACGAGCGCATCGCCATGCAGGGCCCAAGCGACGAGCTACGCGCGCTCGCCGACACCTTCGACGGCATGCTGGCGCGGCTCGAAGCGGCCTTCGAAGCGCAGCGCGACTTCGTGGCCAACGCCTCACACGAGCTGCGCACGCCGCTCGCCATCATGCGCACCGAGGTCGACGTCACCCTGGCCGACCCCCAGGCGACCGGCGCGGAGCTGCGCCGCATGGCCGAGACGGTGCGCACCGCGGTGGCGCGCAGCGAAGACGTCATCGACCGACTCCTGGTGCTGGCCGAGAGCGAGCAGCTCAGCGACACGCACACGGTCGCCCTCGACGCGCTCACCGCCGCCGTGGTCACGCGCCGCACTCCCGCGGCGCAGGCGCGGGGATTGTCGCTCGCCGTAGACCTCAGGCCCGCTCCGGTGCGCGGCGACGCCGCCCTGCTGGAACGCCTCGTCGACAACCTGGTCGACAACGCGGTGCGCTACGCAAGCGCCGACAGCGTCGTGACCATCGCCGTCGGCGCCGCCCCCGGCGGCGTGGCGTTGAGCGTAGCCAACGCCGGCGAGGTGATCGCGCCCGACGAGCTGTCTCACCTCTTCGAGCGCTTCTACCGGCGCGGCACGTCGCGCAGCCGCAACGACGGCGGCGCGGGCCTGGGCTTGGCGATCGTCGCGGCAGTGGCCGAAGCCCACGGCGGAACGGCCACGGCCGCGGGGCCGGCGAGTGGCGGCCTGACCGTCACGGTCACGCTGCCCGCCGCGCCGGGCCCGGCGCCCGCGGCAGCATAGCCTGTCTCGAGCGGGAAACTGATTTCATAGGCAACCATCTTAAGCATGATAGTTGCCGGAGCAACTTGGGTAGAACCTGGCAGAACGATGGTTCCACAAGATCCCAAGGAGGCTGTCATGGCCACACCTTCCGACACCTGGCCCGAGCTTCGCTACGACCAGTTCAGCGACACGAGAGACACCCTTCATATGTACGCGCAGATCGTCGGCAAGCTGCGCCTCATGTTCACCCCGCCGCTCTCGCAGTGGGCGCATTCGCCGCTGCGGCTCAGCGTCGACGGCCTGACGACCGGCCCGCTCTGGGTGGGCGACGGCGTGCTCTCCGCCGACCTCGACCTGGTGCGTCACCAAGCTCGCTTTGAGCGCAGCGACGGGCGCCGGATGGCCGTACCGCTCGGCATGGGCACCGTGGCCGACTTCTTCGGCGCCGTGCGCGGCGCGCTCGACGAGCTGGGTGTCGAGGCGACGTTCAACACGATGCCGCAGGAGATCCCCGACCCGATCCCCTTCGACAAGGACACCACGCACGGCGCCTACGACCCCGAGCAGGCCAACCGCCTCTACCAGGCCTTCATCCGCGTGGGCTCTGTCTACGAGCAGGCGCAGACCGGCTACTGGGGCAAGCAGACGCCGGTGAGCCTGTACTGGGGCGGCTTTGACCTGGCCTTCACGCGCTACTCGGGCCGCCCGCTGCAGGCTCCCGAGGGCCTGCCGCAGATCATGACGGGCTCGCTCGACGCCGAGCTGGCCAACGTCAGCTTCTACCCCGTCTTCGGCCCCGAGTCGCAGCCGACGTTCCTGGCCGCGGGCTTTCCGCCGCCGCAGGGCATGGCGTCGGCCCGCGTGAGCCCGGCGCAGGCGCGCTACACCGAGGTACCGGGCATGGGCGGCATGTTCGCGCTCGCCTACGACGACGTGCGCACCGCGCCCGACCCGCGCGCCGCCCTGCTCGAGTTCTGCCGCAGCAGCTACGAGGCCATCGCCACGCTCGGCGGCTGGGACCGGGAGCTGATCGAGCGCAAACCGCCCGTCGTACGTAAAGCAGCCTAGCGCCCCGCGCCGGCGGCCAAGACCAGGAGGGACAGACCGTGGACGAGGAACTGAGACCGGCCGCACCCGCGCCGGCGGCCGACCTGGCTGCCGCCGCGGCGGCGGTCGCGCGGCGCGCCGCCGAGGCCCAGGTAGAGGGCCGCATGCCGGCCCTCTACCTGGGGCACGGCGCGCCGCCCCTGGTCGACGACGCCCTCTGGGTGGCCGAGCTTGCCGCCTGGGCCGGCGCGCTGCCGCGCCCGACGGCGATCCTCATGGTCTCGGCTCATTGGGAGGCCGCGCCCATCACCCTGGGCGCGACCGACGACGGCGTGCCGCTCGTCTACGACTTCTCCGGCTTTCCCGAGCGCTACTACCAGGCGCGCTACCCGGCGCCGGCGGCGCCCGCCCTGGCCGCGCGGGTGCGCGCCCTGCTGGGCGACGGACCCGTCGCCCAGCATCCGGCCCGTGGCCTCGACCACGGCGCCTACGTGCCGCTGCTCGTCATGTATCCGCACGCCGACGTGCCGGTGCTGCAGGTCTCGCTGCCCACGCTCGAACCGCAGCGCCTGATCGAGCTCGGCGCCCGCTTGCGGCCGCTGCGCGACGAAGGCGTACTGGTGATCGGCAGCGGCTTTCTGACGCACGGCCTGCCGTTCCTGCGCGACTTTCGCACCGACGCGCCGCCGCCGGCCTGGTCGAGCGAGTTCGACGCTTGGGCGGCCGCCGCCCTGGCGGCCGGCGACCTCGACGCGCTGGCCGGTTTTCGCGACGCCCCGGGCGGGCGCTACGCCCACCCCAGCACCGAACATTTCGTGCCGCTGTTCGTCACCCTCGGCGCCGGCGGCACCGACTCGCCGCCGGCACCGACGATCGAGGGCTACTACCTGGGACTCTCGAAGCGCTCCGTGCAGATCGCCTGAGCGTTCACCGCAGGCCGCTGCGCTCGACCCTCGGCCGCGGGGCACCGGCTCGCCGCCCTGTTTGGACTCAGGCGCGCTGCGCCCGGCAGGTGGCGCACACGCCGAACACCTCGACCGCGTGACTCACGTCGCTGTAGCCCAGCGAAGCCGCTACGTGGTCGGCCCACTCCGAGAGCTCGGGGCACTCGGTCTCGGCGCTGCGTCCGCAGACACGACAGACGATGTGGTGGTGGTGGGCATCGCTCGCGCAGTAGCGGTAGCGCACGTCGCCTTCGGCCTGGCGCAGCACGTCGACCGCGCCGTCGTCGGCGAGACGCTGCAGGTGACGGTAGACGGTCGTCAGCCCGATCTGCTGCCCGCCGGCGCGCAGCTCGCCGTGGATCTCCTGCGCGCTGCGAAACGACGGCGAGGCGCGCAGCGCGGCGACGATGGCCGCTCCCTGGCGCGTGGCACGGTGGGCCGCGCCGCCCGTGGGCGCGCTCACGCCGCCGCTCCCGTTGGAGCCGAGCCGCCGCCCGGCGGCTCGCCGCCGCCCGTCGCGCCGACGCCACCCGCCGCCCCGCCGCCCGGCGCTCCTGCGCCGCGGCGCGCGTTCTTGCACCACGGCCCCGCGAGGCGCGCCACGACGTAGATGCCGAAGCTGATGGCGACCACGAACACGCTGGGCTTGACCGATGTGCTCTCGAAGCTCGCGAGAAGGCCGCCGTCGGCGGCGACCAGGGCAAAGACGACCGACAGGATGGCCACCACGAGCGGGCTGTTGGCCAGGCGATGGGCGGCTGCCGCCGGGGTGATCGCCAGGGAGAGCACGAGCAGCGTGCCGACCACTTGAGCGGCCTCGGTGACGGTGAAGGCCAGGATGAACAGAAAGACGATGCCCAGCAGGCGCACCGGCACACCGCGCGCCACGGCCACCTCGGGGTCGACCGACGCGAACAGCAGGGGCCGGTAGATCACGGCCATGGTCACGGTGACCGCCAGGGCGATCACGCCGAGCAGCAGGAGCTGCCCGCTGCTCACGCCGAAGATGTCGCCGAACAGGATGTTCGTCGCCTCGGTGGCGAAGCCGTGATAGAAGCCGAGCAGCAGCACGCCCAGGCCCATGCCGGCCGCCAGGATGACGCCGATCGACGAATCTCGCTCGCGCTCGCGCACGCCGAGCGCGCCGATCAGGCCGCCCACGACCACCGCTCCCACCAGGGCCCCGGCGATGGCGTTGTCGGCCACCAGCAGACCGGCGGCGGCGCCGGTGAAGGCGAGCTCGCTCGTGCCGTGCACGGCAAACGCCATGCCGCGCGTGATGACGAAGGGCCCGATCAGGCCGCAGGCCAGCGCCACGAGCGCCGCGGCGGCCAGAGCATGCTGGGCGAAGGGCAGCCCCAGGTACTGCGTGATGCTCATCCGCCCTCCCAGTCCGGCGACCCGCAGGCCGGCGGGTGATGGCCGTCGTCGGCCCCGCCCAGCTCGTGCTCGTCGGGACTGACCACGACGAGGCGGCCGCCGGCCCGCACCACGTCGACCTCGGTGCCGTACAACGCGCTCAGGCGCTCGCCCGTGAGGATCTCGGCAGGCGTGCCGACCGCGAAGCGGCCGCCCACCAGGTACAGGACGCGATCGACGTAGGGCAGCACCGGGTTGATGTCGTGGGTCACGAAGACGACCGTCGTGCCGGCCTGCCGGCGGCGCTGGTCGATCAGAGCGGTGATGATGCGCTGGTGGGCGACGTCGAGCGACAGCAGGGGCTCGTCGCAGAGCAGGATCGAGGGGTCGCCGAGCAGCGCCTGGGCGATGCGCAGCCGCTGCTGCTCGCCGCCCGACAGCCGCCCGACCGGCGCGCCGGCAAAGGCGCTTGCACCCACGGCGGCGATCACCCCGTCGACCCGGCGCCGCACCTCGCGGCGTCCGGTGAGCAGCATGCCGGGGCGGTGCCCGTCGAGGCCGAAGCGCACGAGGTCGCGGCCCCGCATGGGCAGGTCGGGGTCGAAGGCGCGTTGCTGCGGGATGTAGCCGATGCGCTTGCTGCCGCGCCGCGGCGCGCGGCCCTCGACCTCGACCGTGCCGCTCGCCGGTCGCTCGAGCCCGAGCACGACCTTGAGCAGCGTCGTCTTGCCCGCGCCGTTGGGCCCCAGGACCGCCACGAACTCGCCCGCCGCCACGCTCAGATCGAGGCTCTCCCAGATGCGCCGTTCGCCGTAGGCGACCGCGACGTGGTCGAGGCGGATGGCCGGCCGTGGCTCAGCCACCGAGGGCTCGTAGGATGGCGGTCGCCTGGCGCAGCTGCCAGGCCTGGAACGAGCGGTCGGCCGCAGGCAGCATCTCGCTCACACCCACGACGGGGATGCCCGCCTGCGTGGCGAGCGTGCGCATGCGCTGCGTCACGGCGCTCGTCACCTGGGTGTTGTAGAGCAGCAGGCGCAGCTTGTGGGCGGCGATCAGCGTCTGCATGGCCTGCGTATCGCCCGCGCTCGGTTCGTTGCCGTTCTCGATCGCGGCCGCGAAGCCGGGCGGGCTGACCACCACAAGGCCGGCTTCGGCGAGCAGGTAGCCGGGCACGCGCTCGGTGTAGCCGACGGGCTGTCCGGCGTCGGCCGCCCTGATCGCGGCGACGACCGCCAGGACCGGGTGCAGACCGGCGTCGAAGCGCGCGAGGCCGGCCCGATAGGCGGCCGCGCCGGCCGGATCGGCGGCCGTGAGTGCCTGGGCGATGGCCCGCGCGACCAGCGGCACCCGCGGCAGGTCGTACCAGAAATGGGGGTTCACGTCGCCGCCCTGTGCACCCAGCACCTGCTGCACGTCGACCACCCTGGGGTGTCCGCCCGACGCCGACAGCAGGTCGCCCATGAAGTCGTCGTAGCCGGCGCCATTTTCGATGGCCACCCGCGCACGCGCCATGGCGAGGGCGCCGGAAGCGCTCGACTGATAGAGGTGGGGATCGGCGTTGGGGTCGCTGATCAGCGACGTCACCTGCACGCGAGCGCCACCGATCTGCGCCGCGATGTCGCCCCACACGTTCTCGCCGGCCACCACGTCGAGGCGCCCGTTGGCGGTCGGCGCGCCCGACCCGCAGGCCGCCAGCCCCGCCGCCGCGACAATGACGGCAACCGCGGCGAGCACCGCAACGACGGCTCGGGCGCCGGCCGGGGCGCCGCCTGCCCGCGCGCCGGCCGGGACGACGGCCCCACCGCCGACCCGCGGCAGTCCCCTGTGTGAACGATGCAGTACGCGCATGACGAAATGATAACCGTTTTCAGTAACCCCGACACATCGTGCGGCGCGAGAACGCCACGGCCCGAGAAGTCCGGGCAGCCCCTAGACCAGACCCTGAGCTTCGAGCCAGGCGATGCTGGCGAGCGCGGGCGGCTCGTCCAAGTGCTCGAGGATCACCGTGGCGCCGGCGGCGCGAGCCACGGCCAGTACGGGAGCCGCCTCGACCACGCCCTCACCGAGGGGCCGGTGCGGGTCGCCCGGCTCGGTGGGCCCGAAGTTGCTGTGCAGGTGCAAGTGGACGAGGCGCGCCCGCGGGTCGGCGAGAAAGGCCTCGAGCGTACCGCTGATGGCCGCGTGGCCGCAGTCGAGCACAAAGCCGAGCTCGCCGAGCTCGAGATCGCCCGGCGCCGTGAAGTGCGAGGAGCCCGCGCGCGGCATGTTCTCCATGGCGATGGGCACGCCGAGCTCGTCCTGCAGGTCGGCGAGATCGGCGATGGTGCGTTGCAGCGCGTCGACGGCCGCCTGGTCGCGGGGGCCCGGCGGTTCGATGTAGTCGGGATGAGCGACGTAGAGCAGCGCGCCGATCTCGGCGGCGGCCTCGAGGTGGCGGCGGTGCATGGCCATCGCTTGCCGGCGCACCGCTTCGTCGCGGCTGCCGGGCTGGATGTCGAAGCCGTAGGGGCCGTGCACGGTCAGGCGCAGTCCGCTTGCGATGGCGTCGCGGCGATTGCGCGGCGAGAGCACGGTGTGCATGCCGAACGAGTCGATCTCGACCAGGCTGGTGAGCGGCGCGACGCGCTCGAACAGCTCGACGAGCGGCAGCTCGGGGCAGATCTGACTGGACAGGCCGATGTCGGGCGGAAGGACCATGAGTGACAAGCATAGCCGCCGTCAGTGGTCGCCGTCACGCCGACGGCCCCGTCGCGGGCAGCCTCTTCCGCCCCGCCCAGAGCATCGCGCCGCTACGCAAAGCGGCAACGCCGCTCCCCGCGTCGCCGCTCCGCGTCGCCCGCCGTGGCTACGCCGATCGCGGCGCGTCCTGAGCCCCGGCAGGCCCGAGGCTGTCACAGATCCTTGGGCCCGCGCATTCACTGGACATGAGCCTGACGGACCATGCCGAGACCGCGACCGCCGCGCCACGCACCGGCGCCACGACGCGGCAGACACTGCGGCCGTTGCCTGAACAGGCAACGAGTCTTGCGCCCGGGCTCTCAATCGCACGGGCCTGCGACCGAAGAGAGAAGAGTGGACAATCGCGCCCGCGCGCTTTGCGTGGCACGACGCTTTACCGACAGCGAGACTCGTAACCGACGGCGGAAGCGACCTGACCTCGTCGGCTGCCGCACCCGACGAGGGGGCTTGGAGATCATGAGACACGTCTGGGGCAAGAGAGGCGCAGCGACGGCGCGCCACGGCGCGCGCGGCTTCAGCATGGTTGAGTTGCTGGTGACCGTGCTGCTCGCGGGCATCATCTTCCTGGCCATGGTGCCGCTGTTCGTCGGTGTGCTCAAGCGCACCTCGACCGACACGCGCCGCGTGGTGGCCACCAACGTCGCCCAGGCACGCGTCGAAGCGATCCGCCTGCTGGCCTCGACGCTCGGCCCCACGCCGACGTCGATCACCGAGCCCGTCGGCTACGCCGCCATCACCACCGCCAACCTGAACACGCCCGGCTTTGCCTCGGGTCTGTTCGCCACCTCGTTCCCGGCGGCCCACGGCGGCCCACCGTACAAGGTCACGTACACCGTCACCCCCGACGCCAGCGCCACCGCGGCCTCGAAGGTCGTCACCGTGACCGTCTCGCGGCCGGGCATCGACAGCTTCAACACGACTCTCACGACCACCATCAAGAACCCGACCGCCGTCGTCGCGACGTCGACCTCGGGCCCGACCGACCCGAACAGCCCGCACCAACTCACCGTCTCGTTCAAGAACTGGCAAGAGGTCAAGAACGTCAAGGTCGTCTACGTCAACACCAGCCCTACGCCCAACGTGACCACCACGGCGACGCCGCTCACCCAGCAGCCCAGCTCGGGAGCCACGACCTGCGTGTGGACGAACCTGCCAGGCGGTCTGGGCTACCTGTACACGGTGACCTGCACGCCGCAATCGCCGAGCTCCTGGGGATCTCCGCTCGTGAGCGAATCCTTCCACCTGATCAGCGACGGCTTCGTGAAGTTCGACACCAACCCGGGCGGTTCGTGATGCGCCGCCTGCTCGCAGTCCAAGGCAGGCGCAAGGCGCAAGCCGGCGTGTCGCTCGTCGAGCTGCTCGTGGCAATGATCATCATGGGCGTCGTGACCAGCATGCTGGTGGGCACCTGGCTGCAGCTCAACCGCTCCGCCGAGTTCGCCCGCGCCGACAACACGGCGGGCGCCACTGGGCGCGACGCGCTCGACCGCATCTCGGCCGAGATCCGCGCCGCCCAGCCGCTCACGACGGCCAGCACGAACCCCTTCATCTTCACCATGAGCGCACCGTTCGTGAACGACGCCAACGACTGCGTCTTCTACTCCGCCTACAACAACGCCCTCACGGCATCGCAGAGCGGCACCGACGGCAAGGCCCAGCTCCTGCCGACCGCCATCTGGCTCGACACCTCGGGCACCACACCGCAGAAGAAGCTCTACTGGGAGCGCGACACCAACAAGGACGGCGTGTTCGACTCAGGCGACAAGATCATGCTGCTCGCCAGCAACGTCGTGAACACCTCGGCCAGCGTCAACAAGCCGATCTTCACCTACTTCTTCTGCGACAAGACCGGCGCCTGGACGCAGTCGACCACCCTCACCACCACCACCGTGGCCAACCTCGTCGCGGTACAGATCGAGCTCGTCATCGACTCCAACCTGTCGTACAAGCCGAGCTACGTCGACATCCTCTCCACGGTGCGTCCGCGCAACGTGGGCAACACGAACTGACGAGAAGGAGCGGTGATGAAGGCACATGGCAAGGAGAATGGCTTCGCACTGATCCTGCTCATCGTGATCACGGCCGCCCTGGCGATCCTGGCGGCCACGCTGGTCATGCTGCTCGACAACCAGCAGCACGCCACCGCCGCGGAGCGCAAGACCAAGACCTCGCTCGATTGGGCCGAAGCGGCTTTGAACAGTGCGGTCAACACGTGCAAGAACGACACGAGCTGGCTTGGCGCGGGGTCTACCACACTGACCGCCGCCAACCTGGGCGCCAACTACCCCAGCGGCGGCCCCGTGGTGACCTATCGCATCTACGACAACCTCAACCCGATCAACTACAGCATGACCTACGACTCCAACGGCGACCACGAGGTCTGGGTCGAGACCGACACGACATATCTGGGCCGCACCTCCCGCGTGCGTGAGCTCGTGAGCTCGTCGACCAACTCGTCGATCCTGCCCAAGGCCGCCGCCTACGCCGACACGAGCATCGTCCTGAGCGGCTCAAGCAACATCTACGGCGTCAACACCGATGGCACTCCCGACACGTCGGGTGCGCCGAACGTGACCACCATCATGGCCGGCGGCAACTTCACCGGCACCAGCAGCACGACGCTCGCCTCGCCGGCCGACGGCACCCAGACCCAGTCGCTCGGCCTGCAGGTCAACGGCACCGTCACCACCCCCGGCCACAACTTCTCGCCCGCGATCGGCGGGGTCGGTCTGCTCAGCGACTACTTCGACCAGGCCCACCAGGCCGCGCTGACGGCTGAAGCCCAGTCGGGCATGCCGACCCAGGCGACCAACACGCCCACGGCGACCACGATCTCCGGTTCGCTGCTGTCGACCCTGCAAGGCACGAGCGGCCAGACCTACAGCACCACCACGCCGCTCTACTACAACGGCAACCTCACGCTCAGCGCCAAGAGCGGCGCCTCGAGCACCTTCAGCTTCGGCTCGCTCTACGTGACCGGCAACCTCACGCTCACGGGCAACGTCGCGGTCACCACCACCGCCCTGTACGTGGGCAAGACGTTCACCATCAGCGGCACCACGGCGGCCATCAGCGACAGCTTCGGGCCCACCTACTGCGCCGGCACGGTCGACTGGAACGGCAGCACCAGCGGCACCAAGCCCCTGCTCTCGATCACGACCGGCCCGCTCTTTGCCAAGATCTTCGGCGTCGACGCCGACAGCAGCACGAACGGCAGCTACGACGGCGTGAGCGGTCCGACCAGCGTCACCCTCGGGCCGACCTGGATCGACGGCGACGCCGGCACCGGCGACGTGGCCGTCGACTTCGCGGGACCGTCGAACACGGCCTCGACTGTCATGTGCCCCCTGCTGGCCACCACCGAGCAGATGCACATCAACGGCCTTGTCAACCTCGGCACGCTGACCAGCCCGATGGTCTACTTCATGCAGTGCGACAACGACGGCCTGTACAACAACACGTTCCAGAACGCCGACACCGGCACGTTCACCGGCCTCATGGTCCTCTTCGAGGCCCCGTACAACCAGACATCCGGAACGGTCGTCGGCGCGGTCCTCGAGGGTACGCCGGTCACCAACGACATCACCATGTCGGGCAGCTCGAGCATCTGCTACAACCAGACCGCCATCAACAACTGCACGAGCGACTCGCTGCGCACCACCACGGTGACCGCCGTCCCCGGCTCGTGGCAGCAGCTCTCGAACAACTAAGGACGGCGGCGGCGCTCAGGCGGCGGCTGAGGCCGGGACAACGGCAAAAGGGGCGGGCGGCCATTCGGCCGCCCGCCCCTTTTGCCGTTCCCGGCCGCGGACGTCCCGGCCCTGCCCGCGCTCAGGCCCAGCGCTTGATGGCGGCGTCGGAGAGGCGGTCGGCGGCTTCGTTTAAGCGCAGGCCGACCACGTCGAGGCGGCGCAGCAGCTCGCGGCACTTCACGACCTCCATGGTGAGCTTGCCGCGGAACAGGCGACCGAGCTCGATGTCGTAGAGGCGGCGGATCTCGCCGGCCGACTCCTTCGAAGCCAGGGCGGTCTTCACGTCTTTGGGGTCGTTGGCGATGGCCTGCACCGCGAGCTGCAGGTCGGCGATGCCGGCCGCGGTCGCGTCGAGCAGGCCCAGGTACGAGGTGGCGGCCTTGATCTCGTAGAGGTCCCACTCGCGGATGAAGTCGCGCAGGTTGTCGAGCACGTCGTCGATCGAGCGCGACAGGCGAAAGAGGTCCTCGCGGTCGATCGGCGCCACCAGCACGCCCGAAAGCCGTGCCACGAGCTCGCCGCGCATGGTGTCGCCGCGCCGTTCCACGGCCGCCATGCGCTCGTCGGCGGTGGTGCTGTCGATCGTGCCGCCGGCCACCGCGCGCGCCACGCCGCACGCCTTGTTGGCCTCGGTGAGCTGTGCTTCGAGCGCCGACACGACCGCGAGGCGGCTGTGCAGGCAGTCCTGGACCGCCTCGTTGACGGTCAGGAAGAAGTGGTCTTCGCCGAGCAGTTCGGTGAGACCGCTGCGCCAGAACACGTCGAGCACGAGCGAGCCCACGCGGGCAAAGACCAGATCGCGGCCGCTGTCGCGCAGGTTGTGCGCCAGGCGCACGAGCGTCTCGGCGGCGGTCACGTCGAGGTCGGTGGTCGACTCCATGTTCCACACCACGACGCGCGGCTTGGGCCGCGTCTCGCTCAACAGCTGGTTGAGCCGATCGACGGCGAAGCCCGCGTTGGCGAAGAAGAGCTGGCCGTCGAGGCGAAAGACGAGCAGACCGGGGAAGGTCTCGTTCTCGGGGTGACGAGCGGTGTCGCTGTAGGTCGTGGCGTCGGGCACGCGGCCCAGCTCGGCGGCATGCGGGCGGCTCGTGCGGTAGATCAACACGGCGAGCGAGAGCCCCACGGCGATCCCCAGACCGGGCAGCACGCCGAGCGCCAGCACGCCCACGAGAGCGGCCAGCGCGGGCACGGCATCGACGGCGCGCACGCTGGCGACGCGCCACAGGGCCTTCACGTCGATCAGACCCCAGACGGCGCGCACCACGACGGCGCCGAGGATGGCTTCGGGCAGGTCGTGCCCGACCCTGGTGACCGTGAAGACCGCGACGACCATGACGGCGGCGCCGATCAGGCCGGCGAGCTGGGTTCGGGCGCCGGCCGTGTCGTTCAACGCCGAGCCCGACAGGCCGCCGCTCACCACGATGCCGCCGAAGGCTCCAGAACCGATGTTCGCCAGGCCGAGGGCGACCAGCTCCTGGTTCGAGTCGATCTCGTAGCTGTGCCGCACGGCGAACGTGCGTGCGCCGGAGAGCGCCTCGGCGTAGACCACGATGGCGATGCCGGCCGCGCTGGGCAGCAGGCTGAGCGCATCGGACACGTGGACGTCGGGCAGATGGGGCAGCGGCAGGCCGCTCGGGATGGTACCCACCATGGCCACACCGTGGGAGCTCAGGTGAAAGACCGCCGCGGCGACGATGCCGAGCACGAGGACGGTGAGCGCCGCGGGAACCCTGGGCCAGCGCCGCATGACGAACAGCAGCGTCAGGGCGACGGCGCTCACCAGCGCGGTCACCAGGCTCGTGCCGCTCAGGTGCGTGAGATCGGCCCAGACCGGCCTGAAGAAGTTGGCGTAGCTCGGCACGTGCAGCCCCAGGAGCTTGGGCACCTGGCGGGCGATGATGGTGAGCGCCAGGCCGGTGACGTAACCGGTGACCACGGGGCGCGACAGGAACGCCGAGATGAACCCCAGCCGGGCGATGCCGGCGAACAGGCTGAACAAGCCGACGAGCACGGCGACCATGGTCACCAGGGCGGTCGCCTGGGCGGGGCTGGTGGCGCCGTGGGCGGCGACCACCGCCGCGGTCATGATGGCGGCGGTCGAGGTGGGTGAGCAGGCGAGCTGCCGCGACGTGCCGAAGATCGCATAGATGACCAGGGCGGCCAGGGTGGCGTACAGGCCGGCCTGGGGCGGCACCCCGGCGATCTGCGCGTAGGCCATGCACTCGGGCAGCAGCAGGCCGATCACGGTGAGGGCGGCGATGGTGTCGTACCGCAGCCAGCGCCGCTGATAGCCGCCGGCCCAGACCGTGATCGGCAGCAGGCGATGCAGCCGGGCGTAGCGCGCCGCGTGCGGCGGACCGCCCTGCTGAGAATCGTGTGGCCGTGTGGCCGAGCTCGAAGCGCTCACTCGCCCTGATCCCGTTCGCTGCCGTCCTCCCTATGATAGAGCGAGAGCGCCGCGAGGCGTAGGGCAGGTGACCGCCGCAAGTAACGCAGCGGCGCCGCGGGCGAAGCCGGCCGCCTACATCTGCGGCGGCTTGTGCACGCCTATGCGATTGCCCTCGGAGTCGATGAACGCGCCGATCGTGCCCACCATCTGACCCATGTCGGTGGCGGGCATGTCGATGCGGCCGCCCGCGTCGGCGGCGCGCTGCAGCATACCCTCGGGGTCGCCGTGGCTGTTCAGATAGATCGTGGGACCCTCGGCGCTGGGCTTGCGGTCGGTGACGACCATCAGGTCGAAGGCGACCGGGAACTGCTGCTGGTCGCCCTGCGATTCGCCCTCGGGAGCCGGCAGCCCGATGCCGTCCATGCCCTCGACCGTGGTGAACGGGTGCTGCAACACGGCGCCGTAGAACTTCATGGCGCGATCAAGATCGGTGACCGGGATGTCGGCCCAAACGACCATGTTTTCCACCGGTGTCCCTCCTGCCTCGAGGTTGTTGAAGGAAGGCCTCCCCCGGCGAGGGCGGTCCGCTGCGGGACCTCGTCGCCGGCGAGACTGCCGCCACTGGCAGCTTGCCCCTTTGGGCCGCGTCACTACACCGCTTGCGAGGGTAGTGGGTCGGCGAGCCAGAAGCGCCCGGCCGGGGAATAACGCGGGCGTCGCCCAACCCGAGGAGGACTCGATGCTCACCGACAGTCACGCGTTCGGCGGTTTCTCGTCGAATGACATCGCCAAGGCCCAGGAGTTCTACGGGACCACGCTGGGACTCAAGGCGACCGAGGCAAACGGTCTGCTCACCCTGCAGTTCGCGAGCGGCGCCCGGACCATCATCTACCCCAAAGCCGACCACGAGCCGGCGACGTTCACGGTGCTGAACTTCCCGGTCGACGACATCGACACCGCGGTCGCCGAGCTCACCGCGGCCGGAGTGCGCTTCGAACGCTACGACGGGATGCCCCAGGACGACAGCGGCATCATGCGCCACTCGGCGACGCAGCCCGGCCCTTCGATCGCCTGGTTCAAAGACCCGGCCGGCAACATCCTGTCGGTGCTGCAGGAATAGGCCGACGCCGGACGCGCGCCGCCGAGAGTGACCGCTCGACGGGAGCGGCGGCGCAGCGCACCGCCGGGCGACGACGCCCGACGCCTCAGGTAGGCTGAACGCCTCGACCAGAACGTACCGCGGCGGCACGTCGAAGGGAGTCGCGCATGAAGGCCTACCAGCTCGTCGAATGGGCACGACCGCCCGAACTGCGCGACGTGGCGGTGCCCGAGCCGGGCCCCGGTGAAGTGCTGCTCAAGGTGGCCGGCTGCGGAGCCTGCCACACCGACCTGCACCTCATGGACCGCCCGATGCACGTCGACCCCTACGAGCGGCCACCGTTCACCCTGGGACACGAGAGCGCGGGCTGGGTCGCGGCGCTGGGCACGGGGGTGAGCGGCTGGCAGGTCGGCGACGCGGCCGCCGTCTACGGCGCCTGGGGCTGCGGGCGCTGCGCGCCCTGCCGTCAGGGCCGCGAGATGCTCTGCGAACGCATCGCCGACGTCGGCTCGTGGGGCGGCGGCCTGGGTCGCGACGGCGGCATGGCCGAGTACCTGCTCGTGCCGAGCGCCCGGCTGCTGGTGCCGCTCGGCGGACTCGACCCGCGCGACGCCGCCCCGCTGACCGACGCGGCGCTTACCCCCTACCACGCCATCAAATCGGGGCTGCCTCTGCTCGGCCCCGACACCTGGGCGCTCGTCATAGGCGTCGGCGGCCTGGGACACCTGGCCGTCCAGCTCCTGCGCGCCGTCTCCCCGGCTCACGTGGTCGCCGTCGACGTCGAGCAGGCCCGGCTCGAGCTGGCGCGCCGGGATGGCGCCGAGGCGACGGTGGTGGCAGGCGCCTCGGCGGCGGCCGAGATCCACGAGCTCACGGACGGCCTTGGCGCGATGGTCGTGCTCGACTGCGTCGGCTCCGACCAGACCATGAGCCTCGCCGCCGCCGCGGCCCGCGCCGGCGGCGCGGTGCAGGTCATCGGTCTCGGCGGCGGCTCGCTGCCCCTGACCGTCGGCGTGCTGCCGTTCGACTGCAGCCTGACCATGCCCTACTGGGGCAGTCTCGGAGAGCTGGCCGAGGTGATCGAGCTGGCGAGCGCGGGGGCGATCCACGCCCACACCGAACGTTTCGCCTTGGACGAGGTTGCCGAAGCCTACGCCCGGCTGCGGGCCGGCGCCCTGCAGGGCCGCGCGGTGATCACGCCGCACGGATGACCCGGGCCGACGGCGAGAACGGCCCGCGAGGGCCGGCGCTCACTCGCCTTTCAGGTCGCGCCGCGCGAAGGCCGCGCCGCCGAGGGCGGCGGCCACGATGCCGATGACGACCATGACCGCCGCGCTGGCCCAGTCCGGGGCCACAGCCGGGGCGGCCGCCATCTCGTGGAACAGCGAGGTGTCGAGCAGCCAGTGGCTGATGACGACCGTGCCGCCCAGCACCTCGATCAGCAGCGACCATGCCAGCACGACGTAGACGGCGGCCGACGCAGCTCGCGGCCGCACGCCCAGCACCAGCACCCCGATGCCCAGCAGGCAGAGCGCGGGCGACGCCAGGTTGAGCCCCGCGGCGACCATGGCGCCGAAGCCTACGCCGGCGTTCTGGCTGGCCGCGCCGAGCCAGGCGCAGACGCCGGCCAGCAGGCCGGCGGCGACCACCGCGGCGGCGGCCACCGCGACCCTGCCCGACAGCCACGCCCAGCGCGAGACCGGCCGCACGAGCAGGTGTTCAAGGCGCCCCTGGGCCTCTTCGGCGCGCGTAGCGCCGACCTGCCCTGCGGCGATCACCGCCACCAGCAGGGCCATGATGAGGAAGGTCACGCCGAGATAGGCCGCGGCGCCCGCGCCGGGCGCGCCGAGGCGCGTGAAAGCCTGCTTGATGCCCGGCGAGCTCGTGATCGCCCCTTCGGCCGACGAGGCGACGACTCCGACCAGCAGACCAAAGGCGCCGATCGCCACCGCCCAGCCCGCGAGACCGCCGCGCACAAGGCGCAGGGCCAGGCCGAACGGCCCAAAGAGCAGCCGCGTATGCGGCCGCGCGCTGCTGCGGTCTGGCAAGGTGGCGGCGCCGAGGTCACGCCGGCCGGCCAGGAAGACGGTCAGACAGCCGAGCGCCGCGACGGAGGCGGCCATGGGCAGCAGGGCCAGCGGATGAGACCCGGTGAGCGGTCGCAGCTCTTCGATCCAGCCCAGGGGAGTCGCCCAGCGCAGCCAGTCGAGGCCCACGCCGGAGTCGGCGACCATGCGCAGCGCGTAGCTCGCCCCAAGGACGGCGCCGGCATAGGCCGCCGCCTGGCGGCGGGTGGCGGCGAGCTGCCCGGCGAGGGCGCCCACGGCGAGGAACATGACGGCGCTCGACACCAGGGCAAGGGCGAAGAACAGGGCCGCGCCCACGCCGATGCCGACCCGTGCCGACTGCCCGATGATCGCGATGATGAGGGCGGTCACCGACCAAAGCGCGGCGGCGCCGGCAGCCAGGCCGACGAGCGCCTGGGCGGCCGCCGACCGGCGGGTCGTCTGTCCGGCCAGCAGCAGCTCCCAGCGTCCGGCGTCTTCTTCGCCGCGCAGCAGCTTCGTGCCGGCCAGCAGTCCCCAGGTCGCGCCGATGAGATTGACGAAGGTGAGGTATTTCCAGGCGGTGAAGCCGGCGACCGTCTGCAGCCCGTGGGCCGGGCCCACGAGGGCGCTCAAGCCCGCGTTCGTACCGAAGAGCTTCGTCAGGTGGGCGCGCTGCGCGGCCGTCTTGTAGCTCGACGCGTAGGTGTAGGCCCCCACCGCCACGTAGGCGCCGAAGACGTAGCCCCACAGCACGGCGCCACGCACGGCGCGCCGCGCCGTGCGCCGGGCGATCAGCGTGGCGGGCGCGCCGCCGGCCGGCGCCGGCGCCGCCCGCGCCACGACGAGATCACTCTGCATGGCTCGGCTCGTCGCTTGCCGCACCACCCGGAGCCGGCTCGTCTGAACCCGGGTCCCCCAGCGCCGCGCCGTGCGGCGCCGGTCCGCCAGCTGCCGCGTCCCCTGCCGGCGCGCCCGCGCCATAGTGCGCGAGGAACAGCTCCTCGAGCGAGGGCTCGCGGCTGAGCAGCTCGCGCACACCCGAGGCGGCCAGCACCTTGAGCAGCGGCTCGACCGTGCCCCGCACCTGCAGGCGCACGACGTTACCGTCGCGCTCGACCGCGCTCACCCCGGGCACGGCGGAGAGGTCGGGGACGTCACCCTCGAAGGTCGCCTCGACCGTGAGTGCCGCGAGGTGGCGCATCTGGGCCAGCGTGCCCATCTCGACGAGCACGCCCTCGCGCAATATCCCGACGCGGTCGCACAGCGCCTCGACCTCGCTCAGGATGTGCGACGACAGAAAGACTGTCTGGCCGCGCTCCCGAGCCTCGCCGATGCAATGGCGAAACGCCTGCTCCATGAGCGGATCGAGCCCGCTGGTGGGTTCGTCGAGCAGGAGCAGGTCGGGCCGGGTCATGAGGGCGCCGATCAGGATGAGCTTCTGGCGGTTGCCCTTGGAGTAGGCGCGCACTTTCTTGGCGGGATCGAGCTCGAAGCGCGCGATCAGCTCGTCGCGATAGGCGGCATCGACCCGGCCCTGGATGCGGCCGAGCAGGTGCAGGGTCTCGGCGCCGGTGAGCGCGGGCCACAGGTTCGCCTCGCCCGCCACGTAGGCAAGGCGGCGATGTGCCTCTACGGTCTGGCGCTGGCAGTCGAGCCCGAAGATCTCGGCGCGGCCGCTGGTGGGGCGGATGAGGCCGAGCAGCAGGCGGATCGTCGTGG
>Ga0181517_10001329_pt1 | contig 27742 bp, 16 predicted proteins | sample PEATcosm2014_Bin_31_FD_119748 | JGI IMG/M metagenome (GOLD analysis project Ga0181517, IMG submission 119748) | Peatland microbial communities from MTU Mesocosm Facility, Houghton, MI, USA - PEATcosm2014_Bin01_30_metaG | ecosystem: Environmental > Terrestrial > Soil > Wetlands > Peat | place... | reverse complement strand
CCTCAACCTGCTCAAACAGGACAAATCGTCCAAACGTGGGATCAAGGGAAAAAGACTCAAAGCCGCTTGGGATCAACCCTACCTGCAAAAACTACTCGGAATTTGATATGCGTCGGCCCTGCGGTGGCAGATTGACCGGCCTCTTTGAAAGTAGCCCCGTGGCCTTCAGGAAGAACGCATCTCGCGGTCGGGCTCCGCTCCACCCCGGTTTATTTCGGCTGCGCCCCCGGGGAGCACAGCCATCTACACTATTCTTCATGGAAGTTTTGTACGGGGTTCACCCGATTGAAGAGGCGATCAAGGCCGGACGGCGGCGATTTGAGCAGGTTCTGGTGGCACGCGAACGGCAGGACGAGCGCGTGGAGCGGCTGGTGACGGCGTGCCGGCAGGCCGGCGTTCGCGTTCGCCAAGAATCGCGCGAGCAGTTGACTCTGCTGGCGCAGACACCGGCACACCAGGGCGTAGTGGCCATGGTTCACCCGCAGGAGTTTCTGCAAATCGAGGATCTTTTCGAGCCTGTTCAAGGAGGGGCGGCGCGCTTGCTTCTGGCATTGGATGGCGTGGAAGATCCGCAGAACCTTGGCGCCCTGTTGCGCGTTGCCGATGGAGCCGGGGTGGACGGCGTGGTGCTGACGGAGAGGCGATCGGCTCCGCTGAGCCCGGTGGCCGTAAAGGCCAGCGCAGGCGCTACTGAGCACCTGAGGATCGCGCGCGTGGTCAACCTGGTCAGAGCGCTGGAAGAACTGAAGCGGCGGAATTTGTGGATTATTGGCCTCGATGAGCGGGGCACGGCGGACTACGATCAATTCGACCTGCAAGGCGATTGCGTGATTGTGCTGGGCCGCGAAGGCGCGGGACTGCACGACCTGGTTCGTCGCACCTGCGACCATCTGCTGCGGATTCCCATGGCCGGAGGCGTCAGCTCGCTCAACGTCTCGGCGGCCGGCGCGGTGGTGCTTTATGAAGCGTTCCGCCAGCGCCGCCGGGCAGCTCTCGCTCTCCCTGCGGCTGGTGCGGCGTCCAAACCAAAGAAACAGAAAGGCTTGGGCTCATGAAGTTCTGTAAAGGCCAGACCCTTGCAATCATTTTCGCTGTGGCGTCTGCCTGCTGCGCCGCGCAGACTGCTCAGCCCGGCGGCAAGGTGATTCTTTCCCGCTCGACTGACCAGAACGGCCAAACCACAAACCGCGGCCCGCAGTCAGCAGCATCGCCCAATGCCCGGCTGTCGGCCACGCCTTCTGCCGTGGATGCTGAGCGCGAGGCGGTGACCTACACCGATTTCGACATGGACGTGCGGGTGCGCGCCGGGGCTCAGCAGATTGCTGTTCGGGCGCTGGTTTCAGTGCGTAACGACGGCAAGACACCGCTAAGCCGCATCCCGCTGCAAATTTCTTCTTCACTGAACTGGGAACGGATTCGTGTGAGCGGACACGACGTGACCTTCCCGGTAGCCACACTGAACTCTGACGCCGACCATACAGGCCAGTTGCACGAGGCCGCGGTTCCGCTGGCCACGCCGCTTGCGCCGGGCCAGAGCATCCAACTCGATGTTTCCTATTCTGGAGCCATTGCGCCTTCCGCGCAGCGGCTGCTGGCCATTGGCACTCCTGAAGAGGTGGCCGCGCACTCTGACTGGGACGGCATCGGCGCGGAGTTCACCGGACTGCGCGGCTTTGGCAATGTTGTCTGGTACCCGGTAACTGCGGTCCCGGTGATCCTGGGCGACGGCGCACGGCTTTTCGACGAGATCGGCGAACACAAACTTCGGATTGCCGGGGCACGGTTCCGCCTGCGCCTGACCTTCGAATTCCCGCACGGCCATCCGCCCACAATTGCCCTGGTCAACGGCCATCCGACCCCGATGACGATTACAGACACCGCCGCCGGCCTTGACGTGCCGGGCGTAGCGACCTCTGACACCGGGTCGGCAATCCTGGGGTTTGAGGCGCCCAGCCTGTTTGTTGCCGCGCGCACGCCCCACGCCGCAACGAACACGATTATCTGGACCGTGCCTGAAGACGACATCGGCGCAAAGGACTGGGCCGCGGCAACTGCGACGGTTACACCCTTTTTGCAGGGATGGCTTGGCCAGAGGCCCCGCGCACAGCTCACGGTTCTTGATCCACCCGACCCGCAAGATGCGCCTTTTGAGACCGGCGCATTGCTGGTGACCGCGGTCCGACAGGCCGGTGAAGATCAGTTGGACGGCATATTGGCCCATGCGCTAACGCACGCGTGGATGATGTCTCCGCGGGCGTGGCTCAGCGAGGGGGTTGCCCACTTTATGGGGACGTTGTGGATTGAGAAGCAACACGGCCGCGAGCAGGCCCTGGGCACGCTTGAGGCAATGCGCCCGGCCCTGGCGCTGGTGGAGCCGGAGAGCCCAGGCCAGAGCGTAGGCCAGCCGGTGGCGGATGCTATTTCTCCGATTTATTTTCGTACCAAGGCCACCTATATTTTGTGGATGTTGCGCGACGTGGCCGGCGACGCCACCCTCTCCGCGGCACTGCGCGCGTATGACCCCGCGCAGGACTATGCCAAGGATTCGGTGCGCAGTTCGATTGAGCGGCTGCTGGAACAGGCTGGAGCCCGCCAAGACCTGCACTGGTTCTTTGCCGACTGGGTGGATGCGGACAAGGGACTGCCCGATCTGACCATCGATAGCGCATTCCCAAGCCCTCCTTCGCCGGGCTCGTGGCTGGTGGCGGTCAATATCTCAAATAGCGGCTATGCCTCGGTGGAGGTTCCGGTCACGGTTCGCTCCGACGGGAACTCGACCACGCAACGGCTTCGGGTTCCCGCCCGCGGGAAGGCAACGCAGCGCATTCTCATCCTGGGTAAGCCGATTGAGGTGCAGGTCAACGACGGCACCATTCCAGAAAGCCAGGCCAGCGTTCACATCACCCGGTTGGAGGAACATGCGGCAAGCCCGCAGTCGGCGCCGGCCTCCGCTCCCCGCTAACTAGGAAGGATTGTTTTTTGGGTAACTCGAACTTATTGATCCGGCCCTATTTAGTTGCTACAAATTCGGCCGCGACGAAGAAACAACAGCGGGTCCTTCGACTGCGTTTGACGCGAAAAACGTGCCAAACTTCGCTCAGGATGACAACCTTATTGCGATGCAATTCTTTGGGGCCGGATCAACAAGTGGCGTGTTGCCTTGGAACAGACATGCAGAGCACGGCGTCTGGCGTGGCTTGAGAGCGTTACCGGCTTGGTGAAGGACCTGATTGGATACGTTTACGGCGCACTTTCTGTGCGCCACACTGCATGGGTGCCCCACCGTCCTGCTAAGGTTATGATATGGGTGTCGACCGAAAGTGGTAGGCACACGCGCCGTTTGGCGCCGCTGTTCAAAAAGCCCTCTGCAACTCGATTTCCATAAGGATGACTGTTGATGAATTCCCCAATTGTGTTTGTGAGTGGTAGCAAGGGTGGAGTGGGCAAATCGATTGCCACCATGGCGATTCTCGACTATCTCACGACGGCAAACCGGTTTGTGAAACTGGTGGAATCGGACCTGGCCAATCCGGACGTATGGAAGTCGTATGGCAGATCGGTGGAGAGCGAACTGGTTGACCTGGACCAGGAAGACGGCTGGATCGGCCTGGTGAACACCTTCGACGCCGATCCTCATAGCACTTTCGTGATCAATACCCCGGCCCGTAGCAACGAGGCCATCCGAAATCACGGAGCGGTGCTTCTCGATTCGCTGAAAGAACTCGACAGGCACTTTGTGACCTTTTGGGTGATCAATCGCCAGCGCGACAGCCTCGAACTTCTCGAGTCATTTATGGAAAGCATGCCTGCTGGAGTGATCCACATAATTCGCAACGGATACTTCGGCGACGCGCGCAAATTTGAACTCTACGAGCAAAGCGCCGCGAAACGGGCAATCAAGGAACAAGGCGGACTGAGCCTGTTTCTACCCGACCTGTCCGACCGGGTCACCGACTCGCTTTACACCGACCGTATCACGCTGGCAGAAGCTGCGGGCCAGTTGAAACTTGGCGACCGCGCGGTGCTGCAGAGTTGGCGCAACGCGGTGCGGTTGATGTTCGCAGAGGCAGAACTGTAGCCGCTGGGCGAATGCGGGGGAGTTGCGAATCACCCTGGGCTTGCGCTATACGATCTTTGATTTGTTCAATGAGGCGCACGGGAAGGCCAATCCCTTCGACTTCGCCACCTGCAGGCCGCAGGGGTACTGCGGCGCAGGCACCAGTTTCGGTCAGCAGAACCAGGGAGATGTCGATCCCCGTATCGCTTTCGCCTGGACGCTGCGGAAGGAAGGCCAGACGGTGATTCGCGGTGGATTCGGCATCTACCACGAAGACGTCGGATGCAAGCCAAACGCAGAGCAGGTCTAAAAAGGGCTGAAGAGCTGCCATCACCGCTGACTGGCAATACGGCTTGCGCCAGGAATGGAATCTGGGGCACGAACCCGTTTCGTCTCCACAATCTGGTCGCCCCGAAGTCCCTATCGCCGTCTATCTTCTTATTTACAGGTCACGGCATCCGAAGCCGCTTTTTACGCAAACCATTGAATCTAAATGGCTTTCTCGGCCGATTTGGTGCGAACGGTGAGTGGATCTCATAATGCGGACTGGAATGGTCGCAATTGTGACAGGAGTCACCGATACCAGTTTGCAAAGCGCCTATCATGAAAATGATTTTCATTATCAATGACGCAGTGCAAGGAACTTCAAATGACAAAAGATATAAAGTTTTCATTCTCGGCATTTTGCTTACTAGCAGTGTTTATCGCAATCGCAGCTGGGTCAGCCAGCCTACAGGCCAGCGATTTACAGAGCGTCGCAGGATCGGTTTCCGATCCAAGCGGAGCTGTTGTCGCGCGAGCCAGTGTCACAGTTCGGGGCGCAGGTTCAGCGGAGGCGAAGACCACACAGACGGACGAGAACGGATTGTTCGCCTTTCAGTTGGCACCCGGCAAATATCGCTTGGAAGTGCGTGCTACGGGTTTCAGTTCCTTCCAGCAAAATGTGGTCGAAATAAGCCCGACATCTGCGCTTCGTGTGGACGTTGTTTTGAAGATTGAGGAACATCGTGAAAGCGTTGAGGTTACGAGCGAAGCAAGTCAGATGGATCTTTCGTCCACTGAAGTGGGCGGCGAAATTCGCCAGGAGAAGTTGGTGGCGGTGCCGCTGAACGGAAGGAGCTTCACTGATCTGCTTGGGCTGCAAGCAGGTGTCATTCCGCAAAGCTCGAAACAGTCGAATGCGGTTGTGATGTCAGGTTGCACCACGACGCCTCCGTCCGGCGATTTGAATCCTGGCGACGTTTCGGTGAGCGGACAGCGGGAGACGGCGAATGGATTCGCCGTCAATGGCAGCTCAGTCGAAGAGGACTTCAACAACATCGCGAGCGTTGTGCCGAATCTCGACTCGATCGCGGAATTTCGAGTGCTGACGAGCAATTTCGACGCAGAGTTTGGCAACTTCAGCGGGGGACAGGTCCTGGTCACAACCAAGATCGGAACCAACGATGTGCACGGGAGCGCGTTCGAGTTCTTCCGGAACACGAATTTTGATGCGACTAATTATCTGGCGCCCGAGAGGGCCGCGTATGACCGTCATCAGTTTGGAGGGACGCTTGGCGGAAAGATCAAGCGAGACCGTCTGTTTTACTTCGGCGATTACCAGGGAACGAAGATGACCGAGGGCGTGGAGACGGGACAGATTGCGGTCCCGTCGCTGGCAAACCGCACCGGGGATCTTTCGGACCAATCAGCGCAGTTGACGGGAAAGGTGAGTGGAGATTATCTCGCATCATTACTGGGTACGCGGCTTGGGCGCACCATTGCGACCGGAGAGCCCTACTATACGGAGGGCTGTACGAGTGCGAACGAAGCCTGCGTATTTCCCGGTGGCATAATTCCGGATGCGGCATGGTCGGCGCCGGCTAAATCGCTGATCGGCTACATTCCTCAGCCGAACATAGGAACGAACGTGTTCTCGACATCGCGAGAGAATCAGACGCTGACGGATAACAAGGCGGCCCTGCGGCTCGACTATGCGATCAAGAATGGGAACCTCTCGGCATATTATTTCGGCGACGAATATGAACTGGTCAATCCGTATCCGACCTCGCAGGGCGGAGCGAACGTGCCGGGATTCAGCGCGATGTCGCGCGGACGAGCGCAACTGGCGAACCTTGGGTGGACGAAGGCAGCGGGAGCGACGCTGGTGAATGAATTGCACTTCAGCTATCTGCGAGATGCGAACAAAATCGGGCAGCCGGTGGGTGGCGTGGGCCCAACGCTTGCCTCGCAGGGATTTGTATCAGGAGCAGGCACATTGGGAATTGTGCCATTGAATCCGGCCGCCGAGGGCATAGAGAACGTCGCCTTCAACGACTTCACGATCGGCGTGGATGTAACGGGTGAGCGGCAGGCGAACAACACTTATCAGGTGACAGAGAGCCTGTCGAAGGTGTTGGGAAAGCACACACTGAAGGTGGGCGCGAATTGGCACGCGGACCAGGTAAACATCAATTCGAATTCGATCAATAACGGGTCGTTCGTGTTTCAAGGATCAGAGACGGGGCTGGACTTTGCCGATTACCTGATCGGCGTAGCGAGCACATACGAGCAGGGCGACGCGAGCGGGTTCTATATCCGCAACAAGTACGTGGGGCTATATGCTCAAGACGCGTGGCAGTTGCGCAGCAATCTGACGTTGAACTACGGCGTGCGCTGGGACATGCTTCCGCCTTGGCGCGAAAAGTACAATCAGTTGCAGACGTTTGTGCTGGGGCAACAGTCGGAGGTATATCCGGGTGCGCCGCAGGGAATGGTGTTTCCCGGGGACCGCGGCGTTCCTGACACATTGAGTTCGACGAAGTGGACGAACTTCTCGCCGCGCGTAGGGATTGCGTACGCTCCGAACTGGGGTTCGGGCTGGGCCGGCCGCTTGTTCGGTGAACCGGGGAAGACCAATCTTCGCGCCGGATATGGTGTGTTCTACACGGCATTCGAAGGATTGTCGGCAGGAATCATGAGCGCGTGCCCGCCCTACGGATATGACTACGACAGCACGGTGGGGCATCCGTTGTTTGAGGAGCCTTTTGTTTCGGCCAGCACGGGAGCGACCAACGGGCAGCCCTTCCCTTCGCCGATTCCAGCCTTTGGGGCATCGCGGCAACATCCAAACACCACGGTGGACTGGTCAAAGTACTCGCCGATCACCGGTGATCCGGCGTTCTACTATCGCAATTCTTCTCCCTATACCGAGAGTTACAACGCGTCGATCGAACGAGAACTGCGCGCAGGCACCACCGTATCGGTGGGCTACGTGGGAGCGCGTGCGCATCATCTACTGGTGCTAACGCCAGCTTCGCCAGGGAATGCGGAGCGCTGCCTGAGCGTGAGCGATCCGAGCCAGGTGGCTCCCGGATCGAATACGTGCGGACCATTCAGCGAGGGCGGACTCTTCACGCAGCGCGATGGAAGTACCGTCGAGGCGCGAGGGCCGTTCGGGCCTGAATTTGATGGAATCACCTATCAGAAGACGATCGGATGGAGCAACTACAACGCTCTGGAGGCGACACTGAAACATCGTGGAAGAGGCGGCGAGATTCTGGCGGCATACACATACGCGAAGTCGCTCGACAATTCGTCAAGCCTGTCAGAAGAAGTGAACCCGATTGAGCCCGGAATCAACAAGGCAATTTCGGCATTCGACGTGAGGCACAATCTCGCCATCAGCTACGTCGTTCCGATCCCGCTTCAGCGTTTGTTGCCGGGACCGAGAAGTTTGTCTGAAGGATGGACGTTGTCGGGAATCACGCGTTTCACGACAGGCATGCCAGTCACGCTCTATAACAACGACGACACTTCCCTGATCGGCTCGATGCCAAACGGGATCAACAATAACGGCGTCGACACGCCGAATTACAAGGGCGGCGCCCTCGGCTTGAATCTCAATCCGCGCAACGGACGGCCTGCGTTCGATACATCTCAATTTGCGATGCCCGCGCTGGGGCAGATTGGAAATGCGCGGAGACGCTTCTTTTACGGACCAGGAATGGACAATTTCGATATGGCCCTCGAGAAGAAGGTCAATCTAAGCGAATCGAAGCAGCTGCTTTTCAGAGTGGAATCCTTCAACGTCTTCAATCATGCGCAGTTTTTCGGTCCGGAAGCGATCAACGGCAACCCGGATAGCACGACATTCGGCAAGATCGTAAATGCAAACGCACCACGACAGTTGCAGTTTGCGGCCAAGTTTACGTTCTAGCTTGCGGGGTCGTCTTCTTGAGACACGATGCGCAGGTTCCCAAGACCTGAAGGGTGTGACGCAACGGCCGAAACCGGAACTGCTGGCCAATCCGGCGCTCGACGTCCTCAAGCTCGGGCGCAAAAAACTCGACAGAATCGCCACATGTGGTGCAAATCATGTGATGGTGCGTCCTACGGTTCAAGCTGAGTTCGTAGCGCGCCACTCCATCCTGGAACTCGACCTCATAGGCGAGGCCGCACTGCGCCAGGAGCTTGAGGGTGCGGTAAACAGTCGTATAACCGATGCTGGGATCGCGCTTCCGCACAAGCCTATGCAACTCCTCAGTGCTGAGGTGGTCGTGTGCGGCGAGAAACACGTCGAGAATACAGTCACGCTTCGCACTCTGCTTGAGGCCCTTTTCGCGCAGATGAGCGGCAAGGATGCGTAAAGCCTCTTCGGCCAGATCCTCGCGACCAGAACGCACGTCGTCGACTCGTTTTTTCGGTGGGGGGCTCAGGGATTCCTCTTGTCCTGATTATAGTTTCCAAGACTTGTAACCTCTGCAGGCTGTTCGAATTTCAGCCCCAGGGATTGTCTCAGCAGTATGCCCAGCGCGGTCAATTGTGCCGAACGCGCACGGGTTGATCCAGAGAATATTCACGATTGGGCTCTCAGAAATGTTGAGGGCAACTCTCGCCTGGAATGAATTTCCCATGGCGATCTTGCAATCACGACCGATCTTGTCGTATATAGGTATAGGACTGAATTGGTCGCATATGCAGGTTCTCTTGCATTGCGAGTTGCGACCAAGTCGCAACTGGAGGATTGCCATTGTTACCTCGCTGTGAACTGTTGCACCAAATGGAATCGAGAGGGATACGCTTGACCGCTCAGCGCCGCGCCCTGATCTCGACCATCCAGGAAGCGACAACGCACCTCGATGCCGCAAGCCTGCTGAAGCAGGCTCGTGAGCGAGATCCGAGAATCGACCGCGCAACGGTGTACCGCACCATTGAGTTGCTAAAGAAACTGGGTATGATCGACGAGCTCGATCTGATGCACTTGAACGGCGAGAAGCATTACTACGAGGTCAAAACCCACCAAGACCATCTGCATCTTGCCTGTTTCGGCTGCGGCGCGATTCTCGAATTTGCCACGCCTGCGTTTGAGCAATTGAAACAGGAGATCGCGGCAACAAACCGTTTTGAGATTCAGGTAATGCGCCTGGAGGTAGGAGGGCTTTGCGACTCGTGCACTCGAAAGAGACGGGGTGCGCTCCAATAACTGAACTAGAGCCAGGTCCCCTCGGTTGACTCTTGGCGGAGAACCTCGAGGACCTGGAAACCACAGCCGGATAGACTGCGGGCTGCCTTCACTATAGGGGCCTTGCCCGCAAGATTCAACAGCTCTTCGAGTCATCGACTTCCGCCGGTGGCCTGGTTTGCAAACTGTGTTCTTGTGAGGCAAAGAAATGATGGATTTAGCTGTTCTGTTGTCGTGGCGTCTTCTTTTTCTCTTCCGAATGGTCTTGGTTCTTTTGCTGTTCACCGCAATCGCCACAGGCCAAGCGCAACGAAAATACCCGGGGCGCGGGGCCGTTTCGGCGCAAGATCTCTCCAAACTGACTTCGCCTGCCGCAAAAGGCACAACCGCTGCCGACCAGGTCTGCGCCCGATACACAGCCGGTTCGACAATCTCAGACCCGCCCGTCCTGCAAAGCCGGAACGGCACGCTTGAGGTCACCATGGGCTTTCAAACCGTAACCGACTCGCAGGGACTCGTCCGGTACTGCTATGTGACGGACTCGGGACTTGAAGCGCCGACGCTAGTCGTTGATCCCGGCGACAACCTCACTATCCACTTCCAGAACGAAATGCCAGCTGCGACGCCTCCTGTTTCGGTCACGATGAACCCGTGCGACGGAATGATGGGCACGAACGTGACCAACATCCACTTCCATGGAACAAACATCTCCCCGGCTTGCGGGCAGGATGAAGTCGTTAACACACTTGTCCAGCCAGGGCAAAGCTTCGACTACAAGGTTACGATCCCGACTACAGAGCCGCCTGGTCTCTACTGGTATCATCCCCACCCGCATGGCATGTCGGAGGGCCAGGTACAGGGTGGCGCGACTGGCGCGCTGATCGTCCAGGGCATCCAGAAGGTCTTCCCGTCGCTTGCCAATATGCCCACACGGACTCTGGTCATTCGCGACCAAACTCTGCCCGTTTCGGAGGCGAACGATAACAACATTCCGGCGTGGGACCTGTCGCTCAACTATGTTCCGGTTACCTACCCCGACTACACACCAGCGGTGATCGAGGCAGTTCCGGGAGAACAGGAACTGTGGCGCGTCGTGAATAGCGCGGCCGATACCATTCTTAACCTTCAGTACGTCGTTAACGGCGCGGCGCAGCCAATGCTGGTGTACTCAATCGACGGATATCCGCTCTCTTCGGGAAGCGCCGGTACCATGACCACACTCCAGATGGGTTCTGGTGCGCGCGCGGAGTTTGTGGTGACGACGCCGAACGTTGGCGAGGCGGCGCAACTGGTAACGCAATACCAGAACACTGGCCCGGACGGAGATTTCGACCCAGCGCGCCCGCTCGCCAATATCGTGAGTCAGAGCGGCGCTGCCGCTCTGGCGCAAATGCCATCGACGGGCGGATCTGTGAACAGCAGCCTGTATAACAGTCTGGCTAGCCTCACTCCTACGGCCCATCGCAACCTGTATTTCTCGGAAGTCCTGCAGAATCCGGCAAACCCCGACAGCCCCACAAACTTTTACATTACCGAAGAAGGACAAGCGCCAACTCTGTTCACGATGGGTCAGGCGCCCAACATCGTTGTTCATGCGGGAACGGTCGAGGACTGGACAGTCGAGAATCGTGCACAGGAAGATCACGTCTTTCATATCCATCAGCTTCACTTTCAGGTTCTGGCCATTGATGGTCAGCCGGTGAAGGACCCTGCTCTGCGCGACACCATGGACATTCCTTACTGGAGCGGCACGGGACCCTATCCGAACATTACCGTCCGCATGGATTTTAGCGATCCGAACATCGTTGGGACGTTCGTCTATCACTGTCACATTCTGGAGCACGAAGATGGCGGCATGATGGGCGAGATCCAGGTGCTTCCGTCTGGCTCCGCCGCGACTGCATCGATAGCCGCTTCTGCTTCCAGCATCACACCCAACCAGAACATCACTTTGACGGCAAAAATTGTAGATGCAAGCACGGGCAATCCCGCCCCGACAGGCCTGGTGCAATTCCAGCTCAATGGCGACAACGTCGGCAATCCGGCGGCCATTACCGGCGGAGCAGCCACACTGACGACAGCCGTCGATGGAAACGTGGGAGTCAACAATCTGACGGCTTTCTACGAGGGTGACACCACCTACGCCGAAGTGACCTCGCTCTCGATTCCCATCACGGTCTCGCCGTTCGGCCTGACCTCGCCAGGCATCACTGCCGCCGTCGGAGCTGCGGCAATCGCGACAGTCAACGTGAACGTTGCCAGCAACTACACCAGTCTCATCAATCTCAGCTGCACGGTTCCGTCGAATCTGACCGAAAGCGCGTGCTTTGTCAATCCAGCTTCGATCACCGGCACTGGAACTGTACAACTCACGGTCAACACTACGCCGGCGCATCCGACCAGCGGTAAGTTGAACCGGCGGCCCGGATGGTTGATTGGTGGTGGCAGCGTGAGCCTGGCGTGTGTCGTACTTCTTATGCTGCCGCGGAGAAAAGGACACTATCTGACGCTGGGCCTGTTGGCGATATTTGCCATTGGGTTCACCCTGATCGGATGCGGCGGAGCCGCGATGACCGATCCGGGCACTTCGAAGGGCACCTACATGATCGTTGTCACAGGCGTGGCGGGTAGCGGATCGTCCCTGAATCAGGCCAGCGTCAATGTTCCCGTCACCATGCAGTAAGGGCTTCCGCCCGACAAGAGAAATTGGAGAGAAACATGTTGAGCAGAGCCTTTCGTTCCTTCTTCAGATTGCTAACCGCTATCTTTATGCTGAATGCCTTGGCTGGCTTGCCGCTCTGGGCCAGTGTCGGCGGCAACATCTCGGGCACCGTGAAGGACCCGTCCGGGAACGTGGTTGTGAATGCGGCAATCACGGCGAAAGAAACAAGCACCGGAATCTCGCACGCGACCCACACCGACGGTAAGGGGTATTACACCTTTCCGGTTCTGCCCGTCGGCCACTATCTACTCGATATCAATGTTTCCGGCTTCGGCGCGTATGAGCGGAAGGACATCACGCTCGATACCAATGCAGCTCTGACGCTGAACGCCACCCTTGACGTTGGCAGTGTCTCTCAAAGCGTGACGGTCAGCGACAACACCCTCCACGTCGAAGCAACCAGCACGCAGCTTGGCCAGGTTATCACTGGCAGGCAGATCACTGCGGTGCCGCTCGACGGTCGCAGCTTCACAGATCTTTTAGCTCTGCAACCCGGCGTGGCTCCGCAAACGGCCATCAGCGATACCACCGTTCAGGACGTTGGCGCTACAGTTCTCAATCCCTCCGGTACGCTCAATCCTGGCAATCTATCCGTGAATGGCCAGAGGGAGACAGCTAACTACTTCGGCGTGAATGGAAGCGATGTCGAAGAGGACGTCAACGCCGGTACTGCGGTCATTCCGAATCTGGATTCGATCGCTGAGTTCCGCATCATCACCAGCAACTTCGATGCGGAGTACGGCGAGTACAGTGGCGGCCAGATCAGCGTAATCACCAAGTCCGGAACAAATGAGTTTCATGGCAACGCATTCGACTTTCTGCGGAACACCGATCTTGACGCGCGCAACTACTTTTCGCCCACGCGCGGCGCCTTCCGTCAAAACCAATTTGGTGGAACCTTCGGCGGACCAATGCGCAAAGACAAACTCTTCTTCTTCCTCGACTACCAGGGAACGCGGCAGACTGAGGGCGTCGATACCGGCAATATTGCCGTGCCATCGAATGCCGATCGCACCGGCGATCTCTCCGACTTCGCGACGGCCAGCGGCGGGAACCAGTTGTCGGGAATCGTCAGCGGTCCCTATTTTGCGAATGTCCTCACCCAGAGGCTCGGTTATCAAGTCGTGTCGGGCGAGCGCTATTATCTGCCCGGCTGCACCTCATCCTCTACTTGCGTCTTTCCGAATGCCGTGATTCCGCAAAGCGCGTGGTCCGTTCCGGCGCAACGTATATTGCAGTACATTCCGGCTCCGAATACGGCATCAGGCAAATTCGCCACATCGGCTTTCGATCAAATTGTCCGCGACGACAAAGCCGGTGAGCGTGTCGACTGGAATACGAAATTGGGTTTGATTTCCGGATACTACTTCGTCGACGATTTCTTTCTCGTCAATCCTTATCCGGTGGCACAAAGCGGAGCCAGCGTGCCTGGATTCTCTGGGGCCACCAGCGGACGGGCGCAACTGGTCGCCGTTGGCGACACGAAGAGCTTTGGCGCAACGATGGTGAATGAAATTCATTTGAGCTACATGCGGGACAACACGAACCTGGGCCAGCCCATCGGCGGCCTCGGCGTCAGTCTCTCGTCACAGGGATTCGTCAATCCGGATGGCACTGACAGCATCGTGGCGCTCGATTCCAGAGGGCAGGGGGTCGAGAATTTGAACTTCAACGCCTATTCAACCGGTGCTGCGGCAAATCAGCTGTTGCAGGCGAACAACACATACCAGATTTCCGACATCTTTTCAAAGGCGCTCGGTAAGCACACCGTGAAATTCGGAGCCGAGTTCCATGCGGATCAGGTGAATGCAAATCCTATCGCACAGTTCAACGGCAGCTTCGTCTTCGCGGGCCAGGAGACTGGCGTGGACTTCGCCGACTTCCTGATCGGCATTCCCAGCCAATACAACCAGAGCCAATTGAATCCCTTCTACGCGCGCAACAAATACCTCGGCGCTTTCGTCGAGGATAGCTGGCACGTCTCGCAGAACCTGACCCTCAATTACGGGTTGCGCTGGGACCGCATCGCGCCCTGGTCGGAGAAGTACAACCAGATCTCGACCTTCGTGCCGGGTGCGCAATCCGTGGTCTTCCCGGGAGCTCCTCCGGGTATCCTTTATCCCGGCGATCCGGGTGTTCCCAACACGTTGGCCCCTATCGACGCGCTTGATTTCTCCCCTCGCGCCGGCGTGGCCTGGTCTCCCACAACAAACGAGGGCACTCTTCTCAGAAGGCTTTTTGGAGCAGCCGGCTCGACCAGCGTGCGTTCCAGTTTCGGCATGTTCTACAACGCAATCGACGCGGTCGAGATCGGCGTGCTTGCCGCGAACGCACCATACGGCACCACTTACTCCAGCCCTGCGCCGCCGCTGTTTGCGACGCCCTTTGTCAACGCGGCCGACGGGATCGACAACGGCCAGCCCTTCCCCTACAAGTTCGCGCCGCTCAACTCCTCGCGAAGCAATCCCGATCCCAACATCAACTGGGCCACGTATGAGCCGATCAGCGGAATCCCGGGGTACGATATTCACAATCACACGCCCTATGCCGAGGAGTGGTCTCTGTCGTTCGAGCGTCAGGCAGGGCCGAAGACGGTGCTCAGCGCCAGCTACATCGGTTCCATTTCGCACCGCCAACGTGTCCTGGTCGAATCGAATCCCGGCAATCCAGCTCTCTGTCTAAGTCTGAGCCAACCCAGCGAAGTGATGTTCGGAACAGTGACTTGCGGAGCTTTCGGTGAAGATACGGCTTATTACCCGGCTACGGGAGGCATAATCAACGGCACACGTGGACCGCTCGGGCCCAGCTTTGGCAGCAACGCGCTCCAGTCGAACATCGGTTACGCAAACTACAACGCTCTGGAATTGAGCGCACGCCACACTGCCGGACGTCTCGAGTTCGACGCTTCCTATACCTACGGCAAGTCGCTGGACCAGTCTTCGAACATTGGTGAGGAGGTTAATCCATTCAATCCCGCCCTGAGTTACGCAATCTCCGCTTTCGATGTGAAACATAACTTTGTTGTGAGCTATGACTATCAACTGCCCTTTGACCAGTTGTTCCGCCCCAGGCGGTTGACGAAAGGCTGGTCGCTGTCTGGAATCACCCGCTTTGCCAGTGGGTTTCCGGTGACCATGATCAATGACGGCGATAACTCGTTGATTGGCACCAATCCGAACGGAGTGAACAATTCAAGCATCGACGAGCCCGATTACAGCGGGGGGCTGCTCCGTCTCAACAAGAATCCGCGGACCACGGGGAACGGCTACTTCAGCACATCACCATTCAACATGAATGCACTCGGAGAGCCTGGAACCTCCAAGCGGCGATTCTTCTATGGTCCGGGTGCTGCAAACTACGATATGGCGGTGGCGAAGAACCTATCATTGACAGAATCAAAGAGCCTTCTATTCCGGGTCGAAGCGTTCAACGTTTTCAATCATGCTCAATTCAACGGGCCGCAGGCCGTCGACGGCAACATCGGCAGTTCGACCTTCGGCAGCGTGGTCAGTGCAGCTTCTCCCCGTATCCTTCAAGGGGCGTTGAAATTCAATTTCTAACTGAATGGCGGTTCAGCGATCCAGGGAGCAACCCGGTCCAAGGAGTAAACGGAGACCGAGGTCACCCGGCACTGGTGGTGGTAAGTTCTTTGTTTGGAGGGGGCCAAATGGGTATTTTTCGATCTAATCCTTTTATTTTTATTGGGTTGCGGCAAAAGTGGGGGAGGGGTGGGGTAAATCGCCGTCGGCGAGGGTCGGTCCAAGTCTGGGTTTTGGAGGTTTTGGATTCCGAGGGCATGGCTGCGAGGGCGACCTGGGCGGCGTAGAGTAGCTTGGCGCCGTTTTCGTCCTTGATGGTTGAATGGCCTGGGCCACGGTGGTTTCTCCGGTTGCGCTCTTTTTCTCGCCGCAATTCTGATTGTGCGCCGGAGAAGCACAATTATCTGCAAACGGGTCACACGGGTTTGTGCGAAATCTGATCCGGGACGCCAGGGCGTTTCAGGGGAGTTATCCGTGGCTCGGAGAGGCTTGTGCTTTCCCAGGTCCCCAAAAGCGAGGGACCTGGGGCACCCACTCATTTGTGGTTGGTCGGACATGGGACCCGCCTGAAGACCAACGACGGCATGAAAGGGACGCGCATCAATTTTCTGCGCGAAGTCCAGGACTCGGACGAAGCACGCAAAGCGCTGGTGGAAATGGTTCGAGCAGCCGAGCCAAAAGCCCGATCGAGGCTCAACTTGTTCGGTCGAGCCCTTGATCGGGGTGGCTACAGTGTTCCGATTGATCACGACATGGATAAATTGAGAATGCGGTTGAGGCGCTGAACGAAGGCAGCGGGATCCTTGAGCGGCTCGCCTTCCATAAGCAGCGCCTGGTCCAGCAACATCCACGCCGCATCGTCAACAATTGCGTTGTCGCCCTGGACCAGAATCTTCTTCACAATCTCATGGTCGGGGTTGATTTCAAGCGTCGGTTTCGGCGCGGGCATGCCGGTCTGGCCCATGGCACGCAGCATCTGCTGCATCTGAAGGGACGGCTCTTCTTCATCACTAACGATGCAGGAAGGACTTTCAGCAAGGCGCACGGAGGCACGAACATCCTTGACGTTTTCGCCAAGGACAGCTTTCAGTTTCTCGAGCAACGGCTTCAGGCCTTCCGCCTTGCCGGCTTCCGATTTTTCCTTCAGGTCATCGGCCGTCGTTGTCTTGTTGACCGATTTGAGATCGATCTCGCCGTACTTGTCGATGCCCCCAAAGACGATTTCATCGAAGTCATCATCGAGGATCAGGACCTCGATATCTTTCTTCCGGTAAATCTCCAGCAGGGGTGAGGTGCGCAGCAGCGACTCGGCGCCGCCGGTGATGTAGTAAATGCTATTTTGCCCTTCCTTCATGCGCGATTTGACGTCTGCCAGGCTGGTGAGTCCTTCAACCTTGGTTGACTTGAAGCGGATGAGTTCGAGCAGGGTCTCGCGATTGGCAAAGTCGCTGTACAGGCCTTCCTTGAGGGGACGGTTGAACTCGGTAATGAACTTCAAATACTGCTCGGGCTGATTGGCGGCCGCGTTCTTCAACTCGGAAAGGATCTTCTTGACGCTAGCCGTGCGAATGCTGGCCAACACGCGATTCTGCTGCAGGATTTCACGGCTGACGTTGAGGGGAAGATCTTCGCTGTCGATGATGCCGCGCACAAAGCGCAGGTATTGCGGCAACAGCTCCCGAGAGTCGTCCATGATGAAAACGCGCTTCACATAGAGCTTGATGCCGCCTTTGTACTCAGCATGGTAAAGGTCCATCGGGGCTTTCGAGGGCATGAAGAAAAGCGTGGTGTACTCCAGGCTTCCTTCAGCCTTGGTGTGAAACCAGAAGAGAGGATCCTGCCCATCGCCCGATATCGATTTGTAGAGTTCCTTGTAGTCCTCGTCCGTCAACTCGCTCTTGGGCCGACGCCACAACGCACTTGCTGCGTTCACCTGTTCTGTGGTGCGCGTCTTTGTGGACTTCTTTTCTTCCTGGTTCCACTCGCTCTTGTCGTAGGTAAGGAAGATAGGAAAGGCGATGTGGTTCGAATACTTTCTGACAATCTCCTGCAGCCTCCAACTGTTGGTGTAGGGCTTGCCTTCTTCGTTGAAGTGGATGGTAACCGTGGTGCCGGCAACGGACCGCTCCGCAGGTTCAATCTCGAAACCGGTCTTGCCATCGCTGACCCAGCGCCAAGCCGTCTCTTCGCCGGCCTTACGCGAAACTACCTCCGCGCGGTCAGCAACCATGAAGACACTGTAAAAGCCAACGCCAAACTGTCCAATGAGATTGGAATCCTTCTTTGCGTCGCCCGATAGCTGCGCCAGGAAGTTTTTGGTTCCGGAGCGGGCAATCGTGCCCAGGTTCGAGATAAGGTCTTCTTCGTTCATGCCGATGCCTGTGTCGGCAATGGTCAGGGTCTGTTTTTCTTCGTCCAGTTCCAGATCGATGCGGGGGTTGAACTGAAACGTCTTAAAGCTCTCGTCAACCAGAGTGAGGTGGCGCAGCTTGTCCAATGCGTCGGAGGAGTTGGAGATAAGCTCGCGCAGGAAGATCTCTGGATGCGAGTAAAGCGAGTGAACGATCAGGTGGAGCAGCTGATTGACTTCTGTCTGGAATTCGCGCTTTGACATCTTTCAGGTTCCTTAATGGAGGAGATTTTTGGGGACATTGCCCGCTTTGCACGCCGGCAGGCCTGATGTTCGTTGCAGGCCATTCACTCCATTTTAAATAGAGCCGATCACGTTTGCGCCGAACAGCTTCCCTTACTTCGCAGCCGGTGAAACCACTGCCACCGCAAACGGCGCAAGCGTCAGTTTACGATTGGTGACAGATTGCGCACGTGGCGCCTGCTCGCCTGAAGCCTCGTCGACGATGAGAGCCTTTAGCCGTCCGGCCTTGAATGAGCCCGTCAAATCCGCAGTGATCGCGGTATTGCCGGTGTTGACGAGAAGCAGTTTCGGTCCGCGCGGGGTGATGGAGGCTTGTGCAGCAACATCGGGTGACGAGGACTGGGTCGGCACCAGCTTGTCTCCCGGTGCAAAGCTGTGGCTGATAAGATGCAGCACCCAGTAATGCGCGTTGGGCCGCGCCGTGTCCTTGTCGAACATGGAGATCGAAGGACATTGGGTTGGGTAGCCGATCATCTGCGATACGCTCAGCAACGGCATCCCGAGATTCTCGGCGGTGATGAAATTGAATGCCCAGTTGGCTCCATTGGCGTTCCAGTAAAGCGGCCGGTATGCCTGGTAGGGCTCATCGGCGCGGCAGGCTTCCTCGCCAGCCTTGACATTCACAAACGTGCCGAGTTCGTCGATGATGACCTTCGTTTTCGGCGACAGGTCATCGCGGATCTTCAGCACCTCTCGCGTGCGATCGGCGAGAGCGCGGGCAGAGAGGCCGTCCGTTGGACCCTTTGCCGGATCGGTAAAGTACCGTGACTGCCATGTCGCGGGATCGTCCTGCGCCTCGGCGTAGTTGTGGAACGTGAACCATTCAACAGGCAGCGAGCCCGGCCTGTGGTTGCGGGGATCGAGAAAGTATTTTGCCCAGGGCACTTCAGAGCCCGAAACTTCAGGGCCGAAGAACTGCACATTCGGGTCGATCTTGTGAATTGCTTCTGTAACTGCGTCGTAAATCTTGGTGTACTGCTCTACTGTGATTCTGTTTTCGAAATCCGGCTCGTTCAGCACGTCCCAGAAGTCCACTTTGTAATGATGGCCGGACGAGTGGTACTTGCCGAGTTCATCAGTGAAACCGCCTTGCGTGTACCACCGATAGATGCGCGCCTGGTACTCGGCGAACTGGCGACCGCTGGGGTCCTTGAGCAAATTGCCGTTCGTCTCATCCGTGTAGCGGTAGACCGATGCTCCGGGATCGCTCGGCATCTCGATGGGCGCGACGGCGAACATCCATCGCGGTATGGTGCCCATGTTCAGGTGATGTTTTCCCGTCGAACTGGCATAGAAGTCGTCAACAAGCGGATCGATGTACTGAAAATCCCAGAAGGTCTCTGTCGCGGTGGGTTCTTTCAGCTCCGGGACGGCCTGGTTGGCCACGGAGAACCAAAGCTGCAGCCGCGTGTCATCGGTCTTCAGGTCGCGCAGGGCCTGGAACAACTGGTCGTGCACCGGACTGCTCCTCAACGTGTACCGATGCGCGAGGATTTGCGTGGTGGGAATCGTTTCGGCAACACGGGTGACCTCGCCCCACTTTGCACTGACTCTTACGTCGTTTTGGCCGGTCGCCTGTGCCGACACGCAAATGGGGAGTGCGGTACTCACTGCAAGAATTGAAACGAGAATTGCCTTTTGCATGTTTTTGATCTCGCTCGCATGGTTGCTGCCGGAATCGGGAATTCGAGGGATCCCGGGCAATTGGGTTATAACCGCTGAGGGCACGCGTGACGCTGAAGCCGCACCGCAGCGGCTCACGCAGAATGATATGCAACTCCGCCGCTCTGCCATCGCAGGCGACGATCGGGGACTAGAAGATTACGCCCTTCTTGAGCAACAGACACCCATATCCCCGCGGCTCGCTAGTGTACACGATGGCATAGGCCTTGCGCGCCCGCTCGTAGAACTCCTCACGCGAAATTCCCGCAAGCTGAACGTGCCTGCCCTCGCAGCGGTCGATAATGCGCTGACAATCCTGCTGCACTTCCGGAATCGAGTCCGGGGCGTCTACCGGCATCATGCGCAACGCCGGCTTGTCGACGAAAGTGTCAAGAGGAAGCAGTTGCATACACGCTTCCAGCGCCGCGGGCAGGCACGAGCCGTCAAGCCGCACCAACCGCTGGGCATGTGATGCTGCCGGATAATTCGAGTCCACGAGCGCGATCTCGTCCCCGTGGCCCATTGACGCCAGAACGTGCAACAGTTCCGGCGTGTGCAGAACACTTAATGTTTTCAACATAGCCTGACTTCCTCAAAGAATGAATGAATAACGGTAGGCATGCCTCTCGGTACCCGGACTCCGATCTGCAACGTCAATGCGCCGGTCAAACAAGGGTGAACGAATGCATCCGATTTCCGGCCGGCATCAAGCGTTGAATGCTTTCAAATATCACCACAGAAACTACCCTCATTTTGAACGGCTGTCAAGCATGTACGGCCGGGATGTGAGGCCTGGCGCCGGGTAGCGGGTCAAGTGCGCCACATCCAGGCCGAGTCAAAGCACAGGTAGAACGGCAGATTCAATTGAGCCAGCGTGCGCAGGCCTGTGGACTCGCGAGCGGCGCGGCCGGGCGGGCCGGAACCTTTAGGAAATCCGGGATGGTTGACAAAGAGCGGAGCGCATCCTACACTTCTCCAGATTTCTGTTTGAAAGGTTTCATCCCTGCGCCAGGAGGCTCGACAACATCCCATGATGATGGTTCACTCGTACCCTCTGGCTGTAACGCTCTGCGTCCTGACCATGATCTGCTGGGGATCGTGGGCGAACACACTCAAAATGGAGCCTCGCTCCTATCCTTTCTCTCTCTATTACTGGGACCAGAACATCGGTTATGTTCTACTGCCGCTGCTCATCGGCCTGACCTTTGGATCGTTCGGAGCCGGCGGACGAAGTCTCGTAGACGATCTTGCGCAAGGATCGGCAAGAAGTTACGAGTGGGCGCTGCTTGGCGGCGCCGTCTGGAACCTTGCCAACATCCTCTTCATGGCCGCATTGGATCTGGCCGGGATGGCAGTTGCCTATCCGATTGCGATCGGGATCGCACTGGTTGAGGGTGTGTTCATCAACTACCTTGCACAGCCGAAAGGGAACCCGCTACAGATCTTTGGCGGCGTTGCGCTGATTATGCTGGCCATCGTGCTTGACGGGCTCGCTTATCGAAACGTCCAGAAGGACTCGAGCGGCCCTGGACGCCTAAGGACCGGCATTTCTCTCGCCGTTGCAGGCGGCATCCTGATGGGCCTGTTCTATTTCCTGGTACAGCGTTCTCTTTCAACCAACTTCGATCATCTCAATCCCGGTCTCTTCGGGCCGTACGCCGCTGTTCTCGTCTATTGCGTTGGGGCGCTCATCTCAAGCCTGGTCTTCAATACCTGGATGATGTCGCATCCGTTAAAGGGAGAGAAGGCAACCTACGCGGACTACTTCAGAGGCGGATCACTGAAGTGCCACGCGATCGGGATTCTTGGCGGCGTCATCAATGGAATCGGAGTTTGCTCAAGTTTCGTTGCCTCCAAGGAAGCGAGTCCCGCCATCGCATACGGACTCGGGCAAGGCGGCACCATGATCGCCGCGATCTGGGGCGTCTTCATCTGGAAGGAGATGAAAGGCGCATCGCGGGGGACGCAGTGGATGATCGCGGCTATGTTCGTTTTCTTCCTCTCGGGCCTGATGTTGCTGGTGACCTCGATGCTGTAGTTATAGGCGAGGCCGGTTGAGTTGCTGGGTAAGGGATTGCAGGTGGAGCATGGCGAAGCAGATTGTCGTGGTGGGCAGCGTGAATCTGGATCTGGTCTGCAGCGGGAAGCGGATTCCTGCTCCGGGCGAGACCCTGATGGGCGAAAACTTCCAGACCTTTTTTGGCGGCAAGGGAGCCAATCAAGCGGTCGCTGTGGCCAGACTTGGCTACCCGGTAAGCATGATCGCCCGGGTGGGCGATGACGAGTTTGGCGGACGCCTGCGAATTGGATTGCGCACCGCAAACGTGAATGTGCGCGAAGTGCGCACCTGCACGGACACGGCGTCGGGTGTCGCGCTCATTACCGTGGACGCCGCCGGGCAAAACAGCATCATGGTCATCCCGGGCGCGAATTCCAAGCTGACGCCGCAAGACCTCGATCGCGCCAAGTCCATGCTTTGCACGGCAGGCATGGTGTTGACGCAACTCGAAACCCCGCTGGATACCGTGGAATACCTTTGCGAACTTACCCATCGCGCCGGTGTTCCGCTCATGCTCGATCCCGCGCCTGCGCGAGCCCTTTCGCGCAAGGTGTTGGGCCGGGTCTCATACCTCACCCCCAACGAGACGGAAACCTGCGCCCTCTGCGGAATCTCCCCATCGAAGCTGAATCAATCCGCAATCGCGGATTGCGCGAAAGAGCTCCAGGCCAGGGGCACGGCAAACGTGATCGTTAAGCTCGGCGCGCGGGGCGCTTACGTCCAGGCGGCGGACGGCCTGTCGAGGGCGATACCGCCGTTCAAGGTGCCCGTAGTGGACTCGACCGCAGCGGGAGATGCCTTTAATGCCGCGCTGGCAATTGCGCTCTTGCGTGGCTCGTCCTTGCCTGTTGCCGCACAGTACGCAGCGGCGGCTGGAGCGGTCTCAGTTACTCGCGCCGGTGCGCAACCAGCGATGCCAACCGCGGCCGACGTGGATGCGTTGCTCCAGTCCGTTCAAGTGAAGGGGAACGGTCGGGGCCGAGCGCAATCGCGCGGGGGAAGACAGCCTGCGCCTGAGCCGAAGCAGAAAGGGGTGCCGATTGAAGCTTAAGTATCTCTTTGGCGCAGCACTGGCGTTCTGCGCACTCCTGCCCCGTTCGGTGGCCGTGGCGCCGCCGGTGCCGATCATTCTCGATACCGACATCGGGGGCGACATCGACGACGCCTTCGCCCTGGCGCTGGCTCTGGCAAGTCCTGAAGTCGATTTGCGCGCGGTTACTACGGTTTCAGGCGACACCCACGCCCGCGCTCGAATTGCGGCAAAGATGCTGCAGGAAGCAGGACGGCGCGAAATCCCTGTGGCCGCCGGCGAGCCGGGGAGCAAGATGGATATCCCCCAGGCATCCTGGGCCGAGGGTTTCAGCAGTCCTTCGCTGGTCAGCAAGAATGCTGTCGACCTGATGAAGGACGAGATCGACCGAGGCCATGGCAGCACCGTGTTGGTTGCCATTGGCCCGCTGACGAACGTGGCGGCACTGTTGAAGAAGTACCCGGATGCCAGATCGAAGATCAAGCGCATCGTCCTGATGGGAGGTTCGATTGGCCGCGGTTACTATCCGAACTCGGCGGCGACCGCGGAGTACAACATAGCGGCCGATGCAAGCGCCGCGCAGAGTGTTTTTTCGTCCGGCGTCCCCATCACGATGGCGCCCCTCGACGTGACGGCACGGCTCCAGCTCGAGGGTGAAAACCTGCAAAAGGTCTTTTTGCAATCGCGCCGGCTAGGCCCGGCTCTTGCCGCGTTGTACAAGCTTTGGGGGCAGCCCACACCTACGCTTCACGATCCCATGGCCTTGTCTCTTCTTATTGATCCTGGCCTCTGCGCGATGAAGGATTTGAGTGTGCAAATCGATGAAAAGGGGATGACGCGGGCGGTTGAGGGAAAGGCCCCAAATGCCCGGGTCGCCCTGCAAACCGATACGGCACGATTCATTCAGTTTTATGTCAAACGTGTCGCAGATTAGCAGGGACGCGTGAGCGAGCCCGGCACGAGGAACACACTTGCCGGAAGAGGTTGAAAACAAGGCTTCCAGTGCTTAACGAAGCCGGCCGGTTTAAGCAGCGGGGTGGCGGTGTTTGCCGCCGGCACGATTCCTCGGCAAAGTCCTTGACAGTCGTCCCAAGCGGGAGTAGAGTTTCTCGCCAGTGAAACGTTTCAAGGAATCGCACCTGGGTTCGGTCTAAGCGGGATGCGGGGCTAAGAGCGGGGATGTGATCTCGATTTGTCCGAAGACTTTTGGAGGTTGACTATGAAATTGCGCATCGAGATTGAATCGATTCAACTGCGAAGCGTGCTGGTGGCGTTCGGGATCCTGTTCGCTGTCCTGTTCGGCCAGGCTGCTCTCGCCCAGACATTCTCTGCCTCCATAAGCGGGACCGTGACCGATTCCACGGGCGCCGTAGTGCGAGGGGCAAAGCTGCAACTTGAACACACCGATACCAAGGACGTTCGCGTCCAGACATCGGGGGACGACGGGGCGTACGCCTTTACCAACCTGCTCCCCGGCACCTACAAGCTATCCGCATCCTTCCCGGGATTCAAAGATTACGCGCAGACAGATATGGTTCTGCGCGCCAACACTGCGGCCATCGTAAACGTTCCGCTGCAGGTGGGCGAAACCAGCGAGAAGGTGGTGGTGAGTGCCGACGGCGCGGAGCTGCTGAATACCGCGAGCGCCAATAACCCCACCACGCTCGACGAGATGCTGCTGGAATCGCTGCCCAACAATACCCTGCAACCGCTCAATTTTGTTTTTGCGCTGGCAGGGACGACAGAAGGGCAGGGCGGAATGACCAGCCGTTCCGGCTTCCTCGACCAAAATGCCAGCATGTTCGGCATCAATGGCGGCCGCACCGGCGAGTCGGAAATCCTTATCGACGGCGCTCCCTCGACGGCTATCGACTGGGGCGGTCTGATGGTCTCGCCGATCAACGACTCGATCCAGGAACAGCAGGTTATCGACAACGTCTATGACTCCCAATATGAGCGCGGTGGCGAAGGCGTGGTGACCCTGATTACCAAGGGCGGCACTTCGCAGTTCCACGGCGAAGCCTACGACTTCATGCGCAACAACGGACTCGACGCCAATACCTGGTCAGGGAATAACTCCGGCTCGCCGCGCGGCAAATTCCACCGCAACCAGTTTGGTGGCAACGTCGGCGGGCCGCTTTGGAATAAGCACCATCTCTTCTTCTTCGGCGGCTATGAAGCACTCCGTCAGCCCGAAACCGACAATAGCGGCCTGCTGACCTTTCCCACCCCGGCTGAGGTCGGCGGCGACTTCTCGCAAACCATCCTGCCCGGAGCCACCACCACACCGGACATCATTTACAACCCGTTCTCCACCCATCTTGTGACAGCGGCCGACGGCACGCAGTACTATACGCGCGATGCTTTCGAGGGAAACAAGATCCCGTCCGGCCTCATTGACAAGGTGGGCGCGGCGATCGCCGCCCTCTACCCTGCTCCCAATCACTCGAGCGGCCTGGCCTACGATTCAAACAATTTCGTCAAGCAGGGCAGCGGCCTGACCGCCAACGACAAGTTCGACATCCGCGTTGACTGGGCGCAGAGCGAGAAACACCGCCTCTTCGTGCGCGTATCCGATCGTGCTCGCCAGGACAACACCCCCGCCTGCTTCCTCTGCAACGGCGGCGACGAGGGGACGGTAACCCAGGATCACGGAGAGCAGGCGGTTATCAACGACACCATCATTCCGAGTCCCAAGTGGATTCTTAACCTCTACGGCGCCTACAGCAGATGGTTTGAAGGTCAGACGCTGCTTGGCTTCGGGAAGGGCGCCGACGCCATCGGCCTGAGCCCCACCTTGTTCCAGGTCGACACGCTCCCCCTGGTCAACGCATCCGGGTACTACACGCTGGGCAACCAGTATTCCACTTTTGACCGTTACATTCGCTACAGTTCCACGGGCATCCTCAATGTCAGCCGCCAGCTGAAAGATCACACACTCAAGTTCGGCTTCAACTATGACGTGGGCATGATCAATAACCGCGAGGATCAGCCCGGCATTTTTAACTTCAGCCAGGGCATGACCTCGTGCGATCCACACCTCGATGCGAAAGGCAATCCGGATGGCGGACCCTGCCAAGCCGAGCTTCAGTCCAGCCAGAGCGGCAACGCCATTGCCAGCCTGCTGCTGGGAACCGGCGGCGGCGGCAGCTCGAATATCTCAATGGATCCTGCCTTCAGCCAGCACTCGTTTGGAGTTTACTTCCAGGACGAGTGGCGGGCCACCGGCCGCTTCACCATCAACGTCGGCCTTCGCTATGAGAACCAGCGTCCAGCCACCGAGCGCTACAACCGCATCGCCTACTTTGACCTGAAAGCGGTCAACCCGCTCAGCGCTGTTTTCGGTTCCACGCTGAATGGCGCTTTTGAGTACGCTGGAACCGGCGGCCGCGGCCGCGGCGCCTGGCTCCCGGATAACACCAACTTCGGACCACGCGTCGGACTCGCTTACCGCCTCACGCAGAAACTGGTGGCCCGTTTCGGCTCCGGCATCTTCTTCGGCCCGACCTCGGCCATGCTCAGCTTTGACGGCGGTGGCCAGTCTCCGGGCTACACCGCGCAAACCAACTGGATCGCGACCGACAACGGTGGTTACACGCCCAACAACCTGGTCAGCAATCCCTTCCCGCAGGGCATCCAACAGCCCACCGGGAACCAGCTCGGCGCCATGACGTATGTCGGCTACGGAACCGGCCAGCTTTGGCCCAATCTTCCGCATCCAGTCGGCACGCTCTACCAGTGGAGTATGGATCTGCAGTATCAGCTGAACCCGCACGCCGTTGCCGAGATTGGTTATACCGGCGTGCGCGGCCGGCATCTTCTATTCGGCAATCCTAACCTGGATCTCGACCAGATGCCGGACGGCCAACTGTCTCTCGGTTCCAAGCTGGACCAGCTCGTGCCCAATCCCTACGCAGCCGTAATTACCGACCCGAACAGCTACCTCAGTCAGTCCAATCTGCCGTATAACGAACTGCTACGTCCGTTCCCGGAATACACCTACCTGCAGCAGACCCGCTCTCTGCCGGGTGCGGACTCACAATTCGACGCTCTGACCGCGAAATACACCTGGACGTTCAACCACGGACTCAGTTCGATCACCAGTTATCAGTGGTCGAAGAATATGGACGACGGATCTGAGGCTCTGATCGGCTGGGCGATCGGAAACATGTGGCGCGATGCCAACAATCCAAAGCTCGACTACTCGGTCAGCACCCACGACGTTCCGCAGAGCTTCGCGGAGGCATTCCTCTACCAACTGCCTTACGGTCATGGCCGTCAGTTCGGAAATACCACCCCTCAGGCGGTCAACCAGATCCTCGGTGGCTGGAATCTAACCGGCATCATTCGCCTGTCGAGCGGTCTGCCCTTCTGGCAGCCGGTGAACTACGGCTGGAACCCGCTCGGAAATTACGGTTTCCCGGGCAACGCGATGCCCAACGTGACCGGCGACCCCAAAGCCAATCGGAGCGTCAACCACTGGCTCAACGTGGCTGCCTTCCAGGGCGTCTCCACCAACACTCCCGGCACCACAGTGGCCTGCGGAGGCAGCGATCAGTGCCAGCCGTTCTCGTACT
>Ga0181517_10001328_pt1 | contig 27750 bp, 27 predicted proteins | sample PEATcosm2014_Bin_31_FD_119748 | JGI IMG/M metagenome (GOLD analysis project Ga0181517, IMG submission 119748) | Peatland microbial communities from MTU Mesocosm Facility, Houghton, MI, USA - PEATcosm2014_Bin01_30_metaG | ecosystem: Environmental > Terrestrial > Soil > Wetlands > Peat | place... | reverse complement strand
TTTGAAGCTGATATCCCGATTGAAGGTCTTGAAGGAGGCAGCTTTCATGCAATCTTTATCCGGGCGCCGGTCGTAACCACTGTTGGGACAGGTGTGCATGTCCTTGCGGCACTTGATGAAGGCATTGTTGCTGCCGATATGGGCAGATATATGGCGCTTGCATTCCACCCCGAACTTGGCGGGGATCTCCGGCTTCACGAACGGTTTTTACAGAACCTGGGGTTCTAACCTAACAATCCCTAAATATGACGATAAATACTGCAGAACTCAAAGAACAGGCCCTAAAGCTTGGAGCGGATTTTATCGGTATTGCCGACGCCAAGGGATTCCAGAGGCCTGATTATACTGGGAATAAACCGCAGGCATTCATGCCCGGGATCCGTTCGGTGATCGTTATTGGTGTTGTGATCCCCAAGGGATGCGTCCAACCACTCCCCAAAGGAAGGCCAGAATATACAAACACCCTCATGGCAGGGACGGCGACGCTCCGGGTGATTTCTTTCCGCCTCGCAAGGGACCTGGAAAAACAGGGATATGAAGCGGCATTAGTCCCCACCGAAGGAAGTGAATTCGGGATGTGGTATGCCGACCAGAAAACCCTCAAGGCGGATCTTTCCCTGAAGTATGCTGCATGGCTTGCCGGTTTGGGTACCTACGGTCTCAATCAGCTTCTAATTACCCGTGAAACCGGCCCCAGGATCCGGATGACCGCGATCTTGACCGATGCGCCCCTTACTGCAGACCAGCCGGCTAATGAGGCCTTTATACGGCCCGAATGCTCTGGATGCCAGAAATGTGTCAGGGCTTGTCCGGTCGAGGCAATCTCCGCCGACGGGACATTCCGGCCCCAGCTCTGCCGGGACTTTATGTTCTCAACTCTTGGCGGTCTGCGGTGCGGTATGTGCATCCGGGTTTGTCCACTGTAACTGCGGTACTATCCTTATTATCTCAAACGCGGTATTTCCGTATATGGTGAGAGCGAAGTATCCCTGGATAAAATACCTTCCTTGACAAAGAAAGATCTCATGGCGATGCTATCAGCAGCAGTTGAGAACCGCGATGATTTTATTCTGACATGGGAGCCGCGACTTAGTGATACACCGGAACCAGAGACAGAACCGGTGATCCATGTTATGACCGATAATCTCATCACGCCGTGCAGGCTTAACGGTCTCAAAGGCTGGGTCATGGCGTACGAAGATGAAGGGGCACGGATCACGACGTATAAAAACGAAGATTTTAGAGCATCCTGAAAAAATAACAGAAGATCTCAGTCGCTGCTGGGATCCATGACCACTCCCTCAAACAGGATGATGCCGGTATTGTTGTCTTGTATTAAGAATAGGAACGGGTGATCAGCCCGGAACACTGTGGGTGGAACTTCCGGATATACAGCAGCAGCTTCCATCACCACTCCCGTTGCCGCTGCAGCTTCGGTTCCTTGCTCGTTTACCTCAATGTATGCCTTGTGGATCACGTCACTGATATACAGGTCCTGTTTTCCATCCATGCCGGAAAAATCTGCCGTAGTTGAGAAAGCCGTGGGCATTCCCATTGTGCTGAGGGTGTCTTTAAGGGAATACTGGGATTCTATCTTGAATCTCGGGATATATACCATGACCCGTCGGGAGGATGCAGACTGTTCAAGCGCGGAGAGATTCGCCGGGTCGAGATATGAATCGATGGTTGAAAGGTTATTCCCTTTAGGAAGGAGGATTACCATAGAGAGTCCTGTTCCGTTTGTCGCTGTATAAGGTAGGGTGAGCATCTGGAGATCTGATGTTTCCGTATATGGATAAACGGCAGCCTCATCAGTTTGTTGCATCATGCTAGCAGTAACGATTGTGCCGTCTGGTTTCGTAAAAGGGGCATTGGTCGTCAGGTTTGGATCGAACTGCTTTTCCCAGGTACCTTTGAAATAGACGGCATTTGTTATCACAAGTCTGGTTGCGGGACTGATGCTTCCTTGGGGCAGAAGATTCAGGATCTTGTTATTGGTCCTCTCAGCAACCCATGCGTTGATGGTCTGGCGTGATGCGTCGGCTTGCCCGATAAAATCAAGGTTGGTGGTGTTAGCACTATAGTACTGTTCCGCAATGCTTGTGTAATCTGGAAGGAACGCAAATGTCTTCTCAGCCCATAGGGCATTTGCAGTACTCAGGGTATATCCCGCATTTCCCTGATTAATAGCCGCATTGGTGACGGCAAATCCCTGCCTGAGAACGGTTTCATTTGAGGGGAAAAAGAAAACTGACCGTATCTCTTCAGCGGTTGTCCCACGGGCCCCTTCGTAGGTAATAGCGAGTGCGGACGAGATTGAGAATGGCGAAAAGAATACATTATCCCCCGTGTTTGTATCTCCATTCGTGATTGTGCGATACAAAGCTGCGGAAAACCGGTTGTTTGAATCAGCAATACTGGTTCCTGAGGTAATTGTGGTAGTTGCCGGTGTTTCAAAAAGCGTCATGTTTCCGCCTACAGGTGTCTGGGGTGGTTGTATTGTCGGGGTTTGCGTGCACCCGGTCAGCAACATGAGAAGAAAAAGAAGTGCCGATATAAATATTACAACGTTCCAGCTACGAGACTCCATGGCACTGCATAGGAAGGCAGGTATGTTAAATCTGACGTTAACTGCGGTTTTTTTTGAAGTTAAACGAAGTTTATTTTTCCTCAGGCATTTCCTTTTTCATCGCCTCTTTTTTCAATTCTTGTGGCATCAGCTCGATGGCATACCGGAGGGCAGTTCGGGGCATGACCTTCCTGTTGCGCATAACGTATGAAAAGACTTCAGCCTGATGGTGCCGGCTGGCCTCCTTGAGAAGCCATCCGTAACCTTTCTGTACCATATCTTCGCTATCAAGAAGGAGAAGATCAGCAATTTCGAGTGCTTCAGGAAGAAATTTTCCATGCTTCGCCGGAACAATTAACGAGACCGCGGCGGCACGACGCATCCATTTGTTCTCCGACAGAGTCCAGTGTTTAAGTTCAGCGATGCATCCCGGGTAGGTTTCGATAAAATCACCTAACGTATGGTTACAGAACCCGTCGCACGAGGCCCAGTTGGTGATGTAGGTATCGATCCAGCGCCGGAAGACCGCAAGGTCCTTGAGCTCGTACTGCCCGGAGAGAGCATAGGCCCATGTTGAAACGATAAACGATTCCTCGAGTTGCCCGGATCGGTACAACTCTTCACAGAGGGTGAAAATTTCCTGTTTCTCCCGGATTTTGATCTCTTTCCAGTATTTCTTTGCAAGAGCTGTTACTACTGGGGTTTTAATACCGTAACAGGTAATCTCATCCTTAAAAAAACGCCGGGATGTCTCTTGGATCTGCGCATCTGCCAAGCGGTTGAGTTCCTGCCGGATTTGTGCGATGACCGGGTCCATGGATAAAGATGAGGAAGAGTCTGTGATAAGGTCTCTGGTATGACAGATGTGAACTTTACAATCAGCTTGGTTTTGAAGATTTTTGCAGGATCAAAGTTCTCCAGCCATTCCGGAAAGTGCTTGTATCGTATTCCAGTTTCTCGTCGTTGCGGTAACTCCCTGTTTTCGCTCAAAAAAGGTTGTGGTGAATTTCGTTCTGCCGTAACCTCTAGGACAGAACAGGAAAATCTCTCGTCCTTTAACAACGTACTTATCCTGGGTATCCTCTCCGCTTATTTTGTTCTCAGAAATAATTTTTTGTCTGTCGGAAAGGAACGTTACGTGAAGAGTATCGGAATCATAACCCTCCTTTACAAACGGGTTTTCTAAGATAATATTGTTAAATTCTTCCGAGGTTCTTATGATCACCGTTACTCGAAAATCAAATTGTTGAAAAATGCCCCTCTCAATAATAGCAGACAGGGTCGAGATTTCTTTGACAGAAGAATTGAATACAATATTGCCGCTCTGGAGATATGTCCTAACGTGGGTGAAACCGAGCGATTCGAACAACGTGACGAGATCATCCATCCTGACCTTATTGTGTCCGCCTACGTTGATTCCCCGCAATAGAGTAATGAATTGAACCATTGTTACATGCCTATGGGTGAAAAAGGGTTAAAGAATACGCGTCAACCATTTTTTCCCATTTTTTGGGCTTGTAGTTTCTCTGATGAAAGTCTGTTTCAAAACTAACAGTATTTCCTATTTAATCCGTAAAGGCCTAATTCTTCACAATGGCTGCAATCTTTGTTAATCAGGATCTCTGCACCCGGTGCGGGATCTGCTCTGTCGTTTGCCCTATGTCGATTGTCGACACGGCAGATGAGAACAACCTGCCAAAAGTGCAGGAGGCACGAGCCGGGTTTTGTATCCGGTGCGGCCATTGCGAGGTTTCGTGCCCATCACAGGCGCTGCTGCTCAATTTCCTCCCGGATGAGAAATGTGCCTTACCTGCTGGTACTGGGACGGTGTCTCCCGATGATCTCGGCATTTACATCAAGAAACGCCGTTCGGTGCGTCATTTCACCAAAGAACCGGTATCAAAAGAGAAGATCGAAAAGATCCTCGATATAGCCCGGTTTGCCCCATCCGGAGGGAATGGACAACCGGTTCAATGGCTCATCGTTCACAACCCCGCTGAAGTCCACCGGCTCGCAGGCCTCACGATTGACTGGATGAAAACACTAAAAAACAGCAGCCACCCTATGAGTGACTATGTCCCCTCCCTGCTCGCAGCATGGGAGTCCGGACATGACCCCGTCTGTCGCGGGGCACCGCATCTCGTTATTACCCATATCCCTGAAGGAAACCCGGTTGCCTCAGTTGATGGACTTATTGCGCTTTCCACATTCGATATTGCCGCACCGGCATGGGGTGTCGGAACCTGCTGGGCTGGGTTTCTTTCAATGGCAGCGGCAGTATACGAACCCCTGAAGGAGGCGCTTGCCCTCCCCGCGGGACGTAAATATGCCTACAGCCTGATGTTCGGGTACCCGCAGTACAAAACCTATGGTATACCGCGCCGCAACCCGGTACAGGTGACCTGGCGATAGGGACAGATCTCTCCGAAAGGAATGGTTAATACAACTCATGGTCAAGTGCTGATATGGCTGATTATGCAAGTATAGGCAGAAAAAAACTGCTTGAGATTGACGGTGAGGCCGGTGTCAGGGTAGAGGAGACGTTAAATGGCATCTGTCCGGACCTTGCCCGGTATCTCATCGAATATTCGTTCGGGGAGATTTATTCCCGGGATATCCTCGATAATAAAACAAAAGAACAGGCCGTAGTCGCCGCCCTGACTGCCATGGGAACTGCAGCACCCCAGCTGAAGGTTCATGTCCACGCAGCACTCCATGTGGGTTGTTCTCCTGAAGAAATTCGTGAGATTATCATCCAGATGTGCGGGTATGCCGGGTTTCCGGCAACCCTGAACGCGATGGGTACGCTTACAGAGGTCTTAAAAGAAACCGGCCAGACGCTTTCAAAGACCTCAGTCCATGCTGGAACCAGGGACAGGTACGAGCGCGGGAAACAATTGCTCTCGCAGATTGCACCCGACCAGGAACAACTCCTTAAAGAAACGTTTGATCCGATCAACCCGGATATAACGCGATATGTCATTGAGTTTGGGTATGGAGACATCTACGCCAGGGGCATTCTGCCAATCCGAAATCGTCAGGTAGCAACCATTGCGGCACTTGCAGCTAAGGGAACAGCTCCCTCGCAGCTCCGGTTCCATATCGGTGGCGGGCTCCGGGCCGGTCTTTCAGAGCCTGAGATCGTAGAAATCATGCTGCTTGTCTCACTGTATGCGGGGTTCCCGGCGGCGCTGAATGGAATCCTCGCCACCCGCGAGGTGGCAGAGGCCTTAAAAGACGAAAAACGGTGAGTGGGGAAAAACCGGGGTATCCCTCGGGAAACTTCCCCGCTCCGGGAAAACAAAGAGGATTGGTGATTGAATATGGCAAAAGTCGTTGCATTCAACGGAAGCCCAAGGAAGGACGGGAACACCTCAATCTTGATTGGGCATATGTTTGAGGAACTGGAGAACGAAGGGATCGAGACCGAGCTCGTGCAGGTCGGCAAAAAGAAGGTCAGGGGTTGTACTGCCTGCATGAAGTGTTTCGAGAACAAGGACGGCCATTGCGTTTTCGATGACGATATCGTTAACAGTTGCATCGATAAAATGGTCGAAGCAGAAGGCGTCATCCTCGGATCTCCGGTGTACTTTCTGGACGTGACCGCGGAGATGAAGGGGCTTATCGACCGGGCCGGGTTCGTGTCCATGGCAAACGGGGGCCTTTACCGGCGCAAAGTGGGGATGGCCGTTGCTGCAGTGCGGCGTTCCGGGGGAAGTCGTACCCTTGATACTATGCTCCATTTCCTGCTTGCCACCGGAATGGTCGTTCCGGGATTCCCGGTTCTTGGCGTTGGAAGAGAGATCGGGGATGTTCACAAAGACGAAGAAGGTATCGGCCGTGCCCGAGATGCAGGGAAGAACATAGCCTGGCTCCTTAAGATAAAGGAGACTGCAGGGGATTCATGATCAGGTGGACACATGACAAAAGTAATCGCAATCAACGGAAGCCCACGTAAGACGTGGAATACGGCACAGCTGCTCGAATACGCCCTCAAAGGCGCGGAATCAGTAGGAGCAGAAACGGACATCGTACACCTCTATGACCTAGCCTACAAAGGCTGCACCAGCTGTTTTTCCTGTAAACTTGTGGGCGGGAAAAGTTACGGTAAATGTGCATTGAAAGATGAATTGACACCAATTCTCGAAAAGATTCTCTCCGCAGATGCCCTTATTCTTGGTTCGCCGATCTACGTAGGAACGGCGACCGGTGAGATGCGGGCATTTTTGGAACGATTACTCTACCCCTTCATTGTCTATGACCCAGAACGATCCTCACTTTTCACCAAAAAGATGGCGACCGGGTTTATCTACACCATGGGGGCAGATGAGAGCCGCGTTAAGGAAATGGGGTATGAAGCGCAGTTCCGGCTTACTGCGACAATACTCGAACGGATCTTTGGCCCTTCAGAGTGGTTTATGGTGACTGATACCCTGCAATTTGATGATTACACAAAATATGTGTCATCAGCATTTGATCCGGAGGAAAGGGCACGCCAGCACCGGAATGTCTTCCCCAAAGAATGTAAAAAGGCTTTTGATATGGGAAAACGGCTTGGAAATGGACTCTGACCTAAAAAAGGAAGGATCAATCCCTATCCTTTCCCTTATTCGCAGGGGGTGGTCTCTTTTCCACTCTTTCCTGGAAACAGCGGGACGGTGCAGATCATCATCAGCATACCTGTGCCGGTGTTTTTAATCTGGTGGGATTCACAAGGAAGAAGATAGAGCGCGTCGCCAGCGCGAATGGTAGTCTCTTTTTTCCCGTCGGTGACAAGTGTTCCGGTACCTTCAAGAAAGAACATCTCGTGTTCCTCCTTGTGGGCATGTAACGATGTACAGCCACCGGATGCGATTTCCATAAGGCGCATGGCATAACGGGGACAGCCATCGTCTGCGGTGAGCAGGAACCGTGCCTGCATGCCGGAGAAACCGGGTTTTGTCATCGGTACCGCAGGGACATCAGATGCGTGTTTTAGGATCATGGTATAGGATTTGGGAGCGGTATGCAGATATGCTTGCCTTTACAACCCATGAACCCGACGCCCTACTGAATTGTTCTAGCCCTCTTTTTCAAATGCAACACCTTTATCTGACAGATAAGCGAGATCGTGTGATACCAAAAGGAGATAGATACATGGCAACTGATCCGGTCTGTTTTATGATAGTGGATGAAGATGATGCCAAATACAAGAGCACCTACAGGGATACAGAATATTTCTTCTGCTGTAACTACTGCAAGAAGCAGTTTGATGAAAACCCAAAGCGGTATAGCCGGCTTGCAAACGATATGACGGTAGATCTGGGATCAGGCTGCTAAATGGCCCTTTAGATGCATCAGATCCTCAAGTGTGACAGTTAAAAGGGATTATACCGGGGCGCCACAAACGAAGTACCGATTTGTACAGGATCATCCGATATGATATCACAGGACACCATTACTGAGGCGCTTGCGGCCGACAACCGGTTCTCGATGATGACCCGGGCCATCCGGATCGCCGGCCTTGATACGGTACTTTCCGGAAAAGGACCGTTTACGGTCTGTGCACCGACAGATGATGCGTTCCTGTGTATGCCCCCTGAGACATTAGCGGCACTTATGGCCGACCCTCAGGGGAGGCTGACAAGGGTACTCCAGTACCATATTCTCTTTGGCAACCTGCCGTGCACGATTATCAAGAGACTGAATTTCCCTAAAACGCGACTTGGTATCACAGTTGAGATAACCGAAGAATGTGGAACAGTTCTTTTTGGCGGTGCTGGTGTCACGGTCCCGGATATTACCTGCACAAACGGCGTGATCCATGGTATCAACAAGGTTGTAATTCCCCGGTAACCTATGGCCCTCAACAATAACCTATAACTCGTTTCATGAGCAATATCTCATCCGTTAGATTGTCCTTTTTATAATAGCCATAAAACCAGCACAGGTCCTGCCATGAACCAACCATCCGTCGTCGACAGCATCCTCTCAGCCCGCTACCTGCGGAAAGGAGAGAGCACTTTTACCGATATCTGCCGCCGCGTCTCTTCAGCGTTGGCAGACGATGAATCTGAAAAAGCCCGTTTTTACGAGGCAATGATCTCACTGCGATTCCTGCCCAATTCCCCGACCCTTATGAACGCAGGAACCGAGATCGGCCAGCTCTCTGCCTGCTTTACCCTTCCGGTCCCGGACACTATCTGCGGGATTTTTGATGCGATGAAGGAAGGCGCCATCATCCACAAGACCGGCGGGGGCACCGGTTACAACTTCTCGCATATCCGGCCTGAAGGCTCACCCGTTCAATCCACGGACGGAGTTGCATCAGGCCCCATCTCCTTTATGAGGGTCTTTAACGCCGCTACCGATGTGATCAAGCAGGGCGGTCGCCGGCGGGGGGCCAATATGGGAATCCTCAATGTCTGGCACCCGGACATCCTTGCCTTTATTGCCGCAAAGAAAAAAGAAGGCGAGATCGCCAACTTCAACATCTCCGTGATGGTCAACGACAAGTTCATGGATCTTGTCTCAAAAAAGGAGTTTGACACGGTCTGGCTTACCCGCGAGGGATCCGGTGAGAAGATTACGGTCGGCCAGATCTGGACCGGGATCGTTACCGGTATCTGGAAGAACGGCGAGCCCGGCATTCTCTTCTATGACGAGATTAACCGGCACAACCCGACACCCCAGCTTGGCGATATCGATACCACAAACCCCTGCGGGGAACAGCCGCTCCTGCCTTATGAAAGCTGTGTGCTGGGGAGTATCAACCTCGCTGCCTGCATCACTGACGGGGTTCTTGACGAATCCCTGCTGTGCGAGACGATACGGATGGCGACTCGATTCCTTGATCTCGTCATCGAGAAAAACGTCTTCCCCATCCCGCAGATCGGTGAAGCAACCCGACGCACGAGGAAAATTGGTCTCGGTGTCATGGGTGTCCACGATGCCATGCTAATGATAGGTCTTGCCTATGATTCACCGGAAGGAAGGACGTGGTGCGAGCAGGTCATGAAGATCGTGACAGAAACAGCGGTTGTCGAATCGCACAAGCTCGCGGAGGCAAAAGGGACGTTCCCGGCATGGAAAGGAAGCACCTGGAAGGATTTTACCGTCCGCAACGCCGCTATGACGACGGTTGCGCCGACCGGGACGATCTCGCTCCTGGCCGGGTGCTCGAGCGGTATCGAGCCGATCTTCTCCTTTGCGTACACCCGGAAAAATACGGTCGGAAAGACCTTTGTCATCGTCAACCCGGTTTTCAAGGAAGCGCTTATCCACACCCTTTCCGGTATGGGGTATGCCGGTGACGAGCGGGCAAAGAAGGCTGAAGAGGTCACTACCCATGTCCATGAGACCGGAACGGTGCAGGATCTCCACTGGCTGCCCCAGCAATTCCTCTCGCTCTTTAAAACTGCGCTTGACATCTCCTGGCGTGACCATATTCTCATGCAGGCCTGTTTCCAGAAACATGTCCATGCCTCTATCAGTAAGACCATCAACATGCCCTGTACGGCCACAAAAGAGGATTGCGAGGAAGCTCTTCTCATGGCCTGGAAACTCGGGCTCAAGGGTATTACCATCTACCGGACAGGAAGCAGGGATGATGTGGTACTTTCCCTGAAAGATAAAAGCCCGGCAGATCAACCTGAAATAGAACCTGCCACAGCCTCATCGGTAATAAGGGCAGTGCCAGAGAAAATACCCTCGCTCTCCATTGACCGGCCAAAAGAGCTTGCCGGCCGAACCTACCTTTGCCAATCGGGATGCTGCCGTCTTTACGTTACGGTAAACATGATGGGGCATACCCCGATGGAGGTTTTTATCCGGACGGTCGGGAGCGGCGGTTGCGACGCAAATAATAGTGCTTTAGGCCGGGCAATCAGCACCGGACTCCAGAACGGGGTGCCATTTGGTAAATTCGTCAAACAGTTTGCAAAAGTGAACTGTATCTCCGCCATAAAGAACCCCTCGTCGGAAGGTCATTCCTGCGCCGATGTAGTTGGAAGGTGCATCGAGCTCTCGGCTAAAAACCAGAGTGTCGCAACCTTAAGTGACTGGAATATAAAGAAAACCGGCGAACAACGGCTCTGTCCCGAATGCCGCAGTCCACTGGACTTTGGCGAAGGCTGCAACCAAGGGATCTGCAAAAACTGTGGCTGGACCGGGTGCAGCTGATCTCCCTTCTTTTCATCAACCCTAGTGCTCAAATATCCTTTTTTTAAGACAATTCCGGTCTTATGCCATGCAGATGCAGCTTGCAAATATTGAAAAGACCGTCCCTGCCAGAGATCACTTTCACGAAAACTTATCAGAGTGATTCGGATGGAAAGAGAAATCAATTATGGCAAAAGAAAAAGGACCGGGAAAATGACGGTAACCCTTGATCCGGCAGTCGCGGTAAAAAAATTCCAGCAGCCTCTCTTTGAGTACCTGGTGAGTGGTCTCAATGCCGAGGATAAATGGGTCCGGGTAATGGCAGCAGGCATGCTCGGGGCACTTGGGGATCCCGGGGCCGCCTCATATCTGAAACCGCTGGCAGTGGACCAGGACGCAGATCTGCGTGAAGTTTCACGAAATTCCCTTAAAATGCTCGCTCCTGACTACGCGTTACCGGGAACCGGCCGGGGAAACCCGTGTGATGGCTGCATGATCAGGATCATTGCAGAAGAAGCGCTCTCCTTTAAGAAGAACGCTGTGCCCTACCCGATGCCTCTTTCGGATACCAACCGCTGATCCGTGCGGGAATATCCTAAAGCATGCGAAGACAGGAGTTTGTATTCCTTTTATTCTCCTGACCGGAAAAATCGTGTAAAAAAGTATTTTTTTAGATGAAAAGCGGTGCAAGCACAAGCGAGAGCGTTGCAAGCAGCTTGATGAGCACGTGGAGCGAGGGACCCGCTGTGTCCTTGAAGGGATCGCCGAGTGTGTCGCCGATAACCGCTGCCTTGTGGGCCTCGCTTCCCTTGCCACCGTGAGCACCACTTTCGATGTATTTCTTTGCGTTATCCCATGCGCCGCCGCCATTGTTGAGGATAAGGGCAAACAGGATACCCGTGATGGTCCCGACAAGGAGGAACCCGCCGAGTGCTTCGTATTTCATGGTCACTCCGATGAAGATGGGGAATGCCACGGCAAGAATGCCGGGGATCACCATGTTCCAGAGTGCCCCACGCGTGGTGATATCAATGACTCTGGCATAGTCCGGCTTCTTGGTACCTGCCATGATGGCCGGGTCCTTGAACTGGATACGGACTTCGTTAATCACGTACTGGGCGGTCTTGGAGACGGCCCGGATTGCAAAGCCTGCAAAGAGGAAGATAAGCATCGCGCCAAGAAGCCCCCCGACAAAGACCGGGATTGAAGCGAGGTTGACGGTATCAAATACCTTCCCTATCAGCCGGGAGATATCCATCATATAAGCATTAAAGAGCAGGAAGACTGCAAGAGCGGCACTGCCGATTGCATACCCCTTGGTAAGTGCTTTTGTTGTGTTACCGGCTGCATCAAGGGCATCCATGCGTTTCCTGACATCTTCGGGAGCCTGGCTCATCTCGACAATGCCACCGGCGTTATCGGCGATGGGGCCAAATGCATCCATCGCAAGGACATAGGCGCAGACCGAGAGCATGCCGATTGTAGCAACCGCCGTACCATATATTCCGCCATACGTGATGCCGGTCATGGTGCCGCACTGGTAGGCGATGAGTAGAGCTGCTCCGATCAGGATAGCGGGGATTGCGGTGGTCTCAAGAGCGACCGAGAAACCGGTAATGATGTTGGTTGCCGCTCCGGTTTCAGAGGCGTCGGCGATCTCCTGCACGGGCCGGTAGTGGTGGTCAGTGTAGTAGAGCGTTACCCTGAGGAACAACACAGAGAGCACGATACCGACGAGGCCTGCGAGGTAGAACCATATGATGCCCTGCAGGAGCCAGTTTACGGCCACATACAGGAGGACAGCGCTGATAATTGCTGTAATGTAATACCCCATATTCATGGGTGTCATAGGGTCAGCGCCTTCCTTACCTTCGACCGTAAGAATACCTACTGCGAGAATACCGATGATACTTGCCAGAAGGCCGAATGCACACATCACAATGGGGAAGAGCACGCCATTCTCACCGAAGACCGGAAAGAGTGCAACCCCAAGGATCATCGCACCGATATTTTCAGCCGCGGTGGATTCGAAGAGGTCTGCGCCACGACCGGCACAGTCACCGACGTTGTCTCCCACAAGGTCTGCGATAACAGCGGGGTTACGGACATCGTCTTCAGGAATACCGGCCTCGACTTTACCCACAAGGTCTGCACCGACATCGGCAGCTTTTGTATAGATACCACCGCCGAGCTGGGCAAAGAGGGCAACAAACGAGGCACCAAAGCCAAAGCCGATGATAATAAACGGCGTGACCTGCGGGTTTGCACCAAGGGCGTAGTACGTAAGCGAGACGCCAAGAAGGGACATTGCGACGATGATAAGGCCCGAGATCGCACCGCCCCGGAACGACGTCTTAAGGGCTTTTGCTGCACTCACCTGGGCAGCAGCCGCGGTGCGGACGTTTGACCTGACAGCAACCGACATGCCGATAACCCCGGCAAGGGCGCTGCAGAACGCTCCAAAGAGGTACGCAAGAGACGTGTCAACAGCGTACGCCTGCTGACCGGTGAGGTAGTACACGCAAAAGATAACCACGGCGAGTACTATCGCAAAAATTGCGATGGTCGAATACTGTCGCTTGATGAATGCTTCTGCACCCACCCGGATCGCATCGGCGACTTCCCTCATCTTTGGCGTCCCCTCATCCTGAGCAAGGACACCGCGTGCGAGAATGAACGCCACGATCAGTGCTAAGATGCTTATTACAACGACAACTAAAATCTCTAACATTCCCTGACCTCCCTGCTATGTTGTGGGTCCCGGTATGCAGAAGGGAATACTGAATACGGCATTATGCCGCTCCAGCACAACCAGTCTGATAGTAAGGCCATAACACATCAGGTTTGATGATCACAGGGCACTGACTCCGGTCATGCCCTGTCTGGTTTGATACCCCTTCAGGATGGTGCCATGTCTCATGGGACACAATAAATGTCCCTGCCACGCCGGCCACCCACCATCAGGACAGTATTACTGCATTTTTGTTACATTAAAATTTATCATAATTATTCTGGCGGGGGATCAGCAGGTAAATCCCGGTTAATGCGTTTATCAGAACCAGAAGTCCTGGGAAAAATTTTCCTGATTTTTCCGAGCCTGCCGGGAGAGCGTGATCAATTCAATATGATTAATAATGAAAAATTACCATAGCTCCGGTTGGTGGATATAAGCGTGCAGCTGTTACTCTTTCTTATCCTGTTCCCCCTGATAACGGCGTTTTTCATGCTGGCCGTGCGCCGTGATTCAGAGCGGGGATGGATCGTAAAACTCTCTGCGCTGGCAATAGGGGCAGTGACTGTTCTGCTTCTTTTGACCCAGTTCAGCCAGGGAACCGTGTTATACGGGTTCAACGCCGAGCAGATCAACCTGCTGATGTTTGTCCTTGAAATAGTAATTACGGTAATCATCCTCGGTTTTGCCGTCAAATTCCGCAATTACCTTGTTATAGCGCTTACTCTTATCGAAACGGCGCTGATCGTCTGGTTTGAAACTGCGGCCACTCCGGCAGTCATGGTAAAGTCCCCCCTCTTTATCGACCAGTTCTCGATAATCATGGCCCTTATTGTCGGTATTATCGGGAGCCTGATTTGCGTGTATTCGCTTGGGTACATGCGTCATTTCTACCAGCACCATACCGGAATCCCCGACCGGACCAATACCTTTTTTATGATTATTTTTGTGTTCATTTCCGCGATGTTCGGGCTTGTCTTTTCGAACAGCCTCGTCTGGGTTTTCTTCTTCTGGGAAGTAACCACGCTCTGTTCGTTCCTCCTGATCGGCTTTACCAAGACCGAGGAGGCGACAAAGAATGCGTTTACCGCGTTGTGGATGAACCTGCTGGGAGGCATCGCGTTTGCAGCAGCTATCGTCTACCTGACATACCAGCCGGCAGGCATGCTCGGTCTTGACCAGGTGCTTATCTCCGGAAAAGCACTTGTCCTCATCCCAGCAGCCCTTATCGGGTTTGCCGGCCTGACAAAAGCCGCCCAGATGCCGTTTTCCTCGTGGCTTGTCGGTGCCATGGTGGCCCCGACGCCTGTTTCAGCGCTTCTCCATTCCAGCACGATGGTAAAAGCCGGGGTCTATATCCTTGTCCGGTTTGCCCCGGTATTCCAGGGTACCGCCATAGGCTACGCCCTTGCGTTGGTTGGTGCGTTCACCTTCCTTATCGCGTCCGGGATTGCAATCTCCCAGTCTAACGCAAAACAGGTGCTTGCGTACTCCACGATTGCAAACCTGGGCCTCGTTGTGGCCTGTGCAGGGATCGGAACCTACGAAGCGATCTGGGCTGCAATTCTCCTGATAATCTTCCATGCAATCTCGAAATCGCTCATGTTCCTCTGCGTGGGTACCGTCGAACACCGGATTAAAAGCCGGGAGATCGAGGACATGACCGGGCTTATTGTCAGGATGCCACGGATAGCGGCGATGATGGTTATCGGTATTGCCGGGATGTTCCTTGCCCCGTTCGGGATGCTGATCTCCAAATGGGCAGCGATCCAGGCTTTTATCGACGCACCATTCGGCCTGGTCTTTGTTGTGATCTTGATCTTTGGCAGTGCCCTGACCATCTTTTTCTGGGCGAAATGGATGGGAAAACTCCTGGTAATCACGCCGGATGCGGAGAACGTTGAGGGAGCGGTCGATAAAAACGAATGGGTGGCGCTCGTCTCCCTTTCCGGTCTTACGGCCGTCACCTGCTTCATTTTCCCGGTCATTTCAGCTTTCCTTATTGAGCCGTTCCTGCTTGCCAACTACGGGAGCGTCGCCCAGCTGTCGCAGGACAACATCATCATCATGATCATGATGATGTTCCTGATCGTCCTATTACCGCTGAGCATCCTTCTCCCCCACCGAAAACAAAGAAATCTCCCGCCGTATATGGGTGGCGTGGCAACAACGCACGATATGCATTTCCAGAATTCGCTCGGAAAAGAGACGCCAATGAAACTTTCCAACTATTATGTCAGTTCATGGTTCGGTGAGGCACGGCTTCGAACAACCGGTATCTGCCTCTGTTCGATCTTTATTGTGGTGATGTTTGCTGCAGCAGTTACCGGAGGTGGTATACTATGATCTCCCTTGTCGGGGCTGTTGTGTTTGTCCTGCTTGCGCCGGTCATTGGCGGCATTGTTGCCGGTATCGACCGCAAGGTGACTGCCCATATGCAGGGTCGTGTCGGCCCTTCAATCTTCCAGCCATTCTACGATGTAGGAAAACTCTTCGAGAAAGAGGGGGCCGTGGTAAACGATACCCAGCACTTCTATGTGCTCAGTTACTTTGTCTTTGCTATCTTTGCCGGAGCGCTTTTCTTTGCCGGCGGAAACCTCCTGCTGGTCGTCTTTGCGCTCACCCTTGCCGAAGTATTTCTGGTCCTTGGCGCCTATGCCGCTAACTCTCCGTATAGTCATATCGGTGCGGAACGGGAGCTGATCCAGATCATGGCTTACGAACCCATGCTCCTCCTTGCGGCAGTCGGGATGTATGTTGTCACGCGATCCTTCAACGTCAGTGACATCGCCGGGTTCCCGGGGTATCTTGTGATCCTCCTGCCCGGTGTATTCTTCGGATTTATCTACATCCTTACAATCAAGCTGCGCAAATCCCCGTTCGATATCTCCACCTCGCATCACGCCCACCAGGAAATCGTCAAAGGCGTTATGACCGAGTTCTCGGGTCCAAACCTCGGTTTTATTGAGGTGGCACACTGGTACGAGATGGTGTTTTTGCTCGGCTTTGTCTTCCTGTTCTTTGCGGTAAACTGGATTGTTGCCCTCATCGCAATCATCATCGTCTACCTGCTCGAACTAGCTATCGACAATACCAATGCGAGAGTAAAATGGCAGCTTGCAGTGAAAAGCTCATGGGCGGTTGCCCTAATTCTGGGAGCCGGTAACATCGCAATCATATATCTCCTGGGGAGGGTCTGATCACCATGGCATACTTAAAGAAATCACCCTGGCTCATCCATTACGATGCATCGAGCTGCAATGGCTGTGACATCGAGATCCTTGCCTGCCTCACACCGATGTATGATGTGGAGCGTTTTGGGATCCTCAACACTGGCAACCCCAAACATGCAGATATCTTTGTCGTTACGGGCTCAGTGAACGAGGAAAACAAGTACGTGGTTAAAAACATCTACGACCAGATGCCTGAACCGAAAGTTGTTGTTGCAATAGGTATCTGCGCCACCTCCGGGGGTATCTTCCGGGAATGTTACAATGTCGCCGGGGGAATAGACACGACGATCCCGGTTGATGTTTACGTACCCGGCTGCGCTGCACGACCCGAATCTATCATCGACGGTATTGTTACGGCTCTTGGCATTCTTGAAGAGAAACGGGCGGCCATGACATCAGGTGTTCCCCGGGAGCAGCCTATGATAGCGCCAAAAGAACCTGCCGGGGGTGCCTGAAATGGCAAAAGATCAGCAGACCACCATTCCTGTCAGCATTGACGAACTGGTAGCCCGGACGGCACAGATGAAAAAGGAAGGCTTCCGGCTTGTCCAGATCGGCTGCACCAAGATTGGCGACGATTTTGAGATCAACTACGTGTTCGATAAGGACTACGTAATGACAAACCTGCGTATTACTGTCAAACAGGACACGATGATACCCAGCGTGAGCAGCGTGTATTTCGGGGCGTTTGTGTACGAAAACGAGATCCACGATTTATACGGCATCACGGTTTCAGGCATAAACATCGACTTCGGGGGCAAGTTCTACCGGACAACGATCAAACAGCCGTTCTCAGTTACCGTTACAAAGGAGGACACATCATGTCAAAACAAATAACCGTTCCGTTCGGCCCCCAGCACCCGGTGCTGCCGGAACCGATCCACCTCGACCTTGTCCTTGAAGACGAAAGGGTCGTGGACGCGATACCTTCAATCGGTTACGTCCACCGCGGCCTTGAAAAACTCGTCGAGAAACGGGAATATCCCGAGTATATTTACGTAGCTGAACGCATCTGCGGGATCTGCAGCTACATCCACAGTAACACGTATGCACAGGGCATCGAAAAGATCATGAATATCGAAGTACCCGAGCGTGCGCAGTATCTCCGGACCATCTGGTCGGAATACTCAAGATTGCACTCACACCTCCTGTGGCTCGGGCTTTTTGCCGATAGTATGGGCTTTGAAAGCGTTTTTATGAACGCCTGGAAGCTCCGGGAACACATCCTCGATGACCTTGAAGTAACTACCGGCGGCCGGGTAATCCAGGGCGTCTGCAAAGTTGGCGGTGTCCGGCGGGACATAACTCCTGAAAAACTGGACGAGATGGTGAAGGGACTCAAAGGCATGGAGCCTGCACTCCACGATCTGGTGAACGTATTTTTAAAGGACAGTTCAGTCAGTCACCGGCTTCGTGGCGTCGGCACCCTCCAGAAAGGGGATGCCTATACCCTTGGTGCCGTTGGCCCGACTGCCCGGGGAAGCGGGATCGGGATCGATATCCGTGAGACCGGTTATGCGGCATACGGGAAGATCAATTTCAAACCGGTCGTTGAGCATGACGGCGACTGTTATGCCCGGTGTGCAGTCCGGGCAAAAGAACTCTTTACCTCAATAGACATCATCGAGCAGTGCGTCAAAAAGATCCCCGAAGGACCGGTGGAGATCAAGGTGACCGGCGCACCTGACGGCGAATACTTTGCCCGTGCAGAACAGCCCCGGGGCGAAGTGGTCCACTACATCAAGGGGAACGGCAAAAGAAACCTTGTCCGGCACCGGGTAAGAACGCCGACGTTCACTAACCTCCCGCCCCTCGTCACCCTCCTCAAAGGATGCGAGCTAGCGGATGTACCGGTTATTGTGCTTTCAATCGATCCCTGTGTCGGTTGCGCGGAGAGGTGAAACGGCCATGACCTATTTTCAGATGACAAAAACGGTGTTAAAGAGCCTATTCTCCCGCCCGGCCACACTGATGTACCCGGCAAAACCGGCAAAGAAGACCACCCTTACACGGGGACATGTGACAATAGACCCGGAGAAATGCATCGCCTGCCGGAGCTGCCAGAGGAAGTGCCCGACCCAGGCAATCTGCGTGGAACCCAAGGAAAAAACCTGGCAGATCGACCGGCTCCGTTGCATCGTCTGCAACTGCTGTGTCGAAGTCTGCCCCACAAAATGCCTCGCGATGGACACACAGTATACGGCGGCGATGACCACCAGGGCCGGTATCCTGAAGGTAACTGTTGCCGGGCCCAAAAAGAAGGAACCGGCCCCGGCAGAAAGCTGACCGGGAAGATCTTTTTTTTTAAGAATACACGGTTGACCGTTGGCTTCTGCTGAACCGTTATTCCAGCAGTTTCCGGCAATACGACGTAACTGCGTTGATGGTCTGTACCCGGGCAGCCCATTTATCATCGGACCCTATCACGGTCCACGGTGCGATCTTCGTATTGGTCCGGGCCAGCATCTCATCAATTGCAACCTCGTATTGGTCCCATTTTTCCCGGTTCCTCCAGTCATCCTCCGTGATCTTCCACTGCTTGAGCGGGTCGTTCTTTCGCTGGTTAAATCGCCTGAGCTGTTCTTCTTTACTTATCTCAAGCCAGAATTTCAATATTCCCCCACCGGTAGAATAAATAAAATCCGCCTCCATATCGTTGATCTCCCGGTAGGCCCGCTGCCACTCGTATTCTGTGCAGTATCCCTCGACCCGTTCCACGAGAACACGGCCATACCAGCTCCGGTCGAAGATCGCAATGTGGCCGGCTTTTGGGAAATAATTAATAAACCGCCAGAAATAATGGTGACTCAATTCCGTCGCGTCGGGGGCGTTTACCGGGATCACATCATACCCCCGGGGGTTCATGTACCGGGCAATCCGTGTAATATTACCTCCCTTTCCTGCGGCGTCCCAGCCCTCATACAGGATTATCAGAGGGATCTTACGCTTGAAAAGAAGTGCCTGTGTCCTGAGCATCTCTTCCTGGAGATTATCGAGCGTTGGCCCGCATTCCTTTTTTTGGCAGGAGCGATCGTGGTGCGGGTTTGCGGTATTTCTTTTGATCGGATGTCTTTTGGGAAGGAGGGGATCGCCGGATTTGATCGTTTTCCCGGCGGCCCGTTCTTCGAGGGTTCTCTCTAATGTCTTTATCAGGGTCGCATAAATCGCCAAAACAGTGTAATCTTCGTTTGTCGCGTCGATCACATGCCAGGGTGAAAAGGAAGTATTGGTCTCCCCAAGAAAATTATCGATAACCGGAAAGGAAAGATCGTATGCGTGATGAAGATTCCAGAGTGCAGGAGTCACAAGCCAAGCACTGAGCGGACTCTTTTCCCGGGCTTCGAAACGCCGTTTCTGCTCGGCTTTGTCGATATGTAAAAAGAACTTGAGCATAACCGTCCCGTCCTCGGTTAGCTGGCGCTCAAAGTTGTTGATCGAGATAATACTTCCCGCCAAGGATTTTGTCCAGCTGGTTCTCTGCATCTCCGCAGAAATAGATCGGCTGAACCAGCTCCTGGCGAAGATCGCAATACGTCCTTTCGGCGGTATCCGGGTCCAGAACCTCCACATAAAAGGCCTGACCCGCTCATCATCGGTCGGCTGAGCAATGGTATGGAGGGTAAAACCCCGGGGGTCCAGTGCCCCGATTACCTCCTTTGTGGAGCGGGTGATCCCCGCAGCATCCCAGCCCTCCATCACAATAATGACCGGTATATGGGCTTCACGAAAGGCTCTCTGGATGATACCTAATCGTTCCTGAAGCGGGCCGATCTTTTTCACAAATGTCTTTTTGTCAACGCGGTTCTTTGGATTAATGATATTTTTAAGCATCGTGGGGGACTCCGGGTTCAAGGGGCATAGATACGGTTCTGTTCATTTGTTGGGAGATAAAAATATGGTAAGCAATCCATTCGGATACGCCAATCACCCCATAAAATCACTAAAAATGCGTGCTCTCTTTCGCAAAATATATATTTTTCTAATATATTTTGTGACGATCATCAAATCTCTATATATTCGCAAATTTCTCCCAAATATATTTATGTATCCAACTCATTTTTTTGTTTAGAGATAAATATGGTAATTTCTTCTTCGGACAATTTACAAACACTGCTGGAAAATATTAAATCCCTTAATTTTTTTGGCAGATTATTTGGCTGGCGACGAATAGAAGAGTTACACTCCGTGGCCTATAACGAATTTCAGACGATAATCAATGAAATGCAGGCAATATATGCGCAAAATAACCTTGCACAAGTCCAGATTCGTCAGTTATATGATGAGTTAGAACATCAGAAAGACGAATTTTCCCAAGTAAAAGCAGAACGGGATGCACTAAGGAATTCAACCGGAAATATTTATGATGTGTTAGTAAACCGGGAAAATGAACTCAGTGCGCTCAGAGCATCAGAAGAGAGAAATATCAGGCGTTTTACTGAATTGGAACAGGAATGCGAGCGCCTGAGAGCGGTTATCGATCAATATATCCAGTTATTCCAGGAAAAGGAAAAGGAACTTGCTCAGCTGAAAGTAGCTGATGTAAAAAATACCCAAAAGATCCTGGAACTGAACCGGGAATCAGATAAACTCCAATCTGCAATTGAGCAGTTTTCTCAAAAAATAAAAGAATCCGATCCTGATGTGCACAGGCAGGGCGATCTTCGAAACGCTAAAAAAAGTGTGCGCAGTCACGGAATAGTAAGAGATCTGGCAAACGCCGCGGAAAAACGCATCCTTCTTGTCGATGACGATTCAGATTTTTCAAAAATGCTTGAGGATCTGCTCAGGGAAATCGGTTATACGGTGATCGGGATTGCCGCGAACGGCGAACAGGCGATTGCCATGGCCGGTCGTGAGAGCAGTCTTGACCTGATCCTTGTTGACATCCATATAGATGGTGATTTAGACGGCATCGAGACTGCTCGGCAGATCCGGGGATTATACGGTACACCTACTATTTTCATGACTGCTCATGCGGACGATGAGACCATCCTGCGGGTAGTGATGACGGAGTCCGACGGTTACCTGGTAAAACCGATCAACCGGCAGGAACTCTTTGCAAATGTAGAGATGGCAATCCACAAGAAACGCAGGAAAGATACCTACACGGAGCCGCGGGCCTTTATAGCTCCTTAAGTCTTGCCTGTGGGAGCGGAAAACAGCGAAATACCTTTTTCACCCATCGTCATTTGCGTAAGACGATACGCGCCTTTTGGCACCGCAATCTCGAACCGGGCGCCGCTACCGGGTTCCCCGGTCTCCCGCATGGACATGCCGGTAATGGCAAGAATCTCCCTGCACAGGGATAATCCAAGACCGGTATTTACCCCATATCCTTTCTCAAAAATTCTATCTTTTTCTTCGTTGGGAATACCTGTACCGTTGTCTTCCCAGACTAGGGCGAGTCCTTCGTTGGATTGACGGGAAGATACCCTGATCTCGGTTACCTGCCCCCCGTGCCTGATGGAATTATCCAGGAGATTAAAGAACACTTTTTCGAGCATAGGATCTGCATAGACCTGAGCGCCCTGCAGATCTATCGAGAATTTGATAGTTTCCGGGATCTGCAGACGTTTGGCGACTTTTTCCAGATCCTGCCATTGTGGTTCGCGGATGCCGATATTCTGGTAGGTCTGGGTATCCATCATCAGGGACTGGATGGCACTTGTGGTATCCTCCAGTTTACTGATGTAATACGTCAATGCCGGATTGGGAAATTTCAGGCGTATGATGCCATAATACCCGACAAGAGCCGAGACCTTGTTGAGGATATCGTGCCGGGTAATGCTGGTCATCAGGTTGAGCTGGATGTTTGCCTGCCGGACCGCATCTTCTGCCAGTTTGCGTTCGGTTATATCGTAAAAGACTGTAACAAACTGGTTTTTCCGGGGGGAATAGACTGATATCCGGAAATGTTTCTGGAGAGGAGTAAACCATGTTTCAAAGGTTTCCGGTTTACCGGTTTCTGCGACCCTTGCGAATATCTCAAGGTACGGGGGCTCGGTCATTGCATATGCTTCACCGCTGGTCTTGCCGACAACAGCGTCCCGGGTGATATCCAGCTGTCGTTCGAATGCATCATTGATCGCGAGAACACGGTAATCCGCCGCTTTGTTATCTGCATCGAAGATGATCTCGTGCAGCGCCATGCCCTCATCCATGGCGTTAAAGGGGAGATGGAGCGGATCCTCACTCTCTTGCTTTCGGTCAGTAACATTCCTGACCGAGAGAAGAGCTGCAGTCTTGCCCTCATACACGATAGCTTTTCCGATAGTTTCAACCCGGATCTTCTTCCCCTGTGCCGATATAACTGCATACGAGGCAAAGCTCGTTTCGTCTCCCCCGGATAACTGCAAAAAGGTCTTTGCCATCTCTTCCCGGGATTCCGGGGCAATAAATTCAATAATATTTCTTCCGATCACGGAAGAACAGTCACTGCACTCGATTGTTTCAACCGCCGCATTGTTTGAAAACAGGATCGTTCCCTGCAGGTCAATTATCAGGATAGATTCAGGTGAATTTTCGACAATTGACCGGAACTTCCCCTCGGAATCCCGGAGTATTTTTTCGGCAATTTTACGCTCGGTGATATCCAGGAAGACCCCTGAATAGACCAGTTCATTGCCATGAGACACAGGGGTTGCTTCACCGGCAAACCAGATGACCCCCCCCGAGGGTTTTACAAACCGGCCCTCGCAATGCCAGGACACAGCCCGTTTCTGACTGTCTTCGACTGATTCAATAAACCGGGTCCTGTCATCCGGATGCACGTGCCCGGTAAACCACTGGAGGAAATCCGTATCCCTAGGATCAAACCCGAAAAGGGTTTTACCGGCATGTTCATTGACAAAAGAGACGTTCCTCACCTTGGCGGCATTGACCGAGTACTGGAAGACAACTCCGGGCACCATCGACGTGATCTCTTCGATCTTCTGCCAGACGTCCTTAAATTCGTCATGCGTCGGGGAAATGGGCTCGTTCATCGCCCACAACGACATTTCGATCTGTTTACGCTCGGTGATATCCTGGATCACGCCAAAAACGACCCGGTGTTCTGCGTCGTAGGCAGCGACCGAATGGATGTCCCGTAACGCCCAGTCATTTACGCGCTGGATTTTATATTCCCTATTGAACGGTTTACCGTATGTTACCAGGGCATGGAGGGCCTCATCCAGACTCTCGCGGTATTCCGGCAGGAGGATTTGCTGTGCAGCCTGTGCGGATTGCACAAGATTTTTCAGGCCGTAAATTGCCCCTGCACCCTCAGAATAGATCATTGTCCCGGATGCCATGTCGAGCTGCCAGTGTCCCAGATGGGCTATCAGTTCCGCTCGCTGGAACCGGATTTCGCTTTCCTCGCGTGCGTGCTCTGCCGTTTTCCCGGGCGTAATGTCGCTCATCGATTCAATCGCACCGATCACGTTTCCCTTATTGTCGTGGATGGGGACGGCCTTGCAGGACAGGATTTTAGCAACACCCAGCGGTCTTGCAGACCGTGTTTCTGCCGTAATAACCGCCCCGTGTTGTTCCCGTACGATGTTGGTATAATGGTTTTCAATTCTGGTATCGGGCTTTAACACCAGATCGATCAGCAGAGGACAACGCTCTCCATAGAACGGCAGAGCGTATTCGTAGTTATCCTTGCCGAACATATCAACGGCCGGAATGCCGGTCAACTCTTCTATCGCTTTGTTCCAGGCAATGATAACCCCGCGTTTGTCGATACTGAAGGCGGCATCCGGCAGGTAGTTGAAAAGATCCGTCCGCTGTTCGAAATTTATCCGGGCCTCCGCGGCATTATCGTGCTGCACGGCCATTCTTATTTTGTTCCTGAGCTCAGCTAGCTGGGATCCGGCGTCGTCGCCTTTCTGGATATAGAAATCCACGCCGTTGTCAAGTGCCTGAATTGCCACATCTTCCCGGCCTTTACCGGTGAACAGGATAAAAGGTATATTGCCAAACGTCGACCGGACGATTTTTAAAAATTCGATGCCATCTGTCCCCGGCATCTGGAAATCTGATATTACGGCATTGTATTCCTTGTTTTTCAGGGCATCGAGTCCATCCTTTACGGATTGTTTGGTATCAACGGAAAATTCCCCGGTTACCTCCAGGTATAACTTGGTAACCTCGAGAACATTTGATTCATCGTCGACATAAAGGACTGAAAACATGCTTTGTCTAATATGGGATCAACTATTTAATAAATCAATTTATTTCTACGAAATAAACCAATAGTAAAATTTAATAGATATATATTGCATCATACTCATCATAGACGTGCGAAATCCTGATTTTTAGCATGTTTCGATCGGCCGGTTTTTAATTTTTCATCTGATCAATTATTTCCTGAATTTCTTCAATACGGGATGCATTTTCCGGAGGGGCACATTCAATAAACTTCTCAAAACAGTGTATTGCGTCCTGATCTTTTCCCAGTATACCAAAGGAAGCTCCTTTACTGAGCCATGCATCCGCGAAATCCGGCTTCAGCTCGATTGCCCGATCATAGGCAGCTACCGCATCTTCAAACAGACCCCGTCCGGTGAGGGTATTCCCTTTCTGGTACCATGATTCGGCGTCTTCCTGTTTTAGTGCAACCGCATGATTGAACGCTGCCACCGCCGCTATGAACCGGCCAAGTTCATCAGGAGAATCCCCCCGGTAATACCACCGTTCGGTATCATCTGGTTTCAAGGCAAGAGCGCGATCATAGGCAGCCATCGCATCTTCAAACCGGCCAAGTTCAGCAAGCGCATCTCCTTTGTTGTTCCACGCTTTTGCATCGTCCGGTTTCAGTTCAGTTGCCCGATCATAGGCAGCCACTGCTTCTACGAACATCCCCAGTTCGACAAGCACCACTCCTTTATTGTTCCACGCACCGGCGAGATCCGGTTTCCGGGAAAGGACCTCTTCAAAAGCGGCAAGTGCTTCTTTCCACCGGCCCAGCTTCGCTAGCGAAAGCCCTTTGTTATAACTGACGGTGACATCATCCGGTGACAGTTCACTCGCACGATTATACGCCGACGCCGCTTCGTTAAACCGACCAAGTTCAGCAAGCAAATCCCCTTTGTTAATCAATGCCTGTGCATTCTCCGGATCGAGCATGGCTAAGCAGTCACAGGCAGTCACCATTTCTTCGGCTAGGCCAGGGTCCTTAAGCCTGTCACGGTCATTGTTCCTGTCTTTTGGCAGTAACTCCGGTTTTAATTCTTCAAAATCGTCAAAACAATCGACTGGATTCTTCTGTATGCATCTCCTGATGAGACGATCGAAACGTTTCGGTACCGCTGGGATCCGGTATCCTTCTGACTCAGGTTCAGGTGATGGGTCTTCTTTTACAAAGAACAAACCAAATATCCTCTGCGGCAAACCCATCAACGATCAGGTTTTTAATGATCTTTTTAAGTGAATATGTATTATGATCTGAATTTTTATATTCGGAATTTATTTTTCATCCCCTGATGCAATCGCATCACCCGTGGTATCAGGAGCAAAAAGGAGGGTGTGCTATTCACTGTTCAGGAGCTATGGCTGTACGATTTTTTCTTCTGCACTGAATGGCGGATCCCTTGCGCAAGCTCGGCGAACAGGACTTTTGCCTCGCCGCCTTTCTGGAGGTAAAAGTCGGCTCCTTCGTTTAATGCCAGGATTACAACCTCTTCCCGTCCCCGACCGGTAAAAAGGATAAAGGGTACGGTGTTACCGGACGTCCTGATTTTCCGTAACAATTCGATGCCATCCATCTCCGGCATCTGGAAATCGGAGACGACTGCATCATATCCTCGTCCCTTGAGCTGGTCCATCGCCTCTTTTGCAGACATCGCGGTCTCAACGTTGAATTCACCGCTGCGTTCCAGGAAGAGCTTGGTCAATTCGAGAAAGACCGGTTCATCATCGACATAGAGAATGGTTATCAGATACAGTCACTCCCAGTAAAATGAGGAATAGATGCCTCAAACAATCTTTTGGATGATAGCGGTTAAAGTTTTATGCCTTTTTTATTAACCCAGATATTATCAGGTAAATCAAGAGACAACAATGGCGTCCCCTTCGAGGTTTACGGTAGTTGTAACGATATCCGGTGAAAAAATATACCTTTGCTCAATTTACAAAGCCCGGGGACAAGATTCGATCAACCTATAAAACCGCCTGCACCCTGCTACGTGTATGGGCTATGGTATAGATCGCTCTTCCGGTCGCTGAGGAAGATTCTGTGATAACTGCGAGTAACTCCTCTTTGGAAGCAGGAGTAAGAATAATCGCCCCGTTTTCATACTCAAAAACCATTTGTTTTACCAGTCCCTTGTCCATCAAGGTTGCGTTTTCTTCGAAGAATTCTAAAACATATGATGAAAACGAGCCAAGAGCAACGATATCCGTGGTTTGATGAGTTGCGATTTCGATAACAAAACCATCCCTCCCTATTAGAGCAACGACGTTGATTTTTTCAAGGAAGAGCATTTCTTCCAAAATTTTTTTCAGCATAACTCCTCTTGCAATATAAGTTCCCGGTTGACCTCTCCGAATACCTGGTTCACTTTACAAAACCTGACTTTCCTTCTCGAATTTTCCACAAATATTCAGCTGCTATTTCCTTGACGTATCTCTAATAGGGTAATAGTATCAGCACTGACGATTTGGATCATATCGCCAACCGGCACTCTGTTTTTTCTCTGGATGTCTGATACCATAAAAAGTCAAATCCTGTAAGATGCCATCATGGCAAGGCGATCTAAACCATGATAGCACTCACGCGCGAAGGTTATGGTAAAGGATATTAAAAAGTCTCGTATGAAAAGTAAATTTTGGAACAAACTCTGAAAGTATCAGGACCGGGTAAATGAGCTGTAGTTGATATCTGGCAGCTCTTTTTTTTACGCCGGTAAAAACGAGAATGTTTCCGGCGCCAGCGTCTGGAGGTCCACCATGATAGCCTGTGCGGGTGTCGGGTTCACGTTCATCTGCTTCTGGAACGCCGTTTGGGACTGCCAGGTGCCGGCGTTGATCCCTAGGACGCCCCGGTACAGGGTCAGGCCCCGGATGTGCACATGTCCCGTATGCAGGATCTCCGGCAG